>Ga0187784_10002071_pt1 | contig 16021 bp, 16 predicted proteins | sample 1015_SJ02_MP15_2_FD_132964 | JGI IMG/M metagenome (GOLD analysis project Ga0187784, IMG submission 132964) | Tropical peat soil microbial communities from peatlands in Department of Meta, Colombia - 1015_SJ02_MP15_20_MG | ecosystem: Environmental > Terrestrial > Soil > Wetlands > Peat | place...
GCGCAGGCCCAGCATGCGCTGCGCGAGATGGCCGACATCCTCAAGAAGGAAGGCGTCGAGATCAGCTACGCCGTCCATCCGGTCGCAGGGCGCATGCCCGGCCACATGAATGTGCTGCTCGCCGAGGCGAACGTGCCCTATGACGAGGTCTTCGAGCTCGAGGACATCAATTCGGAGTTCGCCCAAGCGGACGTCGCCTTCGTCATCGGCGCCAATGACGTGACCAATCCCGCCGCAAAGACCGACCCGCAATCGGCGATCTACGGCATGCCGATCCTCGACGTCGAAAGAGCGAAGACGGTGCTGTTTCTGAAGCGCGGCATGGGCTCGGGCTATGCCGGCGTCGAGAATGAGCTGTTCTTCCGCCCGAACACGATGATGCTGTTCGGCGACGCCAAGAAGACAGTCGAGTCGATCGTCAAGGCGTTCGCCCACTAAAGCCGGCGCCGCCCTCATCGCCATCGAGACGGGGCGGCGCTCGCGATATTTCCGGGGCGATGATCTTTTCACTCATGGGCTTCGCCAGCTGCAAGCCTATTTTTTCGCGATGAGGCCGTCCACGGAAAGCCCATGAAGGAATTGGATCCGCTCGACGCCGCAGGGACGCGCCCAGACGAAGGGGATCATCCGCGACAATCCGTCTGGTCTGCGACAAACGTCCTGATCGCGCTGAACCTTATCGTCTTCTGCCTGATCGAAAGCCATATTTTCGGCGATCCTCTGGCGATCAAGCGAGGCTTCGGCCTCATTCCGCGCGTTCTGTTCGGTGAAGCCGAACTGCGCATCCCGCATGCGCCGGCGGCGTTGACCCTGCTCACCTCCATGTTCCTGCACTCCGGCCTTCTACATATTTTCAGCAATATGGCGTTTCTGTTCATATTCGGCTCAGCTGTCGAGGCTGCGATGGACTCGTTTTTTTTCCTTTTGTTCTATCTCTCCTGCGGTGTCGCGGCGGCGCTTGTGCTCGCCTATGCCGCTCCACAGTCCGTGACGCCCTATATCGGGGCCTCCGGCGCGATCTCTGGAGTTTGCGCCGCCTATCTGCTCCTCTATGCGCGCTCCGCGCTGTCAGGCCTGTCCGGAGGCTTGCTGACGTCGTTTCACGCTCAGGCCTGGCTGCTTGTCGGAGGTTGGATCCTGTTGCAGTTCTACGACCTCATTTTCGTCGAGCAGACGCATGTCGCTTTCGTCGCTCATGTCGGCGGCATCGTGGCCGGCCTCGCCTGGACGCCCCTGTTCAAGCGCCCGCAACCAGTCGGGGCTACGGCTTCGGGGAAGCCGCCTCCCGGCGACGATGCGAGCGGGGGCGAGTTCTGACGCCCAGATTCCCTCTTCCCCGCAAGCGAGAAGGGTCAGGGTGAACGGCGTGGCGGGTTCGGCCAAGTCTTCTCAGCGGCTGCTCGAAGAGGGAATCTGCGAGACCTCAGCGCTGTGATGAAGATAGAACGCCTCCGCCACCGTCGAGAGAAGCACCAGGATGCCCATGAGGCCGGCGACCTTGATGTGGGCGGCTATTTCTCGCCGATTTTGCAATTTAACTCTCCCGCCTGAGGTTTAGCGGCCTATACCGTTTTTCAAATCTGAAGCATTTGCGGATGTTGCTCAATGATGGAACGCTGCGTCACAAGAGCGCAGCCGAAAATCGACTGCGCTCTTCTCCCGCAAGATCAGGGCAATGGATGTCATGAGACAATTTGTAGCGGTCCGTGCGAGAAGCTTGCGCCGCTCAGGACGACTCTGTCTCATACATCTTTATGCAGAGCTTAACCGCCGCCTTGTCAGACCGTGAAAGAGGAGCCTTGCAACTGCGCGAGACTCGGGTCGCTCTCGTGGATCGCCAAGAAATTGATCCCCACCTGCGCCACGGCATAGCCTTGCTGCCCCAGCCACTGCCGGAGCTGCGACTGATCGACCTTGATGTATTCGATGAGCATGGCGGGCTTGTTGGCGGCGATCGAACTTGCCGCGCCGGCCAGGACCTCCATCTCCATGCCTTCGACGTCGATCTTCAGGAAGTCGATGCGGCCGAGCTCCAGCGAATCGATCGTCAAGCCGGCGACCTCCACCATGTCCGGTTCGGCGTAGCTGATCGTTTGCCCGATGAACTCCGGGCTCTCGCGCTTCCTCAGCTCGAGGCTCCCGAAGCTCGCCGGCTGGAAATAGTCAGGCGTCGGGATCCGCATCGACCCGCAGGCGTCGGTGACAGCCGCGTGAACAGCCCTGGCGTTGAAGCAGTTGTTCAGCGCGATATTGCCCGCGAGCGCATAATAGACGCGCTCCTGGGCTTCGAAAGCGACAACGCGGCCCCATTCCGCCATGCGCTTGGCCATTTCGATGCTGTGGACGCCGATGTTGGCGCCGCAGTCGACGGCCGTCACCCCGTCGCCGAAATACTTGCGACGCAAATCCAACAACTGCAAGATGACCGAGATCTCATGGGGAGCATATTGTCCGTCCCTGAGGATTTCGAAGCCAACGCCGAAAGCTGAACCATCTGGGTTACGATGATAGTCGAATCGGTTGAGAATAAGCGCGCCATGACAGGTGGACGCGAGCATGAATGCGATCGGACTCTTGGGTTTATTCATCGACGTTGTTTCCTTCACGGAAAACGAGCAGGCTCGACCTCGCTTCATGTTTGTGTCGAAGTGCGCCGTCGCCGCCTGTTACCCAGTTTCATGATACCTCAACGGCAGATTAACCGTCGCCAACCATCTCCATCGCCATTCACTAAAAATCTATTGATAAATGTAGCCATTTCTGCGGCATTCGCTTAGGCCATTTTTAAAGTTGAGGAGCTATAAGAACGATAGCAAGTGTCCGAGTGCGTGAGTAAAGTTATGACCGACACCTATCGTCCGCGCGTCAAATACGTCATCGGTCCCGATGGCAGTCCGTTGACGATCGCCGATCTGCCGCCCGTCACCACTCGCAGGTGGGTGATCCGCCGCAAGGCGGAGGTCGTCGCCGCAGTGCGCGGCGGGCTTCTGTCGCTCGACGAGGCGTGCAGCCGCTACGCGCTGACCGTCGACGAATTCCTGAGCTGGCAGATGTCCATCGATCAGCACGGCCTCGCCGGCTTGCGGACGACGCGCCTCCAGCAGTATCGGGCCTGACGAACGCGTCGAGAACCGCGGCCCGACCTCCTTCACGCAGATCCAGCCTTTTCGTCGCCGAGGGACGCGCTCACGCTCTCGGCGCTCTTGCGTCGCGCCGCTGCGCCCAACTGCCCGCGCTCGAAGATCACCACGACCACGAGCCCCATCAGCAGCGGGACGATCAGGTAGAAGAGCCGCCAGACCAGCAGCGCCGCGGCGATCTCGGCGCGCGAGGCGCCCGGCGTCAGCGTGATGAACAGCAGCTCGAAGACGCCGAGCCCCCCCGGCGCGTGCGAAACCAGCGCGGCCGAGAAGGACAGGATGAACGTCCCCAGAACCGGCAGGTAGCCGGGGTTCGCCGAGTCCGGAAGCGCGAAATAGATGATCGCCGCGGCGCCGATCAGCTCGAGCGGCGCCGCAAAGAGCTGCTGCACCATGACCCTCGGACGCGGATAAATGATTTCCAAGCGGCGGATCCGGAAGGGCGGGAAGTGAAGCAATGAGCCGACCACATAGACGGCGACGCCGCCGAGGCAGGCAAGGCCTATTCCCCGCGCCGCCGACGGGTGGGTGAATACGTCCGGCAGAAAGCCTGACAGCCGCTCGATCAGACCTGGGTCGAAGGTCAGGAGCAGACCGCCGAGCAGCACATTGCCAAAACCGAAGGTGTAGGAGCACAGCACCACGAGCACCGCCACCTGCGCTGCGGTGAGGCCCTTGGTCGAATAGGCGCGATAGCGGACCACCGCCCCGGAAAACACGCTGGCCCCAATGTTGTGAGACAGCGCATAGGTCGTGAAAGAGCACAGCGAGATGAAGGGCCAGGAGATGTGCCTGACCTCGAGATGGTCGAGCGCGATGCGGTCGTACCAGGCGAGAGCCGCATAGGCGAGCAAGGAGGAGGCGGCCCCAAGCGCATAATGGGTCGGCGGAATGGCCTTCAATGCGGTCCAGACATCCGCGAATCCGACCGACTCGTGCTCAAACTCGCGGTAGAGAAAATAGAGAGAGACGATCACGGCGAGGCCGCCGACGACCGGCCATACATATTCGAGCAGCTTCTTCATGCTCTCTCCAGGTCTTGCGAGGCGGCCTTCCCTCGCACGGCGCGCCGCTCCCGGCAAGGGCGCGCCATGCGAGGGACTTTGCCCGAGGGACTTGCCTCGCCGGCGCGCGGCGCTCAATATTCTGGGGCCGTCAGGCTACGAGGGCCCCGATGAAGATTCTCAAGCGAATCAAAGGCGTCATTCTCAACCCGGACGCCGAATGGATCGCCATCGCCGCGGAGAACAAGAGCGTCGCAGCGCTCTATCGCGATTATATCGCCATTCTCGCGCTCATTCCGCCTTTCGCTGGTTTCCTCGGCGGTCGATTGTTCGGCTTCGGACACGCGGGCCACTTGAGCGAGCTATCGCTGACCGCGGGACTGCTTCGCGCCGCTCTGCAGTATGCGCTGAGCCTGCCCCTCATCTTCGTCGTCGCCTTCGTGCTTTCGAGCATCGCCCCGCATTTCGATGGCGAGTCCAGCGACAGACGGGCGCTGGCCCTCGTCGCCTACTCCCTGACGCCCGCCTGGCTTGCGGAGCTCTTCAGCTTCGTTCCGGGTCTGCGCTGGCTCGACGTGCTGGGTTTCTACGGCGTCTATATTTTCTATCACGGCCTGCCGCGCATGCTGAAATGCCCCAAGGAGACCGCAGACATGCTTACGCTAGCGGCCTTGGTGCTCTCGATCGCCGCGGGCGCGCTGCACGCCTTTCTCGTGGGCCATGCTGCGCCTTGGCGACAGCTTTGACGGCTTACGGCTGGCGCCAGGCCCTGGCCGCCTCCTCGTCGGAAGCCTTGGCCTCGACCCAGCTCCCTTCGGCGCCATCGACGCGCAGCTCTTTCTTCCAGAACGGCGCCCTCGTCTTGAGATAATCCATCACAAATTGGGCGGCGGCGAAGGCGTCTGCGCGGCCCTTGGCGGCGGCGAGCACCAGCACGATCCTTTCGCCCGGTCTGATCGTTCCATAGCGATGGATGATCGTCAGGCCGTCCAGCGACCAGCGCGTCAGCGCCTCCCTTGCGATGCTCCCGAGTTCGCTCTCGGCCATTTCCGGATAATGCTCAAGCTCAAGCGCCGCGAGAGCTCCGCCCTCATCGCGGCACAGTCCGGTGAAGGCGACGATGGCGCCAATGTCGGTCCGCCCGGCGATAAGCCGCCGTTCTTCCGCCGCCGTGTCGAAATCTTCCCGGCTCAGCCGGATCGTCGGCTCGCCCATCCGCCGTCATCACCCTTCCAGATCCGCAGAGCCGAGCGCCTTGCGCGCGGCGACAGCCTAGAGTTTGAAAATAGTTAGCATTCGCGCGGCGCTCTTACAAACTTTCCCCCTCCCGCAAGCAATTCTTCTTCCGACGCCAAGTCACCGATCGAGTCTGTGCGTTCGATTCTCGATCGGTCAAGGTTATCACGTAAGGTTAACTGCGCTTTAAATTTTTGCGTGCATCCTCTCTTCCGACGCCAATTTGGCGTGGGTTCGCGTTGCGGCCCTTTCGAGCGAGGGAACAAACATCATGGTCAAGGGGAATACCCTCATCATTGCAACGCTCGCAGCGGCCAGCGCGACAGGCGGCGCCAGGGCCGCCGACCTGTTGCCGCCGCCGCCGCCGATCGAGGCGCCGCCGCCGGCGGAGTTTGGCGGATGGTATCTGCGCGGCGACGCGGGCGTCGGCGCGGTCCAGATCAGCGGCTGGAAGTCGACGCTGCAGCCTTATGACGAGCTGGGTAATCCGCTCGCCGGCACGCTGGTCGTTCCGGCCTATGACGCCATTGGCGACCAGGCTTTTGCGGGCGCCGGCTTCGGCTACCAGTTCAACAACTGGCTTCGCGGCGATCTCACCGCCGAATATCGGACCGAGGCCAATTATCGCGCCGGCCTTCTCGCCGCCATTCCCGGCTCCGATTGGTACCCCGGTTTTCTCGGCGCTGACTACTATACGGCCGGCGTCAGCTCCCTCGTCGTCCTGGCCAACGGCTACATCGATCTCGGCCATTGGTGCGGCGTCACCCCATTCGTCGGCGCCGGCGTCGGCTTCGTGAACCACAAATTCGCCGGCCTGACCGATTCCGGACTGGGCTTTGGGACCGCAGCTGACAAATACACCACGAACTTCGCCTGGTCGGTCACCGCCGGCGTCGGCCTGAGCGTGACGCCTAACCTCAAGCTCGAGGTCGCCTATCGCTATCTCGACATGGGCAACATCGGCAGCAATCCGATCCAGTGCCTCAATCCACAAGGCTGCTTCCAGGAGCGTCACTCCTTCTACCTCGCCTCGAACGACATTCGAGTAGGCTTCCGCTATCTCCTCGGCGGCCCGCCGCCGCCGCCGGCGCTACCCCCCGTCGTGGCGAAATACTGAGATCGCGAGGGCCTTCTCAAAGACCAGGCGCGAGGCGACCCCCGTCTCGCGCCTCTTCTTTTGACGCTGGAGCGGCGGCGCGAATTCGCGCATATGACCGCCATGGCGCAAAACGAGTCCCTTCTCCCGACCACCGGCGGCAACGCCCCTGAGCTACGCGTCTCCGAGCTCGCGGCGGCGCTGAAGCGCACGATCGAGGACCGCTTCGGCCTCGTGCGCGTGCGCGGCGAGATCAGCAATTACCGAGGACCGCACGCCTCCGGCCACGCCTACTTCTGTCTCAAGGACGAGGGCGCGCGCCTGGACGCAGTGGTCTGGAAGGGGACATTCGCGCGGCTGAAGACAAAGCTCGAAGAGGGCCTCGAAGTCGTCGCCACCGGACGGCTCACGACCTTTCCCGGCAAGAGCGCCTATCAGATCGTCGTCGAGGCGATCGAGCCCGCGGGCGTCGGCGCGCTCATGGCCCTGCTCGACGAGCGCCGCAAGCGCCTGGCCGCTGAAGGCCTGTTCGATCTCGACCGCAAGCGTCCCCTGCCCTATCTGCCTGCGGTCGTCGGCGTCGTGACCTCGCCGACCGGGGCGGTGATCCGAGACATCCTGCACCGGCTCGCCGAGCGCTTCCCGCGCCGCGTGCTCGTCTGGCCGGTGCGCGTGCAGGGGGACTCCTGCGCCAGGGAGGTCGCCGCGGCGATCGAAGGCTTCAACGCGCTTCATCCGGGCGGCCCCATCCCGCGGCCCGACGTGCTGATCGTCGCGCGCGGCGGCGGCTCGCTCGAGGACCTTTGGGGATTTAACGAGGAGATCGTCGTGCGCGCCGCGGCCGCAAGCGCGATCCCGCTCATCGCCGCGATTGGTCACGAGACCGACACGACGCTCATCGACTTCGCCGCGGACTTGCGCGCGCCGACGCCGACAGCCGCCGCCGAGAAGGCCGCGCCCGTGCGCCGCGAGCTCATGGAGGCGACGGTGGCGCTGGGCGGCCGGCTGCGGGGGGCAGAAGGACGGCGCCTGCAGCAGGCGGCGCTGCGCCTGTCCGTCGCCGCAAGGCTCTTAGGCTCGCCCGACGAGGCGCTGGCGACGCCGCGCCAGCGGCGCGATCTCGCGCAGGAGCGCTTTCGCGCCGCGATCCGGACGGGCGCCGGCGCGCGGCGCCTGCGGCTCGCCAAGGCCGCGCAGGCGCTGGCGCGCCACTCCCCTCAGGCGGAGCTCGCGCGCACGAAGGAGCGCCTCAGCGGCTTTAGCGCGCGCTTGAAACAGGGTTTGAGGGCCCGCGCGGCGCTGGCGCGCCATGAGAACCTCAGCGCCCGGCGGCGACTGGAGACGGCGACCGCGCGGCTGCAACGCGCGCAGGCGAGCCTGATCCCGGGTCTGCGGGCGAAGCTCGAGCAGCTCGAGCAGCTGCGCCGCTCGCTAGGCCCCGGCGCGGCGCTGCAGCGCGGCTTCGCGCTCGTGCGCGACACGACGGGCGGGCTAATCCGCGCCGCTGGCGCCGTGAGCCCCGGCCAGAAACTCGAGCTCGAATTCGCCGATGGCAAAGTTCTCGCGCAGGCGGAGGGCGGCGCCGACGCAAAGCCGCGCCGCGGGCGCTCGCAACGCGCGGCGGACGAGACGCAGGGCTCGCTGTTCTGAACCGCCTACTTCTTGCCGAAGGAAAGGCCGGCGAAACGCGAGTTGAAGCGCGAGAGGCGTCCGCCGCGGTCGAGGAGCTGCTGCGAGCCTCCAGTCCAGGCCGGATGTGTCTTCGAGTCGATGTCGAGATGCATGACGTCGCCTTCGGAACCCCAGGTGGAGCGCGTGAAATATTCGGTCCCGTCGGTCATGACCACCTTGATCATGTGATAGGCGGGGTGGATGTCTTTCTTCATCGTGGCGTCTCGGAAGTGGGAAAACGCGAACGCTCCCGCGGCCGTTGGCGCGGGAGCGTCGGGCTTCGAAGCTTTGAGGCCCGCTCTTACCCCATGGCCGCGACGCCGGCAAGCCGGTCGGCGACGGGCGTCGAAACAACCGCGTCCGGACCTGAATTCGCCCGGCGGCTTCGCTCTTGCGGGCGCCCTCGCGAAGCGCGATACTGTTCACGCTGGAACAAGAGAAATTCGATGAGCGCGCTGAGGATCGACACGCTGGCGGCAGCGCAAATTTTGCGCAAACGGGGCTTTGCGGAGGAGCAGGCCACGGGAGTGGTCGAGGCGCTGCGCGAGATCGACTCTTCGGAATTGGCGTCCACCCGGGACTTGAATGACGTCGAGACGCGGCTGGGGGCAAACATCAAGGACGTCGAGACGCGGCTGGGAGCAAATATCAAAGACGTCGAGACGCGGCTGGGAGCAAATATCAAAGACGTCGAGACGCGGCTGGGAGCAACCATCCGAGAGGTCGAGACGCGGCTGGAGGCCAAGATCGAAACCTCCGCAGCGATCCTCAAGGTCGCTATTCTGCGGTGGCTGGTCGTGACCCAGGTCGCTCTGGCGGGCTTCATCTTCGCGGCCATCAAATTCGTCAAGTAACGATTCGAAATGGCGGCGCGCCTTCCTCAAAGGCGTCTCTTTCGAGTTCGTCTCCTCGCGACGAAACCCTTCAACCGCCTCACGCCGCGAGCAGCCGCTGCACCTCGTTAACGAGATCGCGCAAATGGAACGGCTTCGAGAGGATCTTCGCCTGGCTCGGCGCGTGGTTGTCGGGGTTCAGCGCCACGGCGGCGAAGCCCGTGATGAACATCACCTTGATGTCGGGATCGAGCTCGGTCGCGCGGCGCGCGAGTTCGATGCCGTCCATCTCCGGCATGACGATGTCGGTCAGCAGCAGCTCGAACGGCTCCACGCGCAGCTGATCATAGGCGGCGAGGCCGTTGTCGAACGAAGTTACGGAAAAGCCCGCATGCTGCAAAGCCTTGACCAGAAAGCGGCGCATGTCATTATCGTCTTCGGCGAGCAGAATTCTGGCGGCGGGCTGATCGGTCATCGCATCCTCTCGTTCTCCACGGACCATCAAGCAGAATCTTCGTAAATTTCGCGTGAAACCGATGCTCTCGCCGCTCGTGCGAACTACGTTCGTGGGCACGAACGGCAGGACCACCACCGCGGACTCCCCTGATGCAAATTTGACCCAGCCTGGAAAATTTGCAAGGCGTCGGATGATGAATCGCGAGGATCACAGGAGCGAGACGGCAGGCCGCGCCGCGGCGCGGGATGCACAAGAGTTTCGCGATCCGTTTGAGCTTTCGACGCCGGACGAGCTGACCAGCGCGCTGGTGTTTTCGTCGCCGCACTCGGGCGACTTCTACCCGAAGAGCTTTCTCGCGCAGACGCGTCTCGACGCCTTCACCCTGCGGCGCTCCGAAGACGCCTGCGCCGACAGGCTGTTTCGCTGCGCGGAGGCGCTCGGCGCCCCGATGCTGCGCGCCGCCTATCCGCGCGCCTATCTCGATCTCAACCGCGAGCCCTATGAGCTCGATCCGCGCATGTTTTCTGAGCCCCTGCCCGATTACGCCAACACGCGCTCGCTTCGCGTCGCGGCGGGTCTCGGCACCCTCCCCCGGGTCGTCTCCGACGCCCGGGAGATCTATGCGCATAAGCTGCCTGTTGCGGAGGCGCTGGAACGCGTCGAGCGCATCTATAGGCCGTACCACGCGGCTCTCGCCGCCCTCATGGAGCAGGCGGTCGCGACCTTCGGCGTCGCCGTGCTCGTCGACTGTCATTCGATGCCGCGGCTCGTCACACACGACCCGAAGCTCGGCCCGAAGTCGGAGAAGCGCGGGGTCGATTTCGTCATCGGCGACCGATTCGGCTCGAGCTGCGACCCCCGCCTGGTCGACATCGTCGTTTCGCGCCTCGTCGGCTTCAGCTATGTCGTGCAGCGCAACCGTCCCTATGCCGGCGGCTTCATCACCGAGCACTACGGCAAGCCCGCCGTCGGTCGGCACGCCATGCAGATCGAGGTCTCCCGCGATCTTTATGTCGACGAGGCGACGCTCACGCCCAATGCGCGCTTCGCGGTCGTCGCAGAGCACATAGGCGCGGCGCTCGCGGATCTCGCCCAGGAGCTGCGCCGACGCGAGGCTGCGCAGCCCTCGCGCTTCGCGGCCGAATGACGACTTGAACCCCAACGGAGCAGCAGGGCCATGACCGCGGTGGACTTCGAAAAGTTCGTCGAGCGCCTGGCCGACGTTTCGGGCGAGGCGCTGCTGCCCTTCTTCCGAACGGCGCTGAAGCCCGTGGACAAGGCCGGCGGCGGCGCCTTCGATCCCGTGACCGAGGCCGATCACGCCGCCGAGACCGCGATGCGGCGGCTCATCGAAAAGACGTTCCCGAACCACGGCGTCATCGGCGAGGAGTTCGGCGCTCATGGCGAGGGCGCCGAATATGTCTGGGTGCTCGACCCGATCGACGGCACGAAGAGCTTTCTGTGCGGCTTTCCGACCTGGGGCACGCTGATCGGGCTCACGCATAACGGCGCGCCGGTCTATGGCCTCATGAACCAACCGTTTACGCGGGAACGATTCTTTGGCGACGGTCGCGCCGCGTTTTGGCGCGGGCGGCGGCACGGCGACGGCGAGCTGGAGCGCCGCAAGCTCACGAGCCGACGTTGCGACTCCCTCTCGCAGGCGACGCTGATGACGACGTCGCCGCTGCTCATCGACCCGGGACTGCTCGAAAACTTCCGGCGCGTCGAGCGCGAGGCGCGGTTGTCCCGTTATGGCGGCGACTGCTACGCCTATTGCGCGCTTGCCGCCGGCCATGTTGACCTCGTCATCGAGACGGGGCTCAACCCATACGACGTCATGGCGCTGATCCCAATCGTCGAAGGCGCCGGCGGCGTCATCAGCAGCTGGAGCGGCGAGAGCGCGGCGAAGGGCGGCAGCATCCTCGCCGCCGGCGACAGGCGCCTGCACGAAGTCGCGATGAAGCTCCTGGCGGGAGGCTGACCAGGCGACGCTTGATCTCCAAAGATCGCCGAGGAGAGTGCGGCGCATGAGCGATGGATTCGCTGAGGTTCTGCTCGTCTTTCTGCGGCTCGGGACGAGCTCCTTCGGCGGCCCGGTCGCGCATCTGGGATTCTTCCGCGCCGAGCTGGTCGAGCGGCGCAAGTGGATCGATGAAGCCGCCTTCGCCGACATCGTTGCGCTCTGTCAGTTCCTGCCGGGACCGGCGAGCAGCCAGGTCGCGATGCTCATCGGCTTCGCGCGGGCGCGCTGGCCGGGCGCAGCGGCCGCCTGGATCGGCTTCACGGCGCCTTCGGCCGCGCTGCTCTATCTCTTTGCGCTCGGCGTTTCGGCGCTCGGCGCTGCGCAAAGCGGCGCGCTGCACGGGCTGAAAGTCGTCGCGGTCGCGGTGGTGGCGCAGGCGATCTGGAGCATGGCGCAAACCCTGTGCGCGGATCGCACGCGCGCGACGCTCGCGGTCGCCTCCGCCGCTTTCGTGCTGATCGCGCCTTCGACCGTCAGCCAGCTCACGGCGATCGGCTGCGGCGCGCTGCTGGGGCGCCTGTGGATTCCGACTGCAGAGACCGCAGTGTCGGCGACGCCGATGGCGTTCCGGATTCCGCGCTCCGTCGCCCTCGCCGCGTTGACGGCTTTCGTTGTCCTGCTCCTCGCGCCGACACAGCTCGGCGGCAGCCATGCGATGGCGCTGTTCGCGAGCTTCTTCCGCTCCGGCGCGCTCGTCTTCGGCGGCGGACACGTCGTGCTGCCGCTGCTCCAGCAAGCGCTCGTGCCGCCGGGCTTCATTGCGCAGGACGCCTTCCTCGCCGGCTATGGCGCGGCGCAGGCCGTCCCCGGGCCGCTCTTCACTTTCGCCGCCTATCTCGGCGCGGCGATGCAGCCTGCGCCGAACGGCCTCACCGGCGCGCTCCTCTGCCTCTTCGCCATCTATCTGCCGTCGTTCCTGCTGCTCGTCGGCGTGGCGCCGTTCTGGGAGGAACTGCGCGCGAAGGCGGCGGCGCAGTCGGCGCTCAAGGGCGTCAACGCCGCGGTCGTCGGCCTGCTCGCCGCGGCGTTTTATGATCCCGTGTGGACCAGCGCGATCCTGACTCCGCTCGACTTCGCGCTCGCGCTCGCGGCCTTGCTGCTGCTGCAGATGTGGAAAACGCCAGCCTGGGCCGTCGTGGCGCTGGGGGCGCTGGCGGGCGGCGCGCTGGCGGGATAGGCGGGTGTCCAGCCGCATCCAGGTCAAACGCACCGCGATCCGCAAGACGGGCGACGATTCCCGCACGCGCGTGGTTGTTCAGTTGCTCGCTTGAATCTTTGCGATCATTTGAGTGGGCGAGGACTGTCCCCTTCGTCGGACAGAAAACGTGAGCGCATCGGCTATCCTCAAGCTCCAAAGCGCCGGCTTCTCAGCGGAGCAAGTGACCGCGATCGCCGAATTGGTCGACACGCAGTCCGCGATGAAGGCCGACGTCGAAGGGGCCGAACACAGATTGAGCTTGCAAATCGCAGAATCTCGAGCCGCCTCAAAAGCAGACCTGGACGCTGTGGATCGCCGCCTTGACTCGAAGATTGCCGGCCTCGAAGGTCGAAATGCGCTGCTGCAATGGATGATGGGATTTGTCCTCGCGTTTCAGGCGCTGATCTTTGGCAAGCTGTTTCTGCACTAGTGGCGGTGAGCGTCACAAGCTATCCAATACCGTTACGTCGGAAAGCTCCACGTCGCTGTCCAGTTCCCTCCGCTCTGAGCCGCCTTCTCCCGCAAGCGGAAAAAGGGACGGCTTTACTCCGCCGCCTCGACATCGAACGCGCCGCGATCCACGCCGCCGCCGACCAAAATTTCGCGCTTGCCCGAGTGGTTCGGCGGGCTCACGACGCCCTGCTTCTCCATCTGCTCGACGAGCGAGGCCGCCTTGTTGTAGCCGACGGATAGCCGCCGCTGGATGTAGCTCGTCGAGACCTTCCGGTCGCGCAGCACGATCGCCACCGCGCGGTCGTAAAGGCTCCCCGCCTCCTCCTCGTCCATCGAGCCAGAGCTCGCGAGCGGCGCGTCTTCTTCTCCGCCCTCGCCATCGTCCTCGGAAGTAATCGCGTCGAGATATTGCGGCTGGCCCTGCGCCTTGAGATGCGCGACGACCTTCTCGACCTCGGCGTCGGAAACGAAGGGTCCGTGCACGCGTGAGATGCGCCCGCCGCCGGCCATATAGAGCATGTCGCCCTGCCCGAGCAGCTGCTCGGCGCCCTGCTCGCCGAGGATCGTGCGGCTGTCGATCTTGCTCGTCACCTGGAACGAGATGCGCGTCGGGAAATTCGCCTTGATCGTGCCGGTGATGACGTCGACCGAGGGACGCTGCGTCGCCATGATGAGGTGGATGCCTGCGGCGCGCGCCATTTGCGCGAGGCGCTGGATCGCGCCTTCGATGTCCTTGCCGGCGACGAGCATGAGGTCGGCCATCTCGTCGACGACGACGACGATGAAGGGCAGCGGCGCGAGATCCATCTCCTCGCTCTCGAAGATCGCCTCGCCCGTCTCGGCGTCGAAGCCCGTCTGCACCGTGCGCGTGATGACCTCGCCCTTCGCGCGCGCCTCCAGCACGCGCGCGTTAAAACCGTCGATGTTGCGCACGCCCACCTTCGACATCTTGCGATAGCGGTCCTCCATCTCGCGCACCGCCCATTTGAGCGCCACGACCGCCTTCTTGGGGTCGGTCACGACGGGCGTGAGCAAGTGCGGGATGTTGTCGTAGACGGAGAGCTCCAGCATCTTGGGGTCGACCATGATGAGGCGGCACTCGTCGGGCTTTAAGCGATAGAGCAGCGACAGGATCATCGTGTTGATCGCGACCGACTTGCCCGAGCCGGTCGTGCCGGCGACGAGCAGATGCGGCATGCGCGCAAGATCGACGATGACCGGATCGCCGCCGATCGTCTTGCCGAGCGCGATCGCGAGGCGGTGCTTCGTCGCGATAAAATCCTCGCAGGCGAGCAGCTCGCGCAGATAGACGGTCTCGCGGCGCTGGTTCGGCAGCTCGATGCCGATGGCGTTGCGCCCCGGCACGACGGCGACGCGGGCGGAGATCGCCGACATGGAGCGGGCGATGTCGTCGGCGAGGCCGATGACGCGCGAGGATTTTATGCCGGGCGCGGGCTCGAGCTCGTAGAGCGTGACCACCGGTCCCGGGCGCATGTTGATGATCTCGCCGCGCACGGAGAAGTCGTCCAGCACGCCCTCGAGCGCGCGGGCGTTCTGCTCCAAAACCTCCTGGGAGATCTTTTGGCCCGCGGGCTTCTTGGGCTCGGCGAGGAGCTCGAGCTCGGGATATTCATACGCGCTGTTGCCGGGCGCGGGGGCGCGCTCGCGCGGCGCGCGCTTGGCGGGCGCAGGCGACCCGACCTGCGCGCGAGGCGCGGGCTCGGCTTGCGGCGCAAGGCGCGAGGGGCGCGGCGCGGCGGGCGCGGCAGAGGCGTCGTGATCCTCGAAGACCGGCTCGCGCCGCGCGACGCCCGAGAGCGCGGCTTGGCGCGGCGCCGGCGCGGCGCGCCCGCGACGGAAGAGCGCGGCGAAGCCCCGTTTGGCCAGCGCCTTGGCCGTGAGAGCGGCGTGCAGCAATGCGCCGAGCGCGATGATGGCGTAGCCGGGCTCGCCGGCGTCGTCCTCGCCCTCCTCTTCGGGATTCACGCGCGCCAGGGGGCGGTCGGCCTGGGCGAGGCGGCGCTGCGCGTCGCGCAGATCGTCTTCGGACTCGAAGCCGTAGCCCGCGGCGCCCGTCAGCATGATGATGGCGCCGAGCATCGCAGCGACGCCGACGCCCGCGAGCACAAGGCGATTGCCGCCAAAGAGCGCCCGCGGCAAAGCGAGAAGCGCGTCGCCGATGATTCCGCCCAGGCCCGTCGGCAACGGCCAGCGATCGGTGACAGGAAAGAGCGACGCCGCGGCCGCCGCGCAGAGCACGCCGCCCAGCCAGAGCAGGATTCGCAGGCTCGCGCGATTGCCGGCGCGATGCGCGAGCAGCCGCAGGCCGAGCGCCGCGAGCGGCAGCATGGCCGCGACTACCCCGCCGACGCCGAGCAGTTGCATGAGCAGATCGGCGACGACGGCGCCTGGCAGGCCCAAATAGTTGTGCACGCGCGCGTCGGTCGCATGGTTGAGCGAGGGATCGCGCGCCGACCAGGAGAACAGCGCCAGCGTCAGGGCGCCGCTGAAGGCGAGAATTGCGACGCCCGCGAGCTCGACAAGCCGCCGACGCGTGAACTCGCGAAAAGGGTCGTTGGCGAGACTGAGGATCTCTCTGCGCGTCATTCTTGAGGCCCGTATCCGCGAAGAACACAATTGCGGAGATTATGAAGGAAGCTAGGAAAGGAAGGGTAAAGGCGGCATTAACCGCGGCGGGGTTGGGGAAAGCGAGGCGGGCGCCCTTGGCGTGAGCTTCGAGCTGAAAGCGCGGCGCAGCACATCGAGTCCAGTCGGATGACCGGTCAGTCGAGATTTCCGACGATGACGAACGGCCGGCGCAGGACCCCAAGACGCGCTTCACCATCGCCAACTGACCGCGGCGGCGATCGACTGCCGCGACTACCTCGCCGCAAAGAAGCGCGCGGACAA
>Ga0187784_10002073_pt1 | contig 16017 bp, 14 predicted proteins | sample 1015_SJ02_MP15_2_FD_132964 | JGI IMG/M metagenome (GOLD analysis project Ga0187784, IMG submission 132964) | Tropical peat soil microbial communities from peatlands in Department of Meta, Colombia - 1015_SJ02_MP15_20_MG | ecosystem: Environmental > Terrestrial > Soil > Wetlands > Peat | place...
CGCTGCCATTGTAGGACGCGGTCTGGGGCTGGATGTCGCGCTGATAACCGACGGCCGGTTCAGCGGAGGCACCCAGGGAGCCGCCATAGGACATATCTCGCCTGAAGCCGCGGTTGGCGGCCCGATTGCGTTGATCGAAGAAGGCGATGAAATCCTGGTGGACATCCCCAATAAGAAGTTGGATCTGCTCGTGGACGATGCGGTGCTGGAAAAGCGTAGGAAAGCGTGGAAGCCGCGTGAGCCGAGAATTAAGAACGGATGCCTGGCCAGATATGCGCATCTGGTAACCTCCGGTTCCCGCGGGGCTGTTTTGCAGAATGAATAGAATCCCCCCGGCCCCCCTCCCGGTTTAAAGCCTGCCGGGACAGGCTCAGGGAAGGGGGAAGTACAATGCAAGGGGTTGTCGTGGGCTATGTGTTCAGCTTAGCTGATGCCGAGCGCCATGAGAGGTGGTTCGGCACTGTTGAGGGGCAAAGGGCGCTGGCTTGCGAACAGGCGCTGTTCCGGAAGTTATGGTCGCCCGCTACCCCCCAGCGTGTTCTGGAAGTGGGGTGCGGGAGCGGTATCTTCCTGGAATGGTTCAAGTCGCGGGGCCATATCGCCGCCGGGCTCGAGCCTTCGAGCCCGAGCCTGGAGCTCGCCCGCAGGCGGCTTGGCCCCAAAGCATGGCTCAATCAGGGATTTGCCGAAAATCTGCCCTACGATGACAACGAATTCGATACAGTGGCGCTCATAACAACGCTGGAATTCGTCGACGACCCCTACCTGGCCCTTAAGGAAGCCTGCCGGGTGGCGCGACGAAACGTGCTGCTCGGTGTCCTGAATAAGTATTCCATGGACCGGCTCCATTATGGCATCCAAAGATTCTGGAAAGACTCCATTTACAACCGCGCCACGTTCTTCAGCGTTTTTCAGCTTCGCAGAATGAGCGCCAGAATTCTTTCCGGCGCTGTTCCGATCGAATGGCGGACCTGCTTTTCCCTCCCGCTGCCTTTACTTCGCTACATTCATCTTATAGAGCGCGTTCCTCTGTTGCAACGGCATCCGTTCGGACATTTTATCGCCATGCGGATAGATATGCGATGCCGTGTTCGCACGCTTCAAACGCCTGTTTTCAATGAAATACCCGCCGGGGCCAAAGTTTCCGTCCAGTCTTTAGGCTGCTGGAGGGCTTGCGGAGGCCAGCCTGAAAGTTGGTCAAAAGGTGACTAGGCATGAAAGAGGCGATGCTCTACAGGCAGCTTGACGAAAAACGGGTGCACTGTTTTCTTTGCTCGCAGCAATGCCGTATTGAGCCGGATGAGACAGGAAAATGCGGAGTGCGCCAGAACCGGGAAGGGAGGCTCCTGAGCCTGGTCTATGGAAAGTTGATCGCCCAGAATGTTGATCCGGTGGAAAAAAAACCACTCTTTCATTTTTTCCCGGGCACTACCAGTTACTCCATTGCTACAGTCGGGTGCAATTTCGAATGTGTTTTTTGCCAGAACGCGGACATATCGCAGTCTCCCCGACTCTACGGCGGGATCTATGGGCGGAGCGTTTCTGCCGAGGAAGTGGCCGGCCAGGCCCAAAAGGAGGGGTGTGCCACCATCTCCTATACATACACCGAGCCTACCATCTTTATGGAATATGCCCTCGATGTGGCTGCACTGGCCAAAGAGCGCGGACTCGCAAACATTTTCGTGACCAACGGTTACATGAGCAAAGAAGCGCTTGATGCGGCGGCCCCGTTTCTTGGAGCGGCCAACGTGGACCTCAAGTCTTTCAATGACTCCTTCTACCGGGTACAGTGCGGCGCCCGCCTCAAACCCGTTCTCGTGACCCTCGAGGGCATCAAGGCTAAGGGCATCTGGCTCGAGGTGACAACCCTGATCATCCCGGACTTGAACGACAGCGAAGCTGAATTGAAGGAGATCGCGAAGTTTCTGGTCGGCCTGGGTCCCGAAACCCCGTGGCATGTCAGCCGCTTTCATCCCGCCTATCGTCTGAACGACAGAGGGGCTACGCCCGTCGAAACACTCAGAAAAGCGCGGCAAATAGGGCTGGAAGCCGGTCTTCGTTACGTCTATACCGGAAATGTGCCCGGAGACGACGGGGAAAATACCTTCTGCCACGCATGCGGAGCCGTGCTGATCGGCCGGATGGGCTATTCCATCCGGAAAAAGAACCTGAAGAACGGCTCCTGCGCAAAATGTCAAACCTTACTCGCAGGGGTCGGATTGGATTGAGCACCAACAGAAAAGAGTTGCTCCGCGAGATATACGACAGACTCTTGGCCGCCTTCGGTCCCCAGCGATGGTGGCCGGCGGATACCCGGTTCGAGGTCATACTGGGCGCCGTGCTGACCCAGAATACCGCGTGGAAAAACGTGGCTGCCGCTATCTCCAACCTGCGCCGCCACGATCTGTTGAGCTTCGAGCGTCTTTGCGGCCTCAGCGCACAGGAGCTTGCGGTCTTCATTCGCTCGTCCGGCTTCTTCAACCAGAAAGCAAAGAAGATAAGGACCCTCTGCGATCATATCCTGTCCAAGTGGGGCGGCGGTCTGGATGAATTCCTGGCCCAGGATATGGAATCTCTTAGGACCGAACTTTTGACTGTCCGGGGCATCGGCCCGGAGACCGCAGACAGCATAGTCCTGTATGCCGCCTTCAAACCGTCCTTTGTCGTGGACACTTATACTTACCGGATCTTCTCCAGGCATGGGTGGGTGGAGGAAGCAATTTCTTATGAGGACTTGCGTGAATATTTCATGGGGGCAATGGAGCCCGATGTGCCGGTCTTCCAGGAATTTCACGCATTGCTGGTTCGAACCGGGCACCTTTACTGCCGCAAAACAGCCGTGTGCCCGTCTTGCCCTTTGAATGTCTATTTTGGTCGATGAATCTACTGTCCCCTGGGGTCTTTTGCACGCAAAAATAGGGTGTTTCCCCTATTTCACTCTAACCCGAATGTAGCATAATCGTTAGCATCGAGTAATACGCCCAAAGACAAGGCAATGCCCTCATCCAGCAAGAGGCAGGAAAGGAACGGCCATGAACCGCAACGGAGAAGATCTTTTGGGATGGGAACTTAATAACCCCGACCATGAAATTTTCGATCTTGAAGTGATGGAGGTTCTGGGAGAATGCAGGAATTGTGAACTGGCCTCTGAATGTTCTATGCCGTGTGAATCTGTGCGGCGCCTGGTGCCCAAAAAAGGCACCATCATCGGGCTGGGTCATGAAAAGCAAAACGGCAAACCCGGAATGAGCTACTTCGCCCTGTTGAACCGGGATGAAGTCAAATTCATTTTGCTGAGTGCGCCGGATCATTACTGGGCCACGGCGAAATACATTCCTCATGAGCAGGTGCCTGATTGGGCCTTGTCACGATTGGATCAGACAAGGCATGACCTCCCCTCCGTCTGAATCGCAGGTTGACCGCCCAAGTGCTCGAGTAGTCGGAGATTTCAAATCTATGGACAACCCTTTATTTGATTTCTGGAACAAGCTGATGGTCAATATGTGGGCGAAATGGGCCGAGCCTGCCGGAGACCCGTTCACATGGTTTACGCAGCCCGATAAAGTGAAAGGCCCATGGCAAATCCCTCTTAAGATGACCCAGGCTATGGCCGCTTCCTTTGCCGCCCTCACCGGGGATAAAAAACAAAGCGCCGGTGATGCCGATTCCCTTTCCGAGCTCGTGTCGAAACTGACGCAAACAGGGTTCGATGGGTATCTGAAACTCCAGAAGAAATGGCTCGACGACGTTCGCAAAGGTGCTTCCCCCCTCCAGGGGATGGACTACTTGAGCCATACGCCGTTGATCTGGCTCGAATCGTTCCGCAAGCTTCCCGATCTTATGCCGAATGTCGGCGAGAGTGATGCTTCCATGGACCTTGTCGCCAAGTGTGCTGCCTTTTCAGCCAAAATGAGTGAACTCCTGTATCAGCTCTACCTTCCAATGGACAAGGCATGGAAAGCTTGGGCCGAAAACATGGGCGAAGTGCAAGGGGAGGGCAGGGTCTCTCAAAATGTCGAGGAGGCATCCGACGCCTGGTTTTCAGTGCTGGAGAGTTCCTACCTGGAGCTGTTCAAGTCGCCCGGCTACTCCAAATTGCTGCATGAAACGGCGGATGCCTACGAAAGATATCGTGAGCTCAGGCGCCAGGTGTATGGCCCCTTTGCTAAGGCCGGTGTTGAAAAGCCTCAAGACGCGGGAGCGGGCGCTCTGTCCGATGAAATAAGCAAACTGAGGGAAAAACTCGAAGAACTCCTCCGGAGAATGGATCCGCAAACCCGTCCCCCGCCCGGGGAAAGTGCCTAAGAACCATAAAAAGCGGTAAGGTCGAGGTGCAGGGCCTTGCCCGCTGTAGTAGTAGGAGCGGGCCTTGCCCGCGATAGGCTATAGAGTATAGTAGGGTCAAGGTGCGGGGCCTCGCCCGCGATGAACCATAAAAAGCAGTAGGGTCAAGGTGCGGGGCCTCGCCCGCTGTAGTAATAGGATAATAGGAGCGGGCCTTGCCCGCGATAGGCTATAGAGTATAGTATGGTCAAGGTGCAGGGCCTTGCCCGCGATGAGCTTTTAATAAAAGAGGGATACGGGGTAGACCTCATCACAACCCCGATCCCTCGTTTCGCATCACTTCGCTTTTTTCGTCGCGCTCCCGCTTTTAGTCTTCGCCGCAGCTTTTTTCGCCGATGAACCGGTGGCGGCCGGGGCAGGCGGCGATGCTGACCCGAATTCCGCCTTGTCGCCCGTTACCGCCGGTTGCTTAGACACCGCTTTTGGTTCATCGTTTGCTTCACGGCGACTTGCAGCGGCCTCGGGGGCCTCGTCCAGCTCTATCTGAAAGTACACTGGCCCCGTGGACGTGCAAGGCTCCTCGGATGGCGCTGCTGGACGGCGAAAGCGGAGTTGGAGGGCGCATTCCGAGCTTGGTACCGACCATGAGGTTGCAAGGGATGCATGTCCCTTCGGGAATACGCAGACTTCGGCATCGATATAGTCCAGCGGGGCCAGCGAGGCTTCTTTGTCCACCAGGTCGTCCCCATCGGCGATACAAATGAGCCATGGGACCTTCTTTTCTTTCAGTCGCTTCAAATTGAGCCTTCGGCCGAAAAGCGTTACAGGCAGATTTCCATCCTCGTCGATTGGAACCGTGAAAGAATCGAAACTCATTTTGGTGATGTGAACGGGTATATCCACCTGATCGTGGGTCAGCCATTGAGTGACTCCGGCGGCCGTCTTGCTGATCCTCGGCTGCGGGCCGGGCTGACTGTCAAACATGGCGATGTCGCGGTGAAATGAAGCCACCGGCGACTCCGTCTCCAGTTTTCGCAGTTTGTAAACCCATGACATGATTGAGCCGTCGACAACCGAGTTTCCGTTAGGGAGCTTTTTTTGAGAGTACCGGAGGTCCTGGAACCTCGGTGCGATACCCTTCATGTAATCAACCAAAGTCTTGCTCCTGCTCCCGTCCACCGGGGTCACGCAGGTGATCAGGGCGTCTACCAGGCCGTCCAGTTCCCCTGATAAGAGTGCGCTAATAGACTGGAGGCCTCCCTGGCAAAATCCGTTGAGCGTGACCGGCCTGTTGTGCTTCGCCATCAGTTTCTGGCAGAACAAGCGTGTGTCCAGGGCGTCATCTTCTCCGGTCATGGTCTGGACTGCCGCATTGGTGCGGATGTCTTTAACCAGGCGAATGTAGGTCGGGATTCCCTGATTCGCATAAGAATGAACATAGCTCCTCTGTTCTGACGGCAAAAAGGCCAAAATGTTGGGGCCCATGACATAGGGAGGGATGATCAGAATGGGTTTGCTTCTCGGCGTTACCCCCTTCTTGTCGGGATGCACCTGGTAGAGGTCGAAACGCGAGGTTTCAGCCGCTTTTTCATATCCCCCGTTGTCCAGGTGGAAGCCGAATTCGGCTTTGATTGCCTCTACGGCCTTCGGATATTCGAGAACGGTCACCTTCAGAACTTCTTCCAGCCGGCTCGCGAAGTCGCACAGGCAGTCCTCGTCCTGGAATGTGTTCATCCAGGCCAAAAAACCTTTGCTCAGCGTATCGTAGAAGAAACTGTTCATGGCTCTGACGCTTCCCCCAAAAGCGGAGAAGGCAAGCCGAATGTTCAGGTCGGATAGTTGACTGTAGTCGGTCAGATTCTCGGCGGGAGAGTTAGCGGCCAGTTTTTCTTTTTCGGCGCTTGTGAAAGCGTCCAGAGCATTTACCGACGGCGCCATAAATGCCGTCACGTATCTGAACATTCCGTTCCAGTAATGCTGGGCCGCTCTTGTTTGAGCCAGAGCTGCCCGACTGAGTTTAGGAGCGACTCGCATTGATTTGAGCATCAACGCTGCCGCCTCACTAAACATTTCAAAAGGCGCGCTGAAGTAGTTTTGCATTTTGCCCCCCTGTTCCCCACGGAATCTTGCTTTGTGTTTGCAGTGAAAAGGTTCAGCCGTCCCCATCCGTGCAAATTCGGAGCCCCCCCAGGCTCGTTTTCCCGACAGGGACACAGGGTTACAACCTGCAAAATCGGTGCTAATCGGCGCTCAAATGAAAAAAAGGAAAGGTAAAACGATGTTTCCCCGCCCCATCGGGAATACGCGGCCATGATACCAGTGTATCGGGTCATTGTCAATTTATCCCGACCTTGTTGCCCGAGGTGTAATATAGGAGAATGTAAGCGTTTGGAACTTCCCCCCCAAAAAAAAAAATTCTTGGGGCCGAAAAATTCTCTTGCTATTCCAGGTGACGATTGTTAATCATTAGCCGAATTCTAATCAGGGACGAAATGATGGATCGTTATGTCGTTACTGCGAATTTCTGGTGCTGGTGGTCTAACGGAGGAGGTGCGAGCCTGACGGGTTAGCCATCAGTTCGAAATGGAACATTTGCTGGGACCGTGGGCCGCACTTCGGCTCACGGTCCTTTTGCTTTAGGGGAAGGGACCGTGGACAGACTCTGCGGTCCCTTTTCTGTTTGTGCGCGGTGCAATGGCCGCGAACAGGAGGAATAAGATGCTTGTGGTAATGAGAAGAGGCGCCACGCCGGATGAAATTGAGGCGGTGGTCTCCGGAATAGAGCAAAAGGGCTACACTGCCAGGCCGATCCCTGGTGGAGAACGAGTGGCAATCTGTGTTCTCCACAATGACGGCCCGGTGGACGCCTCGTCGTTTCTGCAGCTTCCGGCGGTCAAAGAGGCCATTCCGGTGACCCGCCCTTACAAGCTGGTGAGCCGCGAATCCCAGGCGTGGGACACCACGATTGATGTGGGTGGAGTTCTCATCGGCAATGCCCATCTCACCATCATGGCCGGGCCTTGCGCCATTGAGAACGAAATCCAGGCTCTTACCATCGCGCGAATGGTGAAGAAGACCGGAGCCCACATTTTCCGGGGCGGCGCCTTTAAGCCCAGGACTTCGCCTTATGCATTTCAGGGGCTGGGAGAGGAAGGGCTGAAGATCCTGGCCAGGGTGCGCCTCGAAACCGGGATGCCGGTGGTTACCGAAGCCATCGACCACGAAGTCTTCGACCTGGTCGAACAGTATGCGGACATTGTCCAGATCGGCGCAAGGAATATGCAGAACTTCAGCCTGCTGAGGCGGGCCGGCAAGTCCCGAAAACCCGTCCTTCTAAAGCGCGGCCTGGCGGCTACCATCGAGGAGTGGCTCATGGCGGCCGAATACGTGATGGAAGGCGGAAATGACAAGGTGATCCTGTGCGAACGAGGGGTTCGCACTTTCGCCCACCACAGCCGAAATACCCTGGACCTCTCCGCCGTTCCGGTGGTGAGGCAGGAGAGCCATTTGCCGGTGATTGTGGACCCCAGCCACGCGGCAGGCTTCAGGGACCAGGTCGTTCCCCTCGGCCGCGCTGCCGTCGCAGTCGGCTGCCATGGCCTGATGGTGGAAGTCCACCATGCCCCTGAAACCGCCCTCAGTGATGGGCCTCAGTCGCTTTATCCAGCCCAGTTCTCCGATCTGTGCAGGCAGATAGAGGCTATTTTCAGCGTATACAAAACGTCAACAAACGGATGCCGCCAAACCGGTCGGAACGTTACCGGCTCCCTGGCCCGCAACGCTTCCGGGAAAATCGCCGGAAGCCAAAACCTCGGGCAGGCCGGCTGACGGTCCTGCCGCCCGGAGCGAGAACCTGATCGGCAAAGGGAGAAAAGGAGAAGAGCTATGGAATTGGGATTTTACCCGGAAAGATCGGAATTTCGCGCTATGGCCCAACAGGGAAACCTGATCCCGGTTTGCCTGGAAGTGCTGGCCGACACCGAGACCCCGGTTTCAGCGCTGGCTAAAATATATGACGGACGTGGGCCGGTTTTCCTTCTGGAAAGCATGGAGGGCGGTGAGAGATGGGGGAGGTACAGTTTCCTGGGAAATTCAGCCACCACGATGGTCAAAGTTTTCCGCGATGGAGTCGAAATCGAGTGCGGGTCTCAAAAGGAGCGCGTTATCCATCACGGAGACCCGCTTAAAGTTATGCGCTCCATAATGGACCGGTATAAACCGGTGAGGCTGGCGAGGCTGCCTCGGTTCTGGGGTGGGATGGTCGGTTTTTTTTCCTATGAATTCGTGTCCTTTTTCGAAGCGATCCCGAACCGGCTGGATGCAGATGTTCCGTTGGCTCATTTTATCCTGCCCGGACAGCTCTTCATATTCGATAACGTCCGGCACACCCTGAGCCTCGTGGCTTATGGCCTCGTCGAAAACGGAGATGCCGATGAAGCCTATGACAGAGCGGTTGAAACCCTCAGGGAGATGAAAGGTAAACTCGCAGGCGCGCCCAAAGTTGTTTCCGGGCCGGCGGAGGGATTTTTTCTCAATCACGAAGTCGAACCTGAGATATTTCGTTCCGGGGTCGCCAGGATCAAGGAATACATCAAAGAGGGCGACATCATCCAGGCCGTGTTCTCACAACAGTTCAGTTGTCCGGCCCCCCCCGACCCCTGGTCCCTCTACCGCGCTCAGCGCTTCATAAATCCTTCTCCGTACCTCTATTTCCTCCATTTTGACGATACGGTCCTGGTTGGCTCGTCTCCCGAAACCATGGTGCGCCTGGAAAGCGGCGTGGCCACGCTTCGCCCTATCGCCGGCACACGTCCTCGCGGGAAAACCGAGCAGCAGGACCGGGAACTTGCCAACGAACTGCTCCACGATGAAAAAGAAAGGGCCGAACACCTCATGCTGGTAGACCTTGGCAGAAACGATCTGGGGCGAGTGGCCGAAATCGGCTCTGTGCAGGTAACCGACCTTATGGTTGTCGAAAGATACTCCCACGTGATGCACCTGGTCTCCAACATAAATTGCGATCTGCGCGAAGGATTGGATGCATTCGACCTTTTTCGCGCCACTTTCCCGGCGGGTACCCTCGCCGGTGCCCCGAAAGTCAGGGCGATGGAAATCATAGCGGAGCTCGAAGATGAACCGCGCGGTCCATACGGAGGGGCGATCGGGTATTTTTCCTTTACAGGCAACATGGATCTGGCGATCACCATCCGGACTGCCTGCATCCGGGATGGAAAACTGACGGTCAGGGCAGGGGCCGGAATAGTCGCCGACTCCGACCCGGAGCGCGAAAGACAGGAAACCATCAACAAAGCCAAATCCATACGCAGGGCGCTGCAGATGCTGGAAGGAAGCGACACGACGCTTAATCCTGCCGTAAAAAGGCGCTGAGAGGAGTGTAAGATGTTGTTCATGATCGATAACTACGATTCTTTCACTTACAACCTTTACCAGTATTTCCATATGCTGGGAGCTGAAGTTGAGGTCGCCAGGAACGATCAGGTCTCTGTCGAGGACATCGGCAGGCTCGGGCCTTTGGCCATCGTCATTTCCCCCGGTCCGTGCAGGCCGGAGGATGCCGGGGTCTCCGTGGCTGCCATCAAGAGATTTTCCGGAGAAATTCCTATTTTCGGAATCTGCCTGGGACACCAGGCCATTGCTGCCGCTTTCGGGGGCGAGGTGGTCCACGCCAAAAGACTCATGCACGGTAAAGTCTCGACCGTCAACGCGGATGGAAGGTCTATCTACGCCGGGGTTTCCAATCCTTTTCAGGCCATGCGTTACCACTCTCTTGCCGTCGCCCCGGAAAGCCTGCCGGAATGCCTGGAAGTCACGGCCCGCTCCGAAGACGGCGAAGTCATGGGAATCCGCCACAGACAGCACCTCACCGAGGGCGTCCAGTTCCACCCGGAATCCATCATGACACCTGTGGGTAAACGGCTTTTGAAAAACTTCCTGAAACTTGCCGAGAGGCAATCGAGCACGGGGGAAAACCGCATATGATTCGCGAAAGCCTCAAAAAGCTGATTGGAAAGATAGACCTGAGCGAAGAAGAAATGGCCGCCTTGATCGGTGAGATTATGTCGGGCAATGCCACCGACGCCCAAATCGGGGCCATAATGGCTGCGCTGGCCACCAAGGGCGAAACTTTCTCGGAGCTTGCCGGGGCCGCGCGGGCCATGCGGCGCAGGGCCGTCAGGATCCAGACCAACGCCGATACGGTGGTTGACACCTGTGGGACCGGCGGCGACGGTTCCAATACTTTCAACATCTCCACTACCGCGGCCTTCGTAGTGGCTGGGTGCGGCGTTACGGTTGCCAAGCACGGAAACCGCTCGGTTTCCAGCAAGTGCGGCAGCGCTGATTTGCTCGAAGCTCTCGGCGTTAACCTCAATATCGGACCGGAAGTGGTGGAAGAGGCGGTTAGACAAATCGGCATCGGCTTCCTCTTCGCGCCTCTGTTTCACGGCGCTATGCGGCACGCTGCCAACGCGCGAAAAGAGCTCGGAATACGCTCGATTTTCAATATGCTCGGACCGCTCACAAACCCGGCGGGAGCCAACTGCCAGTTGGTCGGAGTCTATGCGCCGGAGCTTACGGAAATGTTCGCGCTCGCGCTCCAGCGTCTGGGAGCCAGGCGCGCCTTCGTTGTGCACGGACATGAAGGGCTCGACGAAATCAGTGTCTGCTCTCCCACCCGGGTCTCCGAACTAAACGATGGATTGATCCGGACCTACGACGTCTCCCCTGAACGGCTCCTCGGCCGGACGGCCGTCCCCTCTGACATGGCCGGAGGGACGCCGGCTGAAAACGCGGAGATAACCATGAAAATTTTGTCGGGTGAAATCGGGCCGAGGCGAGACGTAGTTGTGGTAAACGCGGGTGCGGCCCTGGTCGTCTCAGGGATGGCCGCCGATTTCGGGGAGGGCATCCAAATGGCTCAGGCATGCATTGACCGGGGCAGGGCGAAGGAAAAACTGGACGCGCTCGTGCAATTTACCAGCCGGAATTGATCTTTTGGTTGATGTTCTCGCAAGGATGAATTGATGTCTGATTTCCTTTCCAGGATTTTGGAACATAAAAGAGACGAAGTCAGCGCCGCTGCAAAACGTACGCCCGAACCGGTCCTTCGACGCGAAGCGGAAAAGCTGAAGGGCAGAAGATCCTTTATCGATCGGTTGGCCGGTCCGGGTCCCCTGGGGATGAACGTAATAGCCGAAATAAAGCGGGCTTCTCCATCGAAGGGCAAAATAAGGGAAATGGTCGATCCGGCTGAATATGCCCGGAAGTACGAACTGGGAGGCGCCGCCGCTGTCTCCGTTCTAACCGACCGTGACTTTTTCGGCGGCAGTCCCGACGATCTGAGAAAAGTCAAATCCGCGGCCTCGCTTCCGACACTCAGGAAGGATTTCCTCATCAGCTCCTATCAGGTGTATGAATCGGCGGTCATGGGGGCCGACGCCGTACTGCTCATAGTGCGGGCGCTTTTGCCCGAATCTCTCCGTGACCTTTTGTCCCTTTGCTCGGACATCGGCCTGGATGCGCTTGTAGAGGTGCATGATGAAAGTGAATTCGAAACGGCCGCAAAATCCGGTGCGCGGCTCATCGGTATAAACAACCGCGACCTGGGGACCTTTCACACCGACATTTCGATCTCCATCGGTCTTGCCGGCCGGGTCGGCCCCGGCCTGGTTCTGGTGGCCGAGAGCGGAATCCACGCCCGCTCCGACGTCGAGCGGCTCCTCGATGCCGGAATATGGAATTTTTTGATCGGCGAGAGTCTCATGAGATCGGAGGACCCCGTAGGATTTCTGAAGGCTTTGCACGGAGAGGAACAATGAAAAAGACCGGACGCTATCATGGTAAGAATGACTGCGGGGCATCTGCCGGCGATCTGCCCGTCGCCCCTAGCTGCCCTCAGATCAAAGTCTGCGGTTTAACCGTGGTGGATGAGGCGGTTGCCTGTGCCGAAGAAGGTGCGGATGCCATAGGCCTGGTGTTTTATCCCCCCAGCCCGCGTTTTATTAGCGCGGCGAAGGCCCTGGAAATCAGCGTCAGTCTTCCGGAAACGGTCTGGAAAGTCGGCGTGTTTGTCGATGAGCCTTTCATGGAAGTCCTGAAAAAGGCCGAATTTTGCCGGTTGAACTGCGTCCAACTCCACGGGAGTGAACCTCCCGCCATGGTCGAAGCGCTGGAGTTGGCCGGAATAAATGTAATCAAATCTCTATTTGTGGAGAAAAGACCCCATTTGTCTGAAGCCGGCCTTTACCGCGCCTCGGCGTACCTGATCGAGGGCGGGGGAGGGCTTGTTCCTGGCGGGGCCGGGCTGAGCTGGCAATGGGGTGAGGCCCGGGAATTGGCGGGCAAGCTCCCCTGCATTCTGGCAGGAGGTCTTAGTCCGGAAAACGTTGCCCGGGCGATTTTCGAGTTCGGTCCGGATGCCGTTGACGTTAGTTCCGGTGTGGAATCCGGGCCGGGCAGAAAAGATATCGATAAAGTGCGCGCTTTTATCCAAGCGGTTCGGAATGCCGGACTCGATTCCTCCCCTTCTTTAAGGGGGAGCAAAGAGGTGTCCGAATATCGTTCCGTTTTCCCCCCTTTTGCAAAAGGGGGCAGGGGGGCCTCCGAATATCGTTCCACTTCCCCCCTTCTGTGAGGGTGAGAAGTGGGATTTTACCGGCTCAGGGAGGAAATCCAAATGAAATCGGCGGAGAAAATCTTGAAAATGACTGCATTTCCCGACGCAAAACCTGCTCAACCGGATGCGGCAGGCCATTTCGGTCCTTACGGCGGGCGCTACGTGGCTGAAACGCTTATGCCCGCCCTGCTCCAGCTTGAGCACGCTTTCTTCTCCATAAGCGCTGAACCCGCTTTCCAGGCTGAGTTGAAATCGCTTTTGAAAGATTTCGCCGGAAGGCCCACTCCGCTCTTTCTGGCGGCTAGGCTCAGTGCCCATGTCGGTGGGGCGGCCGTTTATCTGAAAAGAGAGGATCTTGCCCATACCGGCGCTCATAAGATCAACAACACGCTCGGTCAGGTTCTTCTTGCCAGATGGATGGGCAAGGCCAAGGTGATCGCCGAAACCGGTGCGGGCCAGCATGGTGTTGCTACGGCCACCGCTGCCGCGCTGTTTGGAATGGAATGCAAGATTTTCATGGGGATCGAGGATATCTCCAGGCAGGCCCCGAACGTCCAGCGGATGAAACTGCTCGGCGCCGAAATAGTGCCGGTGGATTCCGGGACGGGTACCCTGAAGGACGCTATGAATGAAGCGATGCGATACTGGGTAGGTTCCGTGCGTGACACGTTCTACGTTATCGGGTCGGTGGCCGGTCCCCATCCCTACCCGGAAATGGTGCGAGATTTTCAGCGGGTGATTGGCGACGAGGCGAAGGCGCAAATCATGGAAGCGGAAGGGAGGACGCCGGACATGCTGGTGGCCTGTGTGGGCGGAGGAAGCAACGCCATGGGCCTCTTTTATCCCTTCCTCGATGATCCGGCCGAAATGGTGGGAGTCGAGGCCGCCGGTCACGGAATCCTCACCGGAAAGCACGCTGCGACCCTGGGGGCCGGCTCGGTCGGCGTTCTGCACGGCTCCAAATCCTACGTACTGCAGGACGGAAACGGCCAGATCATGGAAGCGCACTCCATATCCGCCGGCCTTGACTATCCCGGCGTGGGGCCGGAACACTCCTGGCTCAAAGACACCGGGCGCGTGCGCTATGAAAGCGTCCTGGACGAAGAAGCGCTCGCTGCTTTCCACCTGCTGAGTTCCATCGAAGGGATCATCCCCGCCCTGGAAAGCGCTCATGCTATCTCCCGCGCCATGGTCGAAGCCGCGCGGATGTCGGCGCAAAAAGTCATAATCGTGAATCTTTCCGGGCGTGGCGACAAGGACCTTGGAATCGTATCGCGTTTTCAAAGCGAGGCGTTCGCAAGAAAGGATAAGCTGTCATGAGCAGGATAGAAGAAACGTTCAAAAGACTTCGCGCCGGCGGACAAAAAGCGCTGGTGGGCTTCATTACCGCCGGAGACCCCGACCCTGACCGATCTTTGGAAATAGCCAGGCAAATGTGCCTCTCAGGGCTCGACCTCCTTGAATTGGGCGTGCCCTTTTCCGACCCCACTGCCGACGGCCCGGTCATTCAGCGCTCGTCGGCGCGTGCGATCGGCGCCGGAGTCAGCATGAAAATCGTCCTCCAAATGGTCCGCCGTATAAGAGGGTTCAGCTCGATTCCGCTGGTTCTTTTCAGCTACTATAACCCGATCCTGGCATACGGGGCCGGACGGTTCTACCGGGACGCAACTGCCGCCGGGGCCGATGGGGCATTGGTGGTGGATCTGCCGCCGGAAGAATCCGATGAGCTGACCGGCCTGTGGGGAAATGGACTCGATTTTATCCGGCTGGTTGCCCCCACTACCCCCCCGGAACGCATGGCCCGGATAGCCTCCAAGGCTTCAGGATTCATCTATCTGGTTTCCATGACCGGCATCACCGGAAGCGGCGGGTTGAATAGTGAAGAAATAGCGGGCGTCGCCCGCGATTTAAGAAATAACTCGGGCGGTCTGCCCATCTGCATAGGTTTCGGGATCTCCACGCCCGATGAGGCCAAAAAAGTTAGCGGTTTTGCGGACGGCGTGGTGGTGGGAAGCGCTTTCGAGAGGCTGATCGAATCCGGCCGGGAGGACCCGAATATAGCGGTCAGGGTGGGGGAGTACGCGGCTAGGCTGAAGAATGCCATTATACCGGTTTGTTGAAGCGATTGCGGGTGGTCGGCCCGGATTCTGACCAAAACCCGCCAAATGGCCGTCCAAACACTCGCGTCAGGGCCGAAGACCTCCGGGCGAGAATCAACAGTCCCGGCTAAGGGCTTGTCCGTAAATAAGCCTGTTAGGGGGCGCGCCGGATTTTGAGGCTGGTTTGGTCGCAACGATTGAGCAAAACCGCAGGCGTAGCAGGCCTACGTCGAGGATTTTGCGATTGAGGCCCGGCCAAAGCAGGCCAAAAGTCGGATGCGAGCACAAAGGTTTTATTTACGGACAAGCCCTACGCCTCTGTTCCGGTTTATCGGCCGTAGACTCGGAACTCGGCAAATGGGGCGGGGAAATGGCTGGGATCAATGCTGCACCCGTGCGCAAAGAATGGAGGTTTGCTTGGGCGCCGGCAAATCGTTTCGCAAAGGGGAAAAGTACAGCGCTTCAGCCTTTTCAGGTGTCAAAAAATCAATGTCGGAAAACCCCGTGTGCCGCAATTTTGTCTCCATTTCATCAGGCGTAAAAAAGCTTACGAAAGGTTCCCCAAGTTCGGAAACCCTGGAGGCAAGCGTTGACGAGCTTTCATCCAAAGGTTGCCTGAAGGTCAGGGTAACTTCGCTGCTGGGTGCAAATGCCGCTATCGCACGCAATGTTGCGCTGATCGCGGCTTCTTCCAGATACATGGTAACGCCGAGCCAGGAAAAGAACGCCGGTTTGTCGCGACCGATGCCGCATCGGGCCAAAACCTCGCCGAGGCCTTCGTGTTCGAAATCGGCTGGAGCGAAAATCAGGTTATTCGGCTCCGATAAGCCTGCCTTGGCAATCCTCTCTCGCTTGGCAGACTGTGTGGCGGGATGATCGACCTCGACGATTTCAAGCCCCCTCGCCCAGGAAGGCTGGCGCAGCGCAAAAGTATCAAACCCGGCGCCGATCACGATGAAGCGGGTAACGCCTCTTGCAACTGAGGCTTCCAGCCTGTCC
>Ga0187784_10002074_pt1 | contig 16015 bp, 12 predicted proteins | sample 1015_SJ02_MP15_2_FD_132964 | JGI IMG/M metagenome (GOLD analysis project Ga0187784, IMG submission 132964) | Tropical peat soil microbial communities from peatlands in Department of Meta, Colombia - 1015_SJ02_MP15_20_MG | ecosystem: Environmental > Terrestrial > Soil > Wetlands > Peat | place...
AGGCGCAGCACCAGCGCGCGGTCGAGCGGCTTGGCAAAGCGCGCGTCCGCGACGGTCGCGGAAAGTCCTTGCGCCGCAAGCATTTCGGCGGCCTTCAGGCACTCGGCCAAGCGCGTGCCGAGCGAAAGCAGCGCGATCGAGGAGCCCTCGCGCAGGATGCGGCCCTTGCCGATCTCGAGCGGCACGCCGAACTCCGGCATCTCGCAGCCGATCCCCTCGCCGCGCGGATAGCGCAGCGCCGAGGGTCGGTCGTCGATCGCGACCTGCGTCGCGACCATGTGCACGAGCTCGGCCTCGTCGGCCGCCGCCATGATGACGAAGCCGGGCAGGCAGCCGAGATAGGCGATGTCGAACGAGCCGGCATGGGTCGGCCCGTCGGCGCCGACCAGGCCGGCGCGATCCATCGAGAAGCGCACCGGCAGCCGCTGGATCGCGACGTCGTGCACCACCTGGTCGTAGGCGCGCTGCAGGAAGGTCGAATAGATCGTGGCGAATGGCTTGTAGCCCTCGGTCGCAAGCCCCGCCGCGAACGTAACCCCATGCTGTTCGGCAATGCCGACGTCGAAGGTGCGCGCGGGGAATTCCTTGCCGAAGAGATCGAGCCCGGTGCCGGACGGCATCGCGGCGGTGATCGCGACGATCTTGTCGTCCTTGCGCGCTTCCTTGATCAGGCTCTCGGCGAACACCTTGGTATAGGCCGGCGCGTTCGATTTGGCCTTGGCCTGCACGCCGGTTACCACGTCGAACTTGACCACGCCGTGATACTTGTCCGCGGATTTTTCCGCCGGCGCGTAGCCCTTGCCCTTCTGCGTCACGACATGGACCAGGATCGGTCCCTGATCGGCGTCGCGCACGTTCTTGAGCACGGGAATCAGCTGATCGAGATTGTGCCCGTCGATCGGGCCGACATAGTAGAAGCCGAGCTCCTCGAACAGCGTGCCGCCGGTGAGGAAGCCGCGCGCGTACTCCTCGACGCGCAGCGCCTTCTTCTCCAGCCCCTTCGGCATCTTGTGCGCCAGCTGAATGCCGATCTCGCGCAGCGAGGTGTAGGTGCGTCCCGAGATCAGGCGCGCCAGATAGCCGGACAGCGCGCCGACCGGCGGGGCGATCGACATGTCGTTGTCGTTGAGGATGACGATCAGCCGCGAGTCCATCGCACCGGCATTGTTCATCGCCTCGTAGGCCATGCCGGCCGTCATCGCGCCGTCGCCGATCACCGCGATAACGTTGTTGTTGCCGCCGCGCAGGTCACGCGCGACCGCCATGCCGAGGCCGGCCGAGATCGAGGTCGAGGAGTGCGCCGCACCGAACGGATCGTATTCGCTCTCCGCGCGCTTGGTGAAGCCGGACAATCCGCCGCCCATGCGCAGCGTGCGGATGCGGTCGCGGCGTCCGGTCAGGATCTTGTGCGGATAGGCCTGATGGCCGACGTCCCAGACGATACGGTCGCGCGGCGTGTCGAACAAATAGTGCAACGCGACGGTGAGCTCGACGACGCCGAGTCCGGCGCCGAGATGGCCGCCGGTGATCGACACCGCATCGATCGTCTCCTGACGCAGCTCATCGGCGAGCTGCCGCAGCTGTGAGATGTCGAGCTTGCGCAACTCCTCGGGCGTCGGGCACTGATCGAGCAGGGGCGTTTGCGAGCGTTCTGACACGCGCTTTCTCCACGCAAAATGCCGGCCGCGGGCGGCCGGAAAGGCGCAATATTTACCGTGCCTTACACCATTGGCAAAGGGAAGCGCAAATCAGGCTTAATCGCGGCACGCGAGCCCTATCGGCTAAGTCATTGATCGGGCATCATGTCGTCGGAACCGGGTGCCTCGGGCCCGCGTTCCTTCCCCTTGACCCAAGCCTTGAGTGCGCAGCCATGGCACCGCGTCCCACCTGGAAGGGCTACCTCAAGCTCTCGCTCGTGTCGTGCGCGATCGCGATATACACCGCGACGAGCACATCAAGCCGTATCCGCCTGCACATCATCAACCGCGAGACTGGAAACCGCATTCGCAACCAGGCGATCGACTCCGAGACCGGAGACGCCGTCGAGGACGACAACAAGGTCAAGGGTTACGAGGTCGAGAACGGGCAATACGTCCTGCTCGAGGACGAGGAGCTCGACGAGGTCGCGCTCGAGTCGACCCATACGCTCGAGATCGAGTCGTTCGTCGATCGCGACGAGGTCGACGCGATCTATCTCGACGAGTCGCTCTACGTCGTGCCGAATGATGAGGTCGCCTATGAGGCCTTCGCGGTCATTCGCGAGGCGATGAAGAAGCGGAACATGGTCGCGCTCGGCCGCGTCGTGATGCACCGGCGCGAGCGGCTGCTGATGCTGCAGCCGCGCGGCAAGGGCATCGTGGCGACCGCGTTGCGTTACAAGAACGAGGTGCGCAACGAGCATGCCTATTTCGACGATATCCCGGACGCCAAGGTGCCGCACGACATGCTGCAACTGGCCGAGCACATCCTCGCGCAGAAGCGCGCCCACTTCGATCCCGCGCAGTTCGAGGATCGCTACGAGCATGCGCTGACCGCGCTGATCAAGGCAAAGCGCGCCGGCAAGGCGCCGCCAACCGCGCCGACGCCGCAACCCTCCAACGTGATCAACCTGATGGACGCGTTGCGCCGTTCGGTGAAGGGCGGCAAGGCCGGATCGCCGGCCGGATCCGGCACACGCGCAAGCGCGAAGCGGACGCCGCCCAAGAAAAGAACCGGCAAGGCAAGAAAGCTCAGGAAGGCGGGCTGAGGTGGCTCTCGACGTCTACCGCAAGAAGCGCAAGTTCGGCGTCACATCGGAGCCGCGCGGCGGCAGGATCAGGCGCGGCGGCAACGCCTATGTGATCCAGAAGCACGCCGCGACACGGCTGCATTATGATCTGCGGCTCGAGCTCGACGGCGTGATGAAGAGCTGGGCGGTGACGCGTGGCCCGAGTCTCGTGCCCGGCGAGAAACGCCTTGCCGTGCAGGTGGAAGATCATCCCGTCGAGTACAATGGCTTCGAGGGCACGATCCCGAAGGGCGAGTACGGCGGCGGCACGGTGCTGATCTGGGACCGCGGCACCTGGGAGCCCGAGGACGATCCGCACAAGGGGCTTGCCAAGGGGCATCTCGATTTTCGACTCGAGGGCAAGAAGCTCCGCGGTCTCTGGCACCTGGTGCGCATGCGCCGGCGCCCCGGCGAAAAGCGCGACAACTGGCTGTTGATCAAGTCGGAGGACGAGGCGGCGCGCGGTCCAGGAGACCCGGACATTCTTGAGGAGCAACCGCAATCCGCCGTCAGCGGCCGCACGCTCGAGGCGATCGCCAGCGCCGAAGGCGATGCGGTCTGGCATTCGAACAGGTCGGCCGCCGAGAATGTGAAGGGGATCAGGACGGCCAAGGGCTCAAGGGCCGCAAGGCAGGCAGCGGCGAGCAGCACGGCGTCGGCCGGGAGAGCGAGGCCGCGATCGCGCGCGCTGATCGCGCCGGCCGCCGTGAGGCGCGACCCGCCGCGCGGCAGCGCCCTGCCCGCGTTCATTCCGCCGCAGCTCGCGACGTTGCACGAGCGCCCGCCCAATGGCGCGAGCTACGTGCACGAGGTGAAATTCGACGGCTACCGCATCCAGGCGCGGCTTGATGGCAGCAAGGTGCAGTTGCTGACGCGCAAGGCGCTCGACTGGGCGGACAAGTTCGCCCCGGTCGCGCGTGCGGTTGCGGCGCTGGTGGCGGAAAACGCGATCATCGACGGTGAGATCGTGGTCGAGGACGCGCAGGGGATCAGCAATTTCTCCGCCCTGCAGGACGCGTTGAAGAACGTCAATTTGAGGAGCGCGAAGGCCAATTTGAGCGCCAAGAGCAATTTCGTCTATTACGTGTTCGATCTGATGTTTCTCAACGGCGCAAGCCTGATCGATGAGCCGCTGGTCGCGCGCAAGGCGGCGCTCGAGAACTTGCTCAAGCGAACGGATCGCAACGGCGTCATCCGCTACAGCGAGCACTTCGACGTCGCCGGCTCGAAGATGTTTGAGCATGCCTGCAGCCACGGTCTCGAAGGCCTGATCTCGAAGCTGCGCGACGCACCCTACCGTTCCGGCCGCAGCGACGCCTGGATCAAGTCGAAATGCGCGCAATCGCAGGAGTTCGTGATCGTCGGCTACGCGGATTCCAGCAACCGCAAGGGCGCCATCGGCGCGCTGGTGCTCGGCTATTACGCGGACGGCAAGCTGCGCTATGCCGGCCGCGCCGGCACCGGCTATACTGAGGAGACCGCGCGCGATCTCTGGAAAAGGCTGCAGCCGCTGCGGCGCAGCACGCCGGCCTTCGGCCAGCTGCCCGAAGAGGAGCGCGGCCGCAAAGGCATCTGGGTCGAACCAAAACTGGTCGCGGAGATTACCTTTGCGGGCTTCACGGCGCAGAAGCATGTGCGCCATGCCGCATTCAAGGGGCTGCGCGAGGACAAGCCGGCGGCGGAGGTCGTACAGGAGGTGCCGATGCCAGCCGAGCGAGCGAAGGCGAAGTCCGCGCCAAAGGCAGGCGGCTCAGCGCAAAAAGTGGAGATGAATTCCGTCAAGCTCTCGCGCCCCGATCGCATCTACTGGCCCGACGTCGGCATCACCAAGCAGCAGCTCGCCGATTATTACGAGCTGGTGTGGGAGCGCATCGCGCCGCATCTCGTCAACCGCCCGCTCGCGCTCTTGCGCTGCCCGGAAGGCGTCGAGGCCGAATGTTTCTTCCAGAAGCATGCGGCGGCCGGCCTCGTCAGCGCGCAGATTCATCGCATGAAGGACAGCTACGGCGAGGAGCTGCTCTCGATCGCGGATCGCGCCGGTCTCCTCACGCTGGTGCAGGCGGGTGTTCTCGAGATCCACGTCTGGGGCTCGACCATCGAGGATGTCGAGCACGCGAACCGCATCGTTTTCGATCTCGATCCGGGCGACGAGGTGAAATGGAGCGACGTCAACAAGGCGGCGCGCGAGCTGCGCGATCGCCTCGCCGCGGTGAAGCTTGCAAGCTTCGTCAAGACGACCGGCGGCAAGGGCCTGCACGTCGTAGTCCCGGTCCGGCCGACGCCATGGGAGGAGGTCAAGGATTTCGCGCACGCGATGGTGCTCGCCATGGAGGCGGACACGCCCGAGCGTTACGTGTCGAAAATGACGAAGAGCGTCCGCACCGGCAGGATCTTCGTCGATTATCTGCGCAATGGCCGCGGCGCGACCGCGGTCGTCGCCTATTCGACCCGCGCGCGCGCCGGCGCACCGGTCTCGACACCGGTCGGCTGGGACGAGCTCGGGCCCGATCTGAAGCCGAACAAGTTCACGCTCCTCAATATCGCGCGCCGCCTCGGCGCGCTGCAGGACGATCCGTGGGCCGAGATCGGCAAGGTCCGGCAGGCTTTGCCGCAGCTGACGTGACCGACAGAAAGCCCGGCGCCACCGGCGCCGGGCTTTGTTCAAGACTTTCCGCGATTGTGGATCAGTTGCCGCCGCCGTCGAAGTTCTGCGAGGCGCGCTCCATCCACGACTCGTTGCGGACGTTGTGGCGCGGCAGCGCGACCGGACGGGTCGTCAGGGTCTGCCGGTGCACGACCGGGCCGTAGTTGCGGATCGCGTCGGCAGCCTGGTCGGTATAGTCGTCCGCGAGGGCGGCAGAGGCCGAGCTGATGACGAGGACGGCCACGAGGGCGGAGGTGAGCTTTTGCATCGGAAGTCTCCTTTCGGTTCCGGCTTTCCTGAGGAAAGCCAATGGGTTGAAACAGATCCGGTGTGGTTTCGTTGTTCGAACCGCGTCGGTGGCCACTATGTGCACCTGGACGATTGGTTTGATAATCTTGTATTATTCGAATGACCTATTCGCCTGGATCGAATAATGCGAGGCACCGAGTTCGCCGAGTTGACCGCCTTCGTCGAGGTCGCGGAGCAGCGCAATTTCGCCAAGGCCGCGGCACAACTCGGCATCGCGCCCTCGACCCTGAGCCAGACCATCCGCTCGCTCGAGGAGCGGCTCGGCGTGCGGCTGCTCAACCGCACGACGCGCAGCGTCGCGCCGACCGAGGCCGGCGAGCGGCTGCTCACGCAGCTGCGCCCCGCGCTCGACAATGTCGGCCGCGCGATCGAAGAGGTGAATGCGTTCCGCGACAAGCCGATGGGGACATTGCGGCTGCTGGTCGGCCGTCCGATCGCGCTCGCCCTGATAGAGCCGCTGTTCGCTCCTTTCCTCGAGGCCTATCCGGAAATCTCGCTCGACGTCGTGAGCGACGATTCCCGCGCCGACCTCGTGGAAGGCCGCTTCGATGCCGGCCTGCGCATCGGCGAGCGCATCGAGCGCGACATGATCGCGGTGCGCATCGTCCCGGGCATTCGCATGGCCTGCGTCGCCGCGCCGCGCTATCTCGCGCGACAGGCGGCGCCGCGCGCGCCGCACGATCTGCGCGCCCATGAATGCGTGCGCTTTCGCACCCAATGGGACGGTGCGGTCCATCCGTGGGCATTTCACCAGAACGGCGAGCCGTTCGAGCTTGAGGTGCATGGGCGGGTCATCGTGAACGACCTCGCGCTGGTGCTGCGCGCAGCCGCGGCCGGCGCCGGCATCGGCTACACGTCGCGCGTGATGGCGGCGCCGTACGTGTCGGATGGCCGCCTCGTCTCGCTGCTGGAGGACTGGTGCCCGACCCTTTCCGGCGTCTACATCTACTATCCGAGCCGTCGGCAAGTTCCGGCGCCGCTCGAGGCGTTTGTCGCATTCGCACGCAAGCGGGCGTATCCGCCGGTCTAGCTGTTAGGCTTTCGCGATGGCACTGATCCTGTACGAGAAGGCCTTTGCTTTAGCTTAAGGCAGGACCGTCAACCCCCGGCCGTATACGGTCTGTTCTCGGGCAGCGGGATGAACTCGATCTCGTCGCCGGGTACGCCGGCGAATTTGCCCTCGCGCCACTCGTTCTTCGCCTGCTCGATGCGCTCCTTGCGCGAGGAGACGAAGTTCCACCAGACGTGCCTCGGGCCGTCGAGGGTGGCGCCGCCGATGACTGCAAACCGCGCCGGCTCGCACGCGCGGATCGTGATCTGGTCGGTCGGCCGGAACACGAGCAGCTGGCCGGCGCCGAACCGGTCACCGGCAATGTCGAGCTCGCCGCTGACCAGGTAAACGCCGCGCTCCTCGCATTCGGGGTCGAGCGGCATCGCGGCGCCCGCCTCCAGCGTCACGTCGGCAAACAGGGTTTCCGACACGGTCGCGAGCGACGAACGCTGACCGAACAGCGAGCCGGCGACGATCCGGACGGTCTTCCCCTCGCCGGCGAGGATCGGCAGGTCGTTCCCGTCGAGATGGCTAAAGCCCGGGTCGATTTCCTCTTTTTCGGTCGGCATGCCGACCCAGAATTGCAGCCCGTGCAGCGGCTCGCCATCGCGACGGTGATCCGGCGCGGTGCGCTCCGAGTGCACGATGCCCCGGCCCGCCGTCATCCAGTTGACCGCGCCCGGATGGATTGCGGCCTTCATGCCCAGGCTGTCGCGGTGGATGACTTCGCCGTCGTAGAGGTAGGTCAGCGTCGACAGGCCGATGTGGGGATGCGGCCGCACGTCGAGGCCGTGGCCGCTCTTGAATTCGGCGGGCCCGAAATGATCGAAAAACACAAACGGTCCAACGGTCCGGCGGGTGGTATGGGGCAACGCCCGGCGCACCGAGAAGCCGTCGCCGAGGTCGACGCTGCGGGGGACCACGACGACCTCGAGTGCGTCACAGGCAAAGCGATCACCCGCGGCCGGATCCTTTCCGGGGAAAAAGCTCATCGCACTCTCCTCTGCCGACGGAAACGCTGCGTTGGCCCGTATCTTGAATGGGGAGCGACGGCCCGGTTGTCAAACGCCGGCCGAGTGGGGCAAGCAAATGTGACCGGGCGGCCGCGCGCCCATGGCAGTCATCTGCAGAATTCGGGTGAGGCTGCATCGGTGACGTGATAATTCCCACATCGGGTGAGTTGGGATCGAATCGATGGATCTGGACAGGCCTCTCACGGCGGAGCGTATTTCCGTCGGCCCGGCCAAACCAGTCGCGCTGATCACGGGCGCGTCGTCCGGTATCGGGACGGCGCTGGCCGAGGTATTTGCGCGCAATGGCCATGAGGTCGTGCTGCTCGCCCGGCGCCTGCCGCAGCTGACCGCGGTGGCCGAGCGCGTTCGGGCGGACGGCTACAAGCTGCCGCACGTGCTCGCCGTCGACCTCGCGCGGCCCAACGCAACCGATTTCATCGCACGCGAGCTTTCGGTCCGTCACCTCGAGCCCGCCTTCCTGATCAACAATGCGGGCTACGGACTGCTCGGCCAGGCGCACGCGCTCGATCGTGCCGACCAGCTGGCGATGATCGATCTCAATTGCCGCTCCCTTACCGACCTGTCGCTGCGCTTCATCGAGCCGCTCGCGCGCCACCGCGGCGGCATCCTCAACGTGGCATCGATTTCGGGGTTCATTCCCGGCCCCGGCATGTCGGTCTACAACGCGACCAAGGCCTATGTGATCTCGTTCAGCGAAGGGCTGCGCCGCGAGCTGCGCCCGAAGGGCATCCGCGTCACCGCGCTGTGCCCCGGTCCGGTGCCGACCGAGTTCCAGGCGCGCGCCGGGATCGTGGACGCGCATTACCCGCGCGGCTTCGAGCAGCGCGCCGCCGACGTGGCGCGGCAGGGCTACCGCGGCCTGATGCGCGGCCGCAGTCTCGTGGTGCCGGGCGCGCACAACAAGATTGTCCCGCTGCTGCCGCGCCTGCTCCCGCGCGGTTTCATCGCCGACATGGTATACAAGCGGCTGCGGCGCTGGGACGACGTCTAACCCTAATTCACGTCCATCGGCTCGGTGCCGGTCGGCTTGCCGGCGTCGAGCGTGATCTTCTCGACCCGCGCCTCGGCGGCACGCAGCAGCTCCTCGCAACGCCGTTTGAGCGCCTCGCCGCGCTCGTAGATCGTCACGCTCTCCTCGAGCGGGACGTCGCCGCGCTCGAGCTTCTGCACGATCTGCTCGAGCTCGGCGAGCGCCTTCTCAAACGAGAGCTTCTTGACGTCGGCGTTGGGGGTCGGGGTGTCTGCCATAGCCTTGCCTAAACCGACTCGCGCTTCAAGTCATCCCTGCGCGCGTGCGTGATCCCGAAAAGTGGCAGCCGGTTTTCGGATAAGATCGCGCACCAACGAAGGAAAAAGCCAGAGTCCGATTCGACTTCATCGAATCGGATTCTGGCCGTCATCCCCGCATCAGCGCGGTGACGTGCGCAGCAACCGATTTCGCAAGTCCTTCCAGGTCGTAGCCGCCTTCGAGCAGGGACACGACGCGGCCATTGGCGTGGCGATCGGCGAGCTCCATCAGCTTCTGCGTCACCCAGGTATAGTCCGCCTCGAGGAAATTCAGGTTGGCGAGCGGGTCGCGCATATGGGCGTCGAATCCCGCAGAGATGATGACAAGATCGGGACCGAAGCTTTCGAGCCGCGGCAGGATCGCGGTCTCGACCGCCTCGCGGAACTCCTCGCCGCCGTCGCCCGGCCGCAGCGGCGCATTCACGATGGTGTTGCGCGCGCCGCGCTCGCTCACCGCCCCGGTACCGGGAAAGAGCGGCATCTGGTGCGTCGAGCAGTACATCACGCTCGCGTCGCTCCAGAAGATCTCCTGGCTTCCGTTGCCGTGGTGCACGTCGAAATCCACGATCGCGACGCGCTCGGCATCGTGGGTCTTCTGCGCATGGCGCGCCGCGATCGCGGCGTTGTTGAACAGGCAGAAGCCCATCGGGGTCGCGGTCTCGGCGTGGTGGCCGGGCGGACGCGTCGCCACGAATGCATTCGAGACCCTCGCGGTCATCACCTCGTCGACCGCCTGGCACGCGCCGCCGGCCGCGCGCAGCGAAGCCTCGAGCGTACCCGGCGACATTGTGGTGTCGGCATCGATGCGCACCAGGCCCTCCTTGGGCGAGGCGTCGCGCACCTGCTCGACATAGTCCATCGGGTGCGCGAGCGCGATCGTCTCGAGCGAGGCGAGCGCCGCCTGCTCGCGCGCGAGCGTCTGGAACTTCTCCTGCTCGAGCACGCGTTCGATCGCGCGCAGCCGGTCCGGCCGCTCCGGGTGCCCCTGCGGGGTGAGGTGGTTGAGGCAGGCCGGGTGGCTGAGTAGCAGCGTGGTCATGCGCGGTTCGCTTCTCTGTTGATCGAGATATAGAGGATCGCCGCCGCGATACCTAGCCGGGCAACTTGTCGCGATTGACGCCTTTCGGCGGCAGCCTGTCGTCCCCTCCCCGCTCCCACTCTGGCATCCGCGCAAACGGCGCTTGCAGCGCCTGGTGGCGGACATCGCCTCGCTTTCACCGCCCGATCTGCCTACATCAGCCGCGACGGATCAATCAGGGGCAGGCCATGCAGCTCACCGGCATTCATCATCTCACCGCCATCTCGGCCGACGCGGCCGGCAACAAGCGCTTCTACACCGGCACGATGGGCATGCGGATGGTGAAGAAGACCGTCAACCAGGACGACGTCAGCGCCTATCACCTGTTCTATGCCGACGCGCTGGCGCGGCCGGGCACCGACCTCACGTTTTTCGACTGGCCGGCGCCGCCGGAAGGGCGCGGCACGCACGCGATTGCCCGCACCGGCCTGCGCATCGCGGGCACCGAAAGCTTGCAGTGGTGGAAGCAGCATCTCGCGGCGACCGGCGCGAAGACCGGCGAAATCATCGAGCGCGACGGGCGCATGACGCTCGACTTCGAGGACCCGGAAGGCCAGCGGCTCGCGCTGATCGACGATGGCGGTGCCGGCGAGGCCTACCCTTGGGAGAAGAGCCCGGTGCCGGCCGCGCGCCAGATCCGCGGGCTCGGGCCGATCACCCTGAGCGTGCCGGACCTGAAGCCGACCGATGCGGTGCTGACGACGCTGATGGGCATGCGCGAAGTGCGCACCTATCCGCATCCCGACAACGCGAGACACAGCGTACACGTCTACGACATGGGGGCGGGCGGCGCGGGTGCCGAGTTGCACGTCGCGGTGCAGCCGGATCTGCGCTCCGCGAGCCAGGGCGCCGGCGGCGTGCATCACGTCGCGTTCCGCACGCCCGACGCCGAGTACGACGCCTGGGCCGACCGCCTCAACAAGCTGCGGGTGCCGAACAGCGGCAAGGTGGATCGTTTCTGGTTCCGCAGCCTGTATTTCCGCGAGCCGAACGGCATCCTGTTCGAGATCGCCTCCGACGGTCCCGGCTTCGGCGTCGACGAGCCGATGGACCGGCTCGGCGAGAAGCTCGTGCTGCCGCCGTTCCTCGAGGGACGCAGGGCGGAGATCGAGAAAGGACTGAACGCGATTTGATGTGGGTGTGTCCCGGGCGCAGCGCAGCATGAAATGGTGCGCTGCTGAACCGGGACCGCCACGAACGCGGAGTTTGGAACGGTCCCGCATCTGCGGTGCAGCGCATCAGCGCGTTTACGCGCGTCTTCAACGTCAAACGCCGCTGCACCACGTGCGGGACACGATTACTTCTTCCTCTCGAAAAATGCCTCGAGCGCGCGGCGCGCCTCGGGCGAGGCGAGCCGCGCTTTGAACTGTACGGCCTCATCATCGATGCGCTTGATGATCTCGTCCGGCGCGCCCTTCATCAACCGGCGCGAGATCGCGACCGCCTCCGGCGGCAGCGCGGCGATCTGTTGCGCCGCCTTCATCGCCTCCGCCTCGACCTCGGCGGCCGCGACGACCTGATTGACGAGGCCGGCGGCCTTCGCGTCTTCGCCGCTGAACGGCCTGCCCATCACGAGCAGCTCGAACGCGCGCCGCCGCCCCATCAGCCGCGGCGCGATCAGGCTCGAAGCCGCCTCCGGCACGAGGCCGAGCGCCACGAACGGCGTCGAGAACCGCGCATCGCTCGCCGCGACCGCATAATCGCAGTGCAGCATCATAGTGGTGCCGATGCCGACCGCGACCCCCTGTACCGCCGCAACCAGCGGCCGCTCGCAGCGCGCGAGCGCATGGAGAAAGCGGATGACGGCGTGGCCGAGCCCCTCGCCCCCGGTCGCGGCCCGCATGAAATCACCCAGATCGTTCCCCGCCGAGAACGCACCCGGCACACCCGCAATCAGGATGCAGCGGACCGGCGAGGCGCCAGCCGCGGTCTCGACCGCCTCCGCCATCGCGTCATACATGACCGCGCTCAGCGCGTTCTTCTTGTCCGGACGGTTCATCCGGATCACGCGGATCGCACCCTCGTCCTTGACGATCACCAGCTCGGACATGCGCTCTCCCTCATCCCTCCCGGCTTCGCGGGGCGGATCACAGCGCGAGCGCGGCAACCGAATCCGCGCCTTCGGTGATGGTCGTCTCCAGGGTGCCGGCCTGCACCGCGAGGTTTTCGGCAAAGAAGCGCGCAAGCGCGACCCGGCGCGGCGCGTCGGCACCGGCGCCGTTCAGCCGCATCGCCGCGAGCGCATCCTCGGCGAGCGCGCAGCCGCCGGCCGCGGACGCGAACAGCCGCAGATAGGGCGTCGCCCCGGCGAGCGCCGCATCCGGCGCGGAATCGAGCCGGCCAAGCAGCCAGACGGTCGCGCGCTCGAGGCTGTCGACGGCGTCGGCAAGCCGAGTGCCGGCGGCACCGAAGGCCGGATCGTTGGCGCTGCGCACCGCCGCGACGGTGCGGCGCAGCTCGTTGAGATAGCCGCGCACCACCGCGCCGCCGCCAAGTGGAAGCTTCCGCGTCACCAGGTCGATCGCCTGGATGCCGTTGGTGCCCTCATAGATCGGCGCGATGCGCGCGTCGCGATAGTGCTGCGCGGCGCCGGTCTCCTCGATGAAGCCCATCCCGCCATGCACCTGCACGCCGAGCGAGGCAACCTCGACGCCGATATCGGTCGAGAAGGCCTTGGCGACCGGCGTCAGCAGCGAGGCGCGCTGGTCGGCCGCCTTGCGCGCCGCTTCGTCCTTGTGGCGATGCGCGCCGTCGATCGCCGCCCCGGTGGCGTAGCAGAGCGCGCGCGCCCCGCGCGTCAGCGCGCGCATGGTGAGCAGCATGCGCCGCACGTCGGGATGGTTGATGATCGCGCCGTTGCCGCCCGCGCGGCCCTGTTTGCGCTCATTGGCGTAGGCGTAGGCCTGCTGCGTTGCGCGCTCGGCGATCGCCACGCCCTGCAGCCCGACCGCGAGGCGCGCATTGTTCATCATCGTGAACATGCAATTGAGCCCGCGGTTCTCCTCACCCACCAGCCAGCCGGTTGCGCCACCGCCATCGCCATAGACCATGGTGCAGGTCGGCGAGCCGTGAATGCCGAGCTTGTGCTCGACCGAGTGACAGCGCACATCGTTGCGCGTGCCGAGCTTGCCGTCGTCGCCGACGAAGAGCTTCGGCAGCAGAAACAGCGAGATGCCTTTGGTTCCAGGAGGCGCATCGGGCAGGCGCGCGAGCACGAAGTGGATGATGTTATCCGTCAGGTCGTGCTCGCCGTAGGTGATGAAGATTTTCGAGCCGGTGATGCGATAGCTGCCGTCGGGAGCGCGCTCGGCGCGCGTGCGCAAGGCGCCGACGTCCGAGCCGGCCTGCGGCTCGGTGAGCTGCATCGTGCCCATCCATTCGCCGGTGGTGAGCTTGGCGAGGTATTTCTGCCGCAGCGGCGCGGCGCCGTGGCGCGCCAGCGCCTCGACCGCGCCCATGGTCAGCACCGGACCGATGCCGAACGCCATCGAGGCCGCGTTCCACATCTCGATGCAGGCGGAGTTGAGCGCGTGCGGCAACCCCTGCCCGCCCCACTCTTCGGCCGCCGCAAGCCCGTTCCAACCGCCCTGCGACCAGGCCGCATAGGCCTCTTTCCAGCCGGGCGGCATCGTCACCTTGCCGTCCTTGAGCGGGGTGCCGTGCTGGTCGCCGACCGTGTTCAGCGGCGCAATCACGCTCGAGGCGAACTTGCCGGCTTCCTCCAGCACGGCGTCGACCACGTCCTCGGTCAGGTCGCCGTAAAGCCCCTCGTCGATCGCGCGCTTCAGGCCCGCGGAATGCTTGAGCGTGAACGCAATATCGTCAACCGGAGCGCGGTAGGTCATGGGCTGGTCTCTTGACGGAGCACGGTCTCTCCACAATGTAGCGGCATCAGTGGTCCGATTCCAACATTCGCACTCCCTGAAAGCTGCCGATGCCGGCGCAAGTGGCGACACGTCTTCTCGCGGCTGACCCCGACGCGATCACGGCCGCCGCGCAGGTGCTGCGCGAGGGCGGGCTCGTCGCCTTCCCGACCGAGACCGTCTACGGTCTCGGCGCGGACGCAACCAATGGCGCCGCGGTCGCGCGACTCTATGCCGCCAAGGGCCGACCGCGTTTCAATCCGCTGATCTCGCACGTACCGGACGCGCGAGCCGCGCTGCCGCTTGCGCGCTTCTCCGACGACGCGAAGCTGCTGGCGGGCGTGTTCTGGCCGGGTCCGCTCACCTTGGTGCTGCCGAAGGCCGCGACCTGTCCGGTGTCGGAGCTTGCGACTGCGGGGCTCGACTCGATCGCGGTGCGCGTGCCGGATCACACCATCGCACGCGACCTCCTGAAGACGTTCGGCAAACCGGTCGTCGCGCCATCCGCGAACCAATCGGGCCACGTCTCGCCGACGCTCGCCGAGCATGTGCAGTCCGACCTCGACGGACGCATCGATCTGATCATCGATGGCGGACCAACAAGCGTCGGCGTCGAATCGACCATCGTGTCCTTTCTTGACGCTCCCGGCGCGCCGACCTTGCTGCGGCCCGGCGGGCTGCCGCGCTCGGTGATCGAGCGGGTGCTCGGAAGAGCGCTTGCGAGCACGGAGCCGGCGCCCGAGGATGCTCCGCTCGCGCCCGGCATGCTCACCTCGCATTATGCGCCGAAGGCGACGTTGCGCCTCAACGCGCGTGACGTCAGGCCGGGTGAAGCCCTGCTGGCGTTCGGCCCGGATGCGCCGCCGGCCGCCACAGTGCTGAACCTCTCGCCCTGCGGCGATCTCATCGAGGCGGCCGCGAACCTGTTCTCGCATTTGCGCGCGCTCGATGCCGCGGGCGCACGCATCGCCGTGATGCCGGTTCCGAACGAAGGCCTCGGCGAAGCTATTAATGACCGCCTCGCCCGCGCCGCGGCGCCTCGACCCTGAGGCCGCAAGAGGGTAAAACGCGCGCATGAACACGCACGTCAGACCCTCGGTTTCGCCCGATCTCCTGCCGCGCTTCGCGAAGATCGTCGGCGAGAAATACGCCATCACCGATCCGGCCGTGCAGCAGCCGTACCTGCGCGAGATGCGCGACCTCTATCACGGCCACACCCCGATGGTGCTGCGCCCCGGTTCGGTCGAGGAGGTTTCGCGAATCCTCAAGCTCGCGAACGAGACGAGGACCGCGATCGTGCCGCAGGGCGGCAATACCGGGCTGGTCGGGGGACAGATCGCGCATCACGGCGAGATCGTTCTCTCGCTCAACCGCCTGGACAGGATCCGCGAGGTCGATCCGACCTCGAACACGATCATCGCCGAGGCCGGCGTCTCGCTTGGGCGCGTGCGCGAGGCCGCCGCCAACGTCGACCGGCTCTATCCGCTGCTACTCCCGTCGGAAGGCACCTGCACGGTCGGCGGCAACCTCTCGACCAATGCGGGCGGCACCACCGCGGTGTCGTGGGGCGTCGCGCGGGCGCAGGTGCTCGGCCTCGAAGTCGTGCTCGCCGACGGCCGCGTGCTGCACAATCTGAACAAGCTGAAGAAGGACAACACCGGCTACGACCTGAAGAACCTGTTCATCGGCGCGGAAGGCACGCTCGGCGTCATCACCGCGGCCTCGTTGCGCATGATCGCGCGCCCGCGCTCGGTCGAGACCGCGTTCGTCGGCGTCGCCTCGCCCGAGGCCGCGCTGGAACTGCTCGGCATCGCCAGCGCGGCCACGCCCGGCGTCACCTCGTTCGAACTGATGCTGCGCCTCGGCATCGAGGCGGTGCTGAAATACGATTCCGGCTCGCGCGATCCGCTGGGCGAGAAGCATCCCTGGTACGTGCTGATCGAGCTCTCCTCGCAGCAGCGCGAGGGACTGCGCGACACCAT
>Ga0187784_10002075_pt1 | contig 16015 bp, 8 predicted proteins | sample 1015_SJ02_MP15_2_FD_132964 | JGI IMG/M metagenome (GOLD analysis project Ga0187784, IMG submission 132964) | Tropical peat soil microbial communities from peatlands in Department of Meta, Colombia - 1015_SJ02_MP15_20_MG | ecosystem: Environmental > Terrestrial > Soil > Wetlands > Peat | place...
CGCCCAAAAACCTTGCCCTTCGGCTCGCCTTAGCGCTTGATCATCTGGGACCGGTTTGGGCAATTTGCGGTGCTCGGAATGAGATGTTTGTGGGCAGCCAACCGCGGGGGGAACTACTTCTCCTCGAATCCGTGGGTTTTGAACTTGAGGGTTTGACAGTTCTCCGTGACGGTGCGGACCACGTTTTCTGGAACCCCCTCGGGTACCTCTGCATTTATCTCAAGGCTCACGCTGACTTTCCCGCCGACGAGGCCGCTTATGTGCTGAACGACTTCCTCAGCGATTTTGCCGGCGTCGCGGGCGATACGAGCGGGATCTAAGTCCACGGAGCCGTGGAACCGTGTGGGTCTAGGTGCGGGAACAAGGACAACACCAGCGCCCACTCCTGGCGACGGGGCTCCGCCTGAGGTCGGGGTGGTCCCCGCGACGCCAGTCCCGGGCGAGGGCGGGGTAGGCTGAGGTTGTTTCGCGGCCTCAACCTCGAGTTGTTTTGCGGCAACGTCGGATTTTACCAGTACACTCTGACCGTCAATCGTCACAGTGCCGAGCTGCCCGGCGCGGAGTCCACGATACCGCCCCTTTTCGGCATCCCAGGCGTCTGCATAGGCAAAAGACTCCTGGCACCAAGTCATGAGTTTGACCCCATCGCGGACTGCATCTACTAGCACGTCCGAGTCTTTGAGTCTTGGCAGATAGACATATTTAGAGAAATCGTCGGCGAGCTGTTTCAGGCCGACGTGGTCGCCGCGCCACAGGGGGATCCGGTCCAACTCCAAACGCAGCCTAGTGCCGGCCAGTTGCGTCAGCAGCAGTTCCTCGTTTTTGAGTTTCTTCGAAGCTCTCACCGCGAGCGCGTCCTGGCCCTGTAGCCGAATCTCGTCCCACTTGATGGCGGCCTGCGGATCGGGCTGAGCGGGAACGAGCAGCCAAATGTACGTCTCCGGGATGCGCTGCTCCACCGTTTCCTCAGCTTGCTGACGCTTTGTTTGAGCAAGCTTCGTCTGGAATGCGTCAAGGTTGAGCTGCTCCCACTCATCCTCGATGGATTTCCATGCCAAGAAATCTCGCACGGCCTGCTGAAGATCCGTTAAGCGGTTCCTGTCAGCGGCCAAAATGACGAAGGCGTTCTTACAATTCCTTGGTGTGGCGCCGCGCTGATCCAGGATATTGACAGCTTCAAGCAGTGCAACGCTGTCTGTGCTCTTCGCGGCGTGCGGAAACTCGGGTCCGAGAATTACCAGCCGCGCCTCCGGGTCATCCGAAACATCTCCGCTCGAGCCTGGACAAGCATGAACCCGCGCAAAGTCCCCACGTGTCCGCTGTTCTTCCCTCAGTAGCCGCTTGATCTCCTCAAGGACTTTGTCAGCATCTTGCTGGGCGGCTCGATCTTGTGCGAGTCGAGCTACGCTGGGTTGGGTCGAATACCAGTACCGGCTCCCATCTATGTACAGGTGGGTAGCCCCGTCGTTTAAGCGGCGTAGGGCATCTCCGAACGTCGCCACGCTCTCGCCTGGCTGGACGCAGCCAAGCTTAATCTGACGGTCCTCCAACCCTTTGTGTGCCGTATGCAGTGTAGCCGCGGAACCAAGAAACAATGTCCTGGCCACTCGACGGCACGCTGAGTAACGGCCCAGGTTAGGGTTCTCACGGTCGAGCCGTAAGGGGAGCGAATTTGGCCCGTCGATGTCTTTTTCTATGACCGGAATCCACGGGTCATCAAGATATCGAGTCAGCTCATTTTGCACCAGCGGTTCGTCGATAGGCACCGTGGCAGGCAGGATGAGGAGGTTTGAGTCTTGGCGTTCCCACAGCGCGTGGATTACTGCCGCCATCAGTCGCAACACACCCCGCGTCCGCTGGAACCTGTCGAGGCTTGACCAGTCCGTATAGAGGCGGTCGAATAGCTCTGGATGAATTGGGTAAGCCTCTCGCAGCCGTCTCTCGTAATCCGCCTCATTGCAGCCGTTGGGGAATTCCTGTTTCTGGTTGTAGTAAAGTTCTGCGAACGCTCGAACCACGGCATCTCGCACGGCGAATAGTTGGGGATCGGTAATCGTCTGGAAGAGCCTTCGTCGGACGATCTCAAAACTCTCTTCAGCGCTCGCTGGCCGCCATGGAGAATGGACGCGCCCGATGGCATTCTTCAGGCTGTCGAGTGCTTCCTTTCCCTTCTCGCCCCCAATCTCGTAGTCGGAGACCGGAATGCTGACGACGAGCAGAGCGCGATCGGCAGCTTTGGCCGCTTCGCTCAAAGTCTGAGCGAACGTGAAATGGGTTCCAAAGCTGCCGCCAGGTAAATCGCTCTCAGCGTGAAGCTGACGAGCGTAAGCCACCCATTCGTCTATCAGGATCAAGCATGGCGCATAGCGATTGAATAGTTCACGCAGGGCATCGCCGGGATTGGTTCCCGTCTCGTCGGCTTCTTTCACAAGCTTATAGCCTTCTTTGCCGTCGAGTTGCCAGGCCAGTTCACCCCACAAGGTTCGTGCAAGCGTTCCGTCCGATTTCTTGACGGGCTGGCCAGGGGAAATCTTGGTTCCAACCAGTACGGCCCGGTTTACCTTGGGAATCTGCGAAACGCCGGCGTTTCTCACGATCGGCTCAATGCCCGGAAGTTGGGCGAGAGGTGTGCCGGAGAGGAGGTGGTAAAGGGCGAGAAGTGCGTGGGTCTTACCACCTCCGAAGTTGGTCTGAAGCTCAACAACCGGATCCCCACCCTTACCGACAATTCTCTCCAAGCCACCCCTCAAGAGGTGGCTTAGGCCATCGGTCAGAAATGTTCGCCTGTAGAACTCGGTCGGGTTTCGGTATTCGTCCGAACCTTCCTTCATGTAAACCTGCCAGAGATCCGCGGCAAACTCGGCTTGCTGGTATCGGCCAGAAGCCACATCGGGATGGGGAGTCGCAATTTCTCGCCAAGGCTTTAGCCCGCTGGCAGGTTTTCCCTCGATGGGGGCAGTGGTGGCCCGCCGGGTCTCGCGGCGAGCCTGTTCCTCGAAACGTGCCCGCAGAACTTCCTGTTTTTGCTTCTCCACTTCCTGAGCCTCGGGCGCAGAGACAGCGCTGAGTAGCCTACCCATACTGTCCAGCGCCCGGTAGGCGTCGTCAGTTGTGAAGGGTTCCTGGTGAGCCCATTTGTTGCGAGTCTCGCGCAGCTCGCTCACAAGACTCCGCTCTGCTTGGCCCAGCGTCTTCTTGAATACGTCATTCCACTGATCCCACATGGCGGCGAGCAGCGCGTGCGTGTCGAAGCGGGGCGCCTTGTCCTTCTTTGCGGCGGGGGCATGAACATCTAGGAGCTCGGCCCTGGCGATCCAGTTCTCGCCATATGCTGCCCGTAATTCGCGCTCGACGAAGGGCTTCAACCCTTGGTTGAGCAGTTCCAGCGCTCTGCCAATTCGTTCCACGTTGCTCTGTGCCATGATTTGATTCCTGCCTTGGAAAACAGCACCGAAAGCTGTAGGGCCGAACGGCGTTTGGCTCAGGGCCTGCGCCGCTGGCCCCTACCCTCGCCGAGCTATAAACCTAATTTTGCCTGTTCTTCTTTTGGCCGTTCGCTGCGCGAGAGGCGCGTGATCTCAGGCCATGCGACGACCAGTGAATTGTAAGGCAAAGCCTCTTGCGCCCATTTCTTTCGCTCGCAGATGCCGTAGAGCCGGTATGCCAAATCGCGCGCAGTCTCGCCGAGGGCGCCGACTTGGCGGAACAGCAATGCCGCCGCACCCTCCCCTTCCTCTTCCAAAAGCCGAATGAGGTAGTGGGCTACCTCCCAGATCGTCAGCCGTCGTTCGGAGGCGGGGTCCCAGTCTTCAGCGAGGTCCTTGCGGCCAAGTAAGCGGACCTTGCCTGCCTTGGCAGAGAGGATGCCCGCGTCGACCATGCCCTGGACCGATGTGTTCTTAGCTTTGCTCAATGTTTCCGCAACACCGAAAGGTCCTTCATTGAAGGCGTATTGCTCGAACCAAGCAAGGGCCCACCGCGTGTCCGCATCGAATTCACTTTCCTGCTCTGCCAAGACTTCATCGAGCGTCTGGTTAATCAGCGCAAGCGCCGTTCGAACGGTCATTGGCGAGCCATCTGCTTCAACGACCTTGGAGTAGCGGGAGAAAACCGCCATCCCTGGGCCGATCGCTGCCTGGGCCATATCGACCGGAGCGATGCTGCCTCGTTGAAGATTCCTTAGGGCGATGGGGAGCTCCCTTTTTAACGAACTTATGAATTCACGGCGGGTCGCTAGAGGCGCATCCCCCTTCCGCGGGCGGCAGGAAAGAAGAATGGAGGAGGCGAGCGCACCAACCCTCTTCTTGAGTGCTACGACCAATTCGGTTCGCATTGGCCAGGTTCCGTTAACGCTAAGCCCTGCTCTTAGCAGCCCCTCCAGCATAGTCTCCCACCCAGTCGAGGCCACAGTAGAATCTTCATTGACTTCATCATTCTCGGGTTCCGCAGTTTCAGCCTGCCGGAAAGCGTAGAAGAGGGCGAGCGGATAATCCTGATGCTGAAGGTTGCGCAAGCGGCCAAACGCTCTACCAAACCCCTTTTCAAAGAAGTCTCGGGCCTTCTCCTTGTCTCCGGCGAAACGATAAGGTGAGGCAACCAATTCCGGAGCCTTGGGCGTAAGAACGGTGCTAAACAAATTCGGAAAAGTGCGTCCTAATGATCTCCGCAACCACACATAGAAAAAGTCAGACAAGTCTGCATATCCGATATTGTCGTAATAGGGAGGGTCCGTGAATACGAAGGGCTGCCTGACGTCATCGATCGCGGAGGTGGCATCCAGTTGACGCGCGAATCCGGGGCCTGACTCGCAAGGGCTGTTTTCAATTACTGCCGCGAGGTAATCAATCTGGCCCATAAAATTCCCCGACGAATCTGAGAACGGATTGCCCTCGGCGAAATCCCATGTCATTGGCATCCCTTGTCGTGCAAACACCTGCTGGATCTTTTCACCACCTGTGTCCCAAAAACAGAGGGTAGAGCTTCGATTCACGAGCCTGCTAACCCCCATACCGACATACATCGCGATGGAGTCTGCATAAGCTGTGGCAGCTACACCATCTTCATTCAAGGATCTATTATCATCGGCACAGCAAGCGTTGTGCGCGTCCGTGAGAACACGGTCGCGTATTTCGCCGACAAGACCCGTGAAAGTTGTTAGGGTAACAAGCTGGCGGAGAGTGAATAGGTCACGGTACGTCTTTAGACCATATAAGGTGCACCAGATTGCGCGGGGCTCATATGGCAATTCCTCCTCGGGCGACCATCTGGGGCTACACGCCTTCGCGACAACCTCGTGGTCCATGGCTGGGTCCAAGTAGCTGCGACCGCGGGGACCCTCAGCAACAATGGCCATAAGTTGCGCCCCCATCCTCTTGGCCGAACCTTCGTCCTTGATGTACTGGTCGTCGGCAGGTTGTTCGCAAACGAGGCAGCGGAACTTGGCGCCACGGCCAATCTTTGGCGGGTCAGGCGGTGCTCCCTTTCCCGTGTTTACCTCAAAGCGCACGGTGTTGTGGCTCTTATCAACGACGGGCTTAATCCAAGTCTTTTTACCTGATTTGGTCGAAAGCCAAAACGATCGCGCGAGCGGCATCCCTGCACCGCAGGCTGGGTTGGGGCACTTTACCGTCCGCGCCCACAGCCAAGCGATCACCGCTGCCTCGCCGCCGTGCTCTTTCGGGAGTTTCACCTTGGGGTACAGCTGCCCGACCCGCTTTTCTGCCTCGTCGCGCATCCATTTGCCATAATATCGAATGTCTTCCGCAAGCCCCTCTGCCCCAATCCACGCCTTGGTATGATCGAGCTTTTTGCGGGCTTCAGGATTGACTGGTGGCCTACCGGCAAACTTGGGCGGAATCTCAATGAGGGCTTTGGTAATGAGGACCGCCACTGGGTTCAAGTCGCTCGCGTGCGCTTCAAGCCCCAAGCGCTGAGCTTCAAGTGGAATCGAACCCCCGCCACAGAAGGGATCTAGGACGGGCGGCGGATGGCCATTGGTCGACTTCAGAATCTCGCTGCGGGCTGCGTTCAATACCGCTTCATTGTCCGAGTTCTCCCACTTGACGAGGTCCTCGATGATGCGAAAGAGCCGCTGGCGCTCTTGCTCCTGCGCTTCTTCGCTAGGGAACTTCTCGGGATTACTCGAAGGATCATCTACAAGGGATGCGAAAAGCACGGCCCGGCACGCCGCCAGCGGTCGCCGCGCCCACCACAGGTGAAGCGTCGAGGGATGCCCCATACGAGGAGATTTTTCGACGGCCGACTCACGATTAATGGCCTCCAGCGGCAGCGCCACTTCAATCAGCTTCCTACGGTATTCGGCCATCAATTCTTTACCTCTTAGTGACCTAACTTGTTGCATCAGAACTGCCCTACCGTACCCCGGGGCAGGAATTGAGCCTTACCGCTTCCAGGCGTTTCTGATCGACTCGTCCACCAGGGCCTTAATCTCACCGGCCTCGATGCCGAGAGGGGCGAGGAGTTTCCACGCCTCAGCGATGCGCTTAATAACACTCTCATCCTCATCCTGAAACGGGCACGTAGCATCATCCGCGTGCTGCTCAACAAGCAACAGAAGCTCCTCTTCGGTAACCCGGAAGGGCTGAAGCACGGTTGCTGCCTCCGCGAGAATCCGATCGACCTTCTCCTCGGCTGCCTTGATCGCCGGCGCAAGCCCCGCGGCTTCAATCGCCTCAGGCGTGTACGCATCACGCAGTTTCAATATTTCGTGAAGAGTGGGATTTGCTGGTATCAGTTCAGCGTGAAGCTGGCCGGTGGCCTCCGTTTTCTCATGGCATTCACAAGGCAGCAAGAGGTGCGAAATAGTGAACTGGGTGTCAGTCGCTTGCAATCGAAGCGGGTCCTCCTCCGGTAGCGCCGGAATCAGGCGGCTCAATAGCTCAGCGGGCACGATTGCCGAACCCAGCCATGTTCCGGTAGCTGGGAGACGCACCTTGCCGCCTATAGATTCCACACTCAGGAAACCGTCAGAGAATGTGAACGCCACTCGGGCTTGCGGGCTTTCTCTGCTCGAGCTGGAAACAATTCGCAAAGCGTCCAGGAAATCCGGGCGGCGAACCTCAACAGTCCAGATCATATCCCCCGCCAATCGACTGCGGCGCCAGCGCCACTTCATTAACCTTCTTCCGCAATTCAGGCATCAGGCCGAGCCTCGTGAGGAAGGGGCAGATTCTTGCTCGGCTTTACGTCGAGCCAGCGGAGCGCGGCCAGGCTCCGAATGGTCTTGGCGACTTCCAATTCGCTCAGGGGCGGTCGCCTCCTCTGCTTCCATCGCTTTACTTCCTCCAAGACGTCCATCTCGGATGGCTCATGGGCTTTTCTGTTGTTTAACGAGCGCGCAGCAAAGTAAACCGTGGCAGCGACCTCCGCTTGACGCGTGTCGACCCTCAAAAACAGGTCGGTCAGGCGGTCGGTAACGGGCTTCCACCGCTCCAAGTCTGCCTTGTAAAGCTTGACGGCGTCAGGGTAGGTTCGGCCTGGCTTTAGAGAGAGCATCTTCCCGATCGGCTCCTCGAAAAGGACGCCGTTGTTGACGAGAGCCGTGATAAGCGGTTTCACTTCGGATGAAAACGGCCCGTAGCTACCTGCCGAATAATGAAGGTCCGTAGGCAAGCCGAGTTCGGTGGCGAAGTAAGCGATCTTTTGAAAGGTAGTGCGACCGACGGGCCAGTGATAGGGTTCTTGGTGAATCTGGTCGACGATGTGTGCGAGAGCGACCCATGCAGGCTTGATCTTTGCAAATCGCTTAGTTTCGCTTGCCGCGGCCTCGGTCGCAGCACCCCTTTTGAAAAACTCCAAGGTTAGCTGTTCAGGGGGTGTCCCGTGAGGTGCGAATAGCTCAACAGGTATGTCCATTCGGTCCAGGTATTGGAACAATGTAGGCCCCACTACATTCCAGTCGAGTTGCCCCTGGCCACACCCCAGTGGAGGGACAGCCAGTGAAGTAATTCCCCAATCCTTGTATCGGGCGAGCAAGTACTCCAGCCCGCTCGCAATGTCAGACAGCCTGGAGACTGACCGCCAGTGATCCTTGGTGGGGAAGTTCAGTATCCACGGAAGCTTCTCTCCCTTAAACAAGTAAGGCTCGCCCAGTTTGACCCGGCCGGCCTCGCATCGCTCGACGTAGTCCGCGTGCATTTCGGGGAATCGATTCTTGAATTCAAGCGCAATGCCCTTGCCCATGATGCCCACGCAGTTCACAGTGTTGACGAGCGTCTGGGCGCCCGATTTGAACATGTCGCCGACCTTAGGTACAACCATGCCCCTGCCTCCTAAAGGAAGAATAACCTGCGATTCAGAGTTATTTCGATACCAGGAGCGGCTGAGGCAAGCGCATCGCGCGCTTCCTCGCACGAAACATATGCTCCAGTTATATGCTTCGGAGGAACGCAATCAGGGATAAGAAGTTCCGCGCATTTGGCTGCCTTATGCCTCCACTCTGCGATTTCATCTTCGGGATGGGTCCAATAAGTCGCAAAGACCAACGTGAGGTCAACGAGCGCCAACCCGCCAGGCGATGGGCTAAACCGGGCGTAGCCGCTGGATGCATTGCTGTCCGCTATGACAGCGCCGGCGATGTCGAGCACATCCGTGTTTATCCGAAGTACGGTAAGTGCGTTGTGGTGTCCCCGCCTCTTGTAGAGCATTGGATTTCGCGCACAGATGTAAAGGTTCGCGTATTCGTGAAGAGGTCGCCCTGGCGGCACGACAACGCTTCTCCGTCTATCCTGAATCTCTGGCATGGCTACCGACTCATGCTGGAGCCTCGCCGCACGTCTGTGTGAGAGTATGCCATGGGTCAGAATTGAAGCCACGTTGGTAATGGGCACGATGTAGTGCAACTCCTCAAGCTCGTCTCGCGTCATGCAGGTTCCTCCGCACGCGCGAGGAGCTCCGTCACGTTATAGTTTACACTCGTTACTGCGAAGTCTGGCTCGCGCTGGAAAGGACGGCGAACGTACCGAGGCGTGGCCCTATCGCCGTCAACTTCGACCAGCGCAAGAATGAAGTCTTCTGGTTTGTTGAGCGATGTAAGAATCTCGTTCTTCGTGACCGTCACCGTTTCCGCGCCCTTGGCACGCCCCTTCACCTCAATGAAACGCAGCTTCCCGGTGCCTGGGATGCGAGATTCCACATCGTAGCCGCGATTCTCTTTGCCTACGTCCAATGGTTCGAACCCCAAGCGGCGCTCGGTCTCCAACACTGTGCGCAGAGCCAGTTCCGCGACGCGGCGCGTTTCGTGGGCGAATGTGCCGGGTTGGGTTTGCTCACCCGCAACGCGGGCTAACAGACCCTTTGGGACCACGAGGGCTCCACCGATTAAGACAGGCGGGACAGGAGAGAGACGGCGTTCCTCCTCCAACTCCTCCATGCGCCTTTGAAGGCGAGCCTGAAGGTCGTCCGCTCGTAGCCTGGCCTTTCCCGAGTTTATGCGAGCATTGACACGCCCGGCCAATTCCTGTGCCTTCAACTCCTCGGCGCGGTGATCCCAATAGTTGATCTCTTTGGTCAGGCGGTCCTTGACGGCCGCCATCGTCTTCGCGACAAGTTCCTCCTTTCGACGAGAAACTTCCTGGAGGTGCGATGGAACGAGCTCGCTGACGGCATACTCAAGGACCTTGCTCTCAAGGTCGCTGCTCAGCCATTCGGCCTCCAGTGCAGTAGTAACGTGGGCGCGTTCTTCGTGGGCGATGGGTCGGTAATCCAGGTAGGGCGCATATCCAGCATTCCGGACAGCGCCCTCACTGTCGATCTCGACGAATTGCATCTGGCGGGAAACCACTCGGCGATTGCCGGCGCGGTCCTTGCGAGCATCCTGGATCGAGTGTTCCAGGTAAAAAAGGGCGCGAACGTTTTCGCCCTCGTCTTTTGTATGGACGAGGACCGCTCCTCGCTTAAGCAGGTCGCGATACCGCTCTTGGACGAGATCGATCGTTGCGTCGAGAAGTGGGTGTCCAGGGCAGACGAACTCAGCCAGCGGCTTGCCTGGGACACTGATGAGCTCCTTTTCAAACGTGATCCGCTCATACCGCGGAAGGATTGGGTTGTGGGTCCCAATAATGCGGCCGCGATTTCGGACAGTGGCCGGAACATAGCCGATCTCATAACGACTAGGTTCGCGCTCGTAGGCAGTGCCGCCCAGGTGCTTAAAGGCTTCGAGGAAGAAGCTCGAGATGAAGTGGGGCTGAAGGCGCCGCGCTTCCGCGCGCTCCATTTCTTCCCGAATTTGACGGACTCTGGCCGCATCCATGGAATCCCGCGCCAAAGCCCGCTCTTCCAGGAGGTCGCGGCAACGCTCGCGGTCGGCGAGATTATCAACAGTTTTAAACAGACGCGCCCGGACCTCAGGGCTGTCGCCATAACGAATGGCCTCGATCAGAAGGTCACGAAGGGGTTTCTCGCGGAAAAGCTTACCGAGGATATCAAAGACGCCACCACCTAACGCCCGCCGCTGCTCCTCGATCTTTTCGAAGAGCCTCTTGAGAACGTCACCCTCGCGGGTTTCCTCGGCTACCAGGTTCCAAAGGTGGCATACCTCGGTTTGACCGATGCGGTGAATCCGGCCAAAGCGCTGCTCAAGGCGATTGGGGTTCCAAGGAATGTCATAGTTCACCATGAGGTGGGCGCGCTGGAGGTTAATACCCTCGCCGGCAGCGTCTGTGGCGACAAGGATCTCCACTTCCTTGTCCTGAATGAACGATTCCTGAGCCTTCCGCCGTTCCTCACGTCCCATCCCCCCGTGGATAGTTACAATGGACTCCGGACGTCCCAGCAGCGTTTCGATGCGATCGGCGAGATAGTTGAGCGTGTCACGTTGTTCCGTGAAGATTACTAGCTTGCGGCGATGTCCATGGGCGTCGAACATTTCCGCGCGGTTTTGAAGAAGCTTGGAAAGTTCTTCCCATTTTCTGTCTGTTCCACTTAATTTGACTTTCAGGGCGAGTTCCTGAAGCCCCCTCAAGATCGCGATCTCCGCCTCAAGTTCGGCGATCGTGCGGGCCGCGGTCGCTTGGTCGATAATCTGCTCTTCTGTTTGCTCGATCTCCGCACTGGGTGCATCATCAAGGTCGTCAATTTCCTCCTCTGTGAACGAGGGCACCGCAATTTCGATCGGCGCTTCAGCTCCCCGCTTTAGGAGTTGCTCTTCTCGCAAACGCTTTTCGAGACGCTCACGCCGCCGCTTGAGCGATTGGTAGATGGCCTCAGGAGAAGATGCCAGCCGACGTTGCAGGATCGTCAGAGCGAAGCCAACCGTCCCCTTGCGCCCCTCGTTTTGAAGGGCGTCAGCACGGTTAAACTCCTCCCTGACATAGTCCGTGACCTCTTTGTAAAGACGAGCCTCAAGGTCTGAAAGCTTGTAGTTCACGTGGTACGCGAGGCGCTCAGGGAAGAGGGGAGTTCCATCGAATTTAAGAAGCTGTTCCTTCACTAAGCGCCGCATTAGGTCGGACGCATCGACCACGTGAACTCCATCCCGGAATCTTCCTTCAAACCGATCCCCGTCAAGGAGAGCCATGAAAAGTTGAAAGTCCTCCTCCTTCCCGTTGTGTGGCGTTGCGGTCATGAGAAGCAAGTGCCGGGTGAGGCGAGAGAGCAGTTGGCCAAGTTTGTATCGCTTTGTTGGCCTGACCTCGCCGGAGAAAAACGAGGCTGACATCTTGTGGGCTTCGTCGACCACGATGACGTCCCAATCGGTTAGTTCCAATTTTGCCTGCACGTCTTCATCGCGACTCAGCTTGTCGAGTCGGGCAATGGCCAGCGGGTTTTCGAGAAACCAGTTGCCCGTTCGGGCAGATTCCAGTTTGTCGTTGGTGAGGATCTCGAAAGGTAAGTGGAATTTGTCAGTCAACTCGTCCTGCCATTGTTCTGCGAGCATCCCTGGGCAAACCACGAGACAGCGGCTCAAGTCACCTCTGGCAACAAGTTCCTTGACCAGCAATCCAGCCATTATGGTTTTGCCAGCGCCAGGGTCATCGGCGAGAAGGAACCGCAACGGGTGCCTGGTGAGCATTTCGCCGTAGACCGCAGTTATCTGGTGAGGCAGGGGTTCAACAAGTGATGTGTGGATGGCCAGAAGAGGATCGAAGAGGTAAGCGAGACGGATCCGGTGAGCCTCTGAAACCAACCGGAATAAAGATCCATCTCCGTCGAAGCTCCAAGGACGGCCGACGGAAACGATCTCGATTGTCGGCTCCCTCTCGCGGTAAAGAAGTTCATTGCCCAGGCGTCCAGTAGCGTCTTTGTACGTCAATTCAACAACAGCCGAGCCATGCCACCTGACATCGACGACCGTTACCAGACCGTCAGGCAGGATGCCTTTTAACGATGCTCCGCGTGTTAGTTCTTCTAGCCGTGCCATGGCAGGAACCTAACACAAATCAGACTCAGTGTTGCGGGAGTCACTTAAACGGCAACTATAGCACAAATAAGCGCTAACAACAGTTCGCCCAAAAACTGGTGATTGTGAGGTGAGGGATTCGGCCTCTAGGCTCAGCCGTAGAATCAGGTGGTTACGGCTAATAAGTGAGCTTTTTGGGCAAGCCCTGAACGAGCCGCGGTGCGGTTCCCTTGGCTCCGAGTCGAGGTCCTTACGCGTTGGATTCCCTGGTCATGTCAGAGGCGGGAACGCCTTGCCCGCTCCCAATTCCTCGGCATCATCTAAGGGTGTGTCCCGGCTGGCGGCCCGACCCATGGGGAGTGCCACGCGCACGCACTCAAGTGCTCGCAGCCGACTCACCTCATCGCGGGCACCGGCAGGGGCATAACACCGCAGCCTGCTCAAGAAAGCCATCTTCCTGGACAATGTAGAGTGTCCGGCGCTATAGACGCTTCGGCACCACCTACAACTCCCCAGTCCGAATGAGCATAGACCCGTCCGGTTGCGTTTGACCTGCGAGGTACTTTCGCCGCGAGTTCCCGAAACGACAGGACAAAATAGGGAAGAAAGTCGAGAGCCCGCCCGATCAGCACTAAGTCAAACTCGAATCGCTCGCCGGGATCGTAGCGAGTCTTGGTAGCAAGATTCCCCACGGAGCTTGCCCGGAGCGAACTGCGGAGATCCTTCGCTTCGCTCAGGATGACAGCGGTTTCGGTAGATACATCAAGCGGCGGGCGGAAGACGAATGGGCGAGGGATATCTTGATTCTTCGAGAGTCGGTCCGCGCCAGGAGGCGGGGACGGCTCAAAAACAGCCTTATAAGGGCATGAGTCTGCCAAGGGGCAGGTTCTGCCGTCCTTGCATTGAGGGATGCAACACAACCGCCGGAAGGCATGGCCGAACCCCCCTCGAAGCATATTGCCTTTGTTGATAGCAGGTACTTCCAATGTCTGTGCCGGTGTAAGGGTGAATCGGAACAGGCCAATCCGCAGAGCCTTCCCTATCAGGACGTCAATCATGGTGAGCACCCGGGAAAAACCCCCTCCCTTTTTATATCAAAACGGGTGTAACGGCTGATTTCTGATTAATGATTGTCACCTTCGAGCTTCAGCTAGCGCCCCCTGCCTTCTGATTTCTGCGTTCTGCCTTGTGGCTCCTTCAGGCTGCGGAAGAACCCTTTCAAGATGTCATTCCGATCCCGCCTTGCGGGAGAGGAATCTCGCTCTGAGTGTTTTCAAGGCAATGCGAGATTCCTCGTCGTCTGCGGCTCCTCGGAATGACAGGCCGGACACGTTTTTCCGCAGCCTGTCCTGCCCCTCCGCCTCTGCTTCATATAGCCTTCAAGAGCGGCGTCCCACTTACCTTGTGCGGTGAGAATCAACTCGATGGTTTCGCGGACAGCGCCCGGGCCACCGGGCCGACGGGGAGGTGGACGAAGGGGCAGCACCGGCCGGAAAGCCGGAGGCTTTCCACAAGTCGCGGCGGCAGAGCCGCGCTGAGCTATGGCGTGAGCGGGTGATTTGGACGGCCTTGGCCGGGGACCCGGTACAGAATTCAGCCTGAGACACTACAGGAACAAGAAGTTGCATCCCAGACAACGGGAAAAGTGGTATACTTGCCGATTGCCATTTATTAACTGAGACGGTTGGGCTTCGTCAATTATTGAACTCACAAGCAGGGCGATTGGTATCCGCGCATCTCGATCGATTCGGGGAAAGGGAAGGAGCATAGCATGAAACGGAAAAAGCAGAAGCCGAAAGAGGTGGAGTCAAGGAAAGAAAGCTTTACCCGGCGCGACTTTTTGAAAGGGGCCAGCGTCGCCGTATCCAGCGGCTTGCTGATTACGGAAGGGCACGCGGCACCCTCTCCGCCAGGGCCGGAGGCTGTCGCAGGGCCAGGGCCTGTCCCCATCACTCTGAGGGTTAATGGTCAGACGCGCAAGCTGAACCTCGAACCCCGCGTCACGCTGCTCGATGCTCTTCGGAACTATCTGGACCTGACCGGGGCCAAGAAGGTATGTGATCGCGGGGTCTGCGGCTCTTGCACAGTCATTCTGGATGGCAAGCCGGTCTACGCATGCAACCTGCTCGCTATACAGGCGGAGGGACATGATATCGTGACGGTCGAAGGACTTTCGCAGGATGGCAAACTGCATCCCATCATGGCCGCCTTTGTCGAACACGACGCGCAGCAATGCGGCTTTTGTACGCCAGGTTTTGTGGTGGCGTGCAAGGCCTTCCTGGACAAACATCCAAACCCCACGTTTGATGAGGTCGAAGAGGGGTTGGGAGGGAATCTCTGCCGTTGCGGGACGTACGTTGGGATTCGGCAAGCCGTGCTGGAGGCCGCCAAGTCGATGAAGGGGGGGGAAGCAAATGCCTAAGTGCAAATACGATTGGCCGGAAGCAGGAGAAAGGAAACTCATTGGCCAGCGCATCAGCCGCGTGGACGGGCCCGCCAAGACAAGTGGCAAGGCCAAGTATACCTACGACGTCAACCTTCCGGGTATGCTCTACGGCAAGATTCTGCGCTCACCTTATGCCCATGCCAGAATCACCGCCTTGGATACGTCCGCGGCGGAGAACATGCCAGGTGTGAAGGCCGTTCGCAAGATTCAGGACGTAGGCAAGGAAATTCAATGGGCCGGCGACGAAATCGTGGCCGTGGCAGCGGAGAGCGAAGACATGGCTCGAGACGCCTTGGCTAAGATCAGAATCGAATTCGAACAACTCCCCCACCTCGTTCATGAAGAAGACTTGAGTAAGGCGGGCGAGCACGCCAAGGCGGCGGGCACCGAGAAGAGTGGCGATCCTGACAAGGCTTTCAGCGACCCCGATGTGGTCATTTCCGAAGGCTACTACGGCATCGCCACGATCACCCATTGTTGCCTCGAAACGCATGGTAGCGTCGCAGAATGGACGGGCCCGGACGCCTTAAAGACGTATTTCTCCACTCAAAACGTTTCTGGAATACCGGGTGAAGTCGGTGAAGCCTTGAGGCAGGGCGGCATCGATGTCAAGAACAACAACATCGAGACCATCTGCCAGTACATCGGCGGAGGGTTTGGCAGCAAGTTCGGGGCCGACCGATGGGGCATCGAGAACGCCCGGCTGGCGAAGCTAGCCGGCAAGCCCGTCAAGCTGCTGCTCGAGCGTGACATGGATTTGGAAGTCGCGGGAGCGCGACCTTCCAGCTACGCCAAGATCAAAGTGGCGGCAAAGAAAGACGGGACCATTGTTGCCTGGCAGTCGGACTCCTGGGGCACCGGGGGCCCGGCGGGCACGACCATGCCTCCCCTTCCCTACGTCTTTACAGGCATCCCCAACAAGGTCACTCGCCACACTTCGGTGAGCACGAACACCGGTCCCGCGCGTGCCTGGCGGGCGCCCAACCACCCCCAGGCGGCGGTCCTCACGATGGGCGCTCTTGACGACCTTGCTGCTAAGCTGAACATGGACCCTTTGGAGTTTTTCTCCAAGAACGCCGATCTGGCGGGCGATCGCGGGGAGGTGTACCGGCAGGAGCTGCGCAAGGCGGCTGAGCTGATTGATTGGCAGAAGAACTGGCACCCGCGCGGCCACCAGACTCCCAGTTCCCTCAAGCGTGGCCTGGGAATCA
>Ga0187784_10002076_pt1 | contig 16011 bp, 16 predicted proteins | sample 1015_SJ02_MP15_2_FD_132964 | JGI IMG/M metagenome (GOLD analysis project Ga0187784, IMG submission 132964) | Tropical peat soil microbial communities from peatlands in Department of Meta, Colombia - 1015_SJ02_MP15_20_MG | ecosystem: Environmental > Terrestrial > Soil > Wetlands > Peat | place...
CCGTTGACCTGCGACGGCGGGCCGGACCAGGTCGAAAGCGCTGACCTGCAGGTACGCTTTTCACCATGACACGGATCGCCGACCTTCTGGCGGAGGGACGGACGTACTCGTTCGAGTTCTTCCCGCCGAAGAACGACGCGGAGCAGGGCCGCCTGGTCCAGACATTGCTAGAGCTGCAGCCCCTGCGCCCCTCGTTCGTTTCGGTGACTTACCGGGGTGGCCGTTCGTCACGAAAGCGGACCACAGACGTCGTCGTGTCCATGCTGCGCCTCACCAACCTCAACCCGATGGCCCACTTGATCTGCGCCGGCCATACCCGCCTCGAGCTGGCGGACATCCTGGTCGAGTTCCGCAAGCTCGGGATCGAGAACCTGATGGCCCTAGGCGGCGACCCCCCAGAGGGCCCGGCTGAGGAGCCTGGTGAGCTGGAGCATGCCCTTCAGCTGGTGGAGCTCGCTCGCGCGATAGGAGGCTTCTGCATCGGAGTGGCCGCCCACCCTGCTGGCCACCCCCGGTCCCCGAGCCTTCCCGCCGACCGCCGCCATCTCGCCCGGAAATTGCGGAGAGCCGACTTCGCCGTCACCCAGTTCTTCTTCGAGCCGTCTGACTACTTCCGCCTGGTCGATGACCTGGGTGCCTTGGGCCTGACCAAGCCGGTCCTGCCGGGGATCCTGCCCGTCGTCAACCTGGCTTCTGTACCGCGGATGGCCCTAATGGGCTGTGCCGTGCCGCCTTGGCTGAGCGAGCGCCTGGAGACCGCGCAGTCCCGAGGCGGTTGCGAGGACGTAGCCAAGGTCGGCGTCGAGGCGGCGACGCAGCTGTGCGCTACCTTGCTTGAAAAAGGCGCGCCGGGGCTGCATTTCTACACTCTCAACCGTTCAGAGGCGACCCGTCAGATCCACTCGGACCTCGGGCTTCACGACAACCCCAGGCGCTCCGAAGCGATCCTGACCGCTTCGGGGTTGTCGTCGACGAGCAAATAGCGCCGGCCCAGTCGCTGGGCGGCCACCCCGGTCGTACCGCTCCCGCAGAAGAAGTCCGCTACCAGGTCGCCGCGGTTGGAGGAGGCGGTGAGGATGCGTTCCAGCAGCTTGAGCGGCTTTTGGGTCGGGTACCCCGTGCGCTCCGAGCCGTTGGTCGGCACTATGGTGAGCCACCACGTGTCGGTCGGCAGCTTCCCGATCGCCGCCTTGGCGGGCCCCACCAACCCGGGTGCCATGTAAGGTACCCGCTCGACCGCCGAGGAATTGAAAGTCCACCTCGAGGACTTGGCGTACCACAGGATGTTGTCGTGCTTACGGGGCCAGCGGTCCCGCGCTCTCCCGCCGTAGTCGTAGGCCCAGATCACCTCGTTGAGGAAACGCTCGGGACCGAAGATCTCGTCGAGCAAGAGGCGGGCGTAATGGACGACGTGGTAGTCCAGGTGCAGGTACAAAGACCCGGTAGCGCACAGGACGCGGTGGATCTCGGCCAACCTGTCGTAAAGGAAGCCGAGGTAGGAGCCCAAGGTCATCGAGTCGGAGTACTCGTGGGAGGAAACGACCTCGAAGAGGTAGTTACGGCCTGCGAACCCGGTCCTGCTCTTGGTCCCCGCGCCGGTGCGGATCGACTTCAGCCGGCGCACCTGGCCAGTGCCGAACGGCGGGTCGATGTAGACCAGGTCGACGCAACCGTCGGGCAGCGAGCGGAGCACGTTCAGGTTGTCGGCGAGCATGACCCCTTCGGGGACGGGCACACTGGGACACCTTAAGCGCCGCTGGGTAGGCTGGCCAGCCATGGCCGAAAAGATAACAATGGGCCCGAGCGGCAAGCTGCGAGTCCCGGCAGAGCCGATCATCCCTTTCATCGAGGGCGACGGGACGGGCGTGGACATCTGGCCGGCGGCCAAGCGGGTCATAGACGCGGCCGTGGCCAAGCGCGGGCAGGGACGACGGATCGCCTGGGTCGAAGTGCTCGCCGGCGAAAAGGCGTTCAAGGAGACCGGCAACTGGTTGCCGGAGGAGACCTTGGAGAAGTTCCGGGAGTACCTGATCGGGATCAAGGGCCCGCTCACTACTCCCGTCGGCGGTGGTTTCCGTTCCCTCAACGTGGCCCTCCGCCAGCTCCTCAACCTGTACGTATGCCTGCGCCCGGTGCGTTGGTTCAAAGGCGTGCCCTCGCCCGTCAAGCGCCCAGACCTCGTAGACATGGTCATTTTCCGTGAGAACACAGAGGACATATACGCCGGTTTAGAGGTCGAAGAGGGCACGCCTGAGTGCAAGCGCCTCATTGAACTGCTCCATGAGGAGCTCGGCTGGGTCATCCGGCCGGGTTCAGGCATTGGGGTCAAGCCGGTCTCTGTGACGGGCAGCAAGCGCCTGGTGCGCGCGGCCTTGAGGTACGCGGTCGACCACCGGCGCAAGTCCGTGACCCTGGTCCACAAAGGCAACATCCAGAAGTTCACCGAGGGCGCCTTTCGCAAGTGGGGTTACGAGGTCGCTCGTGAAGAGTTCTCGGACGTGGCGGTCAGCTGGGACGACTGTGGGGGTAAGCCCGAGGGCAAGATCCTCGTAAAGGACAACATCGCTGACATCACACTGCAACAGGTGCTGACGCGCCCAGACGAGTTCGACGTGATCGCCACCACCAACTTGAACGGCGACTACTTGTCCGACGCCGTCGCCGCCCAAGTAGGCGGCATCGGTATCGCGCCTGGGGCCAACATCAATTACATCACGGGCCACGGGATTTTCGAAGCTACGCACGGCACCGCCCCGAAGTACGCGGGCCAGGACAAAGTCAACCCCGGGTCGGTCCTTTTGTCCGGGGTGCTGATGCTCGAGCACTTGGGCTGGCAGGATGTCGCCGACGACATCGTGCGGGCCATGGAGGAGACCATCGCCGAAGGAACCGTGACCTACGACTTCGCCAGGCAGATGGACGGGGCGAAAGAAGTAAAGACGTCAGAGTTTGCCAGCGCTATCATCGACCGCCTGTAGGGCTGCCAACCGTGCCTAGCTCACCTGTCACCATTACCGTTACCGGCGCCGCCGGCCAGATCGCCTACAGCCTCTTGTTCCGGGTGGCGAGCGGGGCCCTGCTCGGGCCTACCCAGCCTGTCTCCCTCAAGCTCCTGGAGATCCCCGAGGCCTTGGGCGCGCTCCGAGGCGTCGTCATGGAGCTCGAGGATTGTGCCTTCCCTTTGCTCGCCTCCATGACCACTACGGCTGAAGCAGAAGAAGCGTTCGGGGACGCGGATATCGCCTTCCTCGTGGGGGCGCGGCCACGCAGCAAGGGAATGGAACGCAGAGACCTGCTCGAAGCAAACGGGGCCATTTTCAGTGCCCAAGGCAAAGCTCTGGCGGCCAGCGCCAAGCGGGACGCCCGCATCTTGGTTGTTGGCAACCCGGCCAATACCAACTGCCTGATCGCCGCTCATAATGCTGGGCTCGGGCCCTCCCCGCTGTCCCCCCATCAGTTCAGCGCCATGACGCGCCTCGACCACAACCGGGCAGTGGCCCAGGTCGCGGCGCGGGCGAGAGCACCTGTAACGTCAGTGAGGAATATGGGGATCTGGGGTAACCACTCCGCGACCCAATACCCGGACATCTTCCATGCCGAAGTCGGCGGACGCCCTGCCCTCGACGCCGTCGGGGGGACGGCGTGGGTGGAAGCCGAGCTCATCCCCGTCGTCCAGCAAAGGGGCGCCGCCATCATCGGGGCCCGAGGCGCGTCAAGCGCCGCTTCCGCTGCCAACGCCGCCATCGACACCGTCAGAGACTGGGCCGCCGGCACCGCTGCCGGCGAATGGACATCCATGGCGGTCTGGTCGGTGGGCGCTTACGGGACTCCCGAGGGCCTCTATTGCTCCTTCCCGGTGACGACCGGGGGCTGGGCGTACAACGTGGTGGAGGGCTTGGAGCTAAACGACTTCGGCCGCCCGCGAGTAGAGCGTTCCGTCGCTGAGCTAGTGGAAGAACGCGACAGCGTCTCCGCGTTGGGCCTGCTCCCCTGAGCCTGGCAGGCGCCCGCCGGCCCGAGCCGGCAGGCGCGCTGGACCAGGGCCGCGAATGTCAGTGCGTGAGGGCCGGAGGGCTAACCAGGCCCAGTCGGTGCAGGTAGGAAAGCTTACGCTCCACCGCGGCCCGCCAAGCCGAAAGGTCGGCGTCGAAATGAGCTCGGTCCCCGTCCTCGTAAGCGTGCTCGAGCTCGTCGAAAGCTTCGTCTTCGGCATCGAGCAAGGCGCGGTACTTGGTGAGGAACTGGTCGTCGACGACGTCGCAGAGCATTGCGCTGCACCTCCAAGTGGCCAAGTAGCCGTTATTGGCTATGAACTACCACTATCCCCCCTGCCGGCCCGGCTATGCAACCATTCGGGCCGATTTCTTCGCCACTGTTCATCTGCGGCCGAGCAGCCGCCGGCAGAGCGGGGCGGGTGCTGCCTAAGGCAACGTTCGCCCTCTTGGCGGAGGAGCGGAACGCTTTCGGCAGGCCCGTTCCGTGGAGGGCCAAGCGAGGCGAACGTCGGCAGTCGTGGCACTACGGCTAGCTCGCCGGGACGGGCTCCAGACGGCACGCCTCTAACTGCAGGGTGGCGCTGACCGCGTCTGCTCGAGCAGCCAGCTGAGTCGCTTGCTGGCGCATTTGCGCCGCTTGCACTTGCTGTGCGGGAGACAACGGGCGAGCGATGAAGCGCCCGCCGCTCAAGCGGGTGGCGCTCCCGATGATGGTGGCGTAACGGCTCTGGTCGCTCGAGAACTGTTGAAGCATGGAGAGCCACTCCTCGAGCGGGCCACGCTCGGCCGCTGGCGCAGCCATAGATCCGATTTCGCGGCTCAATAGGTCCACCCGGTGGGCGGCCGCGTCGATGGTGGGGCCGTCGTCGCCCCAGGCGAGAGCACCCCGGTAGCGCGCCAGCGCAGCCGCGCACTGCTTGTTGACCCCGCCGGCGAAGCGTGCTGCCACCTCCTCGTCTTTGGCCTGCAAGGTGGGCTTGGTCTCATAAGGCGAGATAAAGGCGACGCTCGACACCACCACGCCAACGGCCACCACCAACAAGCACATGAGAGCCAACAAGGGCCGCCGGCTCGGGCTCAGTTTGGGAGGCGCGAGAGCACGAGGAGGGGGCGCCTGGCTCAGCGCAGGTGTGCGGTGCCAGGACGGCCCTGCTTGCCGCGGCCGCCAAGCCAGCCATTCGCGCGACGAGGCGCCGCTCGCCACCGGCTCTCGCAATTCGCGCGAGTGGGCGGGGCCTTCGATCGAGCGGTCCCCGTCCTCGTAGGAAAGCTCGAAGGACGCCCCTTGGTCGGCCCAGGGGGGCTGTGGCCGTGCCCGGCCGGTCCAGTACCGCCCGTCCCAGTAGCGGAACGACCGTGGGTCCTGCGGGTTGCGGTACCAACCAGGCCTGGTCGGGATAGCGCCGCCCATGTCCCACCCCCTCAGAACGTCGTCTGTTCCCGGACTGCGGCCGGCAGCAGGTCGAGCCCCGTCAGGCGCCACCCATCGCTAGCGAGGGCGGCTGTGTCCCCGGCTACACGCGCCCGGCCTAGCGATAGCGCCTCGATAGCAGAAAGCCGCCCGCTCGCTATGCCCGCCATGCTGGCGTAATCGCTCCGCAGCTCCACTTGCGCCGGCTTGAACTCTGCGCCCGGGGGTACCACCCGCGCTCGCTCGCCCTCCACCACTACCTGGTACCGTACATCGCCCTGAGGAGCACCGGTAACCGAAATCTCGACCACGAGGGCAGGATCCGCGCCCAGCACGCCCCCCGCGCGCTCGCTGTTGGCGAGGGCATGCTCGACCTCCTCGAACCATTCGAGGGAGAGGAACTGGGCCATTTCCAAGGTCTAGCACCACAGCGCTTGTCAAGCACGCCTTGAGCTGGCGCCTAAACGGCTCCCACTATCTTGCTCCTGTAATGGTTTATCGCCGATCGCGCCGGGCTCCCCCAGCGCAGTTCCAGGTCGAGGCGCAAGGGCCAAGCCTTGCCACCGTCCTCAGTGGTCTCTGGGGGGCCGGCCGCCCGCAACGCCGCCTCCTCGGGCAGCACGCAGACGAGGCGGGCGACGAACGAGCACGAGCGAGGACCGCTAGCGCCCGCGAAGCGCCACGCGCGCCCGCCACCAGGCCAGGTCGCACGCGCCTCGACCAGCGCTCCGGCGACGGCCTCGGGCGAATCGTTGACGACATGGACATCAAGAGAAACCAGCTGACCGGCCAGGTACCGCGAGGCCGGCCAGTCCGCCACGACAATGACGTCGGCGCACGCAGCCCCCAGAGCGTGAAAAGCCAACTTGGGACGTCGCTGCTCGTCGAGGAGCGAGCAGCTTACTGCCGGCTGGGCGTCGTTCAAGAAGTGCACGGCGAAACCCCCCGCCGGCCGGTGGGAGAGCCGGCGCAGGGCCTCGACCTGGCAGCGGACCACATCGGCCTGGTAGGCCTGAGTGCTCTGCCTCCAAGCCTCGAAGCTCGAGAAGCGCTCGGGGGGCACGTGCCACCCCATGACGCCTGGCTGAAGGCAGTAATGGCGCGACATGTCGTCCCAGGCCAACGCTGGCCAGTCGCTCCCGCCCGCGAACGGGGTTGGTCCGGGCGGCACCGCCTGTGCCCCGAGCTCGCTGATGAAACGTACTAGAGCCGGCCAGATTTTGGCTGCTCGAGCCAGGTCCGTGGCCTTGCCGTGGTACCACCCGAAGTACAAGTGGCTTGCTGTCGCTCGCGCGAGGTGCGGCAGCACTCCTGAGCTCGAGACGACAGGGCGAGAGCCATCTGACCGCTCGAAAGCCCGCCTGACGCTCTGGTCGAGCAGCGAGCGCCTCGGGTTGGGCACCGCCTGGGCCGCCACCCGCCGCAGCGAACGCCCCGGGCGCCAACCGGGACCTGGGGGACCGCTCGGGAACGGCTCGTTGTGCGAGCACCACAGCACAACGGAGGGATGGTGGCCCAAAAGCTCCACCGCCTTGGCGGCTTGACGCACCGCCTGGCGGCGCACCCCCCGGTAACTGCCGTGCAGGGGCATGTCCTGCCATATGAGGATCCCGGCTACGTCGGCCGCGTCGTACAGCTCCGGCCGAGCGATGTGCGCGTGCGCCCTCAGCAGGTTGAGGCCCGCCTCTCGCGCCAGCTCGACATCGCGGGCAACTTCCTCTGGCGTAGCCGAGGCCAGGTCGCGGCGAGTAGGCAGCAAGTTGGCGCCTTTTAGGAACACGTTGTCGCCGTTGACCGAAAAGCGAAAGTTGCTCGCCCGCACCTGTCTGAGCCCGGTCCGTCGGGCCCGGCTGTCGCTCTGTTGCCCTTCGACTTCCACCGACACGACGACGTCGTAGAGCGGTTGGTCGCCCAAGCCGGCCGGCCACCACAGCCGCGGGTCGGGCAGTTCCAGCCGCCACTTGACCCGGTTCTGGCCAACAGCCAAGGCATGTTGCTTTTCGTCCCGTGCCACCACGGTGCCGGAGCCATTGCCGCCGCCGGTGAGGGCCCTCACCTCGGTCCACATCGCGGCTTGGACAGGACGCGACGCGTCCAGGAGAGCGGACATCTGCAAGAGGGCACGTCCCGCGCTCGCCTCGGGGCACGCGAAGCGTAGCGAGGAAATTCGTACCGAGCCGGTGGTCACGATGCGAACGGGGGCCCAAATGCCACCGGGGTTGTACGACGGGTCGATGCAGGTCTCGTCGCTCCACACACCGATGAGGGCTCTCTTGCCGGATGGGCGAGACGGCCGGTCGCAGCCCACCTCGATCGCAAGCACATGCGCGTCGCGAGCGCGCAAGGCCTCTGTTATGTCAAAGCTGTGTGGGAAAAAGTAACCCTCCGTGTCACCGAGGTACGAGCCGTCCAGCCAGACGTCGGACTGGTAGAAAGCACCCTCCATGACCAGCCAAGCCCGTTCTCCCTCCAATAAGGGCGGCCAACTGAACCGGCGCCGGTAAAGCAGGGGGCCGTCAGAGGATGCAAACGCGCTCTCAGACCTCCAATGACCTGGGACCGTGGCCTGCGCCCACCCACTGTCGTCCAGCTCAGGACGAGGGAAACTGCGCCGCAGCTCGTCATCAGCTTCGGCTGCCGCCCACGGTCCTCCGAGCTCCAGCTGGGCGCGGCCCATGTTCATTTGGCTCCCGAGCTCGCTCATGCGCAAAGGCTGCTCCATTTCCTCCAGGGGGCGCTGCCCCAGTCACTAGCGAAGGCTACAAAGTAGGTTTTGCCCATGGCACCACCTCCTCCCCCCCGTCCCGCGACGCTCGGGCAGCTCCGAGCGTCGGGCTGGCGCTCGCGGCCAGTAAAGCAGGAGGTCCGGGAAAACGCCGCCCGCCGCATCGCTGCTGGCCAGCCGCTGGTCAAGGGACTTGTCGGCTACGAGCGCACGGTGCTACCAGCTCTGGAGAACGCGCTGTTGGCCGGGCACGATGTCATCTTCCTGGGCGAACGGGGCCAGGCAAAGACCCGTCTCATGCGCAGTCTGGCCGAGCTGCTCGACGAGTGGCTCCCGGTCGTCGCCGGCTCGGAAGTGCACGACGACCCGTACCAGCCCATCTCGCGGTACGGACGGGACCTGGTGGCGGAGGAAGGTGACGACTGCCCGGTAGAGTGGGTGGGCCGTGACGCCCGCTTCGGTGAGAAGCTCGCCACCCCAGACACTTCGATCGCCGATCTCATAGGCGAAGTGGACCCGGTCAAGGTGGCCGAGGGGCGGTACCTTTCCGACGAGCTCACGCTGCACTACGGGCTGGTACCGCGCACCAACCGGGGCATCTTCGCCATCAACGAGCTCCCCGACCTGGCCGAGCGGATCCAGGTCGGCCTGCTCAACGTACTGGAAGAGCGGGACGTGCAGATCCGGGGCTACAAGGTCCGCCTGCCACTCGACATCATGCTCGTGGCCTCCGCCAACCCGGAGGACTACACGAGCCGGGGGCGGATCATCACCCCGCTCAAAGACCGTTTCGGCACCCAGATCCGCACTCATTACCCGCTCGACGGCGAGACCGAAGTGAGGGTCATCCTCCAGGAAGCGGCACCGATGACGGCCCCAGGGCCGCACGTCGATGTGCCCGGCTACATGGCGGAGGTAGTGGCCTCGATCTCCCAATTGGCGCGCCAGAGCCCGCAGGTCAACCAGAGGTCGGGGGTTTCCGTGCGGCTCGGCGTCGCCAACTACGAAACCCTCGTAGCCGCGGCCACCCGCAGGGCGCTGCGCCTAGGCGAGCCGGAGGCGGTGCCAAGGGTCAGCGACTTGACCGCGCTCGCGCCGTCGACAGCCGGCAAGATCGAGGTCGACGCCCTCGACGACAGCGGGGACGACGAGCTCGTCGGCCGGCTCGTGCGCCAGGCTGTCCTTTCCGTCTTCCGGGCGCACGTCGAGCAGGCTGAGCTGTCCCGAGCGGTCGCCGAGCTCGACGACGGTTCGGCGATCGAGGTCGGAGACGACGTCGCTTCGTCGGCCTACGTGGAAGCCCTCCGCCAACGGCCAGGGCTACGTGCCCCCGTGGGGAAGCTGGCCGGTTCAGAGCGGCCGAGCGCGTTGGCGGCGGCTACCGAACTGGTCCTTGAGGGCCTCCACCTCTCCAAGCGGCTCAACAAGCACGTGCACGACGGAGTGGCTACCTACCGGTCCAGGCCTCGACCGTAGATAAGCCAACGGGATGCCGCGCGCCCGCTACTCCCGATGGGATGGCACCCAGCAGGTCGAGGACCTGAGCGGGGACGACGTCCTGCGCCGTTTGATGGACGAGCTCGTCGAGCACGGCGACGCCGACCAGGCACTCAGGCGGCTGATGCAGCGGGGGTTCACCGACGGCCAGGGGCGAGAGGTGGCGGGCCTGCGAGAGCTGCTGGGACGCGTCCGGGACCGCCGCGCTCGCCTAGCTCGTTCAGCCTTTGCCGACATGCGCTCGGCGCTGGCCAACTCCAGCCCCGAGGCCCGCGTGCGGGCCCGCCAGATGCTCGCGGAGCTCAACGAGATGATCGAACGCCATGAAGCTGGCGAGGGCACGAGCGACGATTTCGTCCGCTTCATGGAGCGCTATGGCGACCTGGTCCCGGGTCACCCCAGTGACCTCGCCGAGCTGGTGGAAGCGATCAAGCAGCAGCTGGCCGCGGCACGAGCCCTGCTTGCCTCTCTGAGCGCGGAGCAAAGGGCCGAACTGGCGGAGCTATCAGAGGCTCTCCTGGCTGACGACGACTTGTTCCAGTTGGAGCTGGGGCGTTTGGCCGCGAACCTTGGCCCGAGCAGCTTCCCCGGAGAAGAAGAGGGGTTCGCCTTGTCGCTCGGCCTGGGCGCGGCGTCGGTGGGAGAGCTGAGCGACTTGGCTCATCTCGAGCAACTACTGGCTGGGGCGCCGAGCCCCGGTGCCCTGGCCGAGGTTGACATCGAGCGGGCGCGGGAGCTGCTCGGGAGCGATGCCGCCCGTGACCTCGACGCTCTGGGCAACTTGGCCAAGAAGCTGCGACAAGCAGGCCTCGTCGAGCAAAAAGAGGGAAGGTTGCGGCTGACGCCCAAAGGGCTCCGCCGCATCGGCGACCAAGCTCTAGCGGACCTCTACTCACGGTTGTCCCTCTATCGCTCGGGCCAGCACCCAGTGGGCCGGCCAGGCGTGGGGCAGGAGCGCTCGGGTGAGACGAAGGCGTACGACTGGGGCGACCCGTTCCACATTTCGATCGAGCGGACCGTGCGCAACGCGCTAACCCGGTCGGGGCCCGGCACCCCAGTCCGCCTGGAGCCGGCCGATTTCGAAGTGGAGCGCACAGAAGCGCTGACCCGGTCGGCAACGGTGATCATGCTCGACCTGTCCCTTTCCATGCCAATGAGGGGCAATTTCGTGGCCGCCAAGAAGATGGCGATGGCCCTTCACGCGCTGATATCGAGCCGCTTCCCCTCTGATTACCTGGGCATCGTCGGGTTTTCCCGTTATGCCCGGGCCGTTGCCATACGCGAGTTGCCAGAAGTTTCTTGGGACTACGACTGGGGGACCAACATCGCCCACGGTTTGGCTCTCTCGCGCCAGCTCTTAGCCCCCCAGCGGGGCACCAAGCAAGTGATCATGGTCACCGACGGCGAGCCGACCGCGCACTGGCCCGCTGGAGCAAGCGAGCCGGTGTTCGCGTACCCACCCACTCAGGAAACTGTCGACGCCACCTTGTCCGAGGTGGCTCGCTGCACCAAAGACCACATCCGCGTCAACACCTTCGCCCTCGACGCCACCGGCCACCTTCGCCACTTCGTGGAGCAAATGGCACGCCTCAATGGAGGCAGGGCCTTCTTCACCACTCCCGGCACGCTCGGCGACTACGTACTGGTGGACTTCCTCGAGTCCAGGCGGCTTTCGCGCAACAGGCGCCGCCGCCCCGCTTGAGCTTCACCGGCAAAAAGTAACGGGGGCCACCGGTCCGTTCCGACGCCGCGCGCGCTCTCGTCGCTGGGGGACGCGGAATTGCCCCTTGCGGTCCGCGCACAGATGAGCAAAGATGACACTGATGTAGTTACGTGTGCGTACTTACATCGGTGCCATCTGGGGTACAGGCCTCGAATGGCAGCCACATCCGCTAACAGAGGAGAGCCGCGGGTGACTGACATCTTGCGCTTGTTGCACCTTCCGGCCGATGCGGCTGGGCTCGGTTGGGTAACCGAACTGCCGACGTGGCAGCGTTCGGCCAACTGCCTGGGTGTAGATCCGGACCTCTTCTTCCCCGAGCGAGGAGGCTCGACGCGGGAAGCCAAAGAGGTCTGTAGAGGCTGCGTCGTGCGCCAGGACTGCCTCCAGTACGCCCTGGACAACAGCGAAAAGTTCGGCATATGGGGCGGCCTGTCGGAGAGAGAGCGGAGGCGCTTGCGCCGCCGCCGCAACGGCGCTCCCTACGGAGTGGGACAGGCGTCCTGAGCCTCGTCCGTCTTCCCCCGGTGAGGCACGCCGCGGCCTCGTGACCCTGGCGTGCCTCATCGTTAGCGTGGTCGTGGTTAGCGTGGTCGTGCCGGCCAGCCGTCCAGCTTCGCCTCGATAGTTCGGCTTACCGACAAGTCAAGGCTCTCCCAGCGCTCCCTCGGGACCGCCCCTAGCACGGCGGCTGGCACTAAGCCAACCAGCTCGGCCCTTCCGATGGGTGCTCGCTCAGCGACGAGGTCATAGATCTCAGCCGGCCCTATGGTCAGCGGGCTCAGGAGGTTGCACGAGACCTGTACCTGTCCAGCGAGGGAGAAGCTCATGGTCCTGACCATCGGCGAGCGCAGTCCCGCCGCGATTGCCTGTGCCTCGGCCAGGTCGGGCTTAGCCATCCAAAGGTTGTAGGCCACCATGAGCGGCCGAAGCCCTACAGCTACGCTCCCACCGGTGGGGTGCGGCCGCGGCGGCCCCAAGTCGGGGGGCAGAGACCGCCAAGCATTGCGCCTGATGTCGGGGAGCGAACGCTCTGGGCCGTAGAGGAAAACCGGTAGCCCCAGTTCGGCAGCGGCCCATGAAGCAAAGCGGTCGCGGGACTGAAGTGCCAGGTGCGGTGCTGCATCGTGAAGCGGCCGGCCCTCGAGAGGGACCCAGGGGACGACGTCCACAGCTCCAAAGCGCGGGTGGGCGCCTGAGTGAGCGCTCACGTCGATGCGGGCAAGGGCGGCTATTGTCAACGCCTTTGTGGCCTCCTCGACCTCGCCTGAGCTCCCCGCCATCGTAAAGACCGACCGGTTGTGGCCCCCGTCCGAATGCACATCGAGCAGGCATGTCGCGGAGGACGCGCGGAGGTCGTTGAGCACGGTCGCGTCGCGGCCTTCGCTGACGTTGACGACGCATTCCAGGATCTCGTCCGGCTCCTCGCACGGGGCGCCCTGCGAGAGAGGTGGCACGGCCGTTAGGATAGATGGGAGCCGGCCCAGTTACCCGGGAGGACGTGTGTTAGCAAACCTTATGGGGATCGATTCGTTGTGGGTCGTGATCATCGCGATCGTCGTCCTGTTCGGCGGCAGCCAGCTGCCGAAGTTGGCCCGCAATGCCGGAGACGCGATGAAGGAGTTCCGCAAGGCGCACAACGACTTGGACGAGAGCACGCCAGCGGCCCCGGCACAAGTGGTCCAGCAGCCCACTGCCCTGCCCCCGCCGTTAGCCTCGCAGGCGCCCGCGCCTGAGGTTACCTCCACCTCTGAAGAGCGGGTCACGCTGACGCGGAGCGAGCTCGACGCCCTTTTGGCCGACCGTGAACGCCGCGCCAAAGCGGCGAGCAGCCAGGAAGGACAGGGGTAGCCGAAGCTACTTCTTGACCGGCAGGACCGGCCGCTCGGCCGCTGTAGCCGGGCTGGAGGGCACCACCCGGCGGCCGCGCGCGATACGCCGCCGCTCGCGCTCGGATGCGCCGCCCCACACGCCATGCTCGATGTGGTTTTCCAGCGCGTACTCGAGGCAGGGGCCTTTGACAGGGCACTCTGCGCAGTAGTGGCGTGCCACCTCCACGCCGACGCCATCGCTCGGGAAAAAGATCTCGGGTGGCAGATCCCTGCACCTTCCCTCCACCATCCAGGAAGTCTCCATTTTCGCCTCCGTAGCGCTTGGCACCCTGAACTGAAATAACCCCTCGGATCCGTCCCGGATTAAGTGGGATGTACCTCCCGGAGCTCGGGGGAGGGACGCACCGCTTCTTCTACCCTCACACTAGCCATGCTGTCAAGGCAGCCCGGACATCCAGGGAGGGGCCCCGGCCCGAGCTGCTCACCCCGTACGTAGGCCCCACACCTACCCCGCCTTTCGTACCCATCTCCTCCACGCCTTCGACACGCCTTCGACCTGTACAGCTTGACAATACCTCCCATTTCGGGGAACATTGTGCCATGTTGGCCCTCGTCCCGACGAGCCTCCTGCTTAGCCCTTAGGCGAGCCCGCTCCGGTGCTCGCCGAGACCTCCTGCGCCCGAGCGGCCAGGAGGTTTTTTCATACTCGGCCACAAAAAGCGAACGAAAACAGATAGCGAGAGAAAGGCCCAGCGATGACCCGCCCCGCCACGATCATCTCCCCCATGCCGTTCGGCAAGTACAGGCCCACGCTCCCGCTCGTCCTCGATGACAGGACTTGGCCGTCGCGGCAAGTGAGCAAGGCGCCCAAGTGGTGCAGCGTCGACCTCCGGGATGGCAACCAGGCTCTCATCGACCCCATGGGCCCGTCCCGTAAACTGGAGATGTTCGAGACGCTGATCGGGATCGGCGTGAAGGAGATCGAGGTCGGCTTCCCCTCGGCGTCCGGTCCCGACTTCGACTTCGTCCGCCACATCATAGAAGAGGACCTGGTCCCTGAAGATGTGACCATCCAGGTCCTCGTTCAGTGCCGACAGGAGCTGATCGAACGGACTTTTGAGGCAATTTCGGGGGCGCGCCGCGCGATCGTCCACTTTTACAACTCGACATCTGAGCTCCAGCGCCGGGTGGTGTTCCGCCAGGGCCGCGAAGGGATCATCGAGATCGCGGCCGCCGCCGCCCAACTGTGCCGGAAGCTCGAGGGCAAGCTGGCCGGCACCGACCTGCGTTACGAGTACTCCCCGGAGAGCTTCACCGGCACGGAGCCGGACTTCGCGCTCGAGATCTGCGAGGCCGTGGCCGAGCTGATCGGGCCCACTGCGAGCAGGCCCCTGGTCATAAACCTCCCTTCCACGGTCGAGAACTACACGCCAAACGTGTTCGCGGACGTGATCGAGTGGTTCGCCCGGCACCTTCATGACCGCAGCTCCATCGTGCTCTCGGTCCACCCTCACAACGACCGCGGCACGGCTGTCGCAGCTGCCGAAATGGCCCTGCTAGCCGGGGCGGACCGGCTGGAAGGGACCCTCTTCGGCAACGGCGAGCGCACCGGCAACCTCGACCTCGTCACGGTGGCCCTTAACCTCATGTCTCAGGGTGTCGACCCCGAGCTCGACTTCCACGACATCGAGGCAGTACGCCGAGTGGCCGAGCGGGCCACCAGGTTGCCTGTCCATCCGCGGCACCCATACGTCGGTGACCTCGTGTACACCTCCTTTTCGGGCTCGCACCAGGACGCCATCAAGAAAGGTATGGACGCACTGCCTTCCCATTACGACTATTGGGAGGTGCCCTACCTGCCCATCGACCCAAAGGACACGGGCCGCACTTACGAGGCGATCATCAGGGTCAACAGCCAGTCCGGCAAGGGCGGCGTTGCCTACGTAATGGGCACTGAGCACGGCCTCGACCTGCCCCGCCGGCTCCAGGTCGAGTTCTCCAAGACAGTGCAGGCTGTGACTGAGGCCACCGGGACCGAGATCAAACCTGGCGAGCTGTGGGAGGTGTTCGAGAGGACCTATCTAGCTGCCGACGCCGGGCTGCGCTTGGTCGGGACCGAGATCGCCAGCGAGCAGGCAGGCGAGCAGCACGTCACACGGCTGACGGCGCAGTTGCTCGTCGATGGTGAGCACAGGAGCCTGGTCGGTTCCGGCAATGGCCCGATCGACGCTCTGGTCAACGCCCTGGAGCAGATCGGCACCAAGATCTCGGTCCTCGACTACCACCAGCACGCGCTTACTTCTGGCAGCGGGGCTTCAGCGGTGGCCTACGTCGAAGCCGAGTCAGAGGGCCAGGTCGTTTGGGGGGTGGGGATGGACTCGAGCATCCTCGACGCCTCACTCAAAGCGCTCACGAGCGCCGCCGACCGCCTGCGCCAAAGTGCCGGGAGCGAATGAACAAGCGGCCGCGCCGGTAGCCCGCATTACTATGCTCAGCCCCATGTCGATGCAGCAGCAAGAGGTCGCCGGGCCACCCAGGGGGCACGTGAGGGTCGTTTACTTGGGACCGGTGGCACCTCATTGGCGAGTTGATTCCGACTTTGGGGACCGCAACCTCATCGAGGAGCTGCGCCAACGGATCTTGGCCCGGTTGCTGCTCCTGCCGCCGCATGACCCCCAGTTCCGGCGCAACCGGGAGCGCATCATCCGCGATGCGGAGCGTGAGAACGTCCTTTTGGAGTGGGACCTCGGCGTGCCCGAAGACGAGGACGAGTTTCTGCTGGGCGGCGACGGTTAGGCGATGGCCACCGACGCCGGCCCGCTCCCGGCCCG
>Ga0187784_10002077_pt1 | contig 16005 bp, 17 predicted proteins | sample 1015_SJ02_MP15_2_FD_132964 | JGI IMG/M metagenome (GOLD analysis project Ga0187784, IMG submission 132964) | Tropical peat soil microbial communities from peatlands in Department of Meta, Colombia - 1015_SJ02_MP15_20_MG | ecosystem: Environmental > Terrestrial > Soil > Wetlands > Peat | place...
CCCGTGAAGCACGAAAAAGGCGGAAGCATCGCATTTTTTCATGATCCGGATGGCAACGAACTCTGCCTCTGGCAGTATGAACCCGCCAAAGGCCCGCGGGAATTAGTGGAATCGGCCCAGATCCCGCACCACGCTTGAGCCGCTTCGTCTTCGGATTCGATTTCCGGAGCTGCCCGCGCCGCCTTCCATGGTTTACACTGTTCCCTAGGCGATGGAGTTCGCCATAACCGCCTGCCCGGCTGATGACTCCTACTGAGCTTTGACACCGAACTCTCTAGGAGGCTCCGTCGCGTGAACTACCTCTGGATTTCCCTGGGCGCAATTGTCGGCGCCAGCGCCCGCTACTTTCTCAGCACATTTGTGGCTCGCTATTTCTCTGGCGCTTTTCCTTATGGCACGCTGTTCATCAATGTTTCCGGCAGCCTCATCCTCGGCTTCTTTCTCGTGTACTCGACCGAGCGCGCCCTGCCTGATCCCCACTGGCGTCTGCTCATCGCCATCGGGTTCTGCGGTTCCTACACCACATTTTCCAGCTATGCCTTCGAGAGTTTCGCGCTCATGGAGCAGGGCCAATGGCTGATGATGGGTCTCAATGTTCTCTTCAGCAATACGCTCTGCCTTGCCGCCGTTGTCGCTGGCGCCGCGCTGGCTAGGGGGCTGTAGAATGGAAAATTCAAAGGCAAGGGTCGCATCCGCCATGGCCGTTCAAGTCACCATGTACCTCACCGAGCACGATTCCTGGCATCATCGCCCCCTTCATCTCGAAATCCTCAAGTACCTGCGCGAGGAAAACGTTTTCGGCGCGGTCGCTCTTCACGCCGTTGCCGGATTCCTGGGACGCGGTCGCGTGCATACCGCTCACCTCGTCGAAGCGGGAGGCGAATTGCCGGTCATTGTGTCCTTCGTCGACACCGACGAGCACGTCTCCCGCGTCCTGCCCAAACTCAAGGAGATGGCCGCTCACCGCCTGATCGTGCGCGAAAACGTGGTCATCGAGCAGGGGAGTTTGGATTAGGCCGTCATGCTTGCCTGCCAGCGCCATCTTTTCGACATTCCCGATGATGTCGCCTATCTCAACTGCGCCTACATGTCGCCGCTGCTCAAGTCGGCTCTGGAGGCCGGAACCGCCGGCTTAGTCCGCAAGACCCATCCCTGGCAGCTTACCGCCGATCAATTCTTCACCGGCTCCGAAGAGTTTCGCGCGACCGCAGCGCAGTTCTTTGCCTGCCCGACCGACTGTGTTGCCATCGTTCCTTCGGCCAGCTACGGAATTGAAACCGCCGCTCGCAATCTGCCGGTGCGCAAAGGCCAAAGCATCCTTGTTCTCGACGAGCAGTTCCCTTCCAACTACTATCCCTGGCAGCGGCTGGCCGAAAAAAACGGAGCCACGCTCAAAGTTGTGCCCTGGCCAAACGACGAGGACTGGACAACTGCCGTTCTCAACGCCCTCACCACTGAGGTTGCCATTGCCGCTCTGCCCCATGTGCATTGGACCAGCGGCGGACGTCTTGATCTGGTTCGCATCAGCCAGGTGTGCCGCAAGCTGGGCGCGGCGCTCGCGCTCGACCTCACCCAATCGCTCGGCGCGCTGCCTTTCGATGTCAGCACCGTGCACCCCGACTTCGCCGTGGCCGCCTGTTACAAGTGGCTGCTGGGGCCGTATTCGACCGGTGTCCTTTACGTCGCTCCCAGCCGGCATAACGGATCGCCGCTGGAAGAAGGTTGGATCCAGCGCGCCAACTCGCAGGACTTTTCCAGCCTCATTCTCTATTGCGAGGAATATGACGCCGGCGCGCGGCGATTCGATATGGGCGAGCGCTCCAACTTTGCTTTACTGCCCGCCGCCGTGCGGGCCATGCGCCAACTGCTGGAGTGGAAGATTGCCGAAATTTCCGAAACCTGCGGAGCGCTCAATCGCCAACTGGCTGGTCCGGCACGCGAGCTTGGTTTCCATGCCCCGGAGGAACCCCTGCGCGCGCCGCATTATCTATGCCTGCGCACCAAGGCCGCAATTCCCCGGGAACTAATGCAGATCCTGGCGCGGGAAAATATCTTTGTCAGCGTTCGCGGAAGTTCCATCCGGGTGTCGCCACACGTCTACAATACGTCAGAGGATTGTGACCGTCTGATCGCCTGCTTGCGTCAAATTGCCTGAGAAGGCGATGCCTGGGTTCTGTGCAAGGCGGTATCGCGCGGGAATCCCGTTTCTGCGGCCTGCTAGCAGGCTGCTGAAAAACTCGCTGTGGATCGACGTTTTTGAAAGGGCGCGGCTTCCAGCCGCGCCGTAAGTGCGCCGAATCATGGCGGCTTCAGCCGCTGAGGTGCAGTTCGGATGCAAAAAGGAGTTTTTCTGCGGCCTGCTAGACCGCGACCGGTTGTTTCGTATTCACCGGTACCGGCGTCAGCCAATTGTGCTTGTCGGCTTTCTCTCCCCGGACTACCCCATAGAATTCCTGCTGAATGGCGCGCGTCACCGGCCCCACTTTTCCCTTGCCCACCGTGATTTTGTCCACCGACCGGATCGCTGTAATCTCCGCCGCCGTGCCCGTCAGGAACACTTCGTCCGCCAGATAAAGAGCCTCCCGCGGGATCGGCTGCTCGCTCACTTCGATTCCCAGATCGCGCGCAATCTGCAGCACCGAATCGCGCGTGATGCCGGGCAGCACGGAATTGCCCAGCGGCGCCGTCTGCAACACACCATCGCGCACCACAAATGCATTCTCGCCCGAGCCTTCGCTCACAAAGCCATTGACGTCGAGCGCGATGCCTTCGGCATAGCCGTTGACGATGGCTTCCATCTTGATCAACTGCGAGTTCATGTAATTGGCGCCCGCCTTGGCCATGGCGGGCAGCGTGTTGGGCGCAATCCGCGTCCACGACGATACACATACATCCACGCCTTGGCTCGCATCCGTGCCCAGATACTTGCCCCACGGATAATTGCAGATATAAACCTCGGTCGGCGAATTGAATGGATTGACGCCCGCTTCCCCATAGCCGCGCAGAATCACGGGACGGATATAGCAGGGCCAAACGCCATTCTTGCCCACCAGCTCCACCATGCCGTTCCGGATTTCTTCCGCGCTGAAAGGAACTTCAATGCGATAAATCCGCGAGGAATCGATCAGCCGCTTGATGTGTTCTTTCGCCCGGAAAATCGCCGGCCCGCTCGCGAGCGCATAACAACGAATGCCTTCGAAGACCGAAGAGCCATAGTGCACGACGTGCGACATCACATGGATTGTGGCGTCGTCCCAGTTGATGAATTTCCCGTTGTGCCAGACTTTTTCCGTCTTCTGAATGGCCATGAAGGCTCCTTATGCTGATTCAAGATGCACGGAAACGGCCGGAGGTTTCCGAATCTGCCGTGTCAGGGCCTGGCCCCGGTGGCCGCAACACGCCGAAGAACTCGGCAGAGGCAGTTTAAACCAAGAATACAAATCCTAGAAGGCCCAATAGTGCCGCCAGGCCCCTTTTTGTGGTCGTGGGCAGGACGCGATCGCGCGCGAAAATTGACGTCGGTTTCCTCGTGCTGCTGTTACAATCAGTCGCCCGCAAGTAATCCCGGGAGAGTTACGATCAGGCCAGCCTTTCCCACCCCAGGAGGCCGTTACCGCTCCTGTGGGCACAGGGAAGTCCCCCTGTCTGCAAAGAATTTCTCTTAGGGAATCTCCGTCGTCATTTCGGGGTTTAACTGGATATGGCTAGACGCATCTAAACCGATGAGAAATGGGGATAATCGCAAGATCCGCCGGATGGCGAATGGCTTGCACAATACGATCGCGGGTGAGGCGAAATAAAGGCCTTCCAGAGTGAGACCTATGAGCAGCTTGCCAGGAAACTTGCCCTTTCCGGAGAGGAAACAAGGCGCGGAGCGAATGAGAACGAATCTCGCCACCGTGCTCGATCCCAATCGCCGCAGCCAGGATGCCACCGAGTTCGAAGCCAGCCTGCGCCGCAAAATCGTCGGCCAGGACCAGGCCATCGACAAGGTGGCCGAAATCTACCAGATGTTCTTGGCCGGCATGAATGCCCCCGGCCGCCCCGTCGGTAACTTGCTCTTCCTCGGACCCACCGGTTCCGGCAAAACCCGTGTCGTCGAAGCCGTCGCCGAATCGCTCTTTGGCGACGCCAAAGCCTGTATCAAAATCGACTGCGCCGAGTTCCAGCACTCCCACGAAATCGCCAAGCTCATCGGCTCGCCTCCCGGATACCTCGGCCACCGCGAAACTCATCCCCTGCTCACGCAGGAAGCCATCAACCAGTGGCACACCGAAAAGCTCAAGCTCTCCATCCTGCTCTTCGACGAAATCGAAAAAGCTTCCGACTCGCTCTGGCAGTTGCTGCTTGGCATTCTCGACAAAGCCACCCTCACCCTGGGCGACAATCGCCGCGTCGATCTTTCGAGCTGCATCATTATCATGACCTCCAACCTGGGCGCCGCTGAGATGAACGGTCTGGTCGACGGCGGCTTCGGCTTCGCCCCCAGAGCGGTCCAGGTCGACAATTCGCTTGACGAAAAAATCACGCGCTCCGCCATCGACGCCGCTCGCCGCAAGTTCGCGCCTGAGTTCATGAACCGCATCGACAAGATCGTTGTGTTCAAGACCCTGCGCTCCGAGCATCTCAAGCAGATCCTCGATATCGAGCTCGGCCTGGTGCAGCAACGCGTTCTCATGGCTTCCGGCGCGCACCAGTTCGTCTTCAACTGCACGCCGCAGGTCAAGGAATTCCTGCTGCGCGAAGGCACCGACCCCAAGTACGGAGCTCGCCATCTCAAGCGCGCCATTGAGCGCCATCTCGTCTTTCCGCTTGCCAACCTCGTTGCAACCGGCCAGGTTCGGCTGGGAGATTTTGTCCGTGTCGACTTGCTCGGCGAAAGCAAGCTCACCTTCGTGAAGGAAGCTGAGGGCGCCATGGTGCCCGTGCTGCTGGAGCGCTACGGAGCCGCCGCCTCGGTGCCGGCTGCCGCTGCCGCCCGCGCCGCCCGTCCCGCCGCTCAGCGCAAAGAGTTTGGAGCCGGTTCGCTCAACGAGAATAAGTGAGTTCTGTCCGGCGCGGCTTCAGCCGCACGCCGCCATCAAGTTGCTGGTAGGTAAAGGGACACCGCATCGCGCGGTGTCCCGCTTTTTTTGGCGCCTCACAAATAGGAAGACCGTCCTCCGCTCCTGCCTGAAAACGGACGGTTGAAACGGACGGAGCAACACCCGTCCCTCTACTCCAGCGCCAGCGCCATCTTCAGCGCCCGATCCAACTCCGCCAGCTTCGGCCGCGCCAGCGACCCCACAAATTGCGTTAGTTGCACCTTGCGCAGGCTCACCAGGTTATCGCACAAGATCCAGCTCTCATGCTTCAGCCCTTCGTCAATGCCAACTGCAATCTGCGTGGAAAATCCGTGCCCGCGAGTAAGCACCGGTGCGCAGATCACGGTTGGGAATCGCGAATCAATCAGGGTCTGGCGGCTCACCACCACGAAGCTCCGGAACCGTTTCGGATCGTCGCCGGGATGATGCACCCGGTAAATTTCTCCCCGTCTCATCTCGCCCTACTCGTCGATTGCCTGATACCGGAGCACGTCCTCCACTTCGGCGTTCAGTTCTTCCGCAGCTTTGTTGATCAGTTCCAGGTCGCGAGCCTCTACCTGCGCCCGCGCCTGTTTGCGCAGGTATTGCGCCAGCACCGCTTCAATGAAAGCCGAGCGCGACTGCTTCGATCCCGCCATGCGGTCAATGCCGTTAAGCACTTCCTTCGATAGTGTGATCGATGTCTTCTCTTTCATACTACTATTATACTACTTCAGGCCACACCCTCCCATTATCCCCTCCACGTTCTTCCCTCCTGCTAGAATTCCCTGTTCTCAAGATCCTGCGGAGCCCACGTGCCCCCAGCGCGCGAACCCTTTCTCAAGCCGCATCAATGGCACGCCGTCAGCGCCAGCTTCCTGGGCTGGACGCTCGATGCCTTCGACTTCTTCGTCGTCGTTTTTCTCGTCAACACGCTCTCCGCAAAGTTCCACGTCGCTCCCAAACTCATCATCGACACCACGTTTGCCACCCTCGCCATGCGCCCCGTCGGCGCGTTTATCTTCGGCATGTTGGCCGATCGCTATGGACGCCGTGGGCCTCTCATGGCCAACGTCGTGTTCTTTTCCCTTGTCGAACTGCTCTGCGGATTCTCCCCGAACTACACCGTCTTCCTCGCGCTCCGCACTATCTACGGCATCGGCATGGGTGGCGAGTGGGGCCTCGGCTCTTCGCTCGCTATGGAAAGCATCCCTCCCCACCGCCGCGGCCTTATCTCCGGCATCGTGCAGTCCGGCTACTCCTGTGGATACCTGCTCGCCGCCGTCGCCGCCCGCTTTGTCCTTCCTATGTGGGGATGGCGCGCCATGTTCTGGGTCGGCGGCCTGCCCGCTCTTCTCGCCTTCTACATCCGCTGGAAAGTCAAAGAGTCGGAGGCCTGGAAGCAGCACCGCATGCCGGAATTCAAATCCATCGCCAAAACCGCCGCCTCCCACTGGCCATTGTTCCTCTACATGATCGCCTTGATGGCGCTCATGAATTTCCTCTCCCACGGCACCCAGGACCTCTATCCCCACTTCCTCGAGTCGCACGGATTCACCACTTCCACCGTTGCCAACGTGGCCATCTTCTATAACGTCGGTGCGCTTCTCGGCGCGCTGCTTTTCGGACGCCTCTCCGAAGCCCTCGGCCGCCGCCGCGCGCTCGTCCTCGCCACGGTCCTCGCCTTGTGCACGATCCCACTCTGGGCGTTCGGCAAAACCCTGCTCGCCCTCGCTCTCGGCGCTTTCGTGATTCAGGTCGGCGTGCAGGGAGCATGGGGAATCATTCCCGCCCATTTGAACGAACTCTCTCCCGCCGCCATCCGCGGCCTGCTGCCCGGCTTTGCCTATCAACTGGGAAATCTCGTCGCCTCGCCCGTCAATATCATCGAGTACGCGCTCCGCGATCGCTGGGGATACTCCTGGGCGCTGGCCGGATTTGAAATCTCGGTCATTACCCTGCTTGCGCTCGTGGTCGGTTTGGGTCCGGAGAAAAAAGGCGAAGAATTCCTCAAGACTATGCAGGCAGATTCAGGCTGAGTAACGCCGTCAGAGCGCCAGTCATCGCTACAAATGGCACTTTCCCAAGACGCAAAAGATCGTCATACGATCTCAGGTAAGGTATGTGGGCTTACCTTCGTAACCGGTCGACGAAGTCAATTGGCGTGCGGCTGCGTGTAAAGTTTTGTAATCTTTTGCAAGGAATTGTCAATTCTTTGGGGCCCACAAACATGCACGCACAAAAAGGATTTTCGCTGATCGAGTTATTGATCGTGGTGGCAATCATTCTGGTGATCGCGGCCATCGCCATCCCCAGTTTGCTGCGCGCGCGCATCGCCGCCAATGAATCTTCGTCGGCGGAGTCGCTTCGCACGCTCAATACCGCTCAGATTGTCTACCAAAGCACCTATCCTACCGCCGGATTCGCAACCAGCCTTTCTGATCTGGCCGGCGTCAGTTGCGTTCCTCCGGGGCAAACCGGCGCCTGTTTGATCGACACCCAACTCGCGTCGGGCACCAAGAGCGGGTACTCTTTCACGGAAACCGGTACGTCCGGAACGCCGAACTACAGCTACCAGTTCATCGCATCCCCGCTCACCCCGAACTCGAGCGGCGTGCGGTACTTTTGCAGTTTTGCGGATGCTGTCATCCGGGTCAGCCCATCGACGGCGATTTCCGCCTGTACGTACAGCGTCAACCCGCTTCAATAACGTCGTATAAGGTGCAGCAATCTCTCCCCGCGGATACCCCGTCAAACACCTCGTCCGGCAACGCGTTATACCGCTTTCCCGTGGTGTTTGCCAATCTTGTGTTGCTCCAGCAGAACCGCCGCTCCCAGGAAAGCCCCTATGATCCCGAATGCGGCAAGGGCCAGCAGCGCGACCAATAGGACGGGCATAAATCCCTCCTGGCTGAGATTCTGGAACCCTTCCCTCGGCTAGGCGGTGACCTTGGTCACGACCCCCTGTGAGATCCCGATTCCCATTCCTGTCACCGCCGCCCGCTCCCCGCAATGCTTCTCGAAGAAAATCCGCAAAAGGCTGTTAAAGTTAATGTGCTGCACGCCGACGAGCCGGCCGTGCTCATGCAGGAAAGGAGAAGGCTCGCTATTCGTATTGCGGTCGTTGGCTCGGGATATGTCGGATTGGTCTCCGGCGCCTGTTTCGCCGATCTCGGACATGAAGTCGTTCTCGTCGATAACGATGAGAAAAAACTCGTCTCTCTGCGCACCGGCGACATACCCATTCACGAGCAATTTCTCCCCGAACTGCTCGCCCGTCACCGCGATCGCCGCATCACGTTTTCCGCTGACCTGCAGGCCGCTACCCGCGCCAGCCAGGCCATCTTCATTGCTGTCGGCACTCCCCCCACCGAAAGCGGCGACGCCGATTTGTCCTATGTGGAATCCGTCGCCCGCGAAATCTCCGGCGCCGTCGATGGTTACAAGGTCGTCGTCGAAAAAAGCACCGTCCCCGTTTTCACCAACGAATGGATTCGCACCATCATCCTTCGCAACGGCGCTGATCCCGAACTCTTTGACATCGCCTCCAATCCTGAATTTCTGCGCGAGGGCACTGCGGTCACCGATTTCCTCTATCCCGACCGTATCGTCGTCGGTGTTCAGAGCGAACGCGCCGCCGCCCTCATGCGCGAGGTCTACGCCCCCATGACCAGCGGCTGGTACTACGGCCGCGCCGATGCCATCCCCCGTCCCGACCGTGCCCACACCCCGCCTCGCCTGATTGTCACCAGCGCCCAGAGCGCAGAAATGATCAAGCACGCCTCCAACGCGTTTCTCGCCATGAAAATCTCTTTCATCAACGCCGTCGCTTCCATCTGCGAATCCGTCGGCGCCAACGTGCAGCAGGTCTGCGATGGCATCGGTTCTGACTCCCGCATCGGCCCGCGTTTCCTCAATCCCGGAATCGGCTACGGAGGTTCGTGTTTTCCCAAGGATCTCCTCGCTTTTCGCGCCGTCGCCAAGGAGGGCGGCTACGATTTCCGCCTCCTCGAAGAAGTCATCCGCATCAACGAGGAACAGCGCCGCCGCTTCCTGAAAAAAGTTCGCAGCGTGCTCTGGACTCTGCGCGGCAAGCGCCTCGCCGTTCTCGGCCTCGCCTTTAAAGGTGGCACGGACGACATCCGCGAATCGCCCGCTCTCCTGCTCGTCGAAGAACTGCTGCGCGAAGGCTGCCACATCTGCGCCTACGATCCTGCCGCCATGGACCGCGCCAAAGAAGTTTTGCCGGATACGGTCGAGTTTGCCGCCGATCCCTACCAGGCCGCCCAAGGCGCCGATGCCGTCCTCATTCTCACCGAATGGGAAGAGTTTTCCTCTCTCGATCTGGATCAGCTTCGCGCGGTTGTCAAATATCCCATCGTTCTCGACGGCCGCAACCTCTATGATCCCGCGGTCATGACCGCCCACGGCTTCTCCTACTACAGTGTCGGCCGTCCGCCCGCGCTCTGCGATGAGGCCCCTGCCGGTCGCTCCGGCAAAAAGGAGCGCGCCTGATCCGATGACGATGCCACGCGCCCTCGTCACCGGCGGTGCCGGCTTTCTCGGTTCTCATCTCTGTGACGCGCTCCTCGCCGATGGCTACCGCGTCGTCGCCGCCGATAATCTCCTCACTGGCCGCCTCGCGAATATTGCTCATCTGCGCAACGACTCCCGCTTCGAATTCGTCGAAAAAGATGTATGCGAACCGGCCGACTGGGGCCAGCTCGATTACGTCTTCCACTTTGCCAGCCCTGCCAGCCCTGTCGACTACGCCAAATACGGTATTGAGACCCTCCGTGTCGGCTCCTACGGCACTTTCCAGGCCCTCGAAGCCGCCCGCCGGAACAGCGCTAAGTTCATGATGGCGTCTACTTCCGAATGCTACGGCGATCCGCTCGTCCATCCTCAGCCCGAAACCTACTGGGGCCACGTCAATCCGGTGGGTCCGCGCTCCGTCTACGACGAAGCCAAGCGCTTCGCGGAGGCGGTCACCGCCGCCTATCGCCGCTATCATCAGCTCGACACCCGCATTCTTCGCATCTTTAACACCTATGGCCCGCGCATGCAGCTCCACGACGGCCGCGTCATTCCCAATTTCCTGTGGCAGGCCCTGCGCGGAGAAGACTTGACTGTCTACGGCGATGGCTGCCAGACGCGCAGCTTCTGTTACGTCAGTGACGAGGTGGACGGCATCCTTCGCCTCGCCCGCTCCGATGAGCACGCGCCGGTCAACATCGGCAACCCGTCCGAGTTCACAATTCTGGAGTGCGCGAAAAGAGTGCTCGCCGTCACCGGCTCGCACAGCCGCATCAAGTTCGAACCGCTGCCCGAGGACGATCCCAAACAACGTTGTCCCGACATTTCCAAGGCAAAGCGCTTTTTGAACTGGGAGCCAAAGGTGGATCTCGAAACTGGCCTGAAACTCTCTCTCGATTATTTTCGCCAAGCCGTGCGGCAGGCCAATGGGCAAACCTAGCTGAGGGTGCTTCCGGAAAGGACCTTGCGTTCCTTCAAAGCGCTTCGGCTGCCGAACGAGGCCGTCGCTTACTGTGCCTGCTCTTCACTCGCCACTTCTGCCGAGAGCGTCGTCAGCAACTTCATCACTTCTTTCCGCTCCCGCGCATCGTTGAACAGGAACCGCACCCCCATCCCGAATCCCGGATGGCTGCTCAGCACCTGCCCGCTGATCTTGAATTTCGTCTCCGCCGTGTGGATCACGATCTCTACCTGCGAGCGCCCGGGCATCGGCGATGGCATCTCCAGATAACATCCCCCCTCGCTGATGTCGGAAACTGCGCAGCGGTTGGGGATGGTTGTGCCCGCGCGATAGACCTCCGCGCCCAACTGACACGGCACCCGTTCTTCTCCTCGCCGGTTGCCGGACTGAGCATCCTGCTTCTGCGCGGCATCGAATTCCTCGATGCCATCTTGTGCACCCATAGTCTCCGAGCTCATGATCTGCGGGTCCATGGTCTGCGATTCCGCGCCCGGCGAATCCATAATTTGCGAATGCACGACCACCGCGTTTTCGAGCTTCGGCTCGACATCCCCCAGCACGCCATTCTCCTTGAGCCACGACTCAATCAGCCGCCGCGAAGCCTGCGGTACATGCATAAACCGCACTCCGCTTCGCCCCGAGGCATCCTGCCAGGCAACTTCGCCCGATAAACGCACCACTTCCTTCTGCCCCGGTAGCTTGAACTCGAAATAGACTTTGCCCGAGTAGGGCAGGACATTCCGCGTCGTTACCAGCGTCCCGCCGTCGCCGATGTCCACCAGCGTCGCTTTCTCGTCGGGAACTCCCGGATAGGAAACCGTTGCCGGTGAACTCACTCTCGTCCTCGCCGACTTGCGCCGCTCTTGCCGCAGAATACCGAGCGCGGCATCCAAGCTCGTCCGCGTCCGCTCCGCCGTGAGCGGACGATACAGAACAAAGTGCGCTCCCAGCCCAAACACCGGTCGCGCGTTGAATTCCGCATCCAACACCGCCACCAGCATCGCCGACCAGTTGAGCGACGATTGCTGCAGGCGCGCGAGGAACTCCTCCGACGCCGGATCGGCATGGTAGTCGAGCACCACCACGTCAAAACGGTGTTCGCCCAGCAATTCCAGCCCGCGCGAATACGAGGGTGTCTCATCCACCAGCATGTTCATTTCTGCGAAAACCGTCGCCAGCAGACTCGACGCTTCCTGCTCCGGGCACACCACAAGCACACGCAAATCCATGATGCCCCTATGCTAAGAGTCATTCTTGTCCGGCAACAAGTTACCGGCGTCATAGCCACTTCGGTCATCTGAAGATCTAACCAGTTCACTTGTTCTTTGGGAAAAAACGGAACGGCCTGCGGCAAAGCTTGCTCTCACCCGTCACTGTGGCTTCGGATTTGACGACGGGTCCGGCTTCTTTGTCTGCACTCCGTACTCCGACACCTGTGCCACCGGCTTTTTCAGCCGCACCGTGATGTGTGTTTCCGGATTCTTGATCTCGTATTCCTCGCCAAAAGTCTGATATCCCGGCGCCAGCACTTGCACCCGCAACGCGCCATAGGGAATTCCGTCGATCCACGTCTTCCCTTCCTCGTCCGTCTTCAGCTCCAGCCCGCCCATCGCCTGCTTCCCCTTCTTGTTCACCGGATGCAGCACCACCGCCGCATTCTTGACGGGCTTGCCGTTGGAGTCGCGCACCACCAGGAACCGCATGTTCGACAACGGCCCCTCATCCTCATCCTGGTCCTGCGCCCACGCCGCCCGCACCAGCCCTGCCGGTCGGCCCGTCAGGCCTGCCGCCGCGCTCAACACCACCATCGCCGCCATCGCGACCACAAACTTCCTCATGACCGCCATGCCTTCCATTCTATGCGAGCCCAACCTCAATGGCGCAATCTCGCAGATCAACTTCGCCTCATTGCGAGTACAATTACCCCCGCTCACAGAAGCCCCATCAAACTCAACCCAAGGAGAACTCCATGAAAGCATTGGCAGCCACTCTGTTGATGTCGTCTGTTTGGTTCGGGGGAGTCAGCATTCTCGCCGCACAGGACAAACCGGAAATGATGCCGTCGCCTCCGCCCAAGATTCTCAACGTGATCCGCGAATACACCAAACCCGGCAAATCCGGTATGAGTCACGAAAAGACCGAAAGCGCCTTCGTCCAGGCCATGCGTGCCGCCAAGTGGCCAACTCACTATCTCGCCGTGGACTCGCTTTCCGGCAAGCCGCGAACTTTGTTCTTCACCGCCTACGACTCTTTTGCAGCTATGGAGAAGGACATGCGCGCTGCCGAAAAGAACCCCTCGCTCATGGCTGCCCTCGACCGTGCTGGTGTTGCCGATGGCGAACTGCTCAGCGATACCGACGCCAGTGACCTCGTCTACCGTGAGGATCTCAGCCTCCACGCCCCCGTCGACATCCCCCACATGCGCTATTTCGAAATCTCCCTCTTCCACATCAAGCCCGGTCACGACAAGGAATGGGAAGCTCTCGTCAAGATGTATCAGTCCGGATACGAGAGAATGTCCGACGTCCACTGGGCCTGCTACGAAGCCGTCTACGGCCAGCTCGATGGCACCTTCGTGGTTTTCGTTCCTATGAAATCCGCTTCTGAAATCGACCACGGCATGATGGAAGACAAGCAGTTCGAAGACGCCCTGGGCGGGGAGGGAATGAAGAAATTCCGCGAACTCGAGGCCGCCGCCGTCGATTCCAGCCAGACCAACTTGTTCGCCTTTAATCCGCGCATGAGTTACGTCGGCGATGACTGGATTAAGGCCGATCCCGATTTCTGGAAGCCAAAACCGGCACACTCCGAAGCTAAGAAAACGGAAGAGAAATCCGAAGCCAAGCACTAGCATGGAAAAAGCAAAGGCCGCGAGGGCCAGATTCGGCAGCTCGCGGCTTATTATTTTCATCGCGAAAGGGGGCCGGTTAGCCCCCTTTTCGCAGTCCAGCAGTTAGCCAGTGCAAAGACTCTCCAGCGCGCTCTGATTGCGGATCACCAGGGTCGCGCCGTGCAGTTCCACCACCCCCCGCCGCCGGAAATCGCTCAGAATGCGCGTCACCGTCTCTCTCGATGATCCGATCAGCTGCGCCAGCTCTTCGTGTGTCAACGACATCTTCATTCGTACCACCCCGCCGTTCGCTCGCCCCTCCGCCGACCACTGCAGCAACAACCGCGCCAGCTTTCCCGGCACGGAATGGCATAGGCCAATCGAGCGAATTACGTCATACGCGGACTGGCAGTCCTGGCTCAGATGCTGCGTCGCCCTCATGCAGGCGTCTCCGTGCATCCTCAATAAGCGCAAAAATTGATCGCAATTCACGTACGCCAGTTGGCTCGGCTGCAGTGTTTCCGCCGTCAACTCGTACGCGCTTCCCCTCACTACCGATTGCAGCCCCAGCACCTCGCCCGGCTGCGCGATCTTCACGATCAGCGTCTTGCCGTCGGCGTTGGTCGTCATCAGTTTCACGCGTCCCTGGCAGACCACGTAAACCCCGCGCGCCGCCTGCCCTTCCATCAGGACCACTGCACCTTCCGGATACGAACTTGTATGCTTGATCCGGTTAAAATCCTCCAGTGTTGCCTGCGACAATCCCGCAAAAAAACTGTCTGTTCCCAGGTTGAATTGCCGCACGTCCTCTACGATCGGCAATCCATACGGTGAATTTGCCTTCGCTTGAGCGTCTGCCATATATCGAAAACTTGACCCGGTGCTTCTCCCCACTATTGCTACCGTTGCCGTTGCCATACGTTCTCTCCTTGCTTGGTCGCCTTGCTGTGGCACGCGCTTGCTGTCGTCCCCGCGACATCCTTATCGCAACCGCTTTGCCAATCCCCACAAGGCCCCCATGAGCGCAGCCTTGTACACCCTAAAGCCATTGGAATCAAGCACTTTTTTGCCTCCCCCAAAACCCGCGCCGGTCGCGAACTCCCGCCCGTGCGCTTGCCGCGCTGCGCCATTTGCCACACGGATGAGTGATCTCCATCACTAAAATGTGTGAGCGCAACACACTTTTTTGTGATGACATCGGCTGGCCTCCGGCCTTCGCAGTGGTGAATCTCCGCAGTGAATCAAAACCGCGAATCCAGCCGCGCGCTCAACCACCCCACTTCATTCTTCATCGCTGTCGCTGAAGCTGACCTTCGTGTGCGCTTTGCGGCTGTTTGTCGCCCTCGCTAGGTTCCTAGGATTCAATCTGCGGGGTTCGTTCGCTTTTCCCGGCCTCCACCATCATTGCAATCGATGAATCACCCGAGCACCGGCGTCTGGATCGAAATCGCAGGTTTCTTCCCGCTGGTTTCCAGGATGGAAAAGCAATATAAACTATTTATTTGCAATAATATAAATAACGTTTCCTGCGGCTTCTCGAACTCTCATAGCCGCGATCTTTCTCGCCCCGACTTGACAGCTTCTAACTCACATTCGTAGAATTAGCACTCGTGAAGCCTAAGTGCTAACAACCAGAGCGGTGTCGCAAACACGCGCTCAATCAAACAACAAACATCGGAAAGGAGCAGCATCATGGCAACGAAGTTCACTCCCCTGCACGACCGCATCTTGGTTCGTCGTGTGGAAGAGGCCGAAACCACTCGCGGCGGCATCATCATCCCCGATACCGCCAAGGACAAGCCCCAGGAGGGCGAAGTCATTTCGGTCGGCAAAGGCAAAATCAGCGAAGAAGGCAAGGTTCGTCCCCTCGACGTAAAAGAAGGCGACCGCATCCTCTTCGGCAAATATTCCGGCACCGAAATCAAGATCGATGGCGAAGACTTCATCATCATGCGCGAAGAAGAAGTCCTCGGCATCCTCAGCGGCGCCGCCAAGAAGGAAACCGCCGGCGCGAAACGCTAGCTTTCAGCCGTCAGCCATCAGCCGTCAGGTAAACCAAAATCGGGCGGCAAATGGCCAAGCGACTCAAGCTTAGGGAAACTCAAGTTTAAGAATTGTCATTCCGAGCCCGAGCGAAGCGAGTGGGCGAGGAATCTGTAGTTCTTAGCAAGCGGCAAAGCTTCTCAGCCCAGCAAACCGTCAGCCTCATGAGCTTTTCCTGACGGCTGATGGCTGACAGCTAACCCAAACAGACATTCCGCAGCCCCAGGCTGCAATCAATTTAGGAGAAGAAAAACATGGCAAAGCAAATCATTCACGGAGAAGAGTCCCGCCAGGCCATTCTCCGCGGCGTCAACGCACTCGCTGACGCTGTCAAGGTCACTCTCGGCCCCAAGGGCCGCAACGTTGTCCTGGACAAGAAATTCGGTTCGCCGACCATCACCAAGGACGGCGTCACCGTCGCCAAAGAAATCGAACTCAAAGACGGCATCGAGAACATGGGCGCGCAGATGGTGAAGGAAGTTGCCAGCAAAACTTCCGACATCGCCGGCGATGGCACCACCACCGCCACCGTTCTCGCCCAGGCCATCTATCGTGAAGGCGTCAAGACCGTC
>Ga0187784_10002078_pt1 | contig 16005 bp, 11 predicted proteins | sample 1015_SJ02_MP15_2_FD_132964 | JGI IMG/M metagenome (GOLD analysis project Ga0187784, IMG submission 132964) | Tropical peat soil microbial communities from peatlands in Department of Meta, Colombia - 1015_SJ02_MP15_20_MG | ecosystem: Environmental > Terrestrial > Soil > Wetlands > Peat | place...
CAGGCCGCGAACACCGCGTTTGGAAATGGTGCGTTCGGGCAAATTGACAGTGCGTTTCTGGACTGGAGGAACGCGTGGGGACTCCCGCTCGAGATCTGGCTCGGCCGGTTCGGCGCCGACCCGCAGCCGGGCCCCTGCAGCGCGGCGTGCTATCCAATCCAGTTCGGGCCGTTCGGCCTTTTGATGAACAACACGGGCGCCACGTGGAGCGATTCCAGTGGGGACAGTGGGATGAACCTAGCGGACGGGTTGCGCGTGGCGCTGCATCTGGCCGACTGGGCCGACCTGCAGGCTCAGGCTGTGCTGATCCGCGTGCAGGGCGCCGACGGCAGTCCCTTCAACGCCGGGCTTCCGTTGAGCAGCGGCCAGTACATTTTCGGGGAAGACGCCTACGGGTTCGACGCCAACGTCCAGGTGATCGACGGCCTGCGCGTGGGCGCGTACTACGTGGGGAATCAAATTACGCCGCCGAACGGCACCCCAGGGCCTTCGGGATTTGGCAACGCGGCGCAGTGGCACGTCTACGGCCCCGGTGGGGGATCGATGAACCCGGCCAACACGGCCGCCCTCAACGCGTCGAGTTACCATTGCGTGCCGGTGGCGGGCACGGGGATCGCTTGCCCGGCCGCGGGAAACGGCTGGGGCGGGTATCTGCAGTGGGACGTCGCCCGCGGTGTACACATCGACGCCGAGTACGCGCAGTGGAACGACTCGGTGTTCAACACGGACGACCGCGGGTACCAGGCGAGCGTGACGTGGGACCTCGGTAAGCTGACCAAGGTGGAGCATGGATGGTCGCTGCAGACCGGCTACGTCAACTACGGCCAGAACTTCTACCCGCCGTACGGCGCGGCGGAGGCCGACGCCGCCATGAACGATACGATCTACCCCGGAAACGCCCAGGGGGTGACCGCCACCATGAGCCTTAACCCGGTCGACAACTGGACGGTATACGTGACCTACTTCGGCGGGAACAACGTGTCGAACGGGCAGGGAGTGAGCGAGTACGAGTTCGGCGTCCAGTACGCATTCGCGTCGCAGGCGCAGCTTTGGTTGTCGGTGCGCGATCTGCGCATCGCGGGCGTGGAGCAGTTGCTTCTGTACCGGGCCCAGGTCGACTACAGTTTCTAGTTCCGAGCGCCGGGCGACATTCGAGCGCCCGAGTGGCGCGCCGCTGCGCAGTGGCAGAGAAGGAGAGTGATCGGGATGAGACGAGCACACCCGACCGTGACAGCTACGGTCTTTGCGGCGGCAGTGCTGGTGGCTGTATCGCTCTGCGGCGCTTCGATCTCCCGTGCCGCCGCCCCAAGTCCCTCGCGCCCGGTCGTCGTCGCCGCGGAGAACTTCTACGGCGACATCGTGGGGCAGATCGCCGGCGATCACGTGTCGATCACGAGCATCATCAGCGATCCGAACGCGGACCCCCATGAGTACGAGACGAGCGCGGTCGACGGCGCCGCCGTGGCGCGGGCGAGCCTGATCGTCATGAATGGGCTCGGATACGACGACTTCATGTACCGCTTGATGAAAGCGTCCCCCAACGCCGCGCGGAAGCTAATCATCGTCGGCGAACTGATGGGGCGCAAGAACGGCGACAATCCCCATGTGTGGTACGATCCGCAGACGATGCCCAAGGTCGCGCAGGCCGTGACCGACGCGCTGGTCCAGATCGATCCGGCGGATTCTCGCTCCTTCCACGATTGGCTGGGGCTGTTCCAAGGGGCGCTGCGCCCGCTGAACGACAAGATCACGGAGCTCCGGGGCCGGTACCACGGCACGTCTGTCGCGTTCACGGAGCCCGTGTTCGGGTACATGGCGGAGGCGCTCGACCTCCGAGTGATCACGCCCGAGTCGTTCCAACGGGCGATCGAGGAAGGGGACGAGCCGCCCGCGTCCGCGATCGCGCAGATGGATGACCAGCTGCGGACGCACCAAGTGAAAGTGCTCCTCTATAACGTTCAAACGGTCACACCGATCACGACGAAGGTGCAGCAGCGGGCCAAGCAGCTCGGCATCCCCGTCGTCGGCGTCTCGGAGACGGAGCCGTTCGGCAAGAGCTACCAGCAGTGGATGCTCACGCAGCTGGACAATCTCGAGGCGGCGCTGGCCGGAGCCGCGAAGTAGCCGACACGCCAAGCGGAACTACGCCCGAGCGGGCGAATCCCTCACGCGGTGGGTCGGGTTCGCGACCGCCTGGTCACGCCCCATGGTTCGGGGCATCGATGCGGGGCGGCGCGGGTTGCTTCACGCAACTTGATCGCTGCCGCGACGCGGCGTTGGTGGACCCGTCGGACCTTCCCAGCCCGCGTCAGCCGAACGTTACTGACGACTCGCGTGCTGCGGTTCTACGACGATAAGGCCACAATTCTCTTGGTGTACGTACCTCGTGCACGCAGGTACTGCCCTGCGTACTCAGCCAGCGAACTACTTGTCATTCCTGATTGGCAGGTCTGTCGCTTTGGGCCGCCACCGCGTCCGCCAGATCGTCCCGCTCTTCGACGCGGAGCACGACCATGGTCTGTGTCGTGTTCGTCACGTGCACCGTGAATTCGTCGAGTGCCGTGAAGTCGAGACTAGCCAGCGAATCGCCCTCGATCGTGACATCAACCATCGCGAGCCGAGGAACCTGCCACCGGGCGGACAACACGGCCTGTTTCACGGTCGGCAACCGCCGCATGGCCTCCACGAACTGATCCGTCACCGCGTCCGAGGCGCCCTCAAGCGCGACCGTACCGGTCAACCCCGCTGGCACGTGGTCGCGCCCTTTGGCGACCCGCTCGTACGGGCTGCCCAGCGCCTGAGGCAATGGGTGCACCTCGGATCGATCCGCGGCCGACCCGACCAGTTCGTCGGCCTCGGGGCCCCCGCGTCGCGCTGGTTCGAATGCGTCGCCCGGCCCCGGCTGCGCTTCCGCGGCAGACTCGGGACCGCCGTTCGGCGAGAGCATGTCCGCGACGCCCTCCGTCCCAACGCTGGCGTTCCGGAGCTGGGCGAGCAGCCGCCGCAGTCTGGGAACGACCTCGCTGCGTACGTTCGCCTGTACGCGCCCGACCATGTCGAACATGGTCGCATACTCTTGCATGAGGTGCTCCGAAGCCCGCGCGAGCGCTTCCTGCTCGGGAAGTAGCCGCTCCATCTTTTCGATCAAGTGACTCAGGTACTGGTCCGCATCGCGCTTGACAGCGTCGGACTGCTGCTGTGCTTCGTCCAGCGTGAGCCGGGCCTCGGCCAGCGTTTCCGCCGCCTGGCGCTCAGCGAATGCCACGGCCTCGTCGGCCTTCTGGCCCGCCTCCTCCAGGAGCGAGTCGGCGTTGCGCTGTGCCGCGCCGAGCGTTTCCGCCGCCTGGCGCTCGGCGGACGCCACGGCCTCCTCGGCCTTCCGGTTCGCTTCCTCGAGGAGCGCGTCGGCGTTGTGCTGCGCCGCGCCGAGCGTTTCCGCCGCCTGGCGCTCGGCGGACGCCACGGCCTCCTCGGCCTTCCAGTTCGCTTCCTCGAGGAGCGCGTCGGCGTTGTGCTGCGCCGTGCCGAACGTTTCCGCCGCTTGGCGCTCGGCGGACGCCACGGCCTCCGCGGCCTTCTGGCCCGCCTCCTCCAGGAGCGCGTCGGCGTTGTGCTGCGCCGTGCCGAGCGTTTCCGCCGCTTGGCGCTCGGCGGACGTCACGGCCTCCGCGGCCTTCTGGTTCGCTTCCTCGAGGAGCGCGTCGGCGTTGTGCTGCGCCGTGCCGAGCGTTTCCGCCGCTTGGCGCTCGGCGGACGCCACCGCCTCCGCGGCCTTCCGGTTCGCTTCCTCGAGGAGCGCGTCGGCGTTGTGCTGTGCCGCGCCGAGCGTTTCCGCCGCTTGGCGTTCGGCAGACGTTACCGTTTCGTCGGCCGTCCGCCGGGCCTCTTCGAGTATGAGCTCGGCTTCGCGGCCCGCTTCGAGCGTTCTCTGCGCCGCCAGGCGGTCGGCGGACGCCACCGCTTCCTCGGCCTTCTCGCGCGCATCTTGCAACGTGGCGATCGCGGACACCCTTGCATCCTCGCGCGTTCGTTCGGACTCGGACTTCGCCCTGGCGAGCATCTCATCGGCCGCCGCACGTCCGGCGACGAAGATCCCTTTGGCGCACGCATACGCGTCGCGCAGCACCTGCCGTGTGAGGGTCCTCTCGGAACGATACGCGGTGGCCAACTTCTCGAGAGCGGCTTCGGTGTCGGCCTGCAACGTCCCCGCGGTTTCCCCCGCCTGCTTGAAAGTCTCCCGAAACGTCGCCCACTCTTGGACGCCGCCGGTGACTTCGCTATCCATCTCGTCGAGGAGCATCGAAGTCTCGACCAGCCACTGCTTCAACTCGTCGTGGGTCATCGCGACACCTGCCGCCAGAAGTTTGCGGTGCTTCGAACCGACGCATCACCATCGTGTGCCAGCTTCCGCCAACTCACCACTCGCATTGCTGGTGGAGCCCGGCATTCGGGCCACTAGCCCGGCCTCACACACTCTCTTGAGTCATGCCCAAGAGTCGAGGTCTAGAGACGCGGCACCGCGCCCAAGGCCGAGGTGGAGAGCGGGGGCCGGCGTTCTTCCGGGGCGCGCTCCGCCGCGCCAGGGAGATTGGGGGGTGGTTCCTGGCGAGCTCGCAAAACCGTCTCTCCGGGGCGCAATTTGGGCAAGAGACAGTACGGTACTGTTGCTGGATCCACGGCGTATCTCAGGGGCGCACAAATGGAATTCGAGTACGTCGAGTACGAGTATGTTGGGAGCCAGGCGGACGCAGGAGATCGGATCTCGTCGCTGCTTACAGACAACGGCTACCACAGCCTGCGGCGGGACACCGCGGATCTGGTTCGGCGTTACCTTCCCGGCGTGGTGTTCCCGGCCGCTGGCAGCCCGCCTGCCGCGGCGCACACGGTAGACGCACTGATCCCGCCAGCCGATTCCGCGGCGCGGATCCTTCTCTGTCAACGTCCCGCGGCGAACGGTGCGTCCGGAGCGGTCGTTGCGGTCGTCGCGCTCGGGCGGTCCCAAAACGACGCGCACCGCGCGTGCACCGCCGCGAGACTCGTGCTCGACGCGGAGGGGACCCCGGGTGACGTCGCCGCGCGCAGCCGGCGGTTCCGGCAAGAGTGGTTGCCTGTTCTCGGCCTCGACCATTCCATGGCGTCATCCGCCTCGATCGTCAGGCCGCTCGCAGCCGCGCAGGTCCTCCTCGCGCTGAAGCAGGCTCCCTCGCTGCTCGGCCGTCCGTCCGTTTTGCGCTCTCACGTGGGAAAGGGTACGGATCGGCCCCGCGTCTCGGTGGATACCGAGACCATGGACAGGCTCGTTCCGGAGAAGCTCGTGGACCGGACGTTCGTCCTCGTGTGTCGCGAGAGCGGTCAGATCATCGGAGTTCGGGAAGACGCCACCGAAGCCCAAGGGGCCATGCCGCTTACACTTCGGTGCCCGCACTGTCGCCGCCCCCTCGGGGAGGAGGCTCCGGACGTGCTATACAGCCTCAGCGTACAGGGCGAGGAGTTCATTCAGAGCGCCCGATGGATCCGCGACGCGATCGAGGCGGCTTTGCAGCGCCGGTACTGCGAGACGGTCGCCGCCCGCGACGGTGCGCCGGGGTCGGATATCGACCTTGCCGCACTCTACCACGACACCGTGTTGCTTGTTCGTGCGCGGGACCGCGCGATTACCGAGCAGGACGTCCGTGCGCTCGGCGAAGCGGTCGCGGCGTTTGAGCGGGCCGTTCCGGGGGTGCCGGTGCAGGGTGCCTACGTGGCGTCGCGGGCGTCGTCTCCGAACGGCGCCGGGGACCTGCCGCCTGCGTGCAGGGTGCTCGAAGTCTCCCACCTCGATGCGGCGCTCGATGGACTCTTGGAGGATATGAAGCAGGACACCTTTGCCCGTCTCGCCGGCTCCTCGCTGGAGACGATCCGGGCCGACCTCAGCTCGGTCCTCCGCCCCGTACTGGATCCGGTTGTTTCTCTGCACCACCGGTCCTAGCCCGGGCTGCCGAAGCCTCCCCGCAGAGGACGGCGTCTCTTCGCGGCGCCGTACCGTGGCCGCCGGGAGTGAAACGCCGGAAAGTCGACGTAGAGCACGAGCACTGCCGCAAACGTCGCTCCGGCGAGGGGTGCGGATGGAGCAGATGGCCGGCACTGAAGCCCACGACCTTTCCCCGTCCCGCGTCCGCGCCAGTCTGCGCGCGGATGGCTATGTTCGAACGAGGAGTCCTCGTTTCGCCGCTCCTGGGTAGAGACAACTTCGGAACAACGACTGAACCGCCCGGACGGCCGTCTATCCTACGGAGGAGGAGCAATGCACACCCAAGCGCGGGCCCGGAGGCTTCAGTGGCGTCAACGCGGGTTCACGTTGGTCGAGATCGTGGTCGTACTCGCGATCATCGGCATCCTGGTTGCGGCGGCCATCCCGCTGTACCTTGGAGCCCGGCTCAAGGCATACAGGGCCGAGGCCGACAGCACCTTGCAGGAGATCAAGACGTCGGAATGGGGCTACTATCAGCAAAACAACACGTTTGCCGGGCTTCTGAGTGCGCTTGCTTTTGTGGCACCCAGCAGCGCCAACTGGTCGTACAGCGACCCTTCGGCGACCGCGACCGACGTCACGATGCTGGCGATTGGACAGTCGGGGTCACCGGTCAACAACCAGTCCGTGAGCGTCGTGCTCCGCACAGACGGCAGCGCGAGTGCAGGGGCCACATTCTGAGCGTGCGAGGTCGTCCGGAAGAGCCTGTTTGGAGGGATGTCAGGATTTGGCAGGTGGTGAGCACTTACAGAGGCGAGGAAGGTCCATCCGGGAGCGGCGGGGGCCGAGGAAGCCCAACCTGATGAATCTCGCATCACTCGCATCATGTGAGGCTCATTAAGGAGGAAAGAGCGGAGGATGTTCAAGTGGCTTCACGAGAGGTTGAGTAAGAGGGACGCAGGCTTTACGCTGATCGAGCTTGTGGTTGTGCTTGCAATCATTGGCATCCTGATCGCGGCGGCTGTTCCGCTCTACCTGGGCGCACGGAAGAAGGCGTACAAGGCCGAGGCTCAAAACACACTCCAGGAACTGAAGACGATGGAGTGGGCATACTACCAGCAGTACAACTCGTTCACGGCCAGTACCGATTCCAATCTTGGCTTCCAGGCGCCGGCGAGTGCGAACTGGGCATGGACTGCGGCGGGTGCCGCCGGCAGTGCGACCGTGACGGCGACGGGGAGCACGGGCACCCCGGTGGCAGGTTCGACGGTCACTCTCACGCTCGTCACGACCGGAGCCACGACGCTGAAGGCCACATTCTGAGTGTGGGGTCGTTCGAAAGAACCTGTTGGAGGGATGTCAGGATTTGGCAGGGGGTGGGCACTTACAGAGGCGAGGGAGGTCTATCCGGGAGCGGCGGGATTGAGGAAGCCAACCTAAGGAGGGGAGAATCGAGAATGTTCAAGTGGTTTCACGAGAGGTTGAGTAAGAGGGACGCGGGCTTTACCCTGATCGAGCTTGTCGTTGTGCTTGCGATCATTGGCATCCTGATCGCGGCGGCTGTTCCGCTCTACCTCGGCGCACGGAAGAAGGCGTACAAGGCCGAGGCTCAGAACACACTCCAGGAACTGAAGACGATGGAGTGGGCATACTACCAGCAGTACAACTCGTTCACGGCCAATACCGATTCCAATCTTGGCTTCCAGGCGCCGGCGAGTGCGAACTGGGCATGGACTGCGGCGGGCGCCGCCGGTAGCGCGACCATGACGGCGACCGGGAGCACGGGCACCCCGGTGGCAGGTTCGACGATCACTCTCACGCTCGTCACGACCGGAGCCACGACGTCAAGCGGGTCGTTCTAGGGTTACGTCAGTCGGACAAGGGGGGAGGCGGTAGCGCAGTCTCCCCCCGGTGCTGTTGGCGGGCCTCATCAACACGATGAACGATTCCTTCGGCATCGAGCTCAGGCAGGGACAATCGGTAGTGGCGAACGAGCGATGGTGGGCCCGCGACCTCACGGTCAGCCCCGCGGCGCTCCTTGCCGCAATCGGACTGCTGGCGGCCGCGCTGCGATTCGCGCTGCTGGATCACCACAGCTTCTGGTTCGACGAAGCGTACGTGTACAGGGTCACGCGGGCGAGCTGGCCGGGCCTCTTCGTGCAGCTACGCGTGCAAGACGCGCATCCCCCACTGTACTACATGCTCATGAAGCTGTGGGTCCGCCTTGCGGGTGACAGCGAAGTCGCGATGAGGGCGCCTTCCGTGTTCTTCAGCGTCGCCACCGTGGGGTTGACGTACATGCTGGCGCGCCGGCTCGCGGCGGTGCGTGTGGCGCTGCTGGCCGCGCTCATCGCGGCGGTATCGCCGTTCGCGATCATGTCGGGCCAGGAAGCCAGGATGTACCCTCTGCTCGGCATGCTGACGCTGCTGTCGACGCTGTCGCTCCTGGCCTGTGTGGAACGCGGAGGGGCGCTGCGCTGGGCTGGCTACGTGTTCGTGACGGCGGCCATGGCGTACACGCACTATTTCGGGATTGTCGCCATCGGGGCCCAGGGATTATGGGTGATCTGTTTCGAGCGCCGTCGGCTCATGCGATGGCTGCTGGCTGCGGCGTTGATCCTCCTGCTCTACGTCCCGTGGCTTCCATCGTTCTGGGCACAGGCCGCAAACGGTCACGGTTGGGCGTGGTACCGGGCGCCCATCGGGATCGGAGCGCTCGGCGATCTGCTAGGATTGTACGCCTTCGGCGGGTCGCTGCTCGGGATGGGGAACTATTTCGGTCTGGGCTCCCTGCCGCCGATTGAGCAACTCATCCTCCTGCTCCCCTTTCTGACAATCTTGTGGTGGGGAGCGGTGGCACTGGGTTCCCGGAAGCGGTCGCTCGCCCTGGTCGGCTTCCCGTTCGCGCTGCCCATCGTGCTTTTGTTCATGTTCTCGCTGCTCAAGCCGATGTTCTACCCTCGTTGGTTTTCCTTCCTTGCCCCCTTGTACGCGATTGTGCTGGCCGCCGGCATCTTCGAGCTGGCGGAGCGATTTCGCGGCCGGTTGGATCGAATCGTAGCATTCATGGTGGTCGGACTGCTTGCCTACAGCGTGCTGCCGCTTGCACGCTACTATCTCGATCCAAACGCCTGGCCGTATGATTGGCGCGATACCGCCGAGTTCGTGCAAGCTCACGCGAAGAAGGGCGACTTTTTCCTCTACACCGGCCCTGCGGCCGAATACTCGTTCACGTACTACTTCCGCGACCCGCATCCGTCGCTCACCCTCCAACCCACGGAGGCGCTCTCCCAGCCGCACCCACATCCGACGTTCACCCCGGCGTCGGTACAGCGCCTGAGCAAGCAGTACCCGCGGATGTGGGTCATTGTCACCGTGCCATTCACGCCCGCCATGCAAGCCAGGTTAGAGAAGGATCTCAACACGGCGTATGTGCCGGTGGAAGGTCGAACTTCCGGGTACATTTCGGCGCTGCTCATCGGGGCCAAGACTCCCGCGGCTCGAGGCAAGCAGACGGAAGCACCCCGCTAATCATCCTTGCGGTTGGGCAGGTAAGACGATGCAGGCGTTGCGGCCATCGTCTGTGACACCACTGTGATCATGCCGGAAACGACGTTCGACCGGGTTCAAGGCCTGGGGGCGGATGATCGGCGAAACCGCCTGAGCACCGGTGCTGCCGTGGGATTGTGGGGCTCCTTGGCTGCCTGCTTTTTGCTCTACGTCTTCGTGGCGACGATCTTCCTCGGTACCCACGGCTTCTGGTCTCCGGATTCGGCTGTCCGGGTGGTGCAGGTGGAGAGCCTTGTGAGGTACGGCGCTCATGGCCTGGCGGTGCCGTATCCTGCGGCGTCCATCGACCCGCAGGGCCGCTACTTTCCGTTCGGCCCGTGGTTCCATTTTGTGCGGGACAGCCGGTACTACGTGTCGTACCCGCCGTACTTTCCGGCGTTGGTGGCCCCACTGTATCGGGCGTTCGGCAACGCCGGGTTGGTCGCACTCCCACTTCTGACCGGCCTCGGGGCCGTGTGGGTGACGTACGGGGTGTTGCGGCGGCATGTGCCGGCGTTCGCACTTGAAGGAGCGCTCACGCTGGGATTGGCCACTCCTCTTGTGATTTACAGCACGGTGTTCTGGGATCATGCGCCCGTGGTGTTCTTGAGCGCCGCCGCGCTCGGGTTGGTCGTGAGAGCCTGCGCCGCGGAATCCGGGTATCGACACCGGGACCTCGCGTATTCGGGCCTGTTGTTGGGATTAGGTCTCTGGCTTCGCAACGAAATGTACGTGCTCATCCCCGCGGTACTCATTGCCTGGGTGTGCCTTGGCCCACGGGGTCGCCTGCGAGGTGTCCTACCACTAGGAGCGGGGTTGATCGTCCCGGTGGGAGTGCTCTGGGCTCTCAATCGGCAGCTCAGCGGCAGCCTGCTTGGGTGGAAGGCCGAGGGTCTTGCTGCCAGCCGCACAAATGGTGCGATGGAGACGGTCACGGGTCACGGAGTCGGGCCGTGGCTTTTCGACAGGTTGGGCAACCTATACTATCAACTGATCTCACCCGACTACTACGCGTTCAATTCGCGGGCAGTTACCGTTGGTATTCTCCTGGCAGCCGGATTGGGGCTGGCCGTCCTGCTGCTCCGCGTCGGTGTGTCGCGCGGGCACGAGCGGGCGGTCGTGTCGGCTGGCCTGCTCTCGGCGGCCATAGGTATGCTCATCATCCTACGGAGGACGGATGTCTCCGGTCTTCTGCCGGTGGCGCCGTTTCTCGTGCTGGCATTGCTCCCGGGGCGCCTCGCGCAATGGGAGCGATTCCTGTGGACGACCGCGATGCTGTTCATCGCCGGCATCGTCGTCACGGGGACACACGGAGGGCTTCAGTGGGGGCCACGGTACTTGCTGCCGGTTCTGCCCCCGCTTGTCTGGCTTGCCGCTGCTGCAGTAGCGCGGGCGCGGACGACGGCTCCTGTGGTGTGGCGACCCCTCCAGCTGACCGCAGGTGCGCTGGTCGTGGTCGGTGTCCTGGTTCAGGTTTCGGGTGTCGATCAGGTGTCCCAGACGATGGCGATCAACGCGCGCGTTAACGAGGCCCTGCGGGAGGCACCGAGTGACGTCGTCGTGACGCCGCTGGAGTGGGTTACGCTCGGAGCAGGCCCAGTCTACTTCGACAAGTCCCTGATGTACGTGGCACAACCGGATGACCTGCGCGCATTGGTGGCGAGATTACGGACCCTTCGCGTGGCGCGATGGACGTACATCCCCTTGTCTGGACCGTCTTTCTCGCCACGGGCGATAGAGTCGGGCGCGAACGGTCAACCCTACCGATTTCGGGTCGCAGACGATCAGATGAGTGGGGGCCTTCGTTTTGTCACGTTCGTGGGTAGGCGGTGACGATCACCGCGAGTAGGTCCGCGTATGTTGCTGGTACCTCGCGCCGTGCGGCAGCTAGGACCGCTTGTTTCGCATTCCAGCCGCAAGCTTCAGCCAGCGATCGATCGAATTGCACCTACGTCGATCTCCGTCCGCGTCCCGCGATATCGGGGGCTTTCCCGCAAAAACCGCGCCAGACTGCCTTCACCCGCTCCCAATCACCCTGAGATACACGCTTCAGGATCTTGCGGCCGACGCCGATTGTAATGGGCACAACGGCGAGCCGGGAGTGACGCTTGAAAAATCGCACCGCGGAGGCGTTAAAGTACGTGTCTAGCACGGCACTGCCCTTGCCGGTGCTGGCTGACTCCTTGTGCCATACACGGGCCTGCTTCGCAACCGCCATTCGGTATCCTGAGCGTTTTAGCCTAAAGGCAAAGTCCGTGTCTTCCCAATACATGAAGAACCCCTCGTCAAGAAGCCCAACTTGCTCGAAAACTTCGCGCTTCACGAAGAGGCTGGCCCCACTCACGTAGTCCAGGCGCTCGGGCGAAACTGGTCCCGTGCAGTAGCTTGACGTTCCGAGCCACATTTGCACGCGCCCTCCTCCCCAGACCTGTACGCGTTGTGGATTCGACATATCGTAGAGGACGGCCCCCACTGCACCGATAGTAGCGTCGGCATCGGCGATGGCCGTCATCGCGCAGAGCGCGTCCGGGTCGACGATCGTATCGTTGTTCAGGAGCCAAACGTAGTCGGCATGATGGGAGAGCGCGTAACGGATGCCCGCGTTGTTGCCCCCAGCGAACCCTAAATTGTGTCCGGTTTCGACGACTGTCAGGTGAGGGTGCGCGGAACGGATCTTGGCCACGGAGTCATCGTGGGACCCGTTGTCGACCACCACGATCTCGTACCGTGGATACCGGAGCTTCGTCAGCGACGCCACGCAGGCGAGCGTGTCGCGCCAGCCGCACCAATTGACGGTCACGATGTACACCAGCGGCGTCACTATTCTTCGTCCTCAAACGTCCTCTGCAAGATGTGTTCGAATGCAGCGGAGGCGCGCTCCCAAGTAAACTGCTGAATGAACGCATTTCCCGCCCAAGCCAGTCGCTGGCGGAAAGCATGATCGTTGACCATCCGGACGAGCGCTTCCGCCAATGACGTCGGATCCTTCGGCGGGGCGAGAATTGCGGTCTCGCCCTGGATAGCGTACTCATGATGGCCCCCGATGTCCGTGGCAACTACCGCGGTGCCGCAGATCATCGCCTCCCCGGGTGGCGCCGCGCACCCTTCGGACCAGCTGGGAGCCAGGAAGACGGCGGCGCGATTGTACAGTTGTCTCAGGGTAGATTGTGGAGGCGTTCGATAGTACTCGATCCACACGGGAAGCGCACGCGGGCGCTCGGGGGTTCCGAAGAGCACGCCTCGAAGGGCGGGACACCGGATCTTCGCCAAGCGAAGGGCCTCGACGCCATCTCGTGACCCCTTCCACTCCGCAGTGTGGTACAGCATCAACACACAGGCGGCGTCGCGTTCCTCGGGTGGCCGGTCCATGCCAAAGGTGGTAAAGTCGAGGCCGTTTGGAATATAGTCGGCGGATTCCCCTAGAGTTGTGGCGAGTTCGCTCAGCCATCTGGCGATCACGATCTTGTGGAGCGGAAGGCGCCACGTGGCGATCACCCGGTCTTCCGGTCCAGCCCAGGTTTCAAGGTGCTGAACCAAATAGAAGCGTCTGCCCTTGGCCGTCGGATAACCGCCGACCCATTCTGCAGTCTGCCAGGCTGTTGCTACTACCACGTCTGCGTCAGGAACATACCGAGCGTGGGGCGAAGGTACCCAAGTCGTCGACACCTTCGGGCTCAAACAAAACCATTCGTTGGGACGGTACTTTCCCGTCAGCCGCCGATGGACGTATTTCGCCGCCTGCATTGGTGCCCACAGTGCGCGTCCGTCGGGCTGGACGGTGGCGGCGTGCACGATAGTGACGTCGTGGCCGCGTTTGCCCAGACGGTTTGCATATTCGTAGACGACTTTGAACCCGCCAATGGGGACGTATCCCGAACCTGGTAGGACGAAGCAGATCGAGAGCCGCCGCTGTGAGTCTCGCGGGCTGGCAACCATCAGAACACCGGCGTCCAGACGTCGTGCTTCCACCAGACCCAGATCCGGGCAAGTTCGTGACGGTACGCCGTGACAAGCCCGAGCCCATACATGACCAGGCCACACGCGAAGTATGCGATGAGTTCAGGCGTGCGCGTGACCGGCTGAAGACGCTGAAGCCCGAAGAGCGCTAGCCCAACGAAAGACGCCCAGAGCCATGGCGGCAGGACGACGGGCAAGATACGGAACCCGACGTGTCGCTGCGCGACGCTGAAGAGCAGCACCGTGGGTATTTGGGCCGCAAGGTCTGCCCAGGCGATACCGATTACCCCGAACAGCTTGGCCATCGGCACGCCGACGGCCCACACCGTGGCTGCACAGGTTACGGCAAACGTGAACGTGGTGCGCGATTTGCCCAATGCATTGAGCAGGCCAAGTATCGGCGTGGCGGTGGCAATTGACAGGTTCGCGATCCAGAGGATGTAAAAGAGAGGAAGCGCGGCTTGCCACTTGTTCTCGAAGATGAAGTGAGTGATCGGGTCGATAAGGACAAGCGTCAACACGGCCAGGGGTGCAACGAGGGCATTGGTGGCAGCTATCGTCCGCTCCACGTAACGGGCGAGTCCCGGAGCGACCTGGAGCCGTGCGAACACCGGTAGGTAGATGCGCTGCAGCGCAAACAGGGCCAAGACAGGGTAGGTGGAAACAAGCGAGGCCCAGCTCAGGTAGCCTACGCTTTGGGTCCCGAGAAGGAATCCGATGAACACCGGGGTTATGCTGTCTTTGATCAAGGAGACCGCAGCAACCCCCTGATACGGTAGGCCAAAAGAGAGATGTGTGCGCGCGCGAGGCCAGTCCCAGCAAAGCCTGGGCGCCCAGGGGCTGATTCGATTCGCCATAACGGCCCCGGCCAGTGACCGGACGAAGAGCGCCCATCCCACTGACAGGGCGCCCCATCCCAGCCAAGCCAGCAGCACCGCCGTTGCGTTGTATACTAAAGCTTGCGCCACTTCAACCACGGCCAGGCGCCCAAATTCGAGATGACGCTCAAGTCGCACTTGGGGTACGATCATAAGCGACGTTAACATGAAGGACAGTGACACGAGTCGAAAGAGCCACGTGTCCTGGAAAGGTCGGTGATAGGCACGTGCGATGTCGGGCGCGGTCACGAAAAAAACGGTTGCGATGATCAGCACCAAGAGCTCCTGAATGGTAAAGAGAGCCCGATAGTCCTCTTCTGCGGGTTCGTTCAATTCCCGGATGAGACCGGCAGCGAGTCCCGTGCCCGCGAACGACGTGAGAAAGCTGATGCCGAATGTGAGCACGGCGACCAGGCCAAATTGCGTCGGTGACAGGATGCGCGCTAGAAGGATGCTACCTGCCGCGTTGGCGCCCTGGGTGACCATCTGTCGAACTCCAAGCGCCAGGGCACCACGGATCGACCTGCGCGCCACATCGGCCGGCGAGTAGTCTATCGTCTCGCGTACCATCGTGTCATCAGGTGCTGGTGACCACGGGTTAGCCGCACTTGTTCCCACCACGCCGTGTGGCTCGCATACCATGCGATCGTCTCAGAGAGCCCGTGGTCGAACGTGTACTGTCGCTGCCATCCCAACGATTCGGCTTTCGACGGGTCGACGCTATACCGGTAGTCGTGGCCGGGGCGATCTTCGACAAATCGAATCAGGTCTGCAGGCTTGTTGAGAATGTGCAGAACCCTGCGGGCTACGTCGACCCCGGAGATCTGGAGGCGCGCGCCGAGATTGTAACATTCGCCGCTCACGCCATCGTGCAACACGAGGTCGATGCCCGCGCAGTGGTCGTGAACGTGCATATAGTCTCGGACTGCACTGCCATCTCCATATACCGGGAGCGGCATGCCCGCAAGCGCGTTGGTGATGAAGAGCGGGATGATTTTCTCTGGGTACTGGTACGGTCCGTATGTATTTGAACCTCGTACGGTGACGAGGTCGAGTTGGTAGGAAGCGTGATAACTCGATACCAGGTGTTCTGCCCCCGCCTTCGTGGCCGCATATGGACTTCTTGGGCGCAGTGGATCGTCTTCGCGTGAATGTCCGTTTCGTTTTGACATGTCGCCGTATACTTCGTCCGTGGACACCTGCAGCAAGCGAACGTCCGTGACGCGGCGTGTCTCCTCCAGAAGGACAAGGACTCCCTCGACGTTCGTGCGGACAAATGGCGCTGCGTCGAGGAGCGACCGGTCCACATGACTCTCTGCGGCGAAGTTGACAACCGCGTCCACGCCATGCATCGCCCTGCGGACCGTTAGACGGTCCGCGATATCTCCTTCCAGGAACGTAATGCGGTCGCGCGTGTCTTCCAAGTTCGCAAGATTGCCAGCGTACGTCAGCTTGTCGAGGACGGTGACACGCCAGTCCGGGTGGCGGTTGAGCGCGTACCGGACGAAGTTCGAGCCGATGAAGCCGGCCCCGCCAGTGACCAGGACGGCCGAAATCTTTCTCATGGAAGCCGCGGTCGGCGCGGATGTGACACTATCCGCGATCCTCCTCCCACAACTTGGCTCCGAAGAAGTCCCACGGCAAGCGTCCTTCGTTCGGGTCCTCCCGATC
>Ga0187784_10002079_pt1 | contig 16002 bp, 14 predicted proteins | sample 1015_SJ02_MP15_2_FD_132964 | JGI IMG/M metagenome (GOLD analysis project Ga0187784, IMG submission 132964) | Tropical peat soil microbial communities from peatlands in Department of Meta, Colombia - 1015_SJ02_MP15_20_MG | ecosystem: Environmental > Terrestrial > Soil > Wetlands > Peat | place...
AGAATGTCTAACCCGCATTCATGTCGAGGGAGTCTCGATTCGTCCGATCGCAGAGGACCCATTGAGTGTGCGGTTAAATCTGACTTATAGACGCAACGATAAATCGCCCGCAGTTATGAACCTGGTATCTATGGCTCGCCGTATTTGTCAGGCAGGGCCACACGCAAAAGAGACTTAGTACACGGTAGCTTAGCGCTCATCTAACCGGCCAGGTCGGCTCCGGGTCGGTTTTGGCAAATTGTGCATCACAACAAGATCGAACTCTCGACTTCCGAGATGGGTCAAGGGTGTCGTTTTCGATGCTCCGGCGGGATGTCCGTTTTCCGGGCTCAGCAACCAAGGGCGGCTGCACTGCCTACAAGCATGCCACGCTGGTCTGTCTGGATTGAGGCTTTAGCCGCCAGTGTTTTTTATTTCTCCGCTCCCGCCAGCTGCGCGCGCGGCGAAATACGTGATCACGGCGCACCCCAACGAACAAACTGCAAGAAAATAGAGACCGACTTGAAAACTGTTCGTCGAATCCTTGATCCAGCCGACGATAAACGGCCCGACATAGCCGCCAAGATTGCCGACGGCATTGATCAGCGCGATCGCTCCTGCCGCGGCGGTGCCCGTCAGGAATATCGACGGCATCGGCCAAAACGCCGCGCGCGATCCGTAAATGCCGACTGTCGCCGCCGACACCCCGACCAAGGCCCAATATGACGCGCCGGTCCAACCGGCAAAAGCCAGACCCAGCGCTGCAACTGCCGAGGCGGCGATGAGGTGCCAGCGGCGCTCGGGCTTCCGGTCTGACGACCAGCCCCAGAGGACAAGACCGATCGTTCCCACAACATAGGGCACCGAGGACAGAAATCCTGTCATCATGTCCGAGAGACCAATGCCCTTGATGATCTGCGGCATGAAGAAGACGATACCGTAATTAGCCGTCACGCTGAGAAAATACATCGCCGACAGCGCAATGACCCGCGGATCGCTCAACGCTCGCAACAGCGTCAATCGGCCAGCGCTCTCGATCTTTCGGGTTTCCTCGCTGAGCTTGCTTAAGAGCCAGTTCTTCTCGTCCGCCGAAAGCCAATCCGCAACCTGCGGCCCGTCCGTCATCATCGCCAAAACGACGAAGGTGAGAGCAATCGCCGGAACAGCCTCGATGATGAATATCCATTGCCAGCCCTTGAGGCCAAACACTCCGTCGATGCCGAGGATTGCCGCCGACGCAATTGACGCGATGGCGTTGGCGACCGGCTGGGCGATGAACAGAGTCGAGATTACGCGCCCGCGATATTCGGCCGGGTACCAATAGGTGAAATATAGAATCATGCCGGGAAAGAAGCCGGCTTCGGCCGCGCCCAGCAAAAAGCGGATGACGATGAAGCTGGTGGTCCCAGTGGCGAATGCCGTGAGCCCGGATACCACGCCCCACGTGATCATGATGCGGGCAATCCAGCGCCGCGCGCCGACCCGTTCCAAAATGAGATTACTGGGAATCTCAAATAAGAAATAGCTGAAGAAGAATATCCCGGCACCCCAGCCATAAACGTAGGCGCTGAGCCCAAGATCCTTGTTCATGGTCAGCGCGGCGACCGAAATATTAGTACGATCGATATAAGCGATGCAGTAGGCAACTGCAGCGAGCGGCAGCAGCCGCCACGATACCTTGGCGATTGTTTGACGCGCGACAGTTTTCATGTCTTCTGGCGCAAGCAAGGATCCATCCCCGAACCGTTTTATAGCTGTTTAAAGGCGGGTCGCATGGCAGCCCGAGCCGTGAGCGGCGTTGCATCGGATAATCTAGCACCTAGAATGTAACCTATCTTGCAGCACAGCAAATGGTGGGCCCAAAACGTCGTGACGGGTCTTGGCTGTGTAAAAACTCGACGACACGCGACGGAGATAGAACAAACGTCCGTCCAAATCGCCGCTAGATGCGCAAACATTCTTCAGCGAGTTCGATTTCGTTTGACCCCGAGAAAAATCATTCTCGCGGCTTTTCAATTTTTCGCGTTTTCACACAGCCTGGGTCAAACGCTACCGATTCAAGTCACCGACGGCACGTCTGCTTAGCCTCCAAACTCGGACATCATAGCATCCTTGCCAAATCGACGCTTCGTGCCAGGGCGACATCGTTCCGGCTAGGAACGGTTGGGTTTACTGGTGAGCAATCATTCCGCCAGACACGGCCGCGTCGCGGCCAGTTCAAAACGATACGGGGCGGCGGTCTCAACCGCCGCGCCGCGTCGTTCGTTCATCTGCAGCGCACTACATGCCGGCGTTGATATCGGTTTGTACTGCTGCAGCGTTTGCCGCGTCGTTTTGCGCTTCCGCCGCGGCGATGGAAGCGTCCAACTGCTGGAGGTCTTGGTCCGTCTGCTGGATGGCCTGGTCCGAGGCGTCGATGGCCGCCTGTGACTGGCTCGTATCGACGTCGACCGCGGGCGAGTTATAGGACGGCGAGTACGAGGAGTCGTACGAACCCGAAGATCCGTGAGACGTAGATTCTCTCACCGCGTTTCGCACAATTTGGGCGTACTGCGGCGGCAACGGGCCGCCGAGCATGGCCTGGATGAATTGCCCAATGTCAAAGGCGGGCTGAGCGGGCGCCTGACGCCGCTGCGCCGCCACACGAACAGCTGGACGCGCGTGCGAAACCTGCGCCGTTGCCGCTGCCTTATGGACCGGCAGATTGGCAGCCGTTGCGGCACTTCCATTCAACGCGAGCGAGACAACAATGAGCCCAGATGAGACTAGCGATTTGGTGAAGAGCGATTTCATGGCGAACTCCTTTTGTTTGGCAGTAGGGCCAGAGGAGAATCCCCGAACGCTAATTGAAAATATAAGGACACCCGGATTGAGGGCTGATGGCCGGCAGATTAACTCGCGTTCATATCGGTGATCCGATACCGCTGCGGGGCGTACAGTATTGTCGCATCACCGCCGCGCCGCCGAGTAGTGCAATGAATTTCCGTCGCCTCATGGCCTTCGACCTCAGGCTGAGGACCGCACCGCACCCTACCACTGTCGAGCGAGAACTGCGCTTTGCATCGCAGCAAAATAGACTGGCCGATGTCTCAGTTGGGTCATAGCCGCAGCTAAGGCTCTTCGTAGCGATGTCCGCTTGACCCCAGAAATCGGATATTACTGCGCTTCTGTGAGTACGCACCCTGGCTTAGAGCCGCGCCTGCGCGCCGCGAGCCGCGCCGAGCTTGGTCAGAAGCGACGCGGCGATGACGGCGATACCGACCACGGCGATCATGATGCTGCACACCGCATTCATCTCCGGATTCACGCCGAGACGGACCTCCGAATAGATGCGGATCGGCAGCGTGGTCGCGCCCGGCCCGGTGGTGAAACTCGCGATGACGAGATCATCGAGCGACAGCGCGAAAGCGAGCATGAAGCTCGCGGCGATAGCGGGCAGGATCAGCGGCAAGGTGATCGCAACAAAGGTCTTAAGCGGCGAGGCGCCGAGATCCATCGCCGCCTCTTCCAGGCTCATATCGAAATCAACGAGCCGCGACTGCACGATCACCGTGACGAAACACATCGCCATGGTGGTGTGAGCGATGACCACGGTCCAGAAGCCGCGATCGATCGAAACGGCGACGAAGAGCAGGAGCATTGACAGGCCGGTAATGACCTCCGGCATGACCAGCGGCGCATAAATCATGGCCGCGAACAGCAGCCGGCCGCGGAAGCGGCCGAAACGAACCAGCGCCACCGCCGCGAGCGTTCCCAGCACCGTCGCGACGCCCGCCGAAAGGAGCGCGATGCGCAGGCTGATGAAGGCCGCTTGCAAAAGCGGCGCATCGCCGGCGAGTTCGGCGTACCAGCGCGTCGACCAGCCGCCCCAGACCGCAACCAGATGCGAGGCATTGAACGAGTAAATAACCAGGATGACGATCGGCAGATAAAGGAAAGCGATGCCGATGCCGAGTGCCGCAAGATTGAGCGCAGAAGCCTTTCGCATCGTCAGCCGTGCTCCGTGCCGCGCATCGCCTGATGCTGGAACACGATGATCGGCGTGACCAACAGGCACACCAAGACGACGGCGACCGCCGCCGCGGTCGGCCAATCCTTGTTGGCGAAGAATTCGGTCCACACCGTCTGGCCGATCATCGAGGTCCGCGAGCCGCCGAGCAGATCGGGAATCACGAACTCGCCGACAATCGGAATGAAGCATAACAGTGCGCCCGCCAGCACGCCCGGCGCCGACAGCGGCAAGGTCACGAGCCAAAACGTCTTCCAGCGCGGACAACCGAGGTCGGCGGCCGCTTCGAGGAGCTGCTCGTCGAGCTTCTCCAGCGTCGCATAGAGCGGCAACACCATGAACGGCAGATAGGAATAGACCATTCCGATATAGACGGCGGTATCGGTGGCAAGCCACGCCGGCGGCTCGCGGACGATGCCGAGCCCGAGCAGCAGCTGATTGAGCGGGCCGTCATGCTGCAGGATGTTCATCCAGGCATAGATGCGGATCAGGAAGGAGGTCCAGAACGGCAGCACGACCAACAGCACGAGCACAGCCTGCGCTCGCCGCGGCATGCGCGTGATGGCATAGGCGATCGGATAACCGATGACGAGCAGCAACAGCGTGGAGAAGGCGGCGATCTCCACGCTTTTCACATAGGACAGGACGTAGAGCGGATCGGAGCCGAGCAGGGCGTAATTATCGAACGACAGATCGGCAAAAAAATTGCGCAAGCCGTGCCAGCCGGCGGCGAGATCGAATACCGGCGTATAGGGCGGTTGCGCGATCGCAGTCTGCGACAGGCTGATCTTGAGCACGATCAGAAACGGCACCAAAAAGAAGGCGACGAGCCAGGCGTACGGAATCCTGACGACGAACTGCGCCATGAAGGAACGTTGCCGCTGTCGGTTGGTCATGCGCGCAAGCCTCTCCTCATCGCGCCTGGTTCATCGCGTCAGCACGATCGCGGCGTCGGGCGGAAAGCTCGCCCACACCTTGTCGTCGCAGCCGACGGCGGCCTCGGTGAATCGGCCGGTATTGGCAAGCGCTGCCTTGACCGAAACGCCGGCGTCGGTGCACAGCTTGTAGATCGACAGGTCGCCGAGATAGCCGATATCGATAACCGTGGCGGCGGCGCAGTTTTCCGGCCCGGTTCCGCCGGCTTCGCCGCGCGGCGGTTCGCTTGCCGTGATCCGCATCTTTTCCGGCCGCACGGCGACCCAAACCGTGGCGCCCGATTCGGCATCGATCTTCGCTGCGACGCGCAGCCGCCCTAGCGCCGTGCCTTCGACGCTCGTGCCGTCGTCGCCGACCCGCCCCTCGAACAGATTGATCTCGCCGACGAAGTCCGCCACCCAGCGCGAGTTCGGCTGCTCGTAGATTTCCGCCGGCGGCGCGACCTGCATGAGCCGGCCGCGGTCCATTACCGCGATCCGGTCGGCCACCGTCATCGCTTCGCTCTGGTCGTGGGTGACGATGATAAAGGTCAGCCCGAGCCGGCGTTGCAGCGCCATCAACTCGAATTGCGTCTCGCCCCGCAGCTTTTTATCGAGCGCCGCCATCGGTTCGTCGAGCAGCAGCACCCGCGGCCGCTTGATCAGCGAACGGGCGAGCGCGACGCGCTGGCGCTGGCCGCCGGACAGCTCTTGCGGCTTGCGCCGGCCGAAATTCTGAAGCCGCACCAGCGCCAGCATGTCGGCGACCCGCTCGGCGATTTCGGCCTTGGCCAGACCCTCCTGCTTGAGGCCGAAGGCGACATTGGCCTCGACATTGAGATGCGGGAACAGCGCATAGCTTTGGAACATCATATTGACCGGACGCCGGTGCGGCGGCACCGGCTCAAGATCGATGCCGTCCAGCAGGATGCGGCCGGCGCCCGCCTGTTCGAAGCCCGCGATCAGCCGCAACAACGTGGTCTTGCCGCAGCCCGAGGGTCCGAGCAGCGCGAAAAACTCGCCCTGATAAATGTCGAGCGAAAGCTGATCGACCGCGGTGAAGGCGCCGAAACGCTTGCTTAACGCTTCGAGCCGTAGCAGCGGTTGCAACGTGCGATCGGCCCAAGGCGCGAAGCCTCGCTTCGCAAAACCTCGATTCAATCCGGCGGTCGGCATCTATGCTCCTAGTGCATGATCCGGAAAAGTGGAACCCGGTTCTCCGAAAAGATCCATGCTTGAACGAAGAAGCTAACCCATGGTCCGATTCAATTGAATTGGATCATGTCTAGCGTGACGGCGTGCGCCCCGACGGCGCGCCGGCACGCTAAAGCATCTTGACACAGACTGGAAAGGTGCGTGCCTCAGCCCGTCACTGCCGCGACCGCCGTCGACACCAGCGCGAAGTCATCGTCGTCGATGTTCGGCACCAGCTTGCGCGGCTCCGGGCCGTAATAGGCGCCTAATTGCACGACCGGCCGCGGCTGCATCGTGATCGAAACCAGGCGATCATAGAGCGATTTCGCCGAGACCGGCTTGGTCAAAAATTCGTTGACTCCGAGCTTCACCGCCTCGACCACCCGCCAGCGTTCGCAATGGCCGGTGAGCATGATGATCGGCACATCCGGCATCGGGAACACGCCCGGCGAGCGCACGATCCGCACCAGTTCGGGCCCGCTCAACAGCGGCATTTCCCAGTCCAGGATCACCGCGTCGGGGCAGACGGTGCGGATCGAGTCGAGCGCGGCGATGCCGTCGGCGGCTTCGTAAATATCCTTGATGCCGCAATTGATCAAAAGATTGCGAATCACCTTGCGCATGTACTGGTTGTCGTCGACCACCAGCACGCACAGCGACTGGATGATTGTCTCGATCTGCTTCTTCGAGCGGTTCGAGGGCATGACGGCACGCAACCTCAATTGACGAGAACGATCTGATTGAAGCCGGGATCGGATTCCGGCTTGTAGCTTGCGGACTGGCGCGGTTCGGGACTGTAATAATCGCCCTGTTTCAGCATCCGGCGCGGCTTGGCCAGGATCGACACGATGCGCGCCAGGAGCGCGATCGACGAAACCGGCTTGAGCAGATATTCGTTGACGCCGAGCCGCATCGCTTCAACCACGCGCGAACGTTCGCTATGGCCGCTGAGCATGATGACGGGCGCGCCGGGCAGCGGAAAGCTTCCGGGCGCCCGCACCGTGCGCATGAATTCCGGCCCGTTGGGGCTCGGCATTTCCCAATCGAGAATCACGAGATCCGGCGCACGCACGCAGATCGCTTCGAGGCCGCTGCGGCCGTCGGGCGCCTCGCAGATGTTTTTAACGCCGATCGCCTGCAACAGTGCGCGCGTGACCTTGCGCATGCTCGGCTCGTCATCGACGACGAGCACCTTGATCTTGGCAAGCTGTCGCGCAATTTGGCTTGCGGTCGTTTTCATGACGCCCCGTAACGCATTGGCGAAGACATGCATTTCTCGCCCCGATGTCAGCACAGATTAATAAAGTTGCCGTGAGCAAAATCGCTAAAATTTTACGGCTGCGCCCCGCCCACCCCGGCCATGAAGCGATCGAGCGCCGCGGTCTGCGCCTTGGTAAGCCGTAGGCCCAACTTGGAGCGGCGCCACAGCACGTCGTCGGCGGTCTGCGCCCACTCTTTCGTCATCAGGTAGCGCACCTCGGCGGCGGTGAGATCGGCGCCAAAGCGCATGCCCAGATCGTCAAGCCCCGCGGCCCTACCGAGCACCTGCTCCACCCGGGTGCCATAGGTGCGAATGAGCCGCCGCGCATGGTCGGAGGTCAAGAACCGCCAGGTCCGCTGCGTGCGTTCGATCAGGGTCTCGACGCCGTCATAGACGAAATCGCCGCCGGGCAGCGCGCTTGACGCGGTCCACGGCCGCGTGCGCGGGAAGAAGTGCGACAGCCGCGCCAGCGCGTGCTCGGCGAGGCGCCGGTAAGTCGTGATCTTGCCGCCATAGACCGTCAGCATCGGCGCCTCGCCGAAGCGCTCGTCGAGGATCAGCGCGTAATCGCGGCCGATATCCTGCGGCTTGCGCGCGCCGTCGTCATAGAGCGAGCGGACGCCGGCGAAAGCCCAGACCACGTCGGCGGCGCCGATCTGGGTGCGGAAATATTCGTTGGCGACGCTGCACAGATAATCGATTTCCTCGCCGCTCGGCAGCACGATCGACGGGTCGCCGGCAAAGGCCCGGTCGGTGGTGCCGATCAGCGTGAAGTCGCGCTCGAACGGGATCGCAAACACGACGCGGCCGTCGGCCGCTTGCAGGATATAGGCGCGGTCGTGATCGAACAGCCGCCGCACCACGATATGGCTGCCCTTGTCGAGCCGCAGCCGGTGCTGCGGCGCCTGCCGGAGCGCCGTCTCGGCAAACAACTCGCTCCAGGCGCCGGCGGCATTGATCAAGACCCGCGCCGTCACCACGTCGCGCTTGCCGCGAGCGTTGAGCACGAGCCGCCAATCGCCGGCGCGCTCGGCGCGCACGCATCGGGTGCGGGTGCGGATCACCGCGCCGCGTTCGGCAGCATCCACCGCGTTGAGCACGACAAGGCGCGCGTCGTCGGCGAGACAGTCAGAATATTCGAAGGCGTGATGGAACCGCGATTTGAGCGGCTGGCCGGCCTCGTCGGTCACCAGATCGAGCTCGCGGGTTCCCGGCAAAATCTTGCGCCAGCCGATCCAGTCGTAGAGCATCAAGCCGAGGCGGAGCAGCGTCGCCGAGCGGCGCGCCTGGTTGATCGGCAGCACGAACCGCAACGGCCGGATCAGATGCGGCGCCGCGCGCAACAGCACTTCGCGTTCGCGCAGCGCCGCATGCACCAGCCGAAATTCGCGATGCTCGAGATAACGCAGCCCGCCATGAATGAGCTTCGAAGAGGCCGACGACGTGCCCGACGCGAGGTCGTTCTGCTCGATCAGGACGACGCGAAAACCGCGGCCGGCGGCGTCACGCGCGATGCCGGTTCCGTTGATGCCGCCGCCGATAATGGCGAGATCGAAATCAGCCACTGATTCTTCCCCAACCAACCGTAGCCTGGATTGCGCAACGCGCAATCCGGGATCGGCGCTTAAGCCTCTCGATCGTTCCCGGATTTCGCTCCGCTCAATCCGGGCTACAATGGTGCCTATTCTTGCCCCAACTACGGACCGGGGGAGCTAACGCCATGGACTTCCACGATCGTCATATCGTCGTCACCGGCGGTGCCGGCGCGCTCGGCACTGCCGTGGTCTCAGGCCTGATCGAGGCGGGCGCGGTCTGCCACATCGCGTGCCTCGATGAAGCGGAAGCGACGCGCTTTCGCCTGCGCGGGCATAAGCAAGTTGCGCTCACCGTCACTGGCAGCCTGGCCGACGAGGCGGCGATCGGCCGGCTTTATCAGGGCATCGCGCCGCTGTGGGCCTCAATCCATATTGCCGGCGGTTTTGCCGCCGGGCCGCTGCGCGAGACTGGCATCGCCACGATCCGCCAGCAGATCGACATGAACCTGTTGAGCTGCATGCTGTGCTGCCGCGCCGCGGTGACGGCGATGACTGCTAATGCGTCGGGCGGCGGTGGAGACAGCACCGGCGGCCGTATCGTCAATGTCGCCGCCCGCGCCGCGCTGGAATGGCGCAGCGGCGCCGGCATGGTCGCCTATACCGCGAGCAAGGCTGGTGTCGCCGCGCTGACCGCAGCCCTCGCCGAAGAGGTCGCCAAAGACGGCATCCTGGTCAACGCGGTAGCGCCTTCGATCATGGACACGCCCGCCAATCGGCAGGCCATGGCCAAAGCCGATTACGCACTGTGGCCCAAGGTCGAAGAGGTGGCGGCCACGATCGCTTTCCTTGCCTCGCCCGAAAATCGCGTCACTCGCGGCGCCGTGGTGCCGGTCTACGGAAAATCGTAACGCATGTTCCCCCCTTGTGGGGAGGGAATTCAATACCCCGGCCACAGGCCCGGCGTCGCCAGTTCGACGAGATGGCCGTCGGGATCGCGGAAGTAAATGCTCATCCCGCCGCGCGGCCAGCTGGTGCGGCCTTCGATCGCGACCGCGGCCGCCTTGAGCCGCGCCTCCCAGGCGGCGCGATCGTCGGCGGCAATCGAGAAGGCGATATGCACCGGCCCGTGGCCGTCATGCGGCGGGATCGTGCCGCCCGGCAACCGCACGGTTCGCAACGAATGACCGCGCAGGAACAGCAACAACACGCCGCGCCCGCCGACGTCATAAGCGCACAGCCGCTGGTCGCGGTAGATGCTGTTCAGCCCGAGCACCTGTTCGTAGAACGGACAGGCGCGCTCGAACTGCTCGACATAGAGCACGGTTTCAAGCACGCCGAGGAGTGCGGGCATGGGATTCCTCGAAGTGTTATTGCGGGCAAAGCGAAGCAATCCAGTTTGGTGGGACGAGCCCTGGATTGCTTCGTCGCTTCGCTCCTAGCAATGACGGTTAGCCCGAGACCGCAACGATTTCGCGCGTCGGCGTCGTCACCAACCGGGTCACCGCGCTCGAGGCGACGACGGCGCGCTGCTGCGCATAGGCCTCGTGATTGCGCTCGATGTAATCGAGATCGTAGAGGTAATTCACCATCAACCCGTAGGACTGCTTGAGCGCCCGCTCCGAGGTGTCGGCGAGCCAGTCGAGGCGTTCGAGCCGGGCGCCGTTGCCGAGGTGAAACCGCGCCACCGCGTCGACCGGCAGGCCGCGGCCGTTGCGGGCGCGCAAATAATACCAGGCGGCGGCGCGAATGAGCGGCTCGCGAACTCTTTCGGCAAGCTCCGGCGTGCGCCACCAATTGTCGGCGTCGAGGGCGCCGAACGCGTCGCGATCGTCCTCGTCGAGCGCGGCCGAGGCGGCATTGGCGCGCTCGCGTTTGAGCCAGTCGGCGAAATTCGGCGCCGGCGACAGCGTGATGAAGGTCGCGACACGGGACACTTCGCGCGACACCTCCTCGACCACCTGCTTGATCAGGAAATGCCCGAACGTGACGCCGGCAAGGCCGCGCTGGCAATTGGTGATCGAATAGAACACCGCCGTGGTCGCGCGCTGCGGCTCGACCGGCTCGCGCTTGTCGGCGAGGATCGGCGCGATCGCTGCAGGGATTTCGCGCGTCAGCGCCACTTCGACGAAAATCAATGGCTCGTCGACCAGCGCCGGATGGAAGAAGGCGTAGCAGCGGCGGTCGGGCGGATCGATGCGCCGGCGCAAATCGGCCCAATCGCTGATCTCGTGCACCGCCTCGTAGCGGATGATCTTTTCCAGGATCGCCGCCGAAGTCGACCAGTCGATGCGGCGCAGCACCAGAAAGCCGCGATTGAACCAGGACGAGAACAGATGAACGAAGTCGTTGTCGATGACGCCGAGATCGTCGCGGTGCGCCATGGCGTCGATGAGTTGCTCGCGCATGCGAACCAGCGCCGCGGTGCCGCCGGGAGCGAGATTGAGCCTGCGGAACAGTTCGAGCCGCCGCGGCTCGCTCGCCTGATGCAGCTCGGAGGCGTTATCCGCGGTCGGCGCCTGGCGCCAGGCCGCGACGGCGCGGTCGATGCGGGCGCGATCGTGACCAAACGTGGTGCCGAGCGCTTCGAAGAAGGCGATGCGCGGCCCGGTGGTCAGTTCCGCATAGCCGGCCAGGATTTCCTGCGCCAGCGCCACGCCGGACGCTTCGCCGCGGCCGGATAAGAGTTCCTCGCATTGTTCGACGATGCCGGCCGAACGCTCATGCGCCGGCTCCCAGCGCTCGCGCTTGATCAATGCGCGGCTGCGGTCGGCGATGCTTTGCAGCATCTCGCTGAAGAACGAGGTGTTCACAGCTTCATCCCATCCGGCTCGACTTAGCTAATGATCGCTCATGGTTATGGCAAGCTGGCGATGACAAGTTGGCGAACGGCAAAGAACTGTGGACAAAGCTAGACAAAGCGGCCCTGCTTTGTCACTTAGGCGGCCGCGCGGCGGCGTGCCGCGAGGTGTCGGGAGTGGTTCATTGGCGGGGTCATCTGAACCGGGTGCCAAACCGGATCCCAAACCGGGGCTCAAAGCGGGGCCCAAACCGGGGCCATTGGCTGGTTTGCGCGTGCTCGAGCTTGCCCGGATTTTGGCAGGTCCCTGGGCGGGACAGCTGCTTGCCGATCTCGGCGCCGATGTCATCAAGGTGGAGCGCAACGGCCCCGGCGACGACACCAGGGCCTGGGGTCCGCCGTTTGTGGCGGCGGCCGACGGCGGACATCTCGGCGCCGCCTATTTTCACGGCGCCAACCGCGGCAAGCGCTCGATCGAGGTCGACTTTGCCAGCGCCGAGGGCCAACGCATCGTCAAGAAGCTCGCGGCACGCTCCGACGTGCTGATCGAGAACTTCAAGGTTGGCGGCCTGATCAAATTCGGCCTCGACTATAAGAGCCTCGCCCCTGCCAATCCGCGTCTCATCTATTGCTCGGTCACCGGCTTCGGCCAGACCGGGCCGCATGCAGCACGCGCCGGCTATGACCTGATGGCGCAGGGCATCGGCGGCATCATGGGTTTGACGGGAACCGCGGACAGCGAGCCGCTGCGGGTGGGGGTGCCGATCTCCGACATTTTCTCGGGCGTCTATGCGGTGGTCGGCATTCTTGCGGCCCTGGCGCGGCGCGAAAAAACCGGCCGCGGCGGCTATGTCGACACGGCGCTGGTCGATTCGACTGTGGGCGTGTTGTCGAACCAGGCGCTCAATTATCTGGTCTCCGGCGAAATCCCCAAGCGCATCGGCAATACCCATCCCAATCTGGTGCCCTATCAGGTGTTTGCGGTCGCCGACGGCCTTATCATCATCGCCACCGGCAACGACGGCCAATTCGTCAAATTGTGCGGCATCCTCGGCGCGCCGCAACTCGCCGAAGTGCCGGCCTATCAGGACAACAAAGGCCGGCTCGCGCACCGCGCCGAATTGGTCGGCAAGCTGTCGGCGCTCACAACGCGTCTCAAGCGCGACGAACTCCTCGACAAGCTGGAAACCGCCGGCATTCCCGCCGGCCCGATCAATGATCTCGAACAAGTCTTTGCCGATCCGCAGGTGGTCCACCGCGGCATGCGGCTCGAACTGAAAAGCGAAGCCGCCAAGGGCGGCACCATTCCCGGCGTGCGCACTCCGATCGTACTCGACGGCGCGCCGATGGCCTCGGACCGCCCGGCACCCCGCCTGGGCGAACACACCGCCGAAATTTTGCGCGAGATCGGGGAGGGGTGACCGGTCTCCCCGCACGCGGCGAGAGGCGAACAAACGAAACCGTTCTCGCGACGCGTCCGCGCCCGCGCCCGAGTTTTGCTGCGCCATCGCAAGAACCTCGTCATTGCGAGGAGCCAAGCGACGAAGCAAACCAGCGCCCGGACGCCCGACTGAATTGCTTCGCGGAGCTTGTCATCGGGCCGGCCACTTCGGGCCGGACCCGTTGGCTCGCAATGACGCGCTAGTTGACTTATGTTTCCTTTATGTCCCCATAGCCGCCATGGATACTGGCCGGTTTTGAAAATGGCAGTGGCCGGATTTTGAGCCGATTACTTATAGGCTATAATGTAGGTGTAAATTAGGTGATCCACAACTTGCAAAGGGAGGTTGGGATGTGGAAAGTAATTTTGATCGGCGCTTACGTTGTGGCTATTGGCGCCTCGACCCAAGCATTCGCGTCCGCTAAGTCGCTCACCAATAACACGTCGAACCTGAATAGCACGCCTCTTACTCGTGTAGCGGCATGTCTGCCTGATGGCAGTTCGTGCAACGGTAACAGCGATTGTTGTAAAGGGTTCTGCGATCCAACACACCACAAATGCGGTAGATAGGGCCGTCCCGCCGCTCCCCACTCCTACGCCTGCCCAACGCCGTCGCCAGTTCCGGGTAATCCAAGGCGACCTATTCGAGTGAGTGGTCCCTTTTCAAATCGGGGCTGGTCGCTTTTGAGCCTAAAGGGGCCAGTACCGCCGCCATGCGGACTCGCGGCGACATGCTCCGGTTTGCCATTGCCTTTGCGCTGCGGGGTGCACGCAAGCTGGTGCGCGGGCTGCGTTAGGGTTTGAGTGAAGAGGAGCGCTATCGCGTCGCCGACGATGTCGTGCACCGCCTGCAGCAGAACGGCGATCCGTGGCGGCTTGCCGACGATTTGCCGCCGCTGACCGGCAACGGATTTTCGACGCCGCCCAACGATCCGACCTAGCACGCGTTGTGCGATTGGCGGAGCACATTGATGTAGATCAACGCTCGCCTGGTCTTCTTATCCTTGTCTGTTCACCAGGCGTCGCCCCAATATCGGCTTTGGGTCATGCACTGCCTCGCCGACCATCGACCCAGCGCGGCAACGATCGGATAATGGAATAATGACGCGTTCTTTTCGAGCAACTCGAGGGCTTCAAAAAGATGACGGCTATTAATCGTAACATTGAAAAGCTCCCCAGCTTCGGACTTTCAGTGGTTGCATCTGGCGTTGTCCTCGCCATTCTTGTGCTTGGTAAGTCGTTTCTTGTCCCGCTCGCGATAGCCATTCTATTTTGGCATTTGCTCGGCGCGCTTATTGATGATCTCGGCCGTTTAACAGTCAGCCGTTTCAGGCTTCCACGGTGGTTTGCGACGATTCTCGCCATCGGACTAATTCTGCTGTTTCTCTATGTCACAACCATTGTTCTCCTCGATCAGGGAAACGCGATTGCCGATGCTTGGCCGCGGTACGCGGAGCGTATGAAGTCAATTATTGCTGGCCTCGCCGACTGGCTCGGCGAAGGCCTGTCCGCGAAGGTGCGGGAGCAAATAGGTAAAATCGATGTCACGAGACAAGCCGCCGGCCTTTTCACATCCGCCGGGTCTCTCGTGATTAATATCGTTGTCGTATTCGTCTATGTAGCGTTTCTGTTCGTCGAGCGTCGTTATATTAATGATAAGCTTGGAGCGTTGTTTCCAGACACTGAGGTTACCCATGATACGGAGAAGATGCTCTCGGCAATATCGATGGATATCCGTCGCTTCATCTGGATAAAGACTCTGATGGGTATGATGACAGGGGTCTTGAGCTACGCGGTTCTGCGCGCGATGGGTGTTGATTTCGCTGAAACCTGGGCGCTTTTGATTTTTCTTCTCTATTATATCCCATACGTGGGTGCGGCGCTTGGCGTCATTTTTCCCGCGCTGGTTACTTGGGTGCAATTCGATACAATCGAGTCTTTCCTTGGCGTCGGGTTCGGGCTTGGAGCGATTTACGGGATTGTTGGCAACTTTGTGGAACCCATGCTCATGGGCAAATCGCTCAATTTGAGCGCGTTTGCGATTGTTCTCTCGCTTACGTTCTGGGGCATGATCTGGGGTATTGCCGGAATGTTCCTAAGCGTGCCGATTATGATAGGGACCATGATTGTCTGCGCACATGTGCCGAGCTGGCGATGGGCCTCAATTCTGCTTTCGAAGGACGGCCGCGTCAGCGATGGCTCCAGATAGCATTACTTTCGGTGAAATGATCTCCTCACTCTCGCCTGTGTTCACCAGGGGAATGCCCCGATAGCAACCAAATTCTGCCGCGCAGTGGAATGTCGCGATCGGCCACTAGTACCTCGTCACAGAGTTTTGACCGATTGATTTTCTGTCATTTTGGGATGGGCAGGCTTTCCGGGGCAACGAGCAGTTTGATGCTTCGGGGGACGCCCGGCTGGCGCCGGATGAGGCCGGCGCGTTCGAGGCTAAGGACCATCGTGGACCGAGGGCGGGCTGACGAGGAAGTGGCGCTGCATGTCGGCCTCGGCGGGCGGGCGTCGGAACATGCGCGAATAGGCGTAGATGAAAGCCAGATACTGGCCTTGCTTATCGGTGAAGCCTTGGCTGCCGGAGCGGCGAGCGGCGCCTGATTTTTGATTCATCGGTCGATTCGTCTGGGCCTCCGACAAGGAGGCCGGCGGGCCGACATCGCGGTTCCAATTCCTCATGTCCGCTTTACCCCCCTCTGAAAGGGGACATTACCTGCTTGTTACGAGTCCACGACCAAGTCCGCGCCGACGTCTCAAACGGTCAAATGGCGCGTCGTGTCGTCGAACAGCTCGTCGACCGAAAAGCGGCGCGGGATTACGCCCTGCTCGAAGGCAAAGTCGATGATGATATCGAGCGTGC
>Ga0187784_10002080_pt1 | contig 15994 bp, 19 predicted proteins | sample 1015_SJ02_MP15_2_FD_132964 | JGI IMG/M metagenome (GOLD analysis project Ga0187784, IMG submission 132964) | Tropical peat soil microbial communities from peatlands in Department of Meta, Colombia - 1015_SJ02_MP15_20_MG | ecosystem: Environmental > Terrestrial > Soil > Wetlands > Peat | place...
GTCGAATTTGAATACGACAAAGACGGGAAGCTGTACGGCGCTCACTTGCGACACGTAACTCTTGCCGGAATGTCAGATGCAGAGGTCGAACGTCTACGCGCGAAAGCCGTGGAGTTGCAGCAACGGCGGATTGAGAGCGCCCAAGCCAAAGGCAAGATTGGCAGGAATGATCAATGCCCCTGCGGGAGCGGCAAGAAGTGGAAGAAATGTCACGGCCAGCGGGCGTAGCTGCCGCTAAGCTGAAACCGGCGGCGGAACAGCTGTGCTTATGTTTGCGGTTCCGCGGGTGAATTTTCCCTCCCCCCTTGTGGGGGAGGGAAGGGGTTGCCCCATCGCGCTTGCGCGATGGGGACCCCGGGAGGGGGGTCGCAAAGTAAAAATCATTCGGCGACGTTAGCGCTTCGCCTTTCTGACCCCCACCCCCTACCCCCTCCCCACAAGGGAGGGGAATTACTTCTCCCCCAAAATCTTCCAAATCCCGCTCCCCGCCGCTACGATGCGGGTGCCGACTTTCAGTTTTGACTCGATGAAGAGCACCGAACGCGTCTGGCGCACGACGTCGCAATAGGACTCGACGAAGTCGCCGACGTGCACCGCGCCGATGAACTGCATATTAATTTCGATGGTGGCGTGCGGTTGGTCACCGGTCGCGCGCCGGCCGGTCATGCCCATGGCCTGATCGGCAAACGACATCAGCATGCCGCCATGCACGATGCCGAGATGGTTGGTATGCTTTTCGCCGGCGACGAAGCCGAACAGTGCGTCACCGCGGCGCCAAATAGGCCCGACAAGGTCACCGAAATTGTGTCCTTCTATTCGATCCCAGCCGTTTGCGGCGGGGTCGAAAAGCTTCGCATCAGCCGGAACTGCCTTGTCGTTCATGCCGGCACCTGCGCGGAAGTTGAGCGGCGTGCGGCAAGCCGCCGGCCGAGATCGGGAATGAGCTTTTCCGCGTTGACGCCGCTCGCGAGCGCGCGACCATCGCCGCCGAGGTCGCGCACTGCTTCGACATAGGCCGCAACTTCGCCTGCCTCGCGCACCGCCTGCGGATAATCGCTCGCGAACACGAGCTGCGAGAATGCAAGCTCGTTGAGGCCGAAGCGGACCCAGTCGGCGCCCCACTCGGCGGCATGGTCGGGGCCGGCCCAGCCGGCGATGTCGTAGTAGAGGCGATGATCGAGATAATGGTCGAACGCCCGGCGCGGGCGGCGGCCGTGGCGAGCGATGTTCGCGGTGCCCCATTTGTCGCGCTGTTGAAAACCGCGAATGCGGCCGCGGTAACGGCCGAGGCCGCCGGCGAAATGCGCGAACTGAATCTTTAAGCCGGGCAGCTCGTCGAGCAGCCCCGAATTGATCACGCGCACCGCCGCCGTCATCAGCGAAAATTCCCAGCCCAGCATGCGGCCGAGATCGTCGGCATCCATGCGGTTCCAGCGGATGACGCGCGGCAGCGGATGGATGAAAACGTAGAGGTTAAGATCGGCGCAAGCCTTCCAGAACGGACGCAACCCGTCGGCATCGAGCGGCTCGTCCTGCAACTCGGACGCAATGACGACGCCGGGAAAGCCGAGCTCCACGGCGCAGCGTTTCAACTCCGCCACGGCCTCGGCAGGTTTGAGCGCCGGCACATGCGCCAAGCCGATGAAGCGGCCGGGATGGGCTTGTTCCGCCTCGCGCATGCGGTCATTGATCAGTCGGCAGGTCGCGAGATCAGGTTGGTCGAAGCCGGAGCCGCAGCTGAGCAACGCGGCGTCGATGCCGGCTTGGTCCATCACGCGGATATGCGCGTTAAGATCGGCCAGCAGCGGGTTGAGCAAATAATGCGGATTGCCGTCGCGGTCGAGATCGACCGTGACCTGGCCCGGCTCGCCCTTGAGCAGTTGCGGCGGCGTGTAATGTTGCTGGAAATCGACGAGCATTGGGGCGCTCTCTTTCCGTCATTGCGGGGCCGCGCGAAGCGTCGCCCCTGTAGTTAATTGCATCGTGAGCCAGGATGGGACATGGCGGACCACAACACCGATGACATGGGTATTTCTTCACCTTAACTACTTGCGCATCGCGGGCTCGTGTGGGGCACGTTGGGTCGCTAAATGTGTGGAACCAAGTGTGTGACCTGAGTCCCGCGATGCTTCGCTCCGAGCAAGTTTCCAACGCGATTAAGAGGGGCGTCAATCAAAAGCTCGCCGACGGCCATAACCTCTACCTTGTCGTGAAAAACGGCAAGGGATTTTGGGTTTACCAGTTTCGCGACGGCAACGTCATCCGCAGCAAGGGGCTCGGCTCCGCTGCCACGGTTACGCTGGCGCAGGCACGGCGGGCGCGTGAAGCGTTTGCGGTGGCGCGGCGCGAGGGATTGGAATTGCCCGGCGTTGGTCGCTATACGCCACGCGGCGACAAGTTCGCGGTTGCGGCCGATGACTACCTCGCAAACCATGCCGATGAATGGAGCGAAGGACGTCCCAGCGTTCATTGCGACACTTGGCGATGACGGTCCTGCAGCTGCCCCGACTGGGCCGATATGTGCAAGCACGTCGCCGCGGCGCTCTATGGCGTCGGCGCACGGCTGGATGAAAAGCCTCAACTGCTGTTCGTGCTGCGCGGAGTCGATGAAAACGAAGCTTGCCGGCGCCGGCGACGGTCTCGCGCTGAAAACAGCGCCGGGCGCGGCGAAGGTGCTCGAGGATCGAGATGTCGCGGCCCTGTTCGGACTGGAGATGGTCGAAACAGCCAATTCTCAAAGCGCCACCCCGACCGCCCCGAAGCGGCAGCGGCGTTCCAAATCGCAGAAGGCAAGTAAGACGCCTGCCGTGAAAACGGCTGCTGCGGCAAAGAAAAGCAACCGACGTCGCGCAACGCGGACCAGGTCCGAGCCTGGATTGGCAACCTCGGCCAGCGCCCGGAAAGGGCGCGCCCAGCGACGGCGGCCTTTGCGTCCGACATGAAAGTACCGTGTCAGCTTGGGCGTTCAACCGAAATAGTGCTGCGGCCGAACCACGATTCTCCGATGCCGGCCTCAGGCGGTAACTTTGCGCCGTCTGTGGTTATGGATTCCGGACAGCCGCGGAGCCTGTCATCGGGCCGGCCTACGGCCGGACCCGTTGGCGGCTTCCGGAATGACAATTCCGCTCCGCCTTGCGCGCATACATCGCCGCATCGGCGCGCGCCAACACCTCGGCCGGGCTGTCGAGCGCGCCGAGCAGCGCAAGTCCCGCCGAGGCGCCGACGACGAGGCTGGCGTCGTCCCAGCGCACCGGCGTCGCATAGACCGCGGCTTCGAGCGAAGCGGCCTTGGCCGCGGCGTCGGCGCCGTTGACGTTCCACAACAGCACCGCGAATTCATCGCCGCCGATCCGCGCCACGACGTCGGAGGCGCGCACGCGACGGGTCAGCGCCGCCGCGATCGCCTTGAGCACGGCGTCGCCGGCGGCGTGGCCGTGGCGGTCGTTCACCGGTTTGAAGCCGTCGAGATCGACATAGATGAGCGCCACACTGGTGCCGTAACGTTTGACATAGGCGAGCGAGCGTTTGAGTTCGCGCTCAAAGCCGCGCCGGTTGAGGATATCGGTGAGCGGATCGATGTCGACCCGCGCCTCAAGCTCGCCGATGCGCGCGCGCGAGGCTTCAAGTTGGGCTGAAAGCGCGTCGACCTCGGCGGCAAGCCGCATGACGATTGCGCGCGATGGGGGGCGCGACGGCGCCCGCGCCCGTTTCGGCTCGAGCGGGTCGTCGCGGTTGCCGCTTGGCGCGCGGTGCGGCTTCGGCCGCGGTCCCGGCGGCCGCGGCGACGCGATCGGCTTGCGCTGAGGCTTCGCCGCCCTGTCTTTCATGCCCGCAATCCCCCCGTGCGCGCGCTTTTGCGCGCGCTTTGCGAATCGCGGCGAAGCATAGCGCGCGCCGCTTCGATCGCTCAGTGCCCCGGCGGATCGCAAAAATCGACAAACATTACAAAGATTTAATACATGCGACGGATTGCCGCAGAAGTGGCCAATGCGGCGTCACTCGGCGGCGAGGAAGCCGAGCGGCGAAGTCTCATCATCGGAAAACACGGCGGCCGTCAAAGGGCCGCCGTAGCCCGCGCCGGTATCGAGATCCAGCCGATTGCCGCGCCAATCGGGAAAGCCGCCGGCCACCGGCGTATGACCGTGAACGATCAGGCGCCCGTAGTCGCGGCCATCGGAAAGAAACGGCTCCCTGATCCATAACAGGTCGTGGTCGTCCTGCTGTTCGAGCGGCAGTTCCGGATCGACGCCGGCATGGACAAAAAAGCGCCGGCCGTCGTCGTAGCTCATGCGCAGCGTGCGCAGCCAATCGACGTGTTCGCGCGGCAGTTCGCGTGCATCTTCGACACCATAGCTTTGCAGCGTTTCCGTCCCGCCCTGCCAAAGCCAATCCTCCGCCGGCGCGGTGCCGTCGATGATGGAGAGCAACATCGCCTCGTGATTGCCCATCAGCGTGACGACGCGGTTCGGCATTCTCGCCATAAGCCCGATCAGATAGGAAATAACGCCGCAAGACTCTGGCCCGCGATCGATGTAATCGCCGATAAAGACGAATGTCCGCGGACGGCCGCCGGCATGCTGCTCGCAGCGCGCGACCAGACTTCGCAATTTGTGCAGTGCGCCGTGAATATCGCCGATGGCGTAAGTGAGTGACATGGGTCTCGCTTTCAGGTCGCGTTACCGGCTGCCGCTTTCCAATAATGGCCGGATTCGGGCATGATTGTTCAGTCTAGGTTCACCAATAAATGGGAACTTTAGGCATCGAGGGACGGTTGGGGGGGCGGGTTGAATACCCCTTGTCGAGGTGATGTCATGAGAAAACTTTTGACTGTTCTTGTTGCGGCAGCGACCCTCGTCGGTGCGGCGGTGGCAACGTCCGGTTCGGCGCAAGCGCGCTGGGGCGGGTACGGCGGCTGGCGCGGCGGCGGCTGGGGTTGGGGTTGGGGAGCCGGCGGTTTCGTGGCCGGCGCTCTGGTCGGCAGCGCGCTGGCGGCGCCCTACTATTATCCCTACGGCTACTACGGCTACTACGGCGCTTATCCGTACTACGGCGCGCCTTGCATATGGCGGCGGGTGTGGAATGGCTACCGCTGGGTGCGGGCCTGCATCTGAGCCGCGGTTGCGGACCGGTCCCCGACATTCCCCGGCCGATATGATGCGTTGTATGTGATGCGCAATCCGCGGCCGGAGGGCGTAACATATTTGCAGTTTTACGGACGGAATGCGGCGTCTGCACCAAACTTCCGCCAAATAGTCGCTCTTTTATGCAGAGGGGCCTGACATAGGAATCGGGGGGTTTACGGGAGCTTCCCGCCATCGAGGTTCGAAATCGGCACCCGGCCGATCATAATGAGGAAAAGCACATGCATAAGTCGCTTATTGGCCTTGCCGCTGCGGCGGGCCTCGGCCTCGCGACAGTGGCTGCGCCTGCCCCGGCCAACGCTTATTGCGTCGGCTGCGCTGTAGGCGCCGGAGTTCTCGGCGGCGTTGTCGCGGGCACCATCATCGGCGGCGCCATCGCCAACAGCGCGCCGCCCCCGCCGCCGCCCTACTATGGGCCGCCGCCGGCTGCGTATTATCCTCCGCCGCCCCCGCCCGGCCCCGGCTATGGCCCCGGCTATGCTCAGCTCGCGCCCGGCTGTTATTGGGGCAAGCGCAAGGTCTGGATCGAAGGCGAGGGTTACCGCTGGCGGACCGTGCAAATCTGTCAGTAACGAACATGCCCGTGACAGGCGCGATCCTGTTCACGCGGCCGTGCTAGATTTCGCCGGCCGGCTCTTCAAACAGCCGGCCGGTTTGTTTTTGTACCGCCCGATCCGTGCAACCATGTCGATAGAGACGACTCCAGACGCGGTCGTGACGCTCGCAGGCCCGCGCGACGCAACGATCGGCGTTGCCGGCGCAAGCCGCGGCGCGAGAACGTCCGGCGCCGAAAAAACGCGCGGCTTTGTTGCCGGCGTGTTCACCCGTTTCCTCAGGTCGCGCCAGCGCAGGATGTCGCGCGCCATGACCATGCTCTCCTGGATCGCCGTCATCGCGCTCGCCGCCTATGTGGCGCTCGCAGCGCTCGTTTATCTCGCGCAGCGCTCGCTGATGTATTTTCCGGACCGGATCCACACCGCGCCGGCCGCGGCTGGTCTTGCCGAGGCCGAGGAGGTGACGCTGCAAGCCTCCGACGGCGTGCGGATCATGGCCTGGCATGTGGCGCCGCGCGACGACAAGCCGGTCATCCTTTACTTCCACGGCAATGGCGGTTCGCTGCGCAATCGCGCCGAGCGCTTTCGCCGGCTCATCGCCGACGGCATCGGCCTCGTCGCGCTCGAATATCGCGGCTACGGCGGCCTCGCCGGCTCGCCGACCGAGCCGGGCCTGATTGCCGACGCCGCGGCCGCCTACGCCTACGCCGCAGCGCATTATCAGGTCGCACAGATCGTGCTGTGGGGCGAATCGCTCGGCTCAGGCGTGGCAGTGGCGCTGGCGGCGGAACAGCCGGTCGGCCGCGTCGTCCTGGAAGCGCCGTTCACCTCGGCGGTCGCCGTCGGCGCACGGCATTATTGGTTTCTGCCGGTGCGGTTTCTGATGAAGGATCAATTCCGCTCCGATCAGCGCATCGGCAAAATCACCGCGCCGCTCTTGATCCTGCACGGCCTGCACGACCAGATCGTGCCCTACGCCATGGGCGAGCAGCTGTTCGAGCTTGCCAACAAACCCAAACACATCGTGCGCTTCCTCGACGGCGGCCACGAAGACCTTGACCAAAACGGCGCGCTTGACGCCGTCGCGCGGTTTCTAGCGGGGGATTTGGATTAGGTATTTCCGCCCCTGCGCAGCGGGGCAGGGGGACCAAGCGAAGCGTGGCGGAGGGGGCCTCTGACTCAAAGCTTCGTTGCCGTCGCAGGAGAATCAAACAACATAGGTCAGCGCATTTCCCTCACCGCTTCGCCTCGCGTCGAGGCCGACACCCCTCCCACCGCGCTGCGCCATAGCCGACGCTTTGCGTCGGCGTTCTTTGCGTAAAGCACGGCGGCCAAGGGCCGCCTTCGCCCCTTCCCCGCTACCGCGGGGCGGGATGATCCCTCAAAACGTCGGATAGGTCTGGCCGAATTTACCGCCGACGCGGGCGAAGCCGGCCACGGCCGGCTGGTATTTGTCGTTGAGGTTGAGCGCCTTGGCGTAACAGCCGGCGGCTTTGCCCTTGGCGCCGAGCCGCTCATAAACGAGCCCGCGGCTGGTCCAGGCCCGCAAATCCAGCGGATTAAGCTGCACCGCCTGGTCGAGATCGCCCGCCGCCTGTTTGGCGTCGCCGCTCGCCAGATAGCTCAGGGCGCGCGCGACATAGGGGTCGGCCTTCTCTTTGGCAAGCCCGATGGCGGTCGAGAAATCGTCGATGGCAAATTGGTGCTGGTGCTGGCTCTGATAGAGCAGGCCGCGATTGTAATAGGCTTCGGCATTGTCGGGCTTAAGCGCGATCGCCTTGTTGAAGTCGCTGAGCGCCGGCAAGGTCCTGCCTTGCTCGCGATAGACGATGCCGCGGCCGAGATAGGCCAGCATGTAAGAGGCGTCGATCGCGATCGCCTTGTTGTCGTCGGCAAGCGCAAGATCGAGCCGGTTGGTCTTGCGATAGATCAGCGCGCGATTGGCGTAGGCCTGCGCGTAATTGGGGTCGAGACCGATCGCCTTGTTGAAATCGGCGAGCGCCTGTTCGGTGCGCCCGGCCTCGCCATAGACCGAGCCGCGCATATTGTAGGCCTGCGGATCGTCGGGATGTTTATCGATGACCTCGGAGAGCGAGGTTAGGTTCGATTGCGAAGGGGCATAGAGCGGGGTCTCATGCTCGGCAGGCGGCGGATTGCCGAGTGTGGTGCAGCCGGCGACAACGAGCGCCGCGGCAAGCGGCGCAAAACCCCGCGCAATCGTCGGCCGCGTCGCCTTGTTCGCATCATCCGGCATGGCGGAGGCAACGATAGCACCCCGGCCCGACAAAAAAACCGCAGCGGAATTTTCCAGTCTCAGCCGAAACGGGGCGCGCGCGGCGGACCGGTCCGGCCGGCGCCGGGACCGGTGGTGGGCTTCGGCTTCATCGGCAACAGGCCCTCGCGCTGCAACCGCTTGCGCGCAAGCTTGCGAGCACGGCGGATCGCCTCCGCCTTCTCCCGCGTCTTTCTTTCCGATGGTTTTTCGTAATGGCCGCGAAGCTTCATCTCGCGGAAAATGCCCTCACGCTGCATCTTTTTCTTCAGCGCCTTGAGGGCCTGGTCGACATTGTTGTCACGGACGAGAACCTGCACGCGCGCTCCTTTTGCAGTCGGGTTCCGGGGTCGATTCCTGGGATTGCGGGGCGGCTAGGGCGCAACGCCCGCGCTACCTGGCCGCGGCCTGTAGCAGAACTGCGGCGGAAAGTCCACCGGGGCGCCTATCTGGTGTCCCGGGCGCAGCGCACCACGCAGCGGTGCACCGTAGACCCGATTGTTACGAACGCCGCGCCTGCGACGATCCCGGATCAGCACAGCAGCACTGCGTGCTGCAGTCCGGGAAAAGCGCGTCACTCGGCAAACACCTGCGTCACGTGACCCATCTTGCGGCCGGGGCGCACCACCGCCTTGCCGTAAAGGTGTACCGAAGCGCCGGGGATGGCGAGCCAGCGCCGGTAATCCTCGACCTCGCGGCCGATAAGGTTCGTCATCTCGACGTGGCCGCGGCGGATCGGTTTAGCGAGCGGCCAGCCGGCCACCGCGCGGATGTGCTGCTCGAATTGCGATACCGAGGCGCCGTCGATGGTCCAGTGGCCGGAATTGTGCACTCGCGGCGCGATCTCGTTGACCAGGAGCCCGCCGCCGTCGCGCAGCACGAACAATTCGACGGCGAGCACGCCGACATAGCTGAATTTTTGCGCGACGGTTTCGGCAATGTGCCGCGCCTCAAGCATGCCGGCCTCGGACAATGCCGCCGGCACGCGCGAGATTTTCAGAATATGGTCGCGATGCTCGTTCTCGGTAACGTCGAAACATTCGACCGAACCGTCGTGGCCGCGCGCCGCGACCACCGAGACTTCGCGCTCGAACGGCACGAAGGCTTCGAGGATGCAGGGCTGGCCGCCGACCTCGCGCCAGGCGGTATCGGGGTCGCTGCCATTTCGTATCGTCGCCTGGCCCTTGCCGTCATAGCCGTAGCGGCGGGTCTTCAGCACCGCCGGCCGGCCGACACGCTCGATCGCCGCTGCCAGCTCGACAGGCGCGGCTACCGCGGCGAACGGCGCGGTCGGGATGCCGAGCCCGGTGACGAAGTTTTTCTCGGCGAGCCGGTCCTGGGTTATCGCCAGGATCTTTGGATCGGGCAGGACCGCAACGCGCGCGGCGAGAAAAGTCGCAGTCGCCGCCGGTACGTTCTCGAACTCATAAGTGACGACATCGACATCGGCCGCGAAGCGGTCGAGCGCCTGCGTGTCGTTGTAATCGGCGGCGGTGACGCGATGCACGACGTCAAAAGCGGGCGAGTCGGGACTGGGCGAAAAGACATGGCATTTCAAGCCGAGCCGCGCCGCGGCGAGCGCCAACATGCGGCCGAGCTGCCCGCCGCCGAGAATACCGATGGTGGCCCCGGGTTCGAGTGCGGGCGCGGCAGCTGGCAAGGAGTGGCTCACGCGCCGTCTTTCGGTGTGTCGGCGACGGCCGAGGTCTGGCGCGCCCGCCACGCATCGAGCCGACTCGCCAGCGCCGGATCGCTCAGCGCCAAGACGCTGGCCGCAAGCAGCGCGGCATTGATCGCGCCGGCGCTGCCGATCGCCAGCGTCCCGACCGGTACGCCCGGCGGCATCTGCACGATGGAGTAAAGCGAATCTTGCCCCGACAGCGCCTTCGATTCGACCGGCACGCCGAGTACCGGAAGGCTGGTCAGCGCCGCGGTCATTCCCGGCAGGTGCGCGGCGCCGCCGGCGCCGGCGATGATGACCTTGAAGCCCTCGGCTTTCGCCCCTTTAGCGAAGGCGTAGAGCCGTTCCGGGGTGCGGTGGGCGGAGACGATGCGCGCCGCATAGCCAACCCCGAGCGCATCGAGCGTCTCGGCGGCATGTTTCATGGTCTGCCAGTCCGACTGGCTACCCATGATGATGGCCACCACTTTCTTGACGGGTATGGATTTTGCTCCCGGCGGCGCCACAGCAAAAAATCCCCTGCGCGAAGGAAGCGCCGGATTATAGACTCGCGCCTTGGACTAGCAAGGCGGATTACCATTTCTCGCAGCCCGCATGGAGCGATGCGTAATGCGGGACTCTCAGCGTTGACCGCCAATGTCGACCCCGGATTTCGCTGTCGCTCCATCCGGGCTACGATTAACCACTAACGATCGCGGAGACCTGCCGATGCAAGTGAGCCAATATCACTATCTGCCGTTGTCGCCCGGCTTTTTCGCCATCCTGGTCGGCATTTTCATTCTCGTGCTGGTGCTGCAATCGTGGCGCTATGCCTATGTCAGTCTCGGCGTCAGTCCGGGCACGGCGATGTTCCTGTTGTTTGCTTCGCTTGTCGGCAGCGTTTTCAATATCCCGGTCGCCGAATTGCGCCCGGAGCCGGTCGTGTCCGACCGCATCGTCGATTTCTTCGGCATGCAATACGCGGTGCCGGTTGTCACCCATTGGCAAGGCACGGTGATCGCGGTCAACGTCGGCGGCGCCGTCATCCCGACGCTGATGTCGCTCTATCTCCTCGTCAAACGCCACTTATGGGTCAAGGGCGCGTTGGGGACGGCGGCCGTCGCGCTGGTGCTGCATTGGCTCGCCAATCCGGTCCCCGGCCTCGGCATCGCGGTGCCGGTGTTCGTGCCGGTCGTGACCACCGCAGTGGTCGCGCTTCTGCTGTCGCGGGAGGATGCCGCCCCGCTCGCCTATATCTGCGGCAGCCTCGGCACGCTGGTCGGCGCCGACCTCACCAATCTCGACAAGGTCAGCGGCCTCGGCGCGCCCGTTGCCTCGATCGGCGGCGCCGGCACCTTCGACGGCATTTTTCTCACCGGCATCCTTGCCGTGCTGATCGCCAATCTTTATGCCCCGCCGCGGCAGGCGCAGCCCGGATAGCGATGAATATGGTTTTGCGGCGCAACCGCCAATGCGCGCTGCGCGTTCAACGAGCAGACAACCGAGGAGCGTGTCATGCCGTGGTATGATTATCTCGCTTATTTCTTCGCCGGCGCATTTTTGGCCAACAGCGTTCCGCATTTCGTGCAAGGCATCTGCGGCAACAAATTCCAGAGCCCGTTCGCCTCGCCGCCGGGCGTCGGCGAATCGTCGGCAACCGTGAACGCAATCTGGGGCTGGTGCAACTTCGTGGTCGGTTGCGGACTGCTACGTTATTTTTTCCCGCCGCTGCCGCCGCCGGCGGGCCTGTGCATCACCGCCGTGCTCGGCATGCTCGTCATGGCGCTCTGGCTGGCACATCATTTCGGAAAAGTGCGCGATAGCGCTCCGCATCCCTGAAAGATTATCGCGAAAAGCCACATGACGGCCGCCAACGCAATCACACATTTTCACGCCCACGTTTATTACGATCCGGCGCAAAGCCGCGACCGCGCCGAGCACTTGCGCGCGCGCATCGCCGCGGAATTTCCGCAAGCAAAACTCGGCCGCTGGCACGACGAACTGGTCGGGCCGCATCCGCAGTCGATGTATCAGGTCGCGTTTCCGGCCGCGATGTTGGGCGCGTTCGTGCCCTGGCTGATGCGGAACCGCGACGGCCTGACCGTGCTCTTGCATCCGGAGACCGGCGACGATCTGACCGATCACACCGCGTACGCGGCCTGGTTCGGCGCCGTGCTGCCGCTACGGGTCGAGGTTTTTAGGAGGGCGTAAGGCTCAAAGACCGCGCTCGCGCTTCAGGCGATCGATGTAGCTTTCGACCTCGGGCGGCAAGGATTGCAGGCCCTTTTGTCCAGCGGCGGACAGGTACGGCCGCAGCCGAGAACCGGTCAGGAACGCCGGCTGGCGATCGGCGGGAATGACGCGATCGAAGATGACGACGATCAGCACCGCGACGAGGAAGATGCGCACGGCGCCGAGCGCCGCGCCCGCCATGGGGTCGAAAAGGCCGACATCGGGGCCGATAAATTCGCCGACCGCGACCCGCAGGAGCGCGCTAATAGCGACGCCGGCCGCGACCAATACGGCGCACAGGGCGAGTCCCATCTGGGTCTGGCGACGATTTGGATTGGCCGAGAAAAAGCTCTGTTAGGCGCGGTGCGATTGCCACCGCGATAGGCGTGGCGATCAAATAGCCGAGGATCGTTGCCAGGCTGCGCAACAGCCCGGAATTAAAACCCATCACGATGGCGACGATCGCCACAATGGTAACGAAGGCGTCGAACGGGTTCATCTTCTAGCGCGGCTGGCCGTCGTCGAATCTGCGCTCGAAGATCTCGCCGAGGCTGGCATAGAAGAACCCATTGAGGCGGCCGATCGGATCGAGCTTCTTCATGTCGATACAGCCGCCCGTCATGCAGGCCGGATCGACGTGGAAATAGACCACTTCGCCGATGACCAAGGGGTGACGGTTGGGGCCGAGCTCGATGACGCGATCGAGCCTGCATTCGAAATGGATCGGCGCTTCCTTGACGCGCGGCGCCTTGACCTTGACGCTCGGGATCGCCGTAAGGCCGGTCTTGTCGAACTCGGATTCATCCTCGGCAAAGCCGTTGGCCGAATCCACCATCTCCCGCCACACCGGCCGCGTCACCACGTTGAAGCAGAACTCGCCGGTGGCGCGGATATTCTTCAAGGTGTGCTTCTCGCCGCCGTCGGGATTGCGGCCAATGGTCAGCGAGATCATCGGCGGCACGACGCAGACCACCGTGAAGAAGGAAAACGGCGCCAGATTGGTGACGCCCTTGGTGCTGACCGTGGAAGCCCAACCGATCGGCCGCGGCACGACCGCGCCGACTAACAGGCGATAGACTTGGCGCTTGTCGACGACGGCCGGATCGAATTCGAGATAATCGGGCATGGCAAGCGGGCCTTTGCGAAGCGGCGGCAAACTAGCATGCTAGCGCACGCGGGCAGGAATTATTTCGACCGAAAGCAGCACTTCGTCGCCGAGCCCGTAATAGTAATAAGCCGGTTGCGAAACCAGGCGCAGCAACATGAATAGCCGCAAGCGCAGGCGCTTGAAGCGGCCCATACGCCGCACCGGCAAGAGGTTTTCCTGCGACACATGCACGATCCACTGCCGCCGGTCGGCGGGCAGATCGATTTCCTTGTGCTGCGCCATCTCTTCCAACAGGCGCTCGACATTCGGCTCTTCCATGAAACCGAAACTCAATTCCACGGCGATAATGCTGCCGTGGTCGTCGTCGCGGTCGAACACGGTCACCCGGTAGCGATTATCCCTGATGTAGGGGACTTTGCGATGCGTCACCTCGACCAGGATCAAGTTGCGCGGCAGGATGCCGTGCCGCTCCCACAGCATTTGCATAAGCGCCGGAGCGCGATCGGTCGGCTGCCGCAACGGCTTCGGCGACATTACGACGGCGTTGCGCTCCATGAAAACCTTGCAGCTGCGATGCAGCGCGACCAATTCCGCCATCGTCATGGTAGGTTTTGCCGAATAGGCGGCGAAGGTCGCCTTGCGTCCCCAGCGCCAGGTCGTCATCACCACAAAGACGGCGACGCCGACCGAAAGCGGCACGAAGCCGCCTTCGCGAAATTTGAGCGAACAGGCGAACAGGAAAGAGGCGTTGACCGCGGTCAGCAAGCCCCACACCAGTCCGGTGGAGGCCAAGCGCCATTTCCAATAATAGCGCGCGACCGGGAACATCGCGAGCGAGGTAATGACCATCACGCCAGAGACGGCAAGCCCATAGGCGGCCGCCAGCGCGGAACTGGAACCGAACGTCAAGACCAGAAGGACGCAGCCGGCAAACAGCGCCCAATTGATGAACGGAACATAGATTTGGCCGGCATGCTTCTCGTGGGTGTGCAACAGCGCGAGCCGCGGAAACAGACCGAGCCGGATCGCCTGCGAGACCAGCGAAAACGCGCCGGAGATCAGCGCCTGCGACGCGATGACCGTCGCCACGGTAGCAAGCAGCACCATCGGATAGAGCAACGGCGGCGGCACCAGGCTATAGAACAGCTTGCCGCCCGCGACCGGCGCGCCGCCGAGCACATAGGCGCCTTGACCGAGATAGTTGAGAAGGAGCGCGGGATAGACGACCGCGAACCAGCTGGTGCGGATCGGCCGCGCGCCGAAATGCCCGACGTCGGCATACATCGCTTCGCCGCCGGTGACGACCAGCATCAACGCGCCGAGAATGAGCAGAGCGTCGAAAAAGCCTGAGTGCCGCAGATATTTCAGGCCGTAAAGCGGATTGAAGGCAACGACAATGTTCGGGTGTTGCTCGATCTGCCAGACCCCGAGCACGGCGATCGCCGCGAACCAGATCACGAGTACAGGACCGAACACGATACCGATACCCGAGGTGCCTTTGAACTGAATGGCAAACAGCCCGGTCAAAAGTCCGATCGTGATCGGGATGACGGTGTGGCCCAACGCCGGTGTCGCGACTTGCAAGCCTTCCACGGCCGAAAGCACGCTGATCGAGGGGGTGATGATGCCGTCGCCGAACAGCAATCCCGCCCCCAGCATCAGCGACCACAACAACAGCGTCGTGCCGCGATTCTTGTGCTCATGCAGGAGGCCATAGAGGGCGAACACGCCGCCCTCGCCGTCGTTCTGCGCGCGCAGCACGAAGATGGCGTATTTTATGGCGACGATCACGGTGATGGTCCAGATCACCAGCGATACGCCGCCCAGCACGTCGGTTGGCGTCTGCGCGCCGCCGGCACGGCCGAAAAACAGCTGGTCCATGGCGTAGAGCGGCGAAGTGCCGATATCGCCGTAGACGATGCCCAGCGCGCCTATGGTCAAGCCGGCAAAGCTGCCCCGCGGCAGGTGCGATGAGGGGGCCGACGAGGGTGCGATGTACTTCGGCACATCAGGGGCAAGTCTGCCAAGTCTGTCGTGGTGGCGGCTTGGAGCCTTCATGCAGCAAGAACCGGAAGTGAGATCGGCCTCATGTTTCGATCCAAGCCTGTTGCTCAGGCGACGCCCCGCCGCGCAAGCGGCAAACTCCTTAGTCCGCCCAAATAGCACGGCAGAGAACCGCAACCATTGATGCACGTCAAAGGCACCGTTGCGCGCGGTGCCTGCCGGATTTTGTGAAGGAACGGCAGGCGCCCGCCGCGGCGTGTCACCGGACGATCGCGGCTTGCGCCGATATTTGACTTTGTCAACTATCTGTCCGACGCTGGGGATGTTCAATAATGATGCGGCCTAAAAATGGCCAGCTTGATCCACATCAATAGGCCGCCGGCCGCGTCCGGGCATAATGCAAACTGAGCAAAGTTCTAGTCGCGACGGGAAAATGACTGCGCTACGCGCGGCAATCGAATTGTTGCTTCTCAGCGTGGCGACGTTTGCCGCCGCCTTTGTCACGCGACGCATGTTGCTATGGGACGTGAAGCCGGTGTCCTGGGACAGCGAACCGCCGCAGAACGGCGCGCTGGAAGCGGCGTATCTGTTGCTCTCGATCGAAAATATCGCCGCCGTCGTGGCGACAATTGCGCTGGTGGCGGCGGCCGTGCTCTGGATCCGGCGGCTGCGGCAACCGGTTGCGCGAAAGGTTGGCACGAAAAGACCGCTCGAGCATTAGCCGCAGCCTGGATTGGGCGCCGGCGAAATCCGGGCTTCGGCGGGGCCAATCCAGGGCAGACGGTCGCCCAGGCGCGGCAAGTCAGCCCGATTTCCGACCCGCTGCGCTTACCTTAACCGCATTAAGTCTCGCCAATCGGGTCCGTGGGCTGATATGCTGATTCTTCGAAAAGGATCGCAACATGGCCGAGAAATCCAAAAAGCATGAGGCGAATGCTCAGTTCGCAAAATTGCAGCGCGCCAATGATGCCAAAAAGGCGACGGCCGAATATGAAACCGCGGCCGCGGCGACGCGTGCGAAGA
>Ga0187784_10002081_pt1 | contig 15993 bp, 15 predicted proteins | sample 1015_SJ02_MP15_2_FD_132964 | JGI IMG/M metagenome (GOLD analysis project Ga0187784, IMG submission 132964) | Tropical peat soil microbial communities from peatlands in Department of Meta, Colombia - 1015_SJ02_MP15_20_MG | ecosystem: Environmental > Terrestrial > Soil > Wetlands > Peat | place...
AGCCGACGATGCAGGCGGTCATGGCTCCCTCCATCTTAGAATCGCGCGTGCGACGGCGGCGGCCGCGGCACCTCGATAGACCGCCCCGGCCTTCGCGTCGCGCCGCACGATAGCAGACTCGCCGCCGAGGGGAAACCCGGAGACGAAGCCGGGAGTGGGTCACTATGCTCAAGTCCTCATTCTTCGAGACGCGTCGCAAGCGCGACGCTCCTCAGATTGAGGACTTGGCGATTGGGTTTCACCCCGTCCTGAGGAGGCCGCGAAGCGGCCGTCTCGAAGGACGAGGTGAAATTGACCCACCACCAGGAACCCGGGAGAAGGGAGCGCTCCGCCCCGTCTCGGATGAAAGCGCGGTTGCGATCGTCGCGCAAGACCGCTTGAATGTAGCGACCTCAAGGGGAAGAACGATGACCGAGAGGCAGGTCGAGACCCCGCCGAAGGCGGCGGGATCCGCTTCGCCAACGTACCGTCCCGGCCAGCCGGCGTGACGAGCGCAATCCACCCGCCGGCCGCGCCCGCGAGCGGACTTTGGGAGATCCTCCTCGTCTTCCTGCGCTTGGGCCTCACTTCCTTCGGCGGCCCGGTCGCCCACCTCGGCTATTTCCGCGAGGAGCTCGTGGCGCGCCGGCGCTGGATCGACGAGCGCGCCTACGCCGATCTCGTGGCCCTCTGCCAATTCCTGCCCGGGCCCGCCAGCAGCCAAGTGGGCTTTGCCATCGGCCTCTTGCGCGGCGGGATTGCCGGCGCGTTGCTTGCCTGGGCCGGCTTCACCCTTCCCTCCGCACTCGCCCTCACGCTGTTCGGCTACGGCGTGGGCGCCTACGGCAGCCTGCTCGCCTCGGGTCTTCTTCACGGGCTCAACGTCGTCGCCGTCGCCGTCGTGGCGCAGGCCGTATGGAGCATGGGCCGCACGCTGGCGCCCGATCGCCCGCGCATGACGATCGCGGTCCTCGCAACGCTCCTGGTCCTCACCTGGCCCGGCTCGCTGAGCCAGATCGCGGCGATCCTCGCCGGTGCGGTCGCCGGTCTTCTCCTCTTCAAGTCCGGGCCCGTCGGCGACATCAAGGCGACACCCATCAGGCTCGGCCGCCGGACCGCCGCCGCCAGCCTGGTGCTCTTCTTCCTCTTGCTCGGAGCGTTGCCCATCATGGCCGGGCTTTCGACAAACCACGCACTTCAGCTATTCGACCGCTTCTATCGGACCGGCGCCCTCGTGTTCGGCGGCGGGCACGTGGTGCTGCCGCTTCTCCAGTCCGCCGTCGTCCCGCCGGGCTGGGTGACGAACGACGCCTTTCTCGCGGGCTACGGTGCCGCGCAGGCGGTGCCGGGACCGCTCTTCACCTTCGCGGCCTACCTTGGAACGGTAATGACGCCGGGACCGAACGGCTGGCTCGGCGCCATCCTTTGCCTTGCCGCGATCTATCTGCCGACCTTCCTGCTTGTCAGCGGCGCAATCCCCCTCTGGGACTATGCGCGCGCGCATCCAGCGCTCCGCTCGGCCCTGGTCGGCGTGAATGCCGCGGTCGTGGGCCTCCTCCTTGCAGCACTCTACCGGCCGGGATGGACGAGTGCCGTTGCCGGCACGGGCGACTTCATGCTCGTGCTGGGGGCCTTCCTGCTGCTTGCTTTCTGGCGCACGCCGCCGTGGCTCGTCGTCATCCTCACCGCGATCGGCGGATGGCTCGCCTCTGTCGTTTAGCCGCGTGCGATAAGGAGGTTAACGGCGATAGAGGCCGAAGGGACCGACGTCCCATCCATACGGTGCGAATTGAGGCGGCCTGCTCGGGTCGTTGTACGTGGAGGTTGGTCCGCCGGAACTGCCGCCGGTGATCGAGAAGCTGAAGCCCGAGTTGCCAAAGCTGTAGCCCGATGTCCCGTTCGGCTGGGTGGTCAGCCGCTGGATCGGCGCCTGATCGCCGGGATCGGCGAGCGGCTGGTTGCCGTCCGAAGTTATGGGGGGGACGGGCTCGAGCGTAAAGGCATAGGCACTCCCCGCTCCGACGAGTGCAGCAAGTGCCGAGAGGAATAGGCCCGTTGCGAAACGTCCCACGAAACCGCCTTCTCAATGCCGGCGCCAGCGCCGATTCCGTTTAGAGTTTAGCGCGCCTCGTGCAAAATGCAAGGAGGGGCTTCAATTCCCGCTCCTAAGTTGCCTGCGAAACCCTGCGCTTTGCCTCCGCGTCGATGGCGGCGGTGAGATCCGGCCGGGTCGCGGCGAGCTGGCGGAAATGGGCGATGTCGAGGGCGAGCAGGACGCATTGGCGCCGCGCCACCGCGGTGGCGGTGCGCGGCCCGCCGGTGATGAGCGCGATCTCGCCGAAGAAGCTGCCGGGGCCGAGGATGACCGGCTCGGGCTTCACCTGGATCTCGATCTCGCCCTCCACGATGAAATACATGCAATCCCCCGGCGCCCCTCGCCGCACCACGACGGTTCCGGGCGTAAACTCGATCGGCTTCAAGAGATGCACGACCTCGGCGATCGTGACCGCCTCCAATTTCTCGAAATAGGGCACTTTCGCGACGAGGTCCCAGGTCTTGAGAAAGTCATGGCGGCGCATTTCCTTGGCGAATTCGGTCGCAAGAATACCGGCCCAAAGGGCGAAGACGAGGATGCCGCAAACCATCACCCCGCCGGCGAGGAAGCGGCCGAGCGGCGTCTGCGGCACGGCATCGCCGTAACCCGTCGTGGTCAGCGTCGCGATCGCCCACCACAGCGCCTGGGGAACGCTGCCGAAGGTCTCGGGCTGCCCTGGTGCCTCGATGACGTAGGCGAGGACGGCTGCGACGAGGAGGACGGCAAGGAAGGCGACGAACACCGCCAAGAGCGGCTCGCGCGCCTGTCGCAACACGCGGCCGAGCACGCCGAGGCGCGGCGCATGGCGGCCGAACTTGAGGATCCAGAAGGTGCCGAAGAGCCGTGCGTGGACCGCATCGCCCATCACGAGAAGGGCGACAAGGAGCGGCAGCCACGCGAGGAGATCGATGATGCCGGCGCTGGAAGTGACCCAGCGCAGGCGCGCCTCGCCGGGCGAAATCACGTCCGGAGCGAGGCCCAATTCGGGTGCGAAGGCGAGCCGCAGCCAATACTCGACGGCGAAGAGCAGGACCACCGCGTAAGTCACCGCCGCGAGGAGCGTGCCGGCCGCCGTCGTGATTGAGGTCACGGTGCCGAGCACCACGGCGGAGAGCCCGAGAGAGAGCGCAATGCCGTGCGCCATATGAAGCACGCGCGCGGAGCGACTCCATCCCTCGAGCTGCAGCGTTTCTACGATGTAGGTCTTTGCCTTCACCGCTCTCTTCGCTCCGCAACAGCCACCTGACGCTGCGCGGCGGGCTGCCGCGTCTCGGCCGCGCCCGACCAATCTACATCCCGCAACGGATAGGCGCCACGTTACCGTCCACGGCGCTCAGCCCGCAGCCCGCCTTCGCGCGGGGCGCCAAGCCCGCGCGGACGTCAAACATAGATCCTGAGGCGCCGCTCGAGCAGCTGCGTGAGCGCGCCCACCACGCTCGTCATCGCGTAATACATGACGCCGATGGTGAGAAAGACCGCGAAGTTCTGGAAGGTCGAGCTGATCACCATTTGGGCGGAGAGGAAGAGCTCCTGCACGGTGACGAGCGAGACGAGGGCGGAGTTCTTGGTGAGCGCCACGAATTCGTTGCCGAGCGGAGGCAGCATGCGCAGGAGCGCCTGCGGAAAGACCACGAAGCGCAGCGTCTGCCGATGGGAGAGGCCGAGCGCCTTGGCGGCCTCGACCTGACCCCGGTCGATCGACTGGACGGCGCCGCGCACGATCTCGGTCTGATAGGAGCCCGAGTAGAAGGCGAGCGTGCCGACGGCCGCGACCATCGCCGGCACTTCGATGCCCACTTGCGGAAAGGCGTAATAGACGAAGAACAGCTGCACCACGAAGGGCGTTCCGCGGATCACCGAGACGTAGGTGGCGGCAGCTCCGCGAAGAAGCCTCCGCCGGGACAGCTTGGCGAAGCCGCCGACGAGGCCGCAGACGACGCCAAGTGCCAGCGCCAGTGCGACAACCTCGATCGTCCTGGCAGCCCCCGCGAGGAGGAAGGGCAGCGCCTTGACGATGGTCTCGAGTCCGAGCGCCGTCATGGCGGGCCTCGCTCCGGCTTAACCGCCTGCGCCGAACCATTTCTCCTGCAGCCGCTTCACGCTGCCGTCCTTCTCGAGCGTCGCGAGCGCCCCGTTCACCGCCGCGAGCAGGTCCTTGTCCTCCTTGCGCACCGCGTAGCCGTACATCTCGTGGGTCAAGAGGAAATCGGCGAGCTTCGCCCCGCCGTGGACCTTGATGTAGTAACGCGCGGCGGGATAGCCGGTGACGACGGCATCCGCGCGTCCGCTCGGAAGCGCCTGGAACATCTGGTCGTTGGTCTGCGCGATGACCAGCTCGGCCTTGGGAAAGGTCTGCTTGAGATAGTCGACCGACTTGGTGCCGACCTGGACCGACAGCCGCTTGCCGTCGAGGTCCTCGGGCTTCTTTATGCGGGTCTCATCGGGCTTGAGCATCACGCTGAGCCCGCCCGTGAAATAGGGCTCGGAGAAGTCCACAACCTTCTTGCGCTCGTCGGTGATGTAGATCGCCGAGGCCGCCAGATCGATGTGGTTGGCCTGCAGTCCCGGCACGAGCTGGCCGAACGGCACTTGCTGGAACTCGACCTTCCCGATGCCGATCTTCGCCGCGATGGCGTTGACCAAGTCGATGTCGAAGCCCGACTTCTCCCCGCTCGTCGAGGTCTGCTCGAAGGGCGGGAAGGTCGCGTCCGTGCCGACCACGAGGGTTCTCTTGCCCGATTTCAAGTCATCGAGCATTCCCGCGCGTGCCGGGACGAAGGCACTCACGAGGACCATTGCGCCAAGGGCCAAGCCCGCCGATAGAGCAAGAAAGCCGATGCGGCGACGCGTGCTGCTCATGACAAATGCTCCTCCTCTGGCTGCCATCCTCCGGCCGAGAAGCCGGCGATGGCGTTCGCGGTTCCGGAATGCGGGAGCGGGCGTGCCGCGCCGTCTCAACGGACCCGCGAGCTCCCCGGTTGGCGCGGGAGGTTAAGAGCCCCTCATGGAAATGTCCATGGGCTCGCGGGAGCGACGCGGATATTCTGCTGCGGCGCTCAAGGAAGGATCGCGAGATGGATATGCCCCGACCGGTCGCCAAGCTCACCGCGCTTGGGCGCGAGGCCCGTTTGTCCCGGTTGCGCGTCCGACCCATTTCATGAGAAAGGAGATGGGCGACAGCATCGGGGCATTTTCGATGGGCGACAGGGTCATGGCCGGAGCGCAAGCGCAGCAAGCGGCGATTGGGGGTAGCGCTGCGCGCTCGCTTGCGGAGGAGATCACGAGCGCGGCAATCCAAGGCAGTGCGGCGGTGGCAAGCGTCGCCGGCCTGGCTTTTCTCGTCGCGCGCGCCTGGCCGCGGCCGAGCGCACTCCCGTTTTTGGGGGTGCTCGTCTACGGCATCTCCCTCATCATGGCGTTCCTCGCCTCCGCGCTCTATCACGGCATCTGGCATCAGCGTCTGAAACGTATTTTTCGCGCCATCGACCACTGCACGATATTCCTTCTGATCGCCGGCACCTATACGCCCGTCGCGCTTATGGCCCTCTGGCGGCACCAGGGCTGGCTCCTTCTCGCCGCGGTGTGGATCCTCGCGATCGGGGGGGCGGTCCTCCGTTTGGCGGGAGGCGCGCGCTTTCACCGCATCGCAATTCCGCTTTACCTCGTCATGGGCTGGCTGGTGCTGGGCTGGAGCAGGACCCTCTATGAGGCGGTCGGCGCGGTTCCGCTCGCGCTCTTCACGGCGGGCGGGCTCGCCTACACGGGCGGCCTTCTGTTCTATCGCGCAACAAGGCTTCCCTTCAGCAACCCGCTTTGGCACCTCTCCGTGGTCACCGGCAGCACGTGCTTCTACTTGGGCATCGCGCTTTACGTGCTGCCGTCTGCGAGCTGAGCTGCCCGCGAAGAAGAACGATCCCATGCGATCCCTCTCGAGGTCCCTCGCCCTTCTTCTCTTTCCCTTCCTGCTTGCCGCCTGCTCGGACGGCGTGGCGGACATCTTCGAAACCCAGCCGCCCATTACCGTCGCCGTGGTCGGTCCGACGCGAGGCCCCTACAGCGGTCTTGGCGGCGAGATGCGGGCCGGCGTGCAGCAGGCCGAGCAAGACATCAACGCCAAGGGCGGCGTGCTCGGGCACGTGCTCAAGCTTCGCGGAGTGGACGATCAATGCGACGCCAAGCTCGCTGCCGGTATCGCGCGCGGTCTCGTCCGCGAGAAGGTCACGTTTGTCGTCGGGCATTTCTGCTCGACCTCCTCGATCGCCGCAGCGCCCATCTATAGCGAGGCGAACATCTTGATGATCTCGCCTTCGTCCAGCAGCGCAGCACTGACCGACGAGGCGGCGGCGCGCGGCAGCAGCAACATCTTCCGCGTGGTGCCGCGCGACGACACGCAGGGCGTCCCTCTCGCGCAGCATATCCTCGGGCATTACCCGGGCGCCCCCGTGGCACTCGTCGACGACGGCTCGGCGTACGGCAGGAACGTGACCCGCTCGACACGACAGGCGCTCGCCGAGAAGGGCGTACGGCCAGCGCTCGCGGAGAGTGTTCCGGCCGACACGGAGGACTTCTCGGGCCTCGTCGCACGCCTGAAAGCGCACGCCATCGGGGTCATCGTCTTCGGCGGCTACGCGGAAGAGGCCGCCAAGCTCCTCCTCGAGGCGCGCCGGCAGGGCCTCGAGGCCGCCTTCGGCGGCGGCGACACGCTCATGGCGGATGATTTCCAAAGACGTGCCAAGGCAGCTGCCGAGGCCGTCTTCATGACTTCGCTTCCCGACGCGCGGAAGCTGCCGACGGCGCAACACGCGGTCGAGGGTCTCGCGACCTTCGGCATCGATGCCAAGGGCTACACGCTTTACACCTACGCCGCCGTCGAGCTCTTCGCAGAGGCCGCCGAGCGCGCCAAGTCGCTCGACGCCACTGCCGTCGCCAAGGCCTTGCGCGAAGGCGAATACCCGACCGCGCTCGGACCGCTCAGCTTCGATGCGAAGGGCGATCTCAAGGGATCGCGCTACGCGATCTACGTCTGGCGCGACGGCGCCGCGCAGCCCTTGAGGCCGTAGGTCTCGCGAAATCGCGCGGCTGCCGCCGGCGCCGATGCCGCTATTCCTCGCCGAGCAAGCCTGTCGTTCGGGGACATGCCGCGAAACCGCCTCAAGGCGAGGTGCCAGGGAGAGGCGGACAAGAGGGAGCGCCGCGGCAGTCCTTGAAGGGCGCTGCCGCGGTCGTCCTTGGTCAAATCCCAGCTAAGGGGAGGGTTATGCCGCCGCGAGATTGACGGCGGAAACGCGCCCGTCGCGGCCGCGCTCGATCTCGAACGACACCTTCTGCCCCTCGCTGAGCGTCGCCATGCCGGCGCGCTCGACTGCGCTGATGTGCACGAAGACATCCTTCGAGCCGTCTTGCGGCTGGATGAAGCCGAAGCCGCGCTGATTGTTGAAGAACTTGACCGTACCGACTGCCATGATGGCCTCCTAACGTAAGTACGTGAATGCGCCTCGGCGACCATCGCCGAGGTGCTGCAGTTACCGGCCTCATGGATTGCTAAGATGTGCGCCCCAATCGGGGGCATATCGGCAAGTGCCGAAGCAGATACTGATGGCGGGAAGATGGGGCATCCCGCGGCGAAATGCAAGCCCATAGTCGCCGAGGCGGCGGCGCGGGCGGAGGGCGCCCTCCGGGTCAAGCCTCGGGCGCGAGGGTCTCCAGGAAGCGCAAGGGCCGGCCTTGGGGGCTGCCGAGCAGCTCGTCCTCGCGCATGACGAGCCGGCCGCGGATGACGGTCATGCGGGGCCAGCCCGTGACCCGCATGCCGGCGAAGGGCGTCCAGCCGCAGCGGCTCGCGATCCAGCGGTTCTCGATGACGCGCTCAAGGGCGAGGTCCACGACGGTGAAGTCTGCGTCATAGCCGCGGGCGATGCGTCCCTTGCCGGCGATGCCATAGATGCGCGCCGGGCCGGCGCTGGTGAGGTCGACGAAGCGCTCGAGCGACAGCCGGCCGGCATGGACATGGTCAAGCAGGATCGGCACCAGCGTCTCGACGCCCGGCATGCCGGAGGGACTTTCGGGATAGGGCCTCGCCTTCTCCTCGAGCGTGTGCGGGGCGTGATCGGAGCCGATCACATCGACGGTCCCCTCCCGGACCGCGCGCCAGAGTGCCGCACGGTGGCTCGCCTCGCGGATCGGCGGGTTCATTTGGGCGAGGCTGCCGAGCCGGTCGTAGCACTCGGGGGCCGCGAGCGTCAGATGCTGGGGCGTGGTCTCGACGGTCGCGATGTCCTTGTGCCGGGCGAGGAGCTCCATCTCGCCCGCGGAGGTGACGTGCAGCACATGCACGCGCCGGCCCGCACGGCGCGCATGCGCCAGGAGGCGTCCGACGGCGAGGAGTGCCGTCTCCTCGTCGCGCCACAGCGGATGGAGATGCGGCTTCCCGCCCGCTACAGCGATCCGCTTGCGCTCGCCAAGGCGCGTCTCGTCCTCGGCATGCACGGCGACGCGGCGGCGGCCGGCAGAGAGGACCGCGAGCACGCCCTCATCGTCGGGAACGAGAAGGCTCCCCGTCGAGCTCCCCATGAAGAGCTTGACGCCGGCGCAGCCGGGAAGCTGCTCGAGCGCCGCGAGCTCGCCGACGTTCTCATGGGCGGCACCGACGAAGAAGGCGTGGTCGACCGCGGCACGGCCGGCCGCGCGCGCGAGCTTGTCCTCGAGCAGCGCCTTCGTCGTGGTGCTTGGATTGGTATTGGGCATCTCGCAGACGGCGGCGACGCCGCCGAGGGCCGCCGCGCGCGTGCCGCTCGCCAGGTCCTCCTTGTGCTCGTTGCCGGGCTCGCGAAAATGGACCTGGGTATCGATGACGCCGGGCAGCACGTGAAGCCCGCGCGCGTCGATGACCTCCTCGGCGGCGGCCTCGTCGAGCGCGCCGAGTGCCGCGATCCGCCCCCCGCGCGCGCCGATATCGGCCGCCACCAAGCCGCCCGGCGTCGCGACCGTCCCGCCCTTGACGATCAGATCGAAGCGCTCGGGCATGGCTGCATCCCCAAGACGGCGCTCGCGCTACACCGCCGCGAGGAGCTCGTAGGCGTCGCGCGCGCCGCTGGCACCCATGATATGGCTCTGGTGCCAGCACGCGTAGAAGAGCAGCGCCCACTCCGCGAACTCGGCGCGCTTGCCGCTCGCAAGGAAGAGCCGCTCGACCGCACCGGGCTGGCAGAGCTCGCGCACCCCGGCTTGGCGCGCCAGGAGGGGCACGATGCGCGCGCGCCGCTTCGCGATCCATTCGGCGACCGGAACCGTGAAGCCGCGCTTGGCGCTCATCGGCTCCGCCTCCGGCAAGGTGCGCGCGAGCCACTTGCGCAGGAGCCACTTGCCGAGGCCGCTCCTGAGTTTCAGCCGATCGGGAAGGCGGTAGGCGAGGTGCGCGAGCCTGGGGTCGAGGAAGGGCACGCGTCCTTCGATCGAGTGCGCCATCAGGCAGCGGTCGAGCTTGGTGAGCAGATCGTTGGGCAACCAGTCGGCCGCATCCACCGCCTGCGCCACCTGGAGCTTTGTGCGCCCCGGCGTCGCCGCCGCGAGCTCGGCAGCGTCGATGCCGTCGCGCCAGCCGACGGGATTGGCGCGCAGCACGCCGAGGCCGTCGAAGATGCCGCGCGCGCGCATGGTGCGGCCCCACAGCCACCACGGTCGAACCACGCTGCGATAACGGCCGTAGCCGGCGAAGAGCTCATCACCGCCCTCGCCGGTCAGAATCACCTTGAGGGACCCCTTGACGAGCGAGGCGAGCTTGTAGGTGGGAAGGGCCGCATAATCGGCGGTTGGATCGTCGAGCGCGTCCGCGACCTTGGGCAAGAGCGTCCAGAAGTCGCCCTCGTCGAACTCCACCTCGACATGCTCGGCCCCGACAACGGCGGCAAGCCTGCGCGCGAGCGCGCGCTCGTCCGCAACCTCCGTGCCGGAGAAGCCGATGGTGAAGGCGCGCACGGGGCGGTCGTTGAGCCTGGCCATCAGCGCCAGCACCGTGGTGGAATCGATGCCGCCCGAAAGGAACATTCCGTAAGGCACGTCCGAGCGCTGGTGCACGCGCACGCTGTCTTCCAACGCCTCGTCGAGCCGTTCGAGCGCTTCCTCCTCGCCCATCGGCTCGGGGCCGCCGTGGGGCAACGCCTCCTGGCGCCGGCGCTCGACGACACGCGCCTCGGCTAGCACGAGGGTCTCGCCGGGCAGCAGCCGGCGGATGCCGAGGAAGGGCGTGTCGCGGCCGGTGGTGAACTGCAGCTCGACGAGCTCGCCCCGGCGCGCGGGATCGAGGACGCGCTGGGCGAAACCCGCCGCAATGAGGGCCCGCGGCTCGGAGGCGAAGGCGAAGAGCTCCGGCCGCTCGACGTAATAGAGCGGCTTGATGCCGAAGGGATCGCGCGCGAGCACGAGGCGCCCCGCCGGCGCATCGTGCAAGGCGATCGCGTACATGCCGCGCAGCCTCTCGACGAAGCCGACGCCGAGCCGGCGGTAGAGATGGAGTGCAGGCTCGAAGTCCGACCCGGTCGCGAAGTTGACGCCGGCAAGGGCGGCGTCCCGCCGCAGCTCGATGTAGTTGTAGATCTCGCCATTGCCGACGAGGGCGGCGCCGCCCGACTCGTGCAGCGGATGGCCCCCGGTCTTGAGGTCGATGATGGCGAGCCGGTTCTGCACCATGCCGACATTGGCGACGACGTACTGCCCGCGGCTCTCCGGCCCGCGGTGGTCGACGCTGTCGGCCATACGGGTCAAGAGCGCGGGATCGGGCGAGCTGCCGTTCTTCATCATGATGCCGACGATGCCGCACATCAGGCTGCCACCTTCTCGAAGAACTCCATGTAGCGGGCCACGACGGCCTTCTTGGTGAAGCCCTCCTCATGGGCCGTGCGTCCGCCGGCAATGAGACGCCGCGCGAGCTCAGGCTCCGCAAGCACGCGGCGGACGGCGGCGGCTAGCGCTCGGGCGTCCTCGAGGGGCACCAAGAGACCGTCCTCGCCGTCCTTGATCAGACCCTTCGGTCCAGCGCTTGCCGCGGCGACGACCGGGACTTCCCGCGCCCACGCCTCGATGACGACGTTGCCGAGCGGCTCGATGCGCGAGGGGCAAACAAGGATGTCGGCCACGGCAAAGAGCGCGGCCACGTCGTCGCGCCAGCCGAGGAAATGCAGCCGCGCGCCGAGCCCAAGGCGGGCCGACTGCGCCTCGAGCGCGCGACGCTCGGGCCCTTCGCCGGCGAGCCAGCAGTGCACGCCCTCGAGCGCGGCGAGGGCGTCCAACAGCAAATCGAAAGCCTTGTCGGAATGGAGCCGGCCGAGGGCCAGGAGGAGCGGTGCGTCCTCGGGGGTAGCGAGGCTCGCGCGCGCGACGGGCGCTTGAGGCTCGGTATCGACGAAGTTCGGCAGGTAGTGGGTACGCTCCGACGGCCAGCCGCAGCGGCGCAAGTAGGCGACGATGTCGACGGTATTGCCGATGAGATGGTCGCTCTTCCTGTAGTATCTGAGATCGTAATAGCCGCCGAGCCGCGCTGCGTGGACGAAGCGACCTCTGGGACAGATCCTCGTGGCGCGGTTCATCCAGGTGAGTACGACGTGGGGAGCGAAGTCCCGGATGGCACGCCGGAGCGCCAAGGACGTCTTGAAATCGAGAAAGGCGCCGAAGGGGAGTTCGAGCGGCTCGATGCCTTCCTCGCGCAGCTTGGCCGCGCGCTCGGCATCGCAGCGGATGACGACGCGCTGTTCGAGTCCCGCGCGCTCGAGCGCAGGCACGAGACGCGTGAAGAACGCCTCCGCCCCGCCGTGGTGGGCGCCGGCCATCACCTGCAGCACCCGGATGCGCGCCATCAGTCTCTTTCGAGCCTCGCCTTGAGATAGGAAATGAGAGGATAGAGCCCGGCCAAGAGCGCGATGAGCAGGCCGTACGGCCCCTCCCGGTAGCCCTTGTGCACGACATAACACTTGCCGAAGCGCGAGAACAGCCGCCGCACGTTGTGAAAGTAGCTGCCGATGTCGCCCGAGGCCCGCAGGTCGCGCGCGCGTACCGTGGTGTAGCGATCGAGCCGCAGAAGCATGTCGGAAATATTGCGGTCGACGTAATGTATCATACGCGACTTGAGCCAGCGCCGCTCGCCGCTGAGCGTGAGCTTCGGGTGGATGCGCTGGTCGCCCCAGACCTTGGCGCCCTTCGTAAAGAGCCGCACGGCCGCCGACACGCCCCAGGAAGCTCCCCAGCCGTAGCGCACCAGGTGCTCGCCTATATAGTTGTCGAAGGGGATGAGAAAATAGCCGGGTGCCGCACCCGGGAGTGCCGCGCGCACCTCGGCCGCGAGCTCGGGGCTCACGCGCTCGTCGGCATCGACCTCGAGGATCCACTCGCCGCGGCAAGCCTCAATGCCGGCCATGCGCCGCGGTCCCTCGACATCCCAGGCACCCTCGAGCACCCGCGCGCCGAGGCGCTCGGCGATTTCCTTCGAGCGGTCAGTGCAGCGGTCGAGCACCACCACGATCTCGTCGGCGAACCCCAGCCCTCCGAGGCATTCGGCAAGCTGCCGCTCCTCGTTGCGCGCGACGACGAGCGCCGAGAGTACCGGCATGACGGCGGGCCCTTGGCGCGTCGGCTGCTCGAGCGCGGTCATGCCGCAGCACCCATGCTCTTGCGCCAGAGCTCTCGAGCGGCGTTTTCGACCATGTCGACGGTCAAGCTGTCCATGAGCGTATCAGTGGTGCGGTGATCGTAGCCGGGCCGGCCCACGAGCTCGTCGTAGGGAATGGGCGTGCGCACGAAATCCGCATGCGGGCCATGCGGCGCATAATTCTCGGGCCGGCTCGGGCCAAACAAGCCGAGCGTCGGGATGCCCGCGGCGGCGGCCAGGTGCATGAGCCCCGAATCGTTGCCGATGAAGAGGGCCGCGCGGCGCAGCACGGTGAAGGCGGTGAGCAGCGATATCTTGCCGATGAGATCGATGCGTCGCGCCGGCCTTATCGAGGCGAGGACCGGCTGAGCCAGGTTGCGCTCGCTCGCGGCCCCCAATACCACGACCCGCGCATTGGGCAAGATTCCGTCCGCCGTGGTGAGCCGCTCGATGAGCTCCGCGAAGCGCGCGCCGCGCCACATCTTTCCGCGCCAGTTCGCGGTCGGTGCCACCGCGAGCACGGACAGTCCATCCGGCACGAGCGCCTTCGCCTGCTCCCAATGCTCCGCCTTGGTCCAGATGCGCGGCTCGAGCGCGCCCTCGAGGCCCACCACGCGCGCGAGATGCACCAGGCGATGCACCGGCTCCCTGCTCGGCTTGGTGACGTAGCGCTTGCGCGCCAGCAGCAAATAAGCGATGGCGGACGCGCGCAGATCGACCACCGCGTCCCAATGCCGCAGAACGGCATGGCGCCACAGCCCGATCCAGTGCCGTCCGCGCGGCTGCTTGTCGATGATGTAGATATCCTCGAGCCCGGGGACCGCCTCGAAAAGCTCCGCCGCCGCGCGCCCGCAGGCAATCGTGACGCGTGCCTCGCGGTAGCGATCGAGGAGATACGAAAGCACCCCGGTCGACAGCACCGCGTCGCCGACCCGCGAATGAGTGATGAACAGGAGCCGCATGGCGCCGATGATTATGCCGTAATCGACATCAAAGCCAAATGGCCTCGAACGCGGCGGCGGCACGCTCCCACGTCCGCTCTTTTGCGCGCCCGCGGGCGCCCTCGCTCAATCTGACGTAGGCGCCGTCGTCCTCGAGGAGGCCGAGCGTGAAGCCGGCGAAGGCGTCCTCCTCGAGCGCCAAATGGCCTGAAACGTTGTCGGCGATGCGCTCGGCCGCGGCGGGAGTTGGGCGCGCCACGGCCGGCGTACCGCACGCTTGGCTTTCGGCCAGCGTATAGCAATAGACCTCGCGCGCGTCGCCCGGATGGAGGTGGAGGCGCGCGCCGCGGTAGGCCTCCGCCATCACCGGGTCCGAGCCCGGGCGATGGATGGCGATGCCCTTGTCGCGGGCGTCGAGCGCCAATGCGGCGACCGCCTTGAACGGCTCGGCCACCGGCGCGCCGAAGAGCGCCCGATCGAGGAGCGCCGAATAGAGGCGGAGCTCGGCATGCGGGCATCGGGGATAGATGCGAGCGCTCCATAGCTTGATAAGCCACGCGAGGCCGAGCTCGGGATGGCTGGTCGCGACGGCATAGGGCGGGATGCGCGGCGAGGCGGCCGTGTCCTCGAGATAGTCCGGCCGAACGCCGGGGGCAACCGCCGTTGTGCGCAGCTCGAAATCGGGGGCGCGATAACTCGCGCGGTGCGTCTCGCCCATGAACACGAGCGTGGGGCGATGCGCGAAGAGGAGGCCCTTGTTGCGCTCCTCGCTCAAGTATTGCGCCGGACCTGCCATCCAAAGGACTTTCTTTCCGGCATGGGCGACGAAGCCGAGCAGCTCCGGCCTGCGGAAGGCGATCAGCACCTCGCATTCGACGGGGCGCCTGCCCTGCCAGCTCTCCCACGCAGCACCCTCGCATTCGCACGACGCCGCGGCGCGGTTGAACACTTGCACGCGATGGCCGCGCCGCGCCAAGGCGCCCGGCAGGCTCGCGAACGCCTTCTCGGGACCGCCCAAGGGCTGGCTCTCCGGGCTTCGACCATCAAAGGGGATAGAGTCGTCGACCAGGACGATATGCATGGCGCCTGCCTTATAGGGCCGCCCATTCGGCTTGCCAAGCGCAACGCGAAGTATCAAATCTCTTGCGGTCCGTTGGTGAAGGCAATCGGCATGGCGGATCTGCGATATACGCTCAACCCCGAGCGCGCCTGCCTGGTGGCCGGAGGCGAGGAGGTGCGCCCGTTCCTCCAAGGGCTGCTCTCCAACGATCTCGACAAGGTGAAGGCCGACCGCGCCATCTACGCGGCCTTGCTCAACGCGCAGGGCCGCTTCCTCCACGACCTCTTCATTGCCGAGTTGCCGGAAGGCCTGCATCGCGGCGCGCTCGTTCTCGACGGCGAGGCCGGCCGGCTCGACGACCTCGAGCGCCGGCTGACGATGTACAGGCTGCGGGCCAAGGTCACGATCGCGGATGCGCGCGAAGAGCTCTCCGTGGCGCTCTTGTGGGGAGAGGGCGCCTCTCAGGCCCTTGTGCTCGAGAGCGAGAGGGGAACGGCGCGGGCGCTCGAGGGCGGCGTGGCTTTCGTCGATCCGCGCCTTGCGGCTCTCGGCTGCCGCGCCATCCTGCCGCGCGCCGGCGCTCGAGCGACCCTCGAGCGCCTTGGCTTCGTGGCCCGCCCGCTCGCCGAGCATCGTCGCTTGCGCCTCTCCCTCGGAGTTGCCGAGGGCAGTGCCGACATGCCGGTCGAGGAGGCGCTCGTGCTCGAGAGCGGCTTCGAGGAGCTCGGCGGCGTCGATTTCAAGAAGGGCTGCTTCATCGGCCAGGAGGTAACGGCGCGCATGAAGTACCGCTCCCTCGTCAAGAAGCGCCTCCTGCCGGTTGAGCTCGAGGGCACGCCGCCGCCCGTGGGCACGCCGGTCACGCTCGGCGGCGCCGAGGTGGGCGAGCTGCGCTCCACCGCCAACGGCGTCGGCCTCGCCTTGCTCAGGCTCGAGGCGGTCGAGGCCGCCGCGGCCAAGGGCGAGCCGCTCGCGGCAGGGGAGGCAACGCTGCGCCCACTCCGGCCTTCCTGGCTTGCGGTGTGAAATCCCTCACCTTTCCGATCCCCCGGGGACGAAGTGCCCTACGGGGTTCACACATCACAGCGGCGGCGCCAAGCCCCTCGCGCGCCTGCGGGAGAGGGGCTTAGCGCGATCGGTGCCTCCGCGAAAATCCGCGAAGATGCGTGAATGCCGTAGCTGGAAGTGCCCGACGCAAGCGCCAGCATCGCGGACACGAACTCGGCGACGTCGCCGACGAAGGTGTAGCCGCTGTCGAGCCTTACTTGATCTTCGCCTTGAT
>Ga0187784_10002082_pt1 | contig 15992 bp, 9 predicted proteins | sample 1015_SJ02_MP15_2_FD_132964 | JGI IMG/M metagenome (GOLD analysis project Ga0187784, IMG submission 132964) | Tropical peat soil microbial communities from peatlands in Department of Meta, Colombia - 1015_SJ02_MP15_20_MG | ecosystem: Environmental > Terrestrial > Soil > Wetlands > Peat | place...
AGATCGGAGCAAGACGATGAGACACGCGGTGGTGATCGACGCGGTTCGCACGCCGATCGGGAAGGCCTCGTCGGACAAGGGGATTTACCGCGACGTGCGTGCGGAAGAACTGTCGGCTCACGTGATCGACACGCTCGTCAAGCGAACGGGAATCGACCCGCATCTGATCGACGACGTGCGTTGGGGCTGCGTGCAACAGCAGGGGGAGCAGGGTTTCGACGTCGCGCGGACGGTGGCGCTCATGGCCGGCCTGCCAATCGAGGCGGGGGGCGTGACGATCAATCGCAACTGCGCGTCGAGCCTGCAGGCGATCAACGACGCGGCGATGAACGTGGCTGCGCATTGCGAAGACGTGCAGATTGCAGGCGGAGTGGAGCACATGGACCACGTCCCGATGAACAAGGACTACAATCCCCCTCCCGGCCTCTTTTTCAAGCACAGCGAGGCCATCATGAACATGGGCCTCACCGCCGAATACATGGCGATGAAGTACCAGATTCCGCGACAGAAGCAGGACGAGTTCTCGGTCCGCAGCCATCAACTCGCGGCCCAGGCGACGACGGAGGGCGGTTTCAAGTCCGAAGTGGTGCCAACCTGGGGACGCGACGAAGAGGGACGCAAAGTCCAGATCACGCAGGACCAGGGGATCCGCTTCGACTGCTCGCTCGACGGGCTGGCGAAGCTGCCGCCGGCGTTTAATCCGGCCAGCGGCTCGGTGACGGCCGGCAATAGCTCGCAGGTGAGCGTCGGCGCGACGGCCGTCCTCGTGATGTCCGAGCAAAAGGCGCAAGAGCTGGGACTCAAACCGATGGCCAGGATCCGCGCGATGGCTGTCGCCGGCGTCGATCCGTGCGAAATGGGCATCGGCCCCGTCCCCGCGATTCACAAAGTTCTCCGACGAGCCGGGCTTACGCTCGCCGACTTGGGGAGCATCGAAATCAACGAGGCGTTCGCCGTGCAGGTGCTTTCGTGCCTGCGGCTGTTGGGAACCGACGAAAAACGAGTCAACCGCCGTGGGGGCGCGATCGCGTTGGGCCACCCGCTCGGAGCCAGCGGCGCGCGGATTGTGACGACGCTTTTGCACCGGATGCGCGACGAAGGGTCGAAGTACGGCCTGGCAACCATGTGCGTCGGCCAGGGGCAGGGCGTGGCAACCGTTTTCGAAGCATGCCAGTGAGGTTTGCGCTTTAGCAGCTGCGATGCGAGAGGGGAGGTCCGGATTCATGCCATTTTCTAGTCTCTCCGACATGCATCGCAGCCAGTGCCAGCTGCTGGGCCCGCGAACCGCGATTCGATTCAAACGCGACGGCCTGTACCACGACGTCAGCTGGGCCGAGTACCGCTGGATGGCCGACCGCGCCGCCGCCGGCCTGATCGAGCTGGGGGTGAATCCGGGCGATCGCGTCGCCATTCTGTCCGAGAACCGATACGAGTGGTTGATTGCCGACGAGGCGGTGCTTTCCACCGGTGGAGCCGATGTCCCCCTTCACGCTCCGCTGGCTCCGCGACAGGTCGAATACCAGGTCGGTCACAGCCAGTCGCGGGGCATTATCGTCAGCGGCCAACAGCAGGCCGACAAAGTCTTTCACGTGCTCGAGGCGCTGCCCAATCTCGAATTTCTGATCTCCTTCGATCCAGTCGTTTCGCCGATCGAAAAAATCCGCGTGCTGTCGTGGAACGGGCTGATGCAGCGGGGCAGCCGCGCGCACAAGCAGGAAGAGATTCTTCGCCGTGAATCGAAAATCACCGGCAAAGACCTGGCGACCATCATCTACACCAGCGGCACGACGGGGAACCCCAAAGGTGTGATGCTCACGCACGGCAATCTGCTGGAAAACGCGAAGACGACGCTCGAAATCGGGCCCCGTGATCCAGCCGACGTCCTGCTGAGCTGGCTGCCGTACAGCCATATCTACGCACGCACTTGCGATCTGTACGTGCCGGCAATCGCAGGCTCGAGCGTGGCGCTGGCCGAGTCGATGGACACTTTGATCGTCAACCTTGCGGAGACCTGGCCGACCTGGCTGACTTCGGTCCCGCGCTTTTACGAAAAAGTGTGGGCGCGCGTCGAACAGATGCCGCCCGAGCAGCGTTCGACCACGCTCAAGAAGATTTTCGGTCCGCGAATTCGTCAGCTTTCGTCGGGCGGCGCTCCGCTGCCGAGGCACGTCTGCCAGGGCTTCTTTGACGCGGGGCTCCCGCTGTTGGAAGGCTACGGGCTCACCGAGACCTCGCCCGTCGTCAGCTTCAACAAGCTCGACGATTACCGCATCGGGACCGTGGGCAAGGCGATTCCCGGCGTCGAAATCAAGATTGCGCCCGACGGCGAGATTCTCGTCCGCGGTTCGAACGTCATGCAGGGTTACTGGCGCAATCCCGAGGCGACGGCCGAGGTCATCGAAAAAGACGGGTGGTTCCACACCGGAGACGTGGGTCACCTCGATGACGAGGGTTATCTCACGATCACGGACCGAAAGAAGGATCTGATCATTACGTCGGCCGGCAAGAACATCGCTCCCAGCGAGCTCGAGCGGCTGCTGGTCAGCGACATCTATATTGACCAGGCGGTGGTTTATGGCGACGGGCGGAGGTTCGTCAGCGCCCTGATCGTCCCGAATTTCGAGCAGCTCCGCGCGAAGGCCGCCGAACTCAATTGCAAGCTCGAGTCGTCGCCCGAAGGATTTTTGAAGACGCCATGTCTCAACGAGTTTTTCGCGCAGCGGATCGATGCGGTGATGCAAGAGGTCAGCAATCCCGAGCGGGTCAAGAAGTTTCTCGTTCTCGATCGCCCGTTTCAGCTCGACGCCGACGAGCTGACGGCGACCTTGAAAGTCCGACGCAACCACATCATTCGTAAGTTTGAGCACCAATTGGCTGCTCTCTACGATGACTAGCCCAGAGATAAGTAACCCCACCGGGGTCGACGATCACGACGGTCGCTGATGGACAACGGCTTGAAAAAGCGGGTGGGGAACGCGGCGTTCACCTTCCGCGGGTACAACATTTCCAACTTGGGCAGGACGCCTGAGCTTCTGGCGCATCCCGCTTACGGGCCCGTCGTGCGTCGCCATCTCGACGACGCCTCGCGGATTTGCACGCGCGTCACCGGCCGCAAGGTCAATCTGCTCGGGCGGATCCATCGCAAGGCCAAGACGACGCTCAAAAGCTACGCTCAGGACATCTGCCTGATCGTCGCCGTCGAAATGGCCCAGCTGCAGATCCTGCACGACATGTACGACGTGTCGATTGCCGACGCCAAACTCGCGCTCGGTTACAGCTTGGGCGAGCTTGCGGCCCTCGTGGCCTGCGGCGTCTACACGATCGAGGCGGCGATCGGTCCGCTGGTGCAGCTGGCCGACGAGGCCTCGTCGCTGGCCAACGACGTCACCTTGGGAATCTTGTTTTCGCGAGGCCCCGCGCTCGGGCAGGAGAAAATCGCTCAGCTTTGCCTGCAGATCAGCAACGAAGGCAATGGGACGATCGCCATCTCGACGATTCTCTCGCCCGATACGGTGCTTTTGATGGGTCAGGGGGATACGCTCGATCGGTTCAAAGAGCGGATGGTGGGCGTTCTGCCCGAGACGACTCGCCTGCGCAAGAATCGCAACAAGTGGCCGCCGATCCACACGCCCATCACCTGGCAGAAGAACATTCCCAACCGGGCTTCGGTGCTGTTGGAGAAAGTCCCGGGAGGCTTCCGGGCCCCGGTTCCGCCGATCCTCTCCTGCGTGACGGGCGGATTCGACTACAACGACTACAACAGCCGCGACATGCTCAATCGCTGGGTCGATCATCCGCAGCTGGTCTGGGATGTCGTCGATAAAACTCTGGCGTCGGGCATCGAGACAATCATCCACGTCGGCCCCGAGCCGAACGTCTTCCCCGACACCTTTCGCCGCATCGCCCTCAACGTGGAAACGCAGCTCAATTCGCGCCCCTTCGCGCGGTTCGGCGTCCGCGCCATGACGACGATCATCCGCCGCCGCAGCTGGCTGCAGCGGCTGATTTCGACCGACCCGGTTCTGTTGCGGGCTCCCTACATCGAGCAGATCACGCTCGAAGATTGGCTGCTCGACCACAAGCCGGGGTAGTCGCTTCGCTGCCAACCGTGGCTTTCGTGACGGGCTTCAGAGCCGGTAAATCGGGGAGCCACAAGCCCGTTGGTGCTCCGCTTCGGCACGTTGACACCCAACTCGGGCACTTCTAGCATGGAAGAGAGGCGTTGCCACGTCGGCGCTGCCGGTCGCAACCCTCTTCGAGGCAGCAACTTACGACGGGCCATTTCCTCTCAGCCAATCCCTGGGAATCGCGCCGCCACTTTTGCGCCGCTGGTTTGTTTATTTATTGGTGAAAATCCGCGTTGAGAGCGGAATCGAGAATCCATGTCTCTTGCCCAGGGCGGTAAAGCGAGGCTCGGCCGCGGCCACTTGGCCCCACCCGTCATTCGCGTCACCAACTACGACCGCGTCTGGTCGATCCTAGTAGCCCTCTTGGCGGTGCTCGCCGTGTCGGTTTGGTTCTTGTTCCTGGTCTGGGACAGCTTTCGCCCGCACCACGCGGTGATGCAGCAGGCGATCGAGGTCATCGAAGACACGAGCGGCGGCGTCGAGAACGGCTCTCCAACCGAATCTTTGAAGCTCGAGGGGACCGGCCCCGAGCGGGCCGACGCCACGCCGGGGGAAGCCTCTGACGAGAGCCGCCCGGAAGTCGAGCAGGTGCTGCAGAGCGTTTCGCTCGAGGCAGCCAGTGGCGACGCGACGGGAACCGTGATGGCCGGTTCCTCGGATCAGCTACAGCTCGATACGGCGCCCGTCGCCAGCCCGAAGGGGGGCTTCGCGCTCGGCACCGGAACCAGGCCGGCGCTCGGGGGAGGTCCCGGATCCAGAGGGGGTTGGCCGCGGCACCAGCGGTGGTACGTCTACTTCCCGGAAGAAGGCTCGCTGACGCAATACACCAGGCAGCTCGACTTTTTCGGGATCGAGCTCGGCGCCCTGATGCCCGATCGAACGATGACCTATCTGTCGGACGTGTCGGCCGCCAAGCCGACCGTGCGGAATGCCGCATCCGGCGAGGGAGAGAAACGCCTGTTCTTTACCTGGCAGGGGGGCAAGCGGCGGCAGGCGGACATGCAGCTGTTTGCCAAGGCGGGAGTGCCCATCAACCCCGACACGATCATCTTCCATTTCTATCCGCCGGCGACTGAAAATCTCCTGGCAGTCAGGGAGCGCGATTACGGCAATCGGCCCGTGCGCCAAATCCGCCGCACGTTCTTTACGGTGATCCCCGCCGCGGAAGGTTACGACTTTGAAGTCACCCGCCAGGTCTATTACTGACGATGAACGACCGCACGGCGATGCTCGACTTGGAGGTTCGAAACGGCTCGCAGCCGGCCGAGACGCTGCGGATATCGCGCAAGCAGCCGATTTGCATCGGCCGGCACGCCTCCAACGATATTTGCATCGACGATGCGGCTGTGGCCCCGATCCACTGCCGAGTCGCCTGGAACGGGGCGGAATTCGAGGTCGCCTCGGCCAACCGGGACGGAGTCGACGTCAACGGCACGATGGTGCGGCACAGTGCGCTGAAGGCGGGCGATGTCATGCGGATTGGGCCGGCCGATCTCCTCGTCCATCAGGCACCACCCTCAACCGAGTCTGACGCCCCGGCGCCCGGATGGGAGCAAGACGACTCGCTCCCCTACCTTCCGGATCCAAAATCGTCTTCCGAGATGCCTCCCTTTGCGTCTGGGGAGGTGCCGCTGCGTCCCGTGACCGAAGAGGGCCTGCCCGCGCAGGAAGGGTGGAATCGAGGAGCCTTCCGCCCAAATGCCTGGTCAGGGATGGCTGAGCGGTTGCAGCAGGCGGAAGCGCTCAAACAAGGGCCGTCGCAAGCGCCGACCGCTCCGCCAACGCCCGCGACGACCAGCGACACCATCGGTGCCATTCTCAAGGAGCAAGAGGCTGCCGAGAGCGACGAGCCCGTGGCCCTGCTGCCTCGCCCCAAGCCGCTCAGTGCCCGCTTGTCCGAGCGGCTGGCCGCTCAAAAAATGCGACCCGGCGAACAAGAGGCCCTGCGGTCGCCTCTCATTCTGGGAATGCTCGGCGTCACGCTGGCGCTGGGACTGGCAGCAGCGGCAATTTATTTCGTCATCGGCCGCGAGTCGACCCAGCAAGAATACGACGCCGCAACCGCCGAATTTGCCGCCAAACAATACGGCCAGGCCGCGGAGATGTTCGAGAGGTTCATCGCCCGGCACAGCGGGCACCAACTGACGGCTGATGCCCAATATCAGATGTGGAACGCCCGCATTCTCAAAGAGATCAGCGGGGGCACGCCGGCCTGGAAGGTGGGGCTCGAAAAAGTCGAGCAATCGATCGACGCCAACCGCGATCGCAAGGACTTTCACGAGCACGACGCCGACCTGATCAATTTTCTGACGCAAATTGCGCTGGGCGCCTCCGCGTCGGCACAAAGCGCTGCCGATCGCAGCCTGCTCGACGTCTCGTCGGCGGCCGAAGCCATGCTCCCGCGCTATTTCCCCGACGGAAAACTTCCAGCCGAGCTGTCGGAGAAGCTGCGTTCGGCCTTCACCACCGCGGAGGAGGCGATCATCAAGCACGACGTGGTCACGGCCGGCGTGAAGGAGATCGAAAAGGAGAACTCTGCGCGGCGACCGATGGCCGCGCTCGCCGCGCGCCGAAATCTATTGGCTCGTTATCCCGACGTCGCCGCGGATGCCCGGCTGGGCAAATTGCTGACAGAGACCCTCGGCGTCGAAAAGGCCTTTGTCGTTCGCGAGGAGCTCAAGAAGCCGGCTCTGGCGCGGCAAGCGCATCCGGCCCCGCGGCCGCTGACCCTCACGATGCATACCCGCACGCGCACGGAAGAACCTGCCGGCATAAGGCCTGTGTTTGTGCTGGCCAAGGACTGCTGTTACGCAGTCGATCATGTCACGGGCGAGCCGATTTGGCGGCGCGTGGTTGGTTTGGACACTCCGTTCTTCCCGGTCAAGGTCGAAACGTCGGTCGAGGGATTATTGGTCTTTAACTCCAATCGCCTGTCGTTAATGCTCCTCGATCGAAAAACCGGGGCGGTCGTCTGGGAACAACCGCTCGACGAGGCCGTGTCCGGACCGCCGCTGGTCGATCAGGGACAGATTTATCTGGCGACCTTGGGCCGGCATCTCTACAAGATCGACCTCGAAAGCGGCCGCATCACGACGCGGCTCACGTTCTCGCAAAAGATTCTTTCGCCGCCGGCTCTGACCCGGAACAAGGAGCGGCTGATCGTGGCGGGCGACGCGTCGCTGATCTACACGCTGACGACATCGCCGCTGGAGTGTCTCCGCGTCGACGACATGGGGCACGCCGCCGGCTCGCTCGTCAATGGCGCGACGGCGGTCGGCGGGTTGGTGCTGTTGACCGAACCGGGACGAGGCTCGGGCACGCGGCTGCGCGTTTTCGACGCACAAAGCGACGAGACCTGGCTCAAGCAAGTCGACGTGCAGACGGTGGAAGGCCAGGTGCGCGACGCTCCGGTGATTCATGGAAAGATCCTGTTTGTCGCGTCGGACCCAGCACGGATTTCGGCGTTTGCCGTGTCGGACACACCGGGGCAGGAATCCCTGACGCCAACCACCAGCCTGGCGATTCCCAACCAGGAAGAGAGTCGGATTTATCTCTCGCCCGGTCCCGACGGGCAGCTGTGGATGGCCGGCAGCTCGGTCCGGCAGCTGCAGCTGAAGCTCAACTCACAGACATTCTCCCTCAACCCCGCGGAAATCGCCGTCGGGATCAGCTCGCAGCCGTTACAAGTCGTAGGGCAATATCTTTATGCCGCTCGGAAGCTGCCATTTGCTTCGAGCGTTTTCTTTTCCGAGATCGACCGCGAGCCGATGACGGGCCAATGGCGCACGGTGTTCGGTTCTTCACTAATCGCGGCCAGCGTTTTCCCAAGCGGCGAGATTGTCACCGTCGGCGAGGCGGGCGACGTCTTTGCGGTCGAACCGCGTGAGCTGGATGCGGGCGGCTTCAAGTCGTCGGCTACTTCCGTCATCGAGCCAGACCCGAAAACCGCAACTCCCCTGCGAGCCACTCGGCTGCATGACGGTAAGATCGCCGTCGATTGTTCCGGGCCGAATCCGAATCTGTGGCTCGTCGGTCTTGGTGGACAGCTTTCGGGCACTATCAAGCTCAATAAGCCGCTCGAGGCGCCACCAATCGAGATCAATGCCGGCCTCGTGCTCCCGTTGCCGGGTCGGCTGCGCCTGGTGAGTCCGACAAGCGGCGTGCCTGCGGCCGAGGAATATCTGGCGCCGGTCGAAAAGGGGCGGTCGGCCCGCTGGAAATCGGTGGAGCGCGTCTCGGAAAAAGATCTGGTGGCACTCGACAGCAGCGGACGGTTGTCGCTCTTCCAGTACCGGACCGACCCGGACCGCAATCTGGCCGCGGTCGTCTCGAAGCAACTGGAAGGACCCTGCGACTCCGGACTCGCCGTCGTCGCCGGCCGCGTCGCGTATGTCGATGGCGACGGCGTGCTGCACTTTCTCGACGTGGCAACACTCGAGCCGGTTGCCAGGCACAAACTGCCCGATCTCGCGGTGGGGCGTCTGTGGACCATCGACTCGCTGCTCCTGGTCGAAACGAGGGATCATGAGCTGGCTGCCTTCGACGGGAGTGGTCCCACCCGGTCGCTGTTCGTGACCTCGCTGAAAGACACTGGCCCTTCCGGGCGTCCCGCATTGATCCAAAATCGCCTCATCGTCGCCAATCGCGACGGCACCGTCGTCAGCATCGATCCGGCTCACGGGACGGTTGTTGCTCAAGTCGCGCTGGAGCACCCCCTTTCGGGCGGCGTGCTTGCCGTCGAGGGCCGCGTCGTCGTCTCCACGATTGACGGCAGCTTGTGCCGAGTCGATTCGTTGCTCGAGCGGCCAAGGAAGGCACCATGAAGCGCGCGATGGGCTCGAACAGTGTTCGCTCTGCGTTGCGCCGGTTTGCGCGGGTCGCAGCGATCCCGAGTGTTGGCCTGTTCGTGTTGCTGGGGCTGCTGCTCGGGCCGGCGAGCGCGTTCCAGGGGCCAGGCATTCCCGGTCAACGCCAGAAGGCTCCGCGCGCCGCCAAAAAAAGCAAAGAGCCGCCGTCAAAACCCTCTCAGAAAGACAAGAAGGAGAAGAGCGAGACGGAAGACGACGACACGAAGGGCACCGACTCAAAAGAGAAAAAGGACTCTGGCGAATCCAAACGACTGAAGGACATCAAGAGCCAGCAGAAACTCCCGAAGCTCGCGGATCTTCCGATCCCCTCCGTCGCCGAGCTGAATCAGCAACCGGTCGATTGGTTGGTGCTCGACAGCAATAACAAGGCCAACCCCGACGTCCTGATCGCCAAGCCGGTTTTTCCCCGTCCCGACACGTTGAAAAAGCTGGCCGACGCGCTCGATGAGCTGAAAAGGAGGCCGCGGCCGACCACTCCCGATGAGCGAGAGAAGCTGGAGATTCAAAAGGCTGACGTGCAAAAGATCCTCGTCACGCTTCCGGAGGATGCATCGGGTCAGATCTACGAAATCCCCACGGAGAAGGTCGACCGGATCATCTATCACGAGGATCTCACCATCCGCCGGGCAACCTTGCTTGCCGAAGAGAAGAAATTCCGCGACGCGCTCGAATTGCTCTATCCACTCCAGCGAACCGTGCCCAAGTGGAAAGGACTGGAGGACGAGTCGCGGCGGATGTTGATGAGCGAGGCCGAATCGACTCTTCACGGTGGCGATTTTCAGACGGGTTTGATGTCGCTGATGGAGCTCCACGCGCGCGACCGCAACTATCCCGGGCTGCAAACTCAGCTTGGCCGGGTGACCGACAAGCTGATTGAAACCGCCCGGCAATCTCATGACGACCGGGAAGCCCGTCACTACGTCGCCCAGTTGGCGCGACTCGAGCCCGAGCACGAGACGGTTGAAAAATGGAAGCGAGCACTGAACGCCGAGGCGCAGGACCTGATGGCCTCCGCCCTCGAAGCAGCTCGCAACGGGCGCTACGCCGAAGCGGTCGACGCGATCGATCGAGCGGCTCGCGTCTGGCCCAAGGCGGTCGGCCTGGCGGAGGCGCATCGCAAAATCTGCGAGCGGTACCAGCGGCTCTCGGTCGGGGCCATGACCCTGGCCGGCGGTGGCGCCGGGCTGCCAGTCCCGACGCTTGCCGATCAGCGCGCCACGCGACTGGAGCAGTTTGACTTGTTCGAGGTCGATCGGATCGACGACACCACACATTACCGCAGCCGACTTTTGGAACAGTGGGAGCCGACCGACTTGGGGCGTCGCGCGTTCTTTACGCTGCGCCGGAGCTCCGCGCGCTGGGAGTCGCGGCCCAGCCTGAATGCCGTTTCGGTCATGTCCACAATGCGAGCGCTGATCGATCGTTCGAGTCCCGCTTTCGACGAACGCTTCGCCAGCTACGTCGATGGAATCGAGCTCCGCTCGCCGCTGGAGCTGGAGGTGCGTTTTTCCCGCGCGCCGCCGCGGATGGAGCCGCTGTTTTGTTTTCCGATTTCGGCTCCTGGCGGCGCGGGGACGAACTTCGATCGGCAGTCGGGACTTGGGCCCGTCTTATCGCGGCGCTTCGAGTGCGCCGAGCGGTCTCCCGACAGGTCCCGGTTTCGCCGGCTGTTTCCCCAACCGGATGGATTGGATCAGTACCAGCTCGCCGAGATCGACGAGCGCCGCTACGATTCGCCGCAGCGCGAGATTCAAGCGCTCTTGCGGGGTGATGTCTCGATGCTGCTCGACCTCCCGCCGTGGGCAATCAGCCCACTGCGCAAAGACACTCGCTTTTTCGTGCTCGACTACGCGATCCCCACGACCCACGTTTTGCAGCTGAATCCCAACAGTCAGCCGCTCAAGAGCCGCGAGCTGCGGCTCGCGCTTTCCTACGCCATCGACGCGCAGCGGATCCTCTCGCGACAGATTCTGCACGCTGCCGATTCCACTGCCGGGCGACTCAGCACGGCTCCGTTCGCGACGACCAGCTACGCCTACAACGGCCTCTTGCCGCGGCGCGAGTTCAGCGCCAGCATGGCGTTCAGCCTGAACGCGGTCGCACTCAAGAGGCTGCAAGAGATTCCGCCGCTGCGCCTGGTTTGCGAAAACGATCCCCAGGCCCGATCCGCTGCCGCCGAAATCATCGCGCAATGGAAGCGTGTGGGGATCGTCGCTCAGCTCGTATCGCCCGAGCCGCAGTCGGGCTCCGGGCAAGCCGCTCAAAGTCCGCTCGAGTGGGACATTGCCTATCGCAAGCTGAGGATGGAGGAGCCGGTGACCCAGCTTTGGCCATTTATTACGGTCAATTCCGGGGCGCGCTTGGAGAGCGTGCGCGCTTTCCCCGACTGGCTGAGAATGGAGCTGCTCGATCTGGATAACGCTCCCGATTGGAAATCGGCCGTGAGCCGGTTACAGACCTTGCACGCGCATCTTTATTCCGAAGTCGCGTACATACCTCTGTGGGAGGTCGACGACGCGATCCTGCTGCGAAAAAACGTGCGCGATTTTCCCGCTTACAAGTTCGTCAACCCGTACCAGGACGTCGAACGGTGGATCGTGCAATCCTGGTTTCCGGAGGACGAACCGTGAGAGTGGGCCCCACTTTCGCGATCCTTGGGCTGATCATCGCCGCTCCGGTGCCCTCTCGAGGAGCGAGCGACGCGGCGCCGCTGGGTCGCGTCGATTATTTGCCTTATCAGGTCTCGGTCTCGGTCGCTTTCTCGCGCGATACCGAGATCACCGAGACCTTTCGACGGACGGTCTGCTCGACGCTGCGAACGCGCCTCGAACAGACATTCGGGGCGACCTGGATTTTTCCTCCGGGAGCGGACGTCGTCCCAAACGACCGCCTGGTCCCGCCGAACGAATCGGGCCTGGAGCGGCTGACTCACTCCGTCGCGGCCGAGCAGTTCGCTGGCTTCGCTTGCGACAAGGCCTACTTCCTGACGGTCAGTCGCCGCGGACCGAAATGGTTCGTTAGCGGGCGCGAATGGGACGGAACTCTGCGATCGCTGGGCCCGCCGGCCTCGGAAACGACGACGGATCGCGGAAGCGTTGCGGACGCCGCTCTCGCCGTCATTACACGGATTTTCTCGCCGCTATTGATCGTAGACGATGCGGATCGCGACTCGAAATCGGCCGTCCTGACCATTCGCGCGGGATCGATTCCCTATGGCGATCCGAAATTCCAGCCGCTCAAAGCCGGGGACATTCTGCAGCCCGTCTTTCGTTTCCTCGACTCGAAGCACGCCGTCCGCAGCATCCAGTCCGTTCCCTGGACCTATCTGGTGCTGGGCCCGGACCCAAAAAATGGTCGCAGCCAGGTGCGGGCATCGGTCGTCAGTTCGTATCGCGCTCCGCTGGCGGCCAACATGCGGCGTCGGGTCGAAGCGATCGCCGTGAGAGTGCGCCCAGAGTTTCCCGCGACGCGTCTCACGCTCGTTGCCGGAAAAGATCCACCACAGCCGCAAGCCGGGCTGTTCGTAACCGTAAGCGAGCTTGCGCCCGGAACCGCCGGCGGCAAGTCGTCAGCCAGGCCGGCGGCCGACTCACCCAGGCCGGCCGAGGCCGCCGGGAGTCGGCTCCTGAGCGATCGCTACGGAGAAGTCACCATCCCCGTCGACCCACAGCAGCCGATCGTAAGACTGGAGGTGCACAGCGGAGGTGCGATCCTGGCGCGGCGGCCTTTCATGCCGGGTCTCGAACCAGATGTGACGCTGCAGGTGGCCGACGACCGCGTGCGGCTGGGCGCCGAGCGAGAGGTCGACATTCTCGAAAGCCAGTTGATCGAGACCGTGGCGAGGCGCGGCGCGCTGATGGCGCGAACCCGGGCCGCCATCAAGCGCACGGACGTCAGTAGCGCGCAGAAACTGCTGGCGGAGGTCGACCGCCTCCCCCCGGCCGACGAATACCTCGGGCAGCTCAACAAGATCCGCGTCCTGGCACTCGAAGAGGCACACAACCGCAAGGACCGAGTGTCCGAACGCCGGATCGAGGACCTGTGCCAGAAGACGCTCGACCGCATCACGCAATACCTGTCGGACGACCGCGTGGCGACGTTCAAAGAGGAAGTCGCACAGTTGTTGAACGCCAAAAAGGTCGAGACCCAGCAACTGCAAGCGCCGATGCACCGTGACGAGAACGCTGCGCCGCGCGAAGCGAGCGCTCAGCCGGCGGCGAACGCACCGCTTCGTCGGCGCTCTCCAGACGAGCTGAAGCCGCCTGCCAAGAAGGAACCGGCGAATCGCCCCACGGGGGCAGCGGGAATTTAGACTCGATTAGTCCGCCACGACCGCGAGCCCAACTTGAGTCAAAGCACTTCCCGCGGCGGACGTTCGAGCGGCCGGCGGCGAGTGACCGAGTGCCTCAATTCACGGAAGACGAGCCCGGGAAGGGCCAGGCCGTCGCGGAAGTAACGGCCGGAGAGCCTCCGAGGCTCAAGCGCGACGCGGTGCACCCATTCCAAGCCGGACCGACGCATCCAACGCGGCGCGCGGTGCTGCTCGCCGGCCAGAAAATCGATCGTTGCGCCGACGCACAGGGCGATCTTCGCGCGAATGCGGTCCCGGTGTTGGTGGACCCACAGCTCCTGCTTGGGGGCCCCGAGCCCCACGATCAGTACGTCGGGCTCCGCGGCTGCGATCTGCGCGAGAATCCGCGAGTTCTCGGCTTCGTCCTCCTCAAAGCCGGGCGGTGGACTGTCTCCGCCCACCACGCGAATCCCTGGCCAGCGCTCTTGGACGACTTTGACGGCCCGCCGGTTCACCTCGGGTCGCGCTCCCAGCAAGTACACGCGAACAGGCGCGTCCGCCCGGGCCCGTTCGAAGAGCTGTGGGACCAGGTCGCTGCCGGCCACACGTTCCGGCACGCCCCGTCCGAGCATCCTTGCAATCAGCACGATCGGCATGCCGTCGGCAAGCACAAAATCGGCCTCGGCGTAGACGCGCGCGAATTGAGCGTGCCGCTGCAGGAGCACGGCGTGATTCACGTTGGGCGTGACCACGTACCGGCAACGGCCAGGGCCGGGCGAAGCGATCCATTCGCACAGTTCGTCGACCGCCTCGGTCATCCGGCAGGGGTGCAGGTTGATTCCGAAGAGCTCAACCGGCTCGGGAATCGCCATGCAGAATTTTCCCGTGCCTTTCGCCCGCGTCTTTTCACTCGGTCACCGGCCCGCTAAACTCGGCAAGATTATTTAAGCGACGCAGAGTTTGCAAGCTGTGATGAAAGACGACGCAAGGTTCCTGGCGTCGACGCGCGAGATTTCCGCCGCGGTCCTCGACGACCTGCCCAGCGGGCCAACCGCCGTCGGAGTTCCCGCTCGGATCGTCTATTCCAGCTGACGGATCACCCGGTCGATGCGCGTCGCCTATTTGGTCAATCAGTACCCCAAAGTCAGCCACGCTTTCATTCGACGCGAGATTCGCGCGCTCGAAAAGCTGGGCGTTTCGGTCGAGCGGATTTCTCTGCGCAAAACCCTCGAACAGCTCGTCGATCCGGAAGATCGGCTCGAATGCGAGCGGACTTATGTCGTTCTCTCACGCGGCGCCGCCGGCTTGCTGATCGCGCTTGTCGGCGGACTCGTCACGCGCCCAGCTGCGTTTCTGCGGGCGGCGCGAGTGGCGGTCCGGCTTGCCCGGCGCGCTTCGCAGCCTTGGAAGCACCTGGCCTATTTGGCCGAGGCGTGCGCTTTGGCGATCAAGTATCGTGCGATGCCGCCCGACCACATCCACGCCCATTTCGGGACCAATTCCGCCGCGGTTGCACTGTTGTGGAGCACGCTTGCAGGAATCCCCTTCAGTTTTACCGTCCACGGACCCGAGGAATTCGATCGACCCGAGAGTCTGGGGCTCGACATCAAGATTGCCCAGGCGCGATTCGTCGTCGCCGTCAGTTATTTCGGTCGCAGTCAGTTGATGCGCTGGTGCCCGGCCGACCAGTGGGAGAAGCTGCACGTCATCCACTGTGGAGTCGACGACAGCTTTCTCGACCCAATCCAGGCCTCGCCCGTGCCCGACGTTGCCCGTCTGGTCTGTGTTGGACGCCTGTGCGAGCAAAAAGGGCACGGAGTCCTGATCGAGGCCGCTGCAAAACTCGCCGAGGAGGGAGAGCCGTTTGAGCTGGTGCTCGTGGGAGACGGGCCACTGCGGGGCGAGATCGAAAAGCTGGTGCAGCAGCGCGGGCTACGCGGCGTGCGGATCACCGGTTGGAAAAGCGGTCTCGAAGTGACTCGGGAGATTCTGGCCGCGCGCGCGTTCGTGCTGCCGAGTTTCGCGGAAGGCTTGCCCGTTGTGATCATGGAAGCGTTGGCGTTGCAGCGCCCTGTAATTTCCACCTACGTTGCGGGCATTCCGGAGCTCGTCACGCCAGGCGTCTGCGGGTGGCTGGTGCCAGCGGGAAGCGTTGATGACCTGTGCGAGGCGATTCGCGCAGCACTCCATACGCCCACCGAGCGACTCGAAGCAATGGGGGAAATGGGGGCTTTACGGGTTCGGCAGCATCACGCTGCTTTGATCGAAGCTGAAAAACTCAGCAAGCTGCTTTTCGGGGCCGCGAGCGTCGCGACGATTTCAAAGACGGAATCGCGCCGGGCGTTGCACATCAGTTCAAAAAGTTCACCGTAATCTGCGACCTTGCACTTCTGACGCCGTCGTTGCTCTCGTCGAGCGAGACCGCAAGCTTACCCTCGGTCGCTGACTCGACGAGTGCCGCGCCGCCCAATGGGATCCGCGAAGCATTGATCCCTGTGGACCCGCATGCGGTCTCTGGCAGGTCGCCGGCGATTGACCTGTAACAGTCAGAATCTTGGCTGACGAAACGGTTCGTGGGACGGATCGAATTGGCTAGCGCCCGCAGCGCCGGAGTATTACGGAATCTCAACCAACTGCACAGTCTTCGTAACAAGAAGATTTTGCCCAGAGGGAATTGACAGCCATCCTGAAACCTGTAGGATGGCG
>Ga0187784_10002083_pt1 | contig 15992 bp, 12 predicted proteins | sample 1015_SJ02_MP15_2_FD_132964 | JGI IMG/M metagenome (GOLD analysis project Ga0187784, IMG submission 132964) | Tropical peat soil microbial communities from peatlands in Department of Meta, Colombia - 1015_SJ02_MP15_20_MG | ecosystem: Environmental > Terrestrial > Soil > Wetlands > Peat | place...
AGGGCAGCGTTCATCAGAGACCACAATCTCTGGGTGCGCTATTTGAGCACCGGGCGGGAGGAGCAACTGACGCAGGACGGCGCCCCCGATTTCGGATACGCCACGGATAACTCGGGTTGGAAGCATAGCGATCGCGCGATCGTGAGCTGGTCGCCCGACTCGACGCGAATTGCGACGTACCAGCAGGATCAGCGGGGCGTCGGAGAGATGTATCTGGTCAAGACACAGCCGGGACGCCCCACGCTCGATGCCTGGAAGTATGCGCTGCCCGGCGATGAGATCGTCCCCAAGATCGAGCGGGTCATCATCGACGTCGACGCACGGCGCATCGTGCGGCTGCACATGCCGCCGGAGGAGCGCCGCAGCGCGCACTGCTACGACCTCGACTGCGGGCCGAACGGATCGCTCACCGATGTTCAATGGAGCGAGGATGGGCTGCGTCTCGCATTCGTCTCCGTGTCCAGGGACCACAGGCGCGCGCAACTCCGTGTGGCGGATGCCGCGACCGGTGCGGTGCAGGATATCCTCGACGAGCGCCAGGCGACGTTCTATGAATCGGCGACGGCTTGGGCACAGAAGGCGGTGAACTGGCGATATCTCTGGGCCACACAGGAAGTGATCTGGTTCTCGCAACGCGATGACTGGGGCCATTTGTACCTCTACGATGCGAACACGCACACCCTCGAGCGCCGGATCACCGGCGGCCGTTGGAACGTGGTCGACTTGCTGCGAGTCGACGAGAAGCATCGTCAGCTCTACCTAGTAGGCGTGGGCCGCGAGAGGGGGCGTGATCCGTACTTCGCGCACTTGTACCGGGTGCGACTCGACGGCCGACACCTCGAGCTACTCACGCCCGAGAACGCGGATCACGACGTCTCGCTCTCGCCCTCCGGTGATTACTTCGTCGATAGCTACTCCACCCCGGGCACGCCTCCGGTTACGGTGCTCCGCAAGCGTGACGGCAAACTGATCCGCGCATTGGAACGGGCCGACATTTCCCGGCTCGTGAAGCTCGGGTGGCAACCTCCGATCCCGATCACCGTGAAGGCGAGAGATGGCGTCACGGATCTCTACGGTCTGTTGTTCAGGCCCACGCACTTCGATGAGAGCACGAGGTATCCGGTCGTCAACCGGATTTACCCCGGGCCGCAAATCGGGAGTGTCGGCCGCCGCACATTCGCGGCCTCGCGTGACGATGCACAGTCGATCGCCGAGCTCGGGTTCGTGGTCGTCACTCTCGACGGCATGGGCACCTCGCTGCGCTCCAAGACGTTTCAGGACGTCTCCTACGGCAGGCTGGACGACAACACCCTGCCCGACCAGATTGCCGGCATGCGCGAGCTCGCACAGCGTTATCCCTGGATCGACCTGACCCGAGCCGGGATCTGCGGACATTCCGGCGGCGGCTATGCGGCGGCCGCTGCCATGCTGCGCTATCCGGACTTCTTCCGGGCGGGGGTATCGGAGTCGGGCAATCATGATCAGCGAGGCTACGAGGGCGACTGGGGCGAGCAATACGCCGGCCTGCTCACGCGCAATGCGAACGGCACCTCGAGCTACGACGGTGAGGACAACGCAAGCGTCGCCAAGAACCTGAAGGGCCATCTGTTGTTGATGCACGGCACGGGAGATGACAACGTGCCGCTCAATCTGACGCTACTGCTGGTCGATGCGCTCATCCGCGCCAACAAGGATTTCGACCTGCTGCTGCTCCCCAACCAGCCCCACATGTATGGTGGCGAGGCGGAACTGTACGCCACCCGACGTCGCTGGGACTACCTCGTTCGCCATTTACTCGACGCCGAACCGCCGGCGGGATACGAGCTGCATCGACCCGTGGAGTATTGAATGCCCGATCTGCGCTCACTCGGCCTTGGCGAACCGATCACTCGTCGAGACTTCCTCGGAGCGACGTTGATTGGGCGCTCCGCCCTCCACGATGGGCTATGAGCACGTTCGTCACCTCGGCTGCCGGGGTGCGCATTCCCGGCATCGTTTACGGCACGGCCTGGAAGGCTGCGCACACCGAGCGCCTCGTGAGGCTCGCCATCCGAGAAGGCTTTCGCGGGATCGATACGGCCTGTCAACCCAAGCACTACAACGAAGCCGGGGTGGGAACCGCGCTCGAGGCATGCTTCGCCGGGGGCCTGCGCCGTGAGCAGATCTACCTGCAAACGAAGTTTACGCCGCTCTCGGGTCAAGATCCCAAACGCATTCCGTATGATCCGGCGGCGCCGCTCGAGGAGCAGGTGGCCCAGTCCTTTCGGGTCTCGCTGCAGAACCTGAACACCGCTTACCTGGATTGCCTGATGCTGCATTCGCCGCTGCCGACCATTCAGCAAACGCTTCGAGCGTGGCGAGCGATCGAGGCGATCGTCGAGTCAGGCGGCGCGCGCCAGGCGGGAATCAGCAACTGCTACGGTCTCGCGGAGTTGCAACAGCTGACCCGGGAGGCGAGCGTCAAGCCGGCGGTTCTTCAGAACCGTTTCTACGCCGACACCGGCTACGATCGCGAGCTACGTGCATTCTGCAAGCGACAGCACATCGTCTATCAGAGCTTCTGGACGCTCACCGCAAACCCGCAGCTGCTCGCGCACTCCGCGATCGCCGGCCCGGCACGATTCCACGGAAAGACGGCGGCGCAAGTGCTGTTTCGCTATCTGACCCAGGCCGGAGCCGTGCCGCTCACCGGAACGCGCTCCGAAGCGCACATGCGCGAGGACCTCTCGATCTTCGACTTCGAGCTGAGCACGCGCGAGCGCACCGCGATCGACCAAGCACTCGCGGCGTAAGGCCGCCGACTATCTCGTAGGATCGCCGAACCTTGCGTATCATTTGCCAAGGCGCATGCTGCGGCCGGCGAGTGAGACTCAAGCGCAACCAGAGAGCGTTCGATCATGGTAAAGATCCCCCCCGGAGTCGGTCCGATTCATCCCCAGGTCGTCGTTCTCGTGGGTGCCACCGGCGATCTCTCGAAGCGCAAGCTGTTTCCGGGAATGTTTCATTTGTCGACCTCGGGATGCATAGCCCAATGCAGAATCATCGGCGTCTCGCTCGATGACTTGGACGGCGACGGATTTCGCGAGCAGATGCGGCAAGCCGTCGCCGAACACTCGATTCGCAAGGTCGATGATGCGGATTGGAGCCGGTTCGCGCAGGCCCTGAGCTACGTGCCGCTGACAGCCGGTCCAGGCGCCCTGAAGTCCGCGGTCGATGCGGCCGAGCGCTCATTGGGCGCCGAGAGCCGGCGATTGCATTACCTGAGCGTTCCGCCGAATGCCGCCCTCTCTGCGGTCCGATTGCTCGGCGACGCCGGTCTCGTCGATCGTTCGCGCGTCATCATGGAGAAGCCCTTCGGCACCGACCTCGCCAGCGCCGTGCAGCTCAACAAGAAGCTGCACGAGGTGTTTCGCGAGGATCAGATCTACCGGATCGATCATTTTCTCGGCAAGGAGCCGGCGCAGAACATCTTGGCCTTCCGCTTCGCCAACGGCTTGTTCGAGCCGATCTGGAACCGCAACTTCGTCGACCACGTGCAGATCGACGTGCCCGAGACGCTGGGTCTCGGAAAGCGCTCCGCCTTCTACGAGACGACCGGCGCGTATCGCGACATGGTAGTGACGCATTTGTTCCAGATTCTGGGCTTCATGGCGATGGAGCCGCCCACCTCGTTGGAGCCCGCACCGATCAGCGAGGAAAAGAACAAGGTATTTCGCAGCATGCTGCCGATCAAGCCGAGCGAGGTGGTGCGCGGTCAGTACACGGGCTACCGATCGGAGCAGGGCGTTGCCGCGGATTCGGATACCGAGACGTTCATCGCGCTGAAGTGCAGCATCGACAACTGGCGCTGGGCGGGAGTGCCGTTCTTCTTGCGCACCGGCAAGCGCCTCGCCGAAGGCCAGCGAATCATTTCTATCGCCTTCCGCGAGCCGCCGAAGAGCATGTTTCCGGAAGGCTCCGGAATCGGCACCCAAGGTCCCGACCATTTGACCTTCGATCTCGCGGATCAGGCCAAGCTGTCGCTGTCATTCTACGGGAAGCGCCCGGGTCCCGGCATGCGCCTGGACAAGCTCAGTCTGCAGTTCGCCATGCACGACACCACCTATGTGGGTGATGTGCTCGAGGCGTATGAACGATTGATCCTCGATGCGATGCGCGGCGATCGCACCCTGTTTACCAGTGCCGACGGCATCGAGCGCCTGTGGGAGGTTTCGATCCCCTTGCTGGAGACGCCGCCCCCGGTACGCCCCTATGCCCCGGGCTCGTGGGGGCCGAATGCGATTCACCAGCTCGTCGCTCCCTACGCCTGGAGACTGCCCTTCGAGCGCACCTGGCGAAACCCGAACGCCACCGGCGGCTGAGCGGATCAGCCATCCAGCCGCATTGCCGCGCGTCGGTCTCGCACAGGCTCGATTGACGTAGAAGTCAGGGGCTCACGACCTCATGAGCTCGAGCGTTTCCTCGACAATGGGAATGGGCTTCGCGGGCGCTTTGAAGTAGGCCATTCCGGCACTCAGATATCGGCACCGCCAATCGAAATTCGAGAATTGCGAATAGCTGTCGAACACCGCCTCGGACCATTTGTAGTCGTGCGCTTCGTCGCCGCCGTAAGCGAGATGCTGCCGAGCGGTGGCGATCAAGGCATCCGCATCACCGTGAGCGCGCAGATAGCCCAGAGTCTTGCGCGCCGCTTGCGCGCGGCGATCGGCAGCGAGCTCGGAGAAAATCTCGCGGATTGCCTCAGCGCCCGTGCCACCGAGGGGCAGCGGCTGAAGCTCCTCGAGGCCCGGATTTGAGTCACTTGCGTTGCCGAACTGGCGAAACATGGCACAGAACGCCGCGCACTGGAGCAGCATGAGTTGCTGGGTCTGCTCGTCGCTCGATGTGCGATAAGCGTAATGCAAGGCATTCGCGCTGGTGCTGGCATGCAACAGCACGATATTCGCCTGGCGCATGGGAAGCTCCGCCGCCATGTCGAACAGGACTTGCCAGATCGCCTCGGGCGAGATCTGCTGCCGCAGCATCTCGACGACGATCGGGCCCGCCTCGACTTCCGTTGCCCGATTCAGGGCGGCACGGAGCTCCGAGCGTGCGCCGGTATCATCGCGCCCTTGCTTCCAGGATCGCGGGATCTCATGCAGTTTCTCTCGATTGCGCCGCCACGGCCGATCGGGCGAAAGGTCGTGACTCGCCGGATCGGGATCCCCGCCTTTGTTCTGAAGCGCTGCCACGGTCGAGCGCAGTAGGGGTAGAGCGCCGTCGCCGCCGAAGAGCGTGCAGAGGCGGTGCGCGTTGCTCACGGTGATCGCCTTGTGACCGATGGCTCGAAGATCGCGCGCGCCGAATTCAAAAAGGAGCGAGAGGATTTCATGAGCGCTCGCGATCTGCGCGTAATTCACCACCGCTGCGTCGGCGGCATCGCGATCCCAGTGGTCCAGCGCAGCGATGAGCGAGTGGCGCGCCGCCTGCGCATCGTCGACCGGTCCGGCCACCCTCGCCGGCAATCGCCAGCCGCTCGTTGCGTGCTCTTCGGCCTGTGTATTCTTGAAATAGTCCGCGGCCCAGACGACCGGGAGCCATTGGTCCGTCGAGGACAGATGCTGCGCGGCCGATTGGATGGCGCGCAGCATCATGAACGCATGATACTTGTATCCGACGTCCGGATACGGCTGAACGTTGCGCACCGCCGCCAGCGACAGCGCAGCGATCGCCTCTTCCTGGCGCAGGCCCGCGCGAATCATGCGCACGAGCTCGCCGGGGATTCGCTCGCGCGGTGACTCTTCGAGCAGCTCGAGCATCTGCGCCACCGGCGCGGCGGTCGACCAGCCGACCCGTCCGGCCAAGCCCAAACCGGCGGCACCGGCCGTTTGGATGAAGGTTCGTCGATTCATCGCTGTCACCGCCGTCCCGGAGCGCAGCGCCGTCTCAGTGCGCGCTCAGCCTACTATCGTCGACCGCGTGGGCGTAGTAGCGAACTTCGTGGCTCCCCCATGCCGCCGGATGGCCGGCAAAGCCCTGCCTCAGGGTGGCACTCCGGTAGTTGGTACCGCCCGCCTGGGTGATTTGGGGACCCTCGGATTCCACGTCCGCAACGCTCTTCTCGCTCGGTCGAATGATCGCGATGTGACCGGGCTTGTCTTCATAATGATTGTGATAGGCGGCGACGACGAAGTAGCCCCGGTTGGCGTAATGCTGAGCTTGCACTGCACTTTCGACAGCTCGCCAGCCTTGCCGCACACCCTCCTCGGCAAGCCAGTCCACTTGTGCGTTCGCGAGCAGCAGCTGCGGATGCTCGGGCGGGCGAAGGATGTAGATTCCGAGCCGCTTTGCGGCGGCAGCCACGAACGCACTGCAGTGAGTGTGCTTGCCCATTCCATGCTCCGGCTGTCCGTCGGGCACGCCCGTTTCCCAATTGACGTGCACTCCGGCCGGCCAATGATCTTCGACCTGCAGCGCGTCGATGATCGCAACGACTCGCTCCGCGCGCTCGGCGATCTCCGCCGCGATCGCGGCATGAGTGATCCATGCGAGAACGAGCGGGGCGAAACCAAAGCACTTGAGAGGAGCCAACTCTGACCTCTCCGGGGGTGGTTCTCCGCGAGTATAGTCCACAGCCACTTGCGTCGCGAATTTGATCGCATGCGCGCCGAGTATCCCGGCCGCTTCATTCTGCTGTAAGAAAATTAAGGTTGCGTGCGCCACGCTTCTCCTCGCATGCACCGAATCACCTGCGAAAACGAATGAACCCAGCGGAGGCAATTCCATGAAAACGAAAAGGCTGGATCGGCGTGGAGCTCGGCCGGCGGCCGCGTTGGCTTTGTTGGCCTGCGCACTGCCCATCGGCGCGCAACGGCAAACTACGCGTCGATCATGACGGCACATTGACCGTCAGGTTACAGGAATCAAATTCAATCTTGACTTGCCAGGATTTGGTGCTTGATCAGCATGCGTACACCGCTCGCCCAGCCTGCATCATCGCCCGCGAAATTCGCCTCCTGCTCGTCGAGAATCTTCCCGGTTCGAGCGTCGCGAATTTGAATCCGCACGTAGTAATCCGTCTGCGTGACTCTGTTCACGACCCCGATCAGGGACTGCTCGGCTCCCAGCTGCCAGGCAATGCCGGCCTCGCAGCCATCGCAGTTTCGCAAGGACTTCTCCTTCACCTGCGCGGCGTCGACCTTACTTACATCGACGAGGCTGTAGCGTCCCGATTCTGCGAGCATCCGGCGTGCCTCGCCGCTCACCTTGTCCATGCTGGCCGTGCTACTCGTGGTCTTCCCGAGAAACGAGGCCGCGGGACTCACGTCTTCCAGCTCGAAATCGAACACCGCGATCTTGACGGGCGATGACCTGTGGGCGTCTTCGGCCGACGCAACCGGGAGCGCCAGAGCGAGAACGCCGATCGACCCGACCGAGGCCAACCATCGCCACGACTTGCCTCGTCGAAGCATCCGTTCGGTTAGAGCCCGTTGCATGTCATCTTCCTCCTGATTACGGCACTTCTCGGGCACTGAGCGCCATTGCTAGTAGTGGACTGCGTAGCGATCGTGCGGGGCAAATATCCCGGCATAGACCACGGCCAGCAGGCCGGTGAGGAAAATGCCGTCGAACGTTCCTGCCCCGCCAATGGATGCGACCGGGGCCCCGAGCCCCTGTATCTTGCCCAAGTTGAGCAAGTCCGCACCGATGAGTGTCCCGAGGCTACCGCTCGCGTATGCGAGCGGTCCTGCATAGCGTCGCGACAGCGCAACGGCGGTCACCGCAGTCACCAGAGGTGGGACGAACACGGGCTCCGCGATGCCCAATCCGGGCTCGGGCTTGGCAAGCAGATAGCATGCCGTCGTGACGATCGCGATGCCGACCAGGCTGAGCTCATACAGGCGGTTCCTCACGATCAGGTACAGCGACAGTAGCGTTGGGATGACCGCGCCGCCCACGTTGACAACGAGCAGAGTGCCGGGCCATTCGTGGACCACCGGGATCATGTAGCGCATTCCAAAGAACGTGACCTCGGTGGAAGTCGTGACCTCTCGTTCCGGCAGGTAGGCGACGGGGATGTTGACGTAGCTCCCGAGCAGGCAAAGGAGCAACACCGCGAGCATCGTTCCGGGGCTCAGCCCCATCGTCTCCGAAGCGAATCTCAGCAGACGGGATGCGATGGATCCGGCCATCAACGCAAGCAAGATGATCAGTGCCAAGAGCACCGGCCAGGCCACCGGGAAATAATGCACGCCGGAAGGAATCATCGATGTCTCCGAGTGATGAGGGCCCCTCTAGCTTAGCAAGCCGCCGCGCCGCTCTCGACGCCCGGCGGCGATTTGACGGGCAAGCGCCCAGCAAGCAAAGTGACGGGCACTCTGGTTAGTGGGGAAGCGGTCAGCCGGCTCGCCGGATCGACTCATTCGATGCGTTCATGGCCCAGTTTACTGATCGATGCATTGTGGATCATCTGGCTGGTTTACTGGGTGGTGTCGGCGCAATCCACCAAGCGTTCGCGTGAGCGCGAGAGCGTGCGCTCGAGAGCGGGGTTCCTGAGCGCCATGGGCCTCGTCGTGCTGCTATTGGCGGTCCATCGCTGGCCTGGCGTGCTCGGGATGCGCGTCGTGGGCGGGGATTGGATCCGATACGCGTGCGCGCTTGCTCTGGTCCTCGTCGGCCTTGCGTTCAGCATGTGGGCGCGGTCGGTTCTCGGGGAGAACTGGAGCGGGACCGTGACCATCAAGGTCGACCATGAGCTCATCCGGCGCGGTCCCTATCGGCGCATTCGTCATCCGATTTACACCGGCATCCTGCTCGCGTTGCTCGGCTCCGCGCTCGCGACCGGTCAGCTGCGCGGGTTGCTCGCAGTCGTGATTGCCTGCATTGCCTTCCGGCTCAAGTCGCACGTCGAGGAGGCCTGGATGGAGCGCCAGTTCGGCGAGCAGTACGCCGCGTACCGGCGCTCGAGCTGGGCCTTTCTCCCCTTCGTTCTCTAGGCCGGCAGCCGCTTCAGCGCACCGTGGGCCGCTCTCGTTCTCGTCGCCGACGTTTGCTTTTCATCGCCCTGGGCTCGGCAGGCCTGCTCGCAGCAATCGCCGCGCTATGGGTCATGCACCTCGATCGGCTGGTCACGCGCGAGTTTCAGGGCCGACATTGGTCGGTGCCGGCGCGCGTCTATGCGGCGCCGCTCGAGCTCTATGCGGGTGCACCCGTCAGTGCCGCGGATCTCGAGGAGCAGCTGCGCCTACTGCACTACCGCCGGGGCGATCCCTCGAAGGGGCCCGGCCTCTATCGACGAGTCGGCAATGGGTTCGAGCTGCACGCGAGGCGAGTGCGCTTCATCGACGAGCTGCGCGAGCCCAGGATCGTGTCGATTCATGCGGACGGCTCCTCGATCACGAGCATGAGACAGGGCGACGGAAACGATCTTCCCGTGTTCCGGCTCGACCCCCCGGTGATCGGAAGTGTCTTTCCAGTGCACGGAGAGGACCGTCTCGTGATGGCGCCCGCCGACGCGCCGCCGTTGTTGCGGCAAGGGATCAAGCTCATCGAGGACCGGCGCTTCGATGAGCATCACGGCATCGATCCCCTCGGGATTGCGCGTGCCATCTGGGCCGACCTTCGCGCGCAGCGCCTCGTGCAAGGGGGCAGCACGCTCACACAGCAGCTCGTGAAGAACTACTTCCTCTCCGACGAGCAGACCCTGAGCCGAAAGGTGACGGAGGCCGTGATGGCATGGCGCCTCGAGGCACACTACTCGAAAGAGGAAATTCTCATCGCCTACTTGAACGAGGTCTATCTCGGGCAGGACGGCGCGCGCGCGATTCACGGCTTCGGCTTGGCGAGCGAGTACTACTTCGCTGAGCCCTTGGACGAGCTCGATGCCGCCGAGATGGCGCTTCTCATCGGACTGGTCAAGGGGCCGTCCTATTATGATCCGCGCAAGCACCCCGATCGCGCCATCGCGCGCCGGAACCTCGTGCTCAGGGAGCTCTTCGAGTCCCATCTGATCGATGCGGCGACCGCCCAGCGTGCCGCCGCGGCGCCGCTCGGGCTCAAGCCGCCGAGCGGTAGCTACGTGCCGGCCTATGTCGACCTGGTGCGGCGCGATTTGAAGCGCGACTACGCTGAGGCTGATCTTGCCGCCGCGGGCCTGTCCGTGTACACGAGTCTCGATCCGCGGGCGCAAGCAGCGGCGGAGCGTGCCTTGATGCAGAACCTCGCGCGACTCGATGCCCGATCTCGGCTGCGCGGGGCGCCACTGGAAGGTGCGGTGGTGATCATCGAGCCCAACAGCGGCGATGTGGTCGGCGTCGTCGGTGGGCGCGAGGTCGGCAGCGCCGGCGGCTTCAATCGCGCGCTCGACGGGCGCCGGCCGATCGGCTCTTTGGTGAAACCGGCCGTTTATCTCACCGCGCTCGAGAGCGGCCGCTACAACGCCGCGACACTCATCGACGATGCGCCGATCGAGCTCAAGCTCAGCGACGGGAGCATCTGGGTGCCGCAGAACTTCGATCGCGAGCTCCACGGCAAAGTGCCGCTCGCGCGGGCCCTTGCCGAGTCGATGAACTTGGCGACCGTGCGGCTGGGGCTCGACCTCGGGCTCCCCAAGGTCGCCGAGACGCTCGAGCGGCTGGGACTTCCGCCTCCAGCGCTCAATCCCTCACTCCTTTTGGGCACAGTGGAGGCAACGCCTCTGGAAGTGGTACGAATGTACACATCGCTCGCGAACGGCGGCTTTCGCGCGCGGCTGCGTGCGGTGCGAGCGGTCCTCGACGATCAGGGACGCCCGCTCAAGACCTTCAAGGTCGAGGTCGAGTCGGCCGCGCCATCCGCCGCGGTGTACGAGCTCGATCGCATGCTCATGCTGGTGGCGACGCACGGCACCGCGCGCGAGGCGGCAGCGAGGCTCCCGCGCGGCCTGAGCTTTGCCGGAAAGACCGGCACCTCATCCGACACGCGCGACAGCTGGTTCGCGGGATTCACCGGGAGCTACTTGTCGGTCGTTTGGGTAGGTTATGACGACAATCGCGTCACCGGGCTCACCGGCGCCCAAGGTGCACTCCCCGTGTGGGCTGACACCGTCGCTGCGCTCAAGCCGGTTTCCTTCGATCCCGTGGCGCCGGATCCCGTCGAAGACCGCTGGATCGGCTTTGCGGACGGGCTCGAGACCACTCCGGCGTGCAGCGCGGATGCGGTCGTGATCGCGGTACCGAAGGACACGACGCTGCCGGAAGATCCGAATTGCAACCCCTCGCAGCCGAAATTCTCGCAACCTGCCACGCTGGGTGACAAGATCAAGTCATGGTTCAAGGGCAACGTGCACTGATCGCTCTCGTGCCGGCGCTCGGCGCCGTGGGCCTCCTCCTCGCCGGCTGCCCATCGCCCGCGCCTCGACCGACACCGCCCGAGAGTTCGGCGCCGTATGTGACCCCGCCGAGCGAGACGCCCGTGCCCACCCTGCCGCCGCAACGACCGCCGCAACCGCCGCGCGAGCACCATCTGTCGCCGGCCACCCGCTCGCTGGTCACGCAAGCGCACAGTCAGCTCTCGCGCGGCGACGTGGACGGGGCATCCTTGACGCTCGATCGGGCACTGCGCATCGAGCCGAGCAATCCGCTCCTCTGGACTGAGCTTGCCCGCGTGCGCCTCGCGGAGAACGATGCTCATCAGGCAGAGGAATGCGCGCGCAAGGCGTGGGCACTTGCGGCCGGGGATCTCGCCGCGCAAACCCAGGCGGCCCATGCGCTCGTCGACGCCTTGCGCATGCAGGGACGCAATCAGGACGCTCAACAGATCGAGAAGAGTATGCAGTAGCTTCGAGCGCGAGCGCCGTGGACAGAAGCTCAGAGCGCTGGCCGAAGCCTGGGCGAAGGGGCTGTCACTCGTAAGGCGTGCCGTTGCGGCGAGGTACTTCGCCGGGCGGGTGCTGCGGTTGATGAGCTGTCCATCCGCATCTCCTGCGGGAAAGCACGCGCGAGCGGTAAGGGCGAGCGGATACGCGCCAGGGCGCCCTCGCTCGAGCGCCTCACGGCAGAAGGCCGAACACTGCCACGCTGTTGGTCGTTGCGGCGAATACCTTGCCGTCCGCAACCACCGGGGCGATGAACTTGTTGCCGGAGCCGAACTGGTCGCGCCCACCCGACGCTTGGTTGCTGTTGTAGAGTTCGGTGGCGAGATTGGCGGCGGAATAGGCGTGGAGCACGGCGGGTGAGGTGTTCTCGTAAGCCCAGACGATGCCGTTCGTCGTGCCGTTCGCTGAGACGACGGGGAAAGTCCCGGGGTATGCAAACTGCGTCGAGGTCTGCGAGGCCGGGGACGAGGCGAGCATTGCCTTCGAGATCGGGAACGCCATGAGCGAGCCGCCCTGGGGGCAGTAGTAGACCGTGGAATTGAAGTAGGCGGGTGTGGAGAAGATGCCGTTCGGCAGCACCCCGTCGAGCTCCTGCCAGATCGAGTCCGAGCTCGCATTGAACTTGCCCATGTTGTCGCGATCGACCACGTAGAGGTTGCCGTCCTTACCCGCCCCGACGGCGAGATGTCGCGTGGTTCCGCCCGCATCGGTCATATCCGGCAAGAGCATGATGCCGCCGGATCCGAGATCGGTGTCCGAGGAGGACTCCGCCACTTCGCCGTCCATCGCAAAGTAGTCGCTGACCGCGATGGGTTCGCCCGCGGCCGTCAGCTTCACGAAGGAGTTCCCGTAATCCCCCAGGCTCGGGAAGCCCATCGCGTTCAAGGTCGTGTCGAACTTGCCGTTTGCCGTGAGGAGGTAGACGTTGCCCGCGGAATCGGCCGCCGGCCCACCGCCGCTCATCCAGATCGCGGGGCCCTGGTTCGCATAGCCCGAACCGCTCGCGTTCAGCGCGAGGTTGAAGGCGCTCGTTTGCGCGAGCGTCGACTCGCTGTAAGCGATCACCCAGCCGCCGTAGGGACCAATGTCGCAGTGCGAGGCAAAGCTCGTGTAGATCGTCCCGTTCACGAGGAGTAACGCGGCTCGCTCCTTGTATTGCCCAGGCGCGAAGCTCGACGCACCGTCCGTCGCAACGATCTCGGTGGGGCTCGAACCAAGCTCGGCGCCCGTGGTGACATCGAGCGCGTGCAGGCGCTGGTGATAATTCGACGAGGAGTCCTTGGTCATCGCCACGACGAAGATCGTGCCGTGCGCACCGGCGTTGCGATCGATCACGGGAGTCGAGGTGATGCCGATCTCGGGGGTGACCTGGTTACAGCCCCGGTCGTCGCTCGTGGTCTCACCCGAGCCGAGCAGCGAGACGTTCCACAACACCGCCCCGGTATCGGAGTCAAAGGCGAAGACGGAGTCGTGTTCGGTCGCCACGAAGACGACGCTGTGCGCGGCTCCTGACACCGTGAGCGCGGAAAGATAGAGCGGCTGCGCGTCGACCAGTCCATCGACCATGAGGTTGCGCAGCAAGCCGAACGTCGCCACAGCGACGTTGGAAGAGGTCAACCTCGTCTCCGCGAGGTTCTGCCCGCTGCGCAGCAGGTCGTACTTGTAGGTCACCACATCCGTGCCAGCGGTGGGCGCGTTCACGGTGAGCGTCGCCGCCTTCGAGGTGATGCTCCCTGCGGTGTTGCGCACGATGACGGTGAAGGTCGAGCCCGAGTCCGCCGTCGTGGTCGCCGGTGTCATGTAGCTCGAGGCGGTCGCACCGGTGATCGGCGTGCCGTTCTTCTGCCATTGATAGGTCAAGGGCGCGGTGCCGGTCGCAACGACGCTGAAGGTCGCCGTCTGTCCGGCGGTGACTGTCTCACTGGCCGGCTGCGTCGTGATCTGGGGCATGCTCGCCTGGGTGAACGAATTCGAATTGCCGCCGCCGCACGAGGCCACGAGCGCCGCCAGTGACACGGCCAGCAACGAGAAACTCCAACGCGAGGCGATCATGGCGCAAGCCCTGCACTATCCTAGTAGGCAGGATTGCAAACGCAGACCGTGCTTGTAAAAGAGTCTCCGATGGACGACAGCGCAGACAGGATACGTTAAATCGGTGAGCGGACCGCGTCCGGCCCGCTCACCCGTTGCCTCGTGCAAAACATCCGCCCGGTCAGAGGCGACCGGTGGATCGCTGAGCTAGCGCGGCCAGAACTGCTGTTCGGGGCTTTCATTGCACGGCTGAATGGTGAGCTGCACACCATTTGTCGTGTAGCTCCCGCCCCAATCGAGGCACAGGCCGCTCGCCTCGGTGGTCGTGCGTGCCGCTAAGGCGAGCGCGCCCTCAGCGCAGCGCCGCGGCGAGGATGAGCCGCGCCTTTTCCCAGTCGCGTTGTACGGTACGCGTGGTCACATCCAGAGTCTCGGCGATCTCCTGATCGCTGTAACCGCCGAAGTAGCGCATCTGGGCAACGTCGGCCAGTCGCGAGTCCGCCTCGCGCAACACCTCGAGTGCCTCGTGCACCTTGAGAATCGTCTCCTCGTCCACCGCAAGATTGTCGGCCACTTTGGTGGTCAGGGTGACCGGTGCCAAGTCCCCGCCGCGCTTCTCGGCCCTGCGCTCGCGCAAGGTATTGACGATGACGGAGCGCATGACCTGCGAGGCGTAACTGAAGAAAGCGCGCCGATCTTCCGCCCGAAGGTCTCCGATACGCACGAAGCGCAAATAGGATTCGTGCACGAGGGAGGTCGTATCGAGAACGGCGTCGCCGCCGCCTTGCCGCAGACGGGCATGGGCCAGCCGGCGCAGCTCGGGATATGCAGCAGAGAACAGCGCATCCCGCGCTGCTTCCTCACCTGCCTGGAGTCGCTCGAGGATCTGTGTGAGCTGATTCATTCCAAGCGCTCAGTTTGCCCCGCTTGGAGCTCACCTTAACGCGCCGATTCACAATGCGCCAGCCGCCCTCGGGCCGCTGCGCCCCTCGCGTCGGCAGTTATGTCATCAAGCGCGGCTTGCGCCTCGGGCTCACAGATGTGCTACTGCCGAGCGCGACGTGCTCCTGCCCGACGCGGATGACCACTCGCCCGAGCTCTCGACGGTGCCCCGAGTTGGTGCAGCGGGCCGGCCTCGGCAGGATGAAGGGGATACTCCGCCCGTTGATGAGGCGGAGGCGCCCATTCGCCCCGGCATCAAGTCATCGTCTGCTGCCACAATTCGCCCGAATCTCGCCACCGAACTAGCCCGGTGGCCGCTCACACTTGTCTCTCGAGCGAGATCAGGAGGGTGGCGGCATGGTTAGCGGTGATCTACAGATCTGGCTGAATCACTTCGAATATCACGCCGAGCATCCGCGTCGTGTTCTGCACGGCGGGCGTGACGTGCTATGGCCTCACGAGCGGCGGCGCATCGCGAGCTCGATTGCGACGCTTCAGCTCGGCGAGGAGTCCGCGGGCCGCAGGCTCGAGCGCGCGGCCCAGCGCTGCGCGCACGAAAACCGCATCGCATTGCTCGCCCGAATCCTCGAATTACTGGCTCGCGAGGAGCAGCGCCATGCGCAGTTGCTCGAGACCTTTATGGCGGATCATCGGATTCCGATCAAGAGGGCGGGCTGGACCGATTGGGTGTTTCGTCGCGTGCGAGGACGTGCGGGTCTCGAGCTGTATCTGTACGTTCTCACGAGCGCCGAGCTGATTGGCATCGTGTGCTACCGCGCACTCGAATCGGTGACGGGCTGCCGGCGCTTGCAGCTACTCTGCCGTACCTTGGTTGCCGACGAGCTCGCTCACGTTGGCTTCGAGTCTCAGCTGTTGGTGACTCTGCGCGTCGGTCGGGCCGCTCCGATAAGGGCCCTCATTCGCTGGGCTCATTGGGTATTCTTCGCAAGCACGGCGCTCGTGGTGTGGCTCACGCACCGCGCGGCATTGCGCCACGCGCGCTACAGCGGGCGGAGCTTCGTGCGCGCCTGTCTCGCACAGTATGCCTTCTACTTGGGGCCGGCGAGCGCGGCGCTCGCGTCCATCCCGCTTGCCCGCCCCACCCCTACAAAATAGACGCACGGCGTTCGTGGAGATCGTCGCTTAGAGAAAGGCGAGTTTCGGCTGCTCGCCGAGCGCGAGCCGC
>Ga0187784_10002084_pt1 | contig 15988 bp, 14 predicted proteins | sample 1015_SJ02_MP15_2_FD_132964 | JGI IMG/M metagenome (GOLD analysis project Ga0187784, IMG submission 132964) | Tropical peat soil microbial communities from peatlands in Department of Meta, Colombia - 1015_SJ02_MP15_20_MG | ecosystem: Environmental > Terrestrial > Soil > Wetlands > Peat | place...
CGAAGCGGCCGGCGGGCGCGTTGCGGTCGCACCGGCGCAGAGCTTTCACATGAAGCCGATGGTGAACGCGATCGTCGCCGCGATCGGGTCGTAAGGCTCAATAGCGCCGCAGGCGCGTATTGCGCCGGAAAACCGCGGCGCAATACGCCCCGGCACGAAGTGCCCGCGGCTATTGCGCCCTACCCTGTCAGCATGAATTGCGTTAGCGTTCGGCCCTTCCCCAGGGGCCCGAGCATCATGAAACTTCGCCGTCGCCGTTTTCTGCGTCTCGCCGCGGGCGCCGTTGCGCTCCCCGCTTTGTCACGGCTCGCGCGTGCGGATGATTATCCCTCCCGGCCGGTGCGCTGGATCGTGTGCTTCGCGGCCGGCGGCCCGAACGATGTGACGGCGCGCCTCGTCGGGCAATATCTCGCCGAGCGGCTCGGCCAGAACTTCGTGATCGAGAACCGGGTCGGGGCCGGCGGCAACGTCGGCATGGAGGTCGCGCTCTCCTCCCCGCCCGACGGCTACACCATCGCCTTCGTCGGCCCCAACAACGCGATCAACGCGACGCTTTATGAGAAGCTGCCGTTCGACTTCATGCGCGACAGCGTGCCGATCGCCGGAACGATGCAGCTCACCAACGTGTTCGAGGTCAACCTCGACCTGCCGGTCAAGACCATCGCCGAGTTCATCGCCTACGCCAAGGCCAATCCGGGCAAGCTCAACTACGCCTCGGGCGGCGTCGGCACCTCGCTGCATCTGTGCGGCGAATTGCTCAAGGCGATGGCCGGGATCGACATCGTTCACGTCCCCTACCGCGGCTCGGCGCCGGCGCTCACCGATCTGCTCGCCGGCCGGGTGCAGTCGCTGTTCGACAACATTCCAGGCGCGATGGGCCAGATCAAAGCCGGCAGGGTGCGTCCGCTCGGCGTGACCGCGGCGAAACGCGTGCCCGCGCTCCCGGACGTGCCGGCGATCGCCGAGACCGTGCCCGGCTACGAGGCGGACGTGTGGTACGGCATCGCGGCGCCGCGCGGCACCCCGCCGGAGATCGTGACCAAGCTCAACGCCGCGGTGAACGCGGTGCTCGCCGATCCGAGGCTCAAGGCGCGCATGAACGAACTCGGCGGCGACCCCATGCCGATGAGCCCGGCGGAGTTCGGCCAACTGGTCGCGCACGAAACCGAGAAATGGGCCAAGGTGATCCGCGCGGCGAATATTCATCTGGAGTGAATCCGATCGTTCTGGCGGAAATGTCGCCGCATCGGCGAAAAACCGGAGCAGTGCCATGCAACGCATCCTCGGTCTGTTTGTTTGTGCGGCGATGGTCGGGGTTGCGTCGCCCGGCGATGCGCAGACGCTCGCCACCGTGAAGGCGCGCGGCGCGCTCAATTGCGGCTCGCATACCGGGCTCGCCGGCTTCGGGGTACCGGACGCCCAGGGCAACTGGGCCGGCTTTGACGTCGACTTCTGCCGCGCCGTCGCCGCGGCGATTTTCGACGATCCGAAGAAAGTCAAGTTCGTGCCGTTGACGTCCAAGGACCGCTTCACCGCGCTGCAATCGGGCGAAATCGACGTGCTCGCCCGCAACACCAGCTGGACCAGTTCGCGCGACACCGCGCTCGGCCTCAACTTCACCGGGGTTACTTATTACGACGGCCAAGGCTTCATGGTGCGCAAGGCACTCAAGGTCAAATCCGCGCTGGAGCTGAGCGAGGCGGCAGTTTGCGTCGGCCAGGGCACGACGACCGAACTCAATCTCGCGGATTATTTCCGCGGCAACAAGATGAAGCTGAAAACCGTGACATTCGCCACCAACGACGAGACCGTGAAGGCTTACGAGGCCGGGCGCTGCGATGTCTTCACCACCGATTCCTCCGCCCTCTACGGCGAGCGTCTGCGCTTCGCCAAGCCGGACGACCACGAGGTGCTGCCGGAAATCATTTCCAAGGAACCGCTCGCTCCATCGGTGCGCCACGGCGACGACCAGTGGTTCGACATCGTCAAATGGGTCCACTTCGCCATGCTCAACGCCGAGGAGGCGGGCGTCGCCGGGCAGAACCTCGACCAGGCGCTCAAATCGGAGAATCCCGACGTCAAGAAGCTCCTCGGCACCGAAGGAAACTACGGCGAACAGCTCGGGCTCACCAAGGACTGGGTGGTGCGCATCGTGCGCCACGTCGGCAACTACGGCGAGGCGTTCGAACGCAACGTAGGCGAGGGCTCGCCGCTCAAGATCAAGCGCGGCCTCAACGCGCTATGGACCAAGGGCGGCCTGCAATACGCCCCGCCGATCAGATAATATCCATTGGTCTAGTCGCCCGGATGGAGCGCCGGAGGCGCGTAATCCGGGGATTCCCGCATTCCGCTTCGCTGCATGCGGGCTACGAAACCGAGGAGCTTCCATGCGCCCAACTACCAAACTGAGGCAGTTGCTCGCGACCCACCGCACCGTCGTCGCGCCGGGCGTGTTCGACGGCCTTTCGGCGCGGCTCACCGAGCAGGCGGGATTTGCGGCGGCCTACGCCAGCGGCGGCGCGATCGCGCGCAGCGCCGGCGTGCCCGATCTCGGCCTGCTGTCGCTCTCGGAGATCGTGGCGCGGCTCGAGACGATCGTCGACGCGGTCGCAATCCCGGTGATCGCCGACGCCGACACCGGTTACGGCAACGCGCTCAACGTGCAGCGGGCGGTGCGCGCCTTCGAGCGCGCCGGCGTCGCCGCGCTCCATCTAGAGGACCAGACGTTCCCGAAGAAATGCGGCCACTACGAAGACAAGGGCCTGGTGCCGGTCGCCGAGATGGCGCAGAAGCTCAAGGCCGCGCGCGACGCGCTCAGCGATGTCGACTTCATCATCATCGCGCGCACCGACGCGATCGCGGTCGAAGGCTTTGCCGCGGCGCTCGACCGCGCGACCGCCTACGGCGAGGCCGGCGCCGACGTGATCTTCGTCGAGGCGCCCACCAGCGAAGAGGAGATCGCGACGGTGGCGCGGCGCTTCCCCGGCTGGAAGCTCATCAACATGTTCCACGGCGGCAAGACCCCGCTGCTGCCGGTGTCGAGACTGGAAGCGCTCGGCTACAACATCGTCATCATCCCGAGCGACCTGCAGCGCGCCGCCATCAGGGCGATGCAGCGCGCGCTGCAATCGATCGCGCGCGACGGCAGCACCGCGGCGATGACCGCCGACATGGCTTCGTTCAAGGAGCGCGAGGCGGTGGTCGACACGCCCGGCTACCTCGCCCGCGACCGGCGCTACGCGTGACGAGCCGCGGCCGGGGACAATCTCGACGCCAAGGAAATCATTTGCGCCCGAGGTCGCCCCAGGTCGGAGCCCGCTTGGCGGCGGCGCCGACGAGACCGGCCGGCGGATTGAACAGCTGACATTGCGGGAGCGTCTTCACGTCGAGATGCGCGACCTGGTCCCAGGTCGTCTTCGGGTCGGGCCGCACCATGGCAAAATCGATGTAGTTCTGGCTCACGATCGGCGCATTTGCCGGCGCGAACGGATAGCCGGAGAAGTAGAACGACTGCGGATGGCGATAGGGTGCAACCGACGTGTCGAGCCGGTCGCGGGTCGGCTCGCGCTCGAAGCCATAGCCGAACATGATGCCGTTGCCGGTCTGATCGGGCTTCACCCCCACCTGGATCGGCTTGCCGGTCTTCCCGTCCACCCAGAACGAGTAGCCCTGGACGCGGTCGCCGAGACGCGCACTGTCGCCGGCGCTGTACGGCAGGTGGCGGATGAAATCGCGGCGCGGCGGGTGGTTTAACGGCGAGAACAGACAAACCGGCGGCATGCCGCTCGGCCGGTCGACGTCGTAAGTCACGAAGAACGCCACGTCGCCGAGCGAGATGAACGAACACGTGAAGTGATTGGACAGCGGGAAAATCGGCAGGCAGCGCTTCTCGTAATGCTCCATCATCGCGCCTTCGCCGTACGGCCCGCGCCAGGTGCTGTCGTAATAGGTGGCGCCTTGCGAGATTTCGTAGTCGACCCCGGGCTTGAGCGCGGGCGGCGGCGCCCCGTCATAAGGCGGCGGGTTTTCCACGTAGCCCTGGAACACGCGATACATGTTCCAACTCGACGACCAGAACGGCGGATAGTGCGGATCGCTCGGCTCGCCCGGCTGACGCACGTAGATGCAATCGGCTTTCACGCAGGGACTGTCGGCCGGCGGGTTGTGGACCCCGTAGGTGGCGTACACGTTGTCGGGCTGCTGCGCCTGCGCGCAACCGGCCGAGAGACTCACCGCCGCGGCCACGAGCACGGCGGCGTGGCGGCTTCTACTCCCCGGTCGAACCGGCATTGGATCTCTCCATCATCTGAGCATGGCCTGATTTCGCATTCGTCACCCGCCGCGCAACGAGCGGCTAAGCTCGTGCAGCGACAGTCGCGGCGCGGGCGCCTCTGCAAGTGCAGCCGTCCCGTCGAGAAATGCGTACAGCAGGGTGCGCTCGCCTGCGGTCATGTCGCGCGTCACCGGCATGAACCGGAACGCCTCGAAGTTCGCCTTGTCGGTCAGCCTGTGCAGCAGCGGCGCAAACGACTTCACCTGATTGGGATCGCCGAGATCGAGCCAGTTGTCCATGCACGGCGCCATGGCGTGCCAATTGCGCAGCACGCGCGCGTACACGTTGTCCCAGGTGGGCGGGAGGCGGGCAATTTTGTCATCCGCCGGCAGCGTTCGCACGTTGAGATAGGTCACCAACTGCGGGTCAAGCTGCGGAACCGACGTCGCATCGCCCAACAGCAGGATGTATTGATCCACCTGCCCGGCCACGCCTTTTACCGGAAACGTGGCAATTCCCCGCCCGTCGGTCGTGGCGGTCGCGGTCGTGGGCACGGATCCGCTCGAATCCACCATGGTCACCGAGACACCCGCAGCCGCCGGCTTTCCGCGATCGAGCACTTGCACGTCCACGGTGGTCGAGCTGCCCTCGTCCAAATAGACGTTGGGCGTAACCGCGATCGCCCGCAGCGCCGCCTCGGCGAGCACGACGGTCTTATCGCTGTTGCGAAGCTGAATATCCGCCGTTTGCGCCGCGGACGCCGCGGCCGGGTCGACCTTGATCGTGACGATGCCGGCCGAGCGTTCGTACGCATCGCGATCGTATTTGTCGTAGCCGAAGGTCCCGAGATTGGCGACGACGGTTTGACCGTCCGCTCCGACTGCCACAGCGGTCAGATCGCCGAGGTTGAATTTCGTCAAGTCCGTTCCGGTTTCGGGGACGCTGTTTGCAAGGTCGAGCGTGAGGCTGTCTGCCGCCAGCCGAACGAACGCGGATCCCACCATCGCGACCTGCATGATCGGAGCTTCGTTCGTCAGCAGAGCCCGGTCCCCGGGTTCATTCGGCGGCTCGCCCTTGCGCCACAGGCCGAGCACCCCGACCAGCCGGCTGCGCGCTGGGTTGGGCTGGAATCCTCCGCCGTTCAGCTTGGTCTGAAGCTGCTGCGCGAGATTCGGATTGTTACTCGGGTCGAGACTGTCGAAATAGGCAGTCAGATACGCGTTCCAGCGGACCGTCAACCCCAGGACGTCGTCGTCCTCCAGCGCCTTGGCGAACTTCTGCAGCACTGACGAGTCGTGCTGATCCAATTGCAGTCCCCCGTGCTTCGGAAACGAGGTCTGCCACACGACCGATGCCCCGCCCGCGACGACATTCGGGTTTATTTGCGGATTATAAGTCGTGTTGCGGCCGAAATTGATGTAACGCGCAATCATCCGGGTTGCGCGGGGCGCAAACACGCGGCAGCCGCCGGCGATGCCGAAGCTCATGGAGTCGAAGAACAGCTGCGAGGATGTGGCGCCGTACGGCTCGAGATCGACCAGCATTCCGGTGAATGACACCGGATTCTTGACGATCGGATCGTCGGCGGTAGGACCGGCGCCGGTATCGACGCTCACGACTGCGGTATCAAAGAAAGTCGAGCGATGCGTACCCTGCGGATTCCAATTGCCTCCACCAACGACGGCATCGATCGCGGCCTGGCGGAAGGCGGCGGTGCCTTCGCCGGCAGCGAAGACCGTCACTGCGTCGTTTTCGTCGTATTGCTGAGGCTGATTGTTGGTGACGATCGGATCGAAAGTGATTTGCCCGCGGAACATGATCCGAGGCGTCTCGAGGACACTCATCGTGCGCTCCCCGCTGTGTGCTAAGGACGGTAGCGGAAACTGGGCCCTGCCACTTTCGCCGGATCGGCGAGCGGGACCGTCATCGCCTGGCGCGCCGCCATGCGCAGGTCGAACATCGCGCGAGCGGCGTTGCCGAGCCGGCCGCTGTCGCCGGCGGCCCCCTTCTGCAACTCCTGCACCAGCCGCGTGAACGCATCGTCGCAGCGGTCCTGCGCGGCGCGCGCCGCCGGCGGGTCCTTGGAGAAATCATGGGTGCCCGGGTCGGCAATCGCCGGATAAACCGCGCTCCAATCGACGCCGAGCTTCCCTTTCCAGACGTAGCCTTCCGGATTGTTCGCCTTGGTCAGAACCTGGTCGTAATAAACCTCGCCGAAACGATAGTAGTGCGCGACCTCGCCCTGGAAATCGAGCGGACTCTTCTTCGTTCCCTCGCCTTCCGAGACGATTTCTTCGATCGCCCGATGCGCATCGGGATAGCCGTTCACGGCGAATATCTGGCCGGCCAGAAACTGCCGGTCGTCGATCTGGTTGCGCCCGCTCGACCATTTGGAGGCGGGCAGCTTCGCCAGCAAGCCGTCGAGGTAGCGGTAGAACTGACCGATCGTCATGAATTGCTGTTCGGCGGCGGCCAGCAGCGCCTCGTGCGGGAAGTTGATGGCGCCGTCCTCCGGCTCTTCGATCGCCATCGCCTGCGCCATGGCATCCTTCGAGAGCGGCAGCAGATGAACGGTCAAGTCCGAGCCGATGCCGCCCGGCAACGGCCCGGGGTAAGTGGGCGAGGCGAGCACCGGGTTAGTGCCGAGCGCATTGACGATGTTGCACGCAAGGCACATGTGGATCATTTCCTGCATCGCCACGGATTTGATCCGGCCGGCAGCCTCGGCGTTCGTGCCCGGTTTTATCGAATAGAGCGCGTAGAGATAAGGCGGCAGGGTGCTGAACTCGAGCGCGATAGCCATCTGCAGCAACGCGATCGGATCGTCTTTCTGTATGTTCGTGAGCTGAAGTCGTATCATGACGTTTGCCGTCCAATCACGTTTGTCCACGCATCCCGCCGTGCCGAGTCCGCTCAGCCGATGGGCGCCCAAACACTATGCGATGCGCAGGTCGCCGAGCGACGTCGGCGGCGCGTCGATGCGCGGCGTCTGCCCGCCGCGCAGCACGCTGTTGCCCTGAAACAGCGTGCGCTGGTCGATCGGCGCGGGATCGAGCCAGTCCGCCTCTTTCATGGCGCCGGAAAGCCCATACGCGGCGAGCGCGTTGTCGTAGGTCACGCGGCGGATCGTTTCGGCGGGAATGCCGCGCTCGGCCATGAGCGCGGCGGTCTTCGGCACCGCGAGCGGATCAGACACGCCCCAATCGCAGGCGGAATCCACGATGATCCGCTCCGGCCCGTACCGGCGCACGATTTCCGTCATCCGCTCGTTGCCCATCTTGGTCTGCGGGTAAATGGAGAATCCCGCGAAAAAGCCGCGGTCGAGCACCTCACGCACGGTTTCCTCGGTGTTGTGGTCGACCACGCAGCGGCCCGGTTCGAACCTGTGCTCGACGAGCACGTCCATGGTGCGCAAGGTGCCGCGATGCTTGTCGCGGTGCGGCGTGTGAATCATGATCGGCAGATCGAGCTCCTTGGCGAGATCGATCTGCAGGCGCAGGTATTTGTCCTCCTCCGGCGTCTGCTCGTCGTAGCCGAGTTCGCCCAGCGCGACCACGCTCTCCTTCACCGCGAAGTGCGGCAGCACTTCGAGCACCGCCTCGGCCAACGCCGCGTTGTTGGCCTCCTTGGGATTGAGTCCGATGCAGCAATAATGGCGGATGCCGAACTGGCCGGCGCGGAATTTCTCGAACCCGAGGATGGTCGACAGGTAGTCGACGTAGCTGCCGAGATTGGTGCGCGGCTGGCCGAGCCAGAACGACGGTTCGATGACCGCGACCACCCCGGCACGCGCCATCGCTTCATAGTCGGCGGTGGTGCGCGAGATCATGTGCGCGTGCGGGTCGATGAACATGGTGCCGGCGGCGGCCGGCACCGCGCGCCCCGCTTCCGCGACCTCGAAGACCGCCGCGCCGTTCGTCTTGGTCAGCCGCAGGCGCGAGCCGCAGCACGGGCAGGAAATCGGGCCGTCGTCCGATGACGCGGCGAAATCGCCGGCGCCGTTGCCGGCAGCGCGGTTGACCATGTCCGCTTCCCCTTCGTTCGCTGAGGACGCCGCCGGCTTGGCAAGAAAATGATGCGCCGTGTGCGTTCAAAGAACATGTACAATACTTTCGGTAGCGCCGCAATCCGGCGCCGCCTCATCGCTTGCTTTTATTCAAACACGTGACGCAGCACGCTGGCCTTCACCTCGCTCGCCGCGATCGCGCCCTCGGCGAGCAAGCGAGGCTCGCTCGACAGGAACACCGGGCCGTCCGCCGGATCATCGGTCGGGCGGCCATGCGATCCCTTCACCAGCGTCGCGTCGAGCGGGATTACGTCCATCAGGGCAGCGAACCCCAAGCGCCGCGCAGCCAGGCGCCATCCCGCCGCGAGGGCGGGAAAGCGAATGGCGGGATCGAAAAACAGCTCGACCGGGTCGTATCCGGGCTTGCGGTGGATTTCGACCAGGCGGGCGAAGTCCGGCGCGTTGCGGTCGTCGAGCCAATAATAATAGGTGAACCAGGCGTCGGCGCGCGCGATCGCGACCAGTTCTCCCGAGCGCGCGTGGTCGAGCCCGACGGCGCCCTGTCCGGCGCGGTCGAGGACCTGTTCGACCCCGGCCAGCGCCGCGACGAGGCGCTTCACCTCCGCGAGCGTGTCGCCGTCGCGCACATAGATATGCGCGACCTGATGGTCGGCCACGGCGAAAGCCTTGGACTGCGGGATATCGAGCAGTTCGCCCCCGTCCTCGACGCGCACGCGCAGGAGACCCGCTTCCCGCAGCGCGCGGTTGATGTGAACGGGCGTGGAGACCGCGGTGATCCCGTACTCGGAGAGCACGATCACGCGCGCGCCGTCGCGCTGCGCGTCGGCGATGAGGTCGCCCGCCACGGCATCCACTTCGCGCAGGCTGTTGGCGACGCGCGGGTCGTTGGGGCCCAAGCGCTGCAGGTCGTAGTCGAGATGCGGCAAGTAGACGAGGGTGAGCGTAGGCGCGCGCGTGCGCCGCACGAAGAGCGCGGCATCGGCGATCCAACGCGAGGATGCGATCGACGTCGCCGGTCCCCAGAACTCAAACAACGGAAACGGACCCAGCTCGCGCGTGAGTTCCTCACGCAGCTCGAGCGGCTGGGTGTAGCAGTCGGGCAGCTTGCGCCCGTCGGATTTATAGATCGGCCGCGGCGTCACGCCGATGTCATGGCTGCCGCCGATGTTGTACCACCAGAACAGATTCGCGGTGGTGAATGCCGGATCGCGCCGCCGGCCCGCCTCCCAAAGCTTCTCGCCGGCCACCAGCCGGTTCGACTGCCGCCACAGCCACACCTCCATCAGGTCGCGAAACAGCCATCCGTTGGCGACGATGCCGTGATCGCGCGGCAGTCCGCCGGTCATGAAGGTCGCCTGCACCGTGCAAGTGACGGCCGGTGTCACCGTGCGCAGCGGTCGCATCGCCCCCGCGCGCGCGAAGGCGGTGAGCCGCGGCGCGTGCGGACCGAAGTGCCGCGACGTGAGCCCGACAACCAGCAGCACGATCGTGGGACGCATGCGCGCGCTCGCCGTGGCAAAAGAACCGCCGTTGACACGGCGCAATCACAAGGGGACGATCAGGCTAGATTCCTAACTAGTGTCCCGGTTCCGAAGTTCGCTGAACATTGCAGCACGACCGATGCGAACTTCGGAATCAAGGACACTAGCCAACTTTACCATTCTAGTGCCGCCTTGAACCCGAAGTTCGCAATCGGACTCGCGGTAATCTAGTGCGAACTTCGGGTTCGCGGCACTAGTGCGCGATCAAGGAGCGCCGATGACCGTCGCGGCCTCGCAACGCGCCTCGTTCGCGACCCTGCTCAAGCTCGGCCGCGTGTCGAACCTGCCGACGGTCTGGACCAACGTGCTGGTCGGCACGGTGCTCGCCGGCGGAGACTGGCGCGGCGGGCGCATCGGGCTCGTGCTGGTCGCGATGTCGCTGTTCTACGTCGGCGGCATGTATCTCAACGATTACTTCGATCGCGCGGTGGACGCGCGCGAGCGGCCCGCGCGTCCGATTCCCGCCGGCGAGATTTCCCCTGCGGCCGTCGCGGCGGCCGGCGCCGCGTTGCTCGCGGGCGCGGTCGCGCTGATGGCGGCGGCGGGAACGGCGGGGGCCGTCACGGGCGTGCTCCTCGCGCTGCTGATCCTCGGCTACGACGCGCATCATAAAGACGTCGTCTGGGCGCCGCTCGTGATGGGCGCCTGCCGCGCGCTCGTCTATTGCGGCGCAGCCGCGGCGACGGGCACGATCGCCGCGCACGTGCTGTTGCCCGCGCTCGCGTGTGCCGCCTATGTGGCGGGCATTACCTATGCGGCGGGCCGCGAGAGCGTCGACAGGATCGGCAGCCTGTGGCCGCTCGCGTTGCTGGCAGCGCCGCTGTTTGCGGCATCGGCGGCGCTTTTGCACGGCGCGGTGGCGAGCGCATTCTATCTGGCCCTGACTGTTTGGCTGGCGAGTGCGGTCTATCTGCTCGTCAAGCGCCCGCGCGCCGGCGTCGTTTCGCGCGCGGTCGGATGGCTCATCGCCGGCATATCGCTGGTCGACGCGGCGTTCCTCGCGGGCGCCGGGGCCATCGCAGCGGCATACTGGGCGGTCGCCGGATTTGCCGTGACCCTCGTCCTGCACAAGCAGATCGCCGGCACGTGAGGAAAGCGCCGTGCCGGCCGCGGAACAGCAAATATCATCCGGGGTCGATCCCGCCGCCGTGATCCCGTTCTTGCGCCGCCTGCTCGGCCGTGTGCTGGCGCCCGCGGGCATGCAATGGCTCGACCAAGAACTCGACCGCCAGCGCAGCGGGCTCGACGAACGCCGTCTCGCGATCGCTCTGGGCCTGGCCACGCGCAAAGTCGGGCGGATGGATCTCGCGCCGCCGCCCGACGAAGTCGCCGCCGCCGAAAGGCTGCGCCCACGCTGGCAACCCCAGCTGTGGGGGACCGACGAAGCGGCCCGCGTCGCCCTGGTGCTCGCGACCTATCGCGCCGACGATAAAGCCTTCGCAGCCCGAATCGACCGCCTGTGCGCGACCGGCGAATTGACCGAGCAGGTGGCCTATCTCAAGGGGTTTGCGATTTTCCCCGCCGCGGGGGCGCTGCATGACCGTGCGCGCGAAGCGGTGCGCTCCTCCATTGCGCCGGTGTTCGAGGCGATCGCGTGCGGCAATCCCTATCCGCACGACCACTTTGATGAAAGCGCGTGGAATCAGATGGTGGTCAAATGCGTGTTCTCGGGCCTGCCGATCGCTTCGATCGTCGGATTGCGCGAGCGCCGCAACGGCGAGCTGATCGCGATGCTGCGCGATCTCGTCTCCGAGCGCACCGCGGCGGGCCGCGCGACGCCGGACGAGGTCCACGGCTTCATCGCGGGCGGATGATCTAATAGATGCTCGAAGAAGGCTGTCGCGTCAGGGGTCGCAGCGCTCGGCCGCCGATTTGGGAAACGTGACGGTCAGCACTTCGGCACCGTGCTCGTCGGTGACGACGACGTTCTCGACCTCGTTCCAGCCGGCAAATCCGGCGCGGCGCCGCACCAGGTCGATGGCGTAGCGGGTCGCTTCCTTGCGGGCCGCCGCCGCGTCGGGCAGGTCCATGCCTTCGCGATCGACCAGCGGGCGGCCATCCATGATGTTGAAGTAATAGCGCGGCATCGGCCGGTCTCACGCCTTGCAAATCCCATCAACGGTACGCGAACCCCGCGTTCGGGCCGCCGTAGCCGCCGTATCCGTAGCCCGAATATTGCGCGCGGTTGCGTGACGGGTCGGTGGCGGCCCAGGCGCGCGCCGCCTCCTCGCGCCTGCGCCGGGCGGTCGCCCGCTGACGCGCCTTCTTGGCCGCGGCCTGCTTGGTCTTGGCGGCCGCCTCGGCAAGTTGCTCCGGCGTCGGCTCCTGCGCGACCTTCGTGGGCTCCGCTTCAGCGGGTGCCGCGGCGGGGGCGGCATCGCCCGCCGGCGTTGCGGCTTCCGGCGGCGCCGCGGGCGCCGCTGTCGGCACCGCGGCGGGAGCGGGTTTCGCCACCGCCGGCGCCGACGCTTTGGCGACCCGCGCGGAAGCGGAAGCCACAGCCGATCGCGGGGCGAGGGGCTCCTGGGCAGGGCCGGCGGCAAACCAGAACACCGCGAGCGCGGCAGCGCCCAGCGTCGCGCCGAGCCCCGTCCCCAGCATCATCGAGCCCACGCCGAAGCGTCGGCTCGGCGCCAGCGCGCACCAGCCCGCGGGGGTGAGTTCGTAACGGCTGCGGCCCTTGTGCCAGACGATCAGCCGGCGCTGGCTCGCGATCCTGACGAGGGCGACCTTCTCGGACGGCGAGACCGGGAAGTCGCGCAGGTCCGCGCCGCTGCCCAGATGCCTGAGCACGGCCAAAATCCGCAGCCTCTCGTCCTTGGTTTGCATGAGCGGATGGCCGGTGGTGAGTATTGTCGTCACGGGCGCGCTCCCGTTATCCATACCACGATTAAGACGACGCGACCATGTCGGACGCTTTGCGGTGTTTGGCCGCGGGATACCGCCGCCCACCGGCGGACTGCAGTGGAGGCAACGCGCCTGACCCATTTTGGTTCATATGCTTATCTGACAATCCCCTCTTCTTTCAGATACCGCAGCACGCCGGGATGAATGAGATCGAGGCTCGGCGCCGCCGCGCCGGTGTTGGCGGCGGTGGTCTCGCGCGCCTGGGGGAGGCGCGCCGCGAGCGCGTCCTCGCCGCGGTGCAGCGCGCGCGCCAGCCGATAGGCAACCTCGTCGTCGAGCGTCGGGCGCGCCAGGATGAAGCTCCATGAGCCGACCGAGGCGATCGGCGCGTCCTGCCCGGCGTAGCTTCCGGAAGGGACCGTCATCGCCTTGAGGAAGGGATGCTTGGCGCGGATGCGCACGGCCTCGCCGGCGTCGGGGGCGATGAAGCGCGCGCCGCCCGGCGCCTTGGCGACCGCGGCAAAGCCGGGCCAGCCGAGCCCGCCGCCCCACAAGGCCGCGACGCGGCCATCGAGCACCATCGCTGGCCCGTCGCCTGCGTGGTCCAGATAAACCGCCGCAAAATCCTTGTCGGGATTAAGCCCGATGCCGTCGAGCACGTAGCGGGCGAGGATCACGAGTCCAGAGCCGCGCGCCCCGAAGGCGACAGGTTGGCCCTTGAGGTCGCCGATCGCGCGGGCGGGATTGTCGGCGCGCAGCACGAACATGCCCGGGGTCGAATACATGGCGGCGAGGATTTTCAGCTGCGTGCGCTCGCGCCCGATGCCGGCGAACGCCTCATAGGCGGGCTCGCCGGTGACGAGTGCTACGTCGAGCTTGCCCGCTTCCAACAGCGGGATGTTCTCGGTCGAGCCTTTGGTGTTGACGGGCTCAAGCGCGAGCGCGGGATCGACCGCGTTGACGACCGCGGCGACCGCGTCGCCGTAGAGCGGAAAGCCGCCGCCCGGCGTCGCGGTGCCGAGAATGACCTGCGTTTTCTGCTCAGCCGTCACCGCTTCCCTGTCATCAAGGCCGGATCGTGCGAGGCGGCGAAACCGGGCCCGCACCCGCTGCCAGAGGGCGCGCGCCTGCGCCTTGATCGCCCGGACCCGGCGCAACACCGCCTGCCACGGCGGCAGCGCCTCGAACCAGGCGTACCACGCCATCACGTAGTTATAGGTCCAGGCGAAAGCCGGGATCGTCATCAGCTTCGGGCGCCCCACGTGGAACAGGCGCTCGACGACGGTCACCTTGAGGATTTCGCCGACGACGAGGATGACGAGGCTGCGCGTGTAATGGCCCTTGGCCGCCAGATAGGCCGCCACCGGCTTGACCGGTTCGAGGATGATCAGCGGAACGAGGAAGAGGGCCAGGGTCTGATAGGGGCCGAGGGTGCGGACCCACTCGCCGAGGCGCGCGAACAGCGCGAAGCCGCCGAGCCAGCGGCCGAGCAGGCGTAGCGGCGGAAGGAACAGCGCGTCGATGAGAAAATAGAAGAAGGCGAGGATCGCCACCAAAGGCGAGAGCACCCGCCCGGCGCCGCGGCGCGGCATCGGAGGCCTGGGACGCTGCGCCTCGCCTTCCGCCATGGCTGCCGCGGCTCGCGCCTTATGCCGGCGCCGCTTCCATCTCCTCGCCGACGACGAGCGGGTGCGCCATGGTCTCGTGCAGCTTGCCGGTGTCGAGCTCGCGCTCCCAGCGGCTGATCACGATGCAGGCAACGCCGTTTCCGACGAGGTTGGTGAGCGCGCGGCATTCGCTCATGAACTTGTCGATGCCGAGCAGCAGCGCCAGCGACTGGATCGGGATGTCGGGAATGATCGACAGCGTGGCCGCGAGCGTCACGAACCCGGCGCCGGTGACGCCGGAGGCGCCCTTCGAGGTGATCATCGCGATCACCAGGATGCTCAGCAACTGGCTCAACGTCAGCGGGGTGTTGGTCGCCTGTGCGAGGAACAGGATCGCCAGCGTCATGTAGATGTTGGTGCCGTCGAGGTTGAAGCTGTAGCCGGTCGGGACCACGAGTCCCACCACCGGCTTGGACGCGCCGAGATGCTCCATCTTGCGCATGATCTGCGGCAGCACGGTCTCCGAGGAGGACGTGCCGAGCACGATCAACAACTCGTCCTTGATGTAGCCGATGAAACGAAAGATCGAGAATCCCGCGAAGTGCGCGATCGTCCCCAGCACGAGGACGACGAAAATGATGCTGGTGACATAGAACGTGAGGATCAGCTCGCCGAGATTGAGCAGCGCGCCCAGGCCCTGCGAGCCGATGGTGAAGGCCATGGCGCCGAACGCGCCGACCGGCGCCGCGCGCACGATGATGCGGATCACGGCGAAGAACACCTTGGCGGCCGCGTCGATCACGCTGCCAATGCGCTGGCCGAGCTCGCCGAGCTGGGAGATGGCAAAGCCGGACAGGATCGAGACCAGCAGCACCTGCAGGAGGTCGCCGCGGGCGAGCGCGCCGAAGAACGAGTCGGGGGGAATGATCGCGAGCAGATGCGCGACGATCCCTTCCTCCTTGGCCCGGGTGACGTAGCCAGAGACGGCTTTGGCATCGAGCGCGGCCGGATCGATGTTGAACCCGGCTCCCGGCTGGATGAACCCGCCGACCAGCAAGCCGATGATCAGCGCCAGGGTCGATACCGCCTCGAAATAAAACAGGGTTTTCACGCCGACCCGGCCGACCTTGCGCAGGTCGCCCATGGAGGAAATGCCGTGCACGACTGTGCAGAAGATCACCGGCGCGATCATCATCTTGATGAGCGAGATGAAACCGTCGCCGAGCGGTTTCATCTCGATGCCGGTCTTCGGGTAGTAGTAGCCGAGGACGATGCCGAGCGCGATCGCGATGAGGACCTGAATGTAGAGGACGCTGTACCACGGGCGCCGCTTTGTCATGGATACCATCCGTTGGACAGGCGAGGGGGCGGTCGCCCGGAAAGCCGCCGCTGACGGACGGCAGCGATGTCATAACAAGATTGCGCTCGCCCGCCAACGCCGGCGTCCACGCGCGCCACCAAGCCTGTTGCCAACAGCGGCCGGCGGCTGACACCATGCGGTCATAACGCGGCCGGCCCGCAACGAACGCTCCGGCCAACTAGTGCCGCGAACCCGAAGTTCGCACTACAATTGCGGCGAGTCCGGTTGCGAACTTCGGGTTCAAAGCGGCACTAGAATCATAGGTTTGCTAGTGTCCTTCGATTCCGAAGTTCGCATCGGAACGTGCCGCAAGATGAGGCGAACTTCGGAATC
>Ga0187784_10002085_pt1 | contig 15984 bp, 14 predicted proteins | sample 1015_SJ02_MP15_2_FD_132964 | JGI IMG/M metagenome (GOLD analysis project Ga0187784, IMG submission 132964) | Tropical peat soil microbial communities from peatlands in Department of Meta, Colombia - 1015_SJ02_MP15_20_MG | ecosystem: Environmental > Terrestrial > Soil > Wetlands > Peat | place...
ATCCGTTTCTGCGGGGGTCGTCTCACATTGAGGAAGTCATTCTCTGTTGCCCGCACGTCGGGCCGGATTGAAACTCTCGACTTTTTACCATTTGAGATAGGGATTTAGGAGAAGCCTTTGTAATCATTTCAATTATGAAAGGAACTATTGATTCGAAGGATCTTCACATTCTCAAAATAATTCAAGAGAATTGTCGACTTACTGCGCGAGAGATCTCTGAACTGACTGGGTTGCCTGTGACTACGGTGTTTGCGAAGATCAAGCGTCTTGAAAGTCTTAGAGTAGTTAAGGGGTATCATGCTGTTTTGGAAGCTGCAATGTTGAATGCTGGAACAACAGCATTCATCTTCGTCTCGTTTGTGGCCAAAGGCGAGGAGAAGGTTCTCTCACAAAGGAAGGTTGCTAGAGAGATTGCAAGCTTTTCCGAGGTTCAAGACGTCCACATAATATCCGGGGAGTGGGATATTTTGATAAAGGTAAGGACGAGAGATGTTGACTCGGTTGGCAAGTTTGTTGTAGATAAACTTCGGTTGGTTAAAGGGATCGAGAAAACTTTGACCTGTTTCGTGTTCGAGACAGAGAAGGAATCGACTGCGCTTCCACTTTAAGCGGGGAGCTTCATTCTCGTAAGTGGCGATGGCAGCATCCCCGACGAATTGGCATTCCTCGCAGTAGCGGTGTCCCTACAATCTTCTGGACCCTGTTTTCCCATCAGCGCCTTGACGCTCGTCTTACGACTGCTCTCTTCCGAGCCTCATCGGATTCAACGATGAAGAGGTGAATCTTTCCCTTCAGAAAGATTCTCCCTTACGCTGGCCCGGTGGGGCAGAGTTTCATTGTTGAGTATAGAGGCCTACTAGAGTCTGGAGTTACCTTTCCTCCGGGTTAACGGGTCCCCGCTTGTAGCCGATTTCGGGTCACAGGGAACGGCTGGCTCCCCGATCCTCCTGCCATCGCCGGATCATTCTCAATATTAGTAATGATATAAACCCGGCACCGGCATAATTTGTCAGGCCGCGATTGCCTCAATCATGAGGCAGCCTTCACAGTATTGGTGAGGCGTGGGGTCGCCACATTTCTCACAAGCATTCAATTCAATAGGAGCAGCAATGTTGGCGGCGAGTTCTCTGAGTTTCTCACTCGCCCGTTGAAGCGTGAATTTGGTGCCGGGATGTTTTTGATCCATTTGATTCAAGAAAGCTCGTAGGTCATTTCTCACCGCTTCGTTACCGTGCGGGCAGGACGTGCTCTGGAATTCAAGTCCGTTCAAGTGTGCGTAGAGGACAACCTCTTTCTCCGGTATATCGCATAATGGTTTGATGCGTGGAAGGAATTTTCCTCGTACGTCGCGGAGTATGGGTCCTGAGCGTAAAATTCGTACCGGGTCTCCGTGAAGCATGTTAAGCAGCACAGTTTGTACCTCATCATCAAGGTTATGGCCTGTTGCAATCTTTGTTGCTCCAATCATTGCTGCAGCCTGGTTGATAGCTTTCCGTCGAAGTACGCCGCAGTAAGAACACGGAGTCTTTCCAAGATCTCGTTTCACTATCTCATCCGTTGTAGTTCCGAAAAGGTCACGATAGGATACGACGGTTTGTTTGATCTTTAGGCGTTTGCATTCTTTTGAAGCTAGGTCCAAGGCTTCGTCTCTGTATCCTTCAATTCCCTCATCTACGCAGATGGCGGTTAATTTGCTGCGGGGGAACCTGCGTTCTAGCTTTACAAGTATGTTCAGGAGCGTCAAACTGTCTTTTCCTCCTGAAACCGCTACGGCGATATGGTCGTCGTAGGAAAGCATTGCATGCTTCACAACTGTTCTGCGTACTTTCTCCTCAATCGCATGTCGGAAACATTTACTGCAAAATGACACACCCTCGTACTCGCGAGAATATACTGCGTTATCACGGCAGAAGCTGCATGCGCCCTGGGACACGAATATCAGTACCTCAAAAATCCGAATCGAATGAGTGAGAGGCCAACGTTTAGCAGGAGGAGCGAATAGGCCGCAAAATTCGCAATCGTCCTAAACTCTTTCGTCCTCTGCACACCGAGCAAGTTCAGCGTTGTCTCTAGGAATTTGTCTCCGTCAAAAGGATACATCGGAAGCATATTGATCATGGCTACGCTTACTAATACTACTGACATCCAGAATTCGGCGTGAAGTAAGATTATGGGTAGACTAGGTGGCATGAACTGGAATTTCGGGTTGTACACGGTATTATCAGTCAAGCCGCTTATTCCGATCAATGAGTGAGTTGAATTGGTTGGGTCTTTTTCCGTTCTTACCGCAAATTCACCTCGCTGTGTTCCTATTACCACGACCTGTCCAGGTGCAACCTTATTCATGTAATTGCGTAACGTAACGATTCCCGATATTACGGTACCATTGATACTGGAGACAACGTCTCCAGTCCTTAATCCAGCCTCTTGAGCTGGTAAGTTATCTGGAACTCCACCAATGAGAACTCCGGTCTGAACCACGTTATAGAATGGCGAGATTGTTGCGGGAAAGCTGAACAATAGAAAGACGACGATGACACCCAAGACTACGTTGGTGTATGATCCAGCCGCGAACACTCTCAACTTGGCCACGTCATTAGCTTTTGCAAGTTTCTCCTCGTCTGGTTCAACGAAGCCGCCCATTAGAAGGTGAGCAAAGAACACTCCCGTTGTTTTCAAGGGAACTCGATCAACGAGGCTGGCTATTCCATGAGAAAGCTCGTGACTCACAACTACTACCGTCAAAGCTAAGACGAGGTATGGAAATGTTTCAAAAGTTACGCCCAACCCAGGGATAGGCACTATTGGCTGAATAGATACTGCTTCGGTGGATTTGATAAAGAGGTTCAGCAGGTTCTTTCCAAGTTGGTAAAAGATGTAGACCATCAGTCCGACTCCGGTGACGATGCCAATGTTCCAAATTGTGCGCCACGTTGTCCGGGATGAATCCGCAATTCTCTCTATCCACTTGTTCAGACGAGTTGTGCGGTAGATTAGGTAAAATGGAAGGCCAGTTATGCCGAATCTCTCTGCCCTGAATGCCCACCATGCTATCGTGACTAGAATCCAGATCGCTAAATAGATGGCTAGAAAATAAAAAGCCGGAACCATACGAAATCTTCTGCAGTGAAGCTAAGATGTTCAACTAAAAGGTTTCTGGGAATAATGGGTTGTTGATTAGACTGATTCTCAGAGACTTCTCAGTTTAGCAAACATTATGCCAAGTCGACCTGGGAACACCTAAATAGAGCGTGGTCAACATGCGCGCTTTCAGCCGGGAAAAAGCGTGAAACCTGAGGAAGAAGACAAGATCGTCGAAGCTCTCGAAGAGCTACGGATCAATTATAACTTACGACAATGGCGAGTATGTTCTTTAATTTGCGACTCACTGGCTGACAAATTCAGAACGATTGCGAAAGATCAAGAGAAATAATGCTACGTAAGTGTCTTCAGCCTTCTGTGGAAGTCGATTAGTAGTCTAGTCTTCTCTTCTGATTCGTTTAGAGTGAAAATCTTCATTCCTTGATCAAAACGGTCGAAGAGCAAAATTTTTCCTCTGACCAACGGTTCAACTATTCTCGCGATGGTCGAAGGAGATAGGTCTAGATAGTTTGCGAGCGTTGCTTGGTTAAAGATCTTTTGCGATCCAGCATTTTCGAGGAGATATTCAATCAGTTTAACCTGAGCTTTAGATTGAAAGATGTCGCTAATTTTTGTCAGAGTTCATCCCTTAACTAAATATGATTTTTGTGCCAGTTTTTTCGTTCTGGAGAGCTTTCGTGACGTTAGATGTTATTCGGCCATCCAGAATGATGGTTGGAATCTTTGACCTTGTAATGATTCGGAGGGCAATTGGATCCATCAGGTCATAACTGCCAGCAGTCATTTCATGCTTTGAGAGTATCTCAGCCAAATGCTTGACGTTCACTTCATCAAGTCGTTTTGCAGTTGAATCTTTGCTAGGGTCAGCAGTGTAGACTCCGTCGACGTTTGTTACGTTCAAGAATAAATCTGCCTTAATCGTCTCGGCCGCGAGGGCTGCTACGGCGTTGGTGGAGTGTCCAGGTTGTAAGCCTCCCATAGCCACTAGTTTTCCGGAAACAAAGTAATGTTTCAACTCTGCTATCGTTGACGGGATCTCGGGAAATGCTTGATCACCCAGTCCATCCATCAATAATCGTGCGTTCAGTCGACTCACGAGTATGCCCAACTGGTCGCAGAGAGATTCAGGTGTTCCCATGGCACGAGCGGCTCGAATGTATGACCGAGCAACTTCTCCGCCTCCAGTGACCACCACAATATGGTGTTCATTCGATAGTTTCTTGAGCAACTTGACGTAATCATAAATCAACGGTTCAGTATTTCGCAGGTTGGCGAAAGCAAAGCCCCCGATCTTGAGAACGATTTTCAACATATCCGCCTACGGCTAGCATACTGCACTCGGCGTTTTATTTGACTTATTGATCCATCGTTCAATCAATCTATATAAAATCCCGTGGAGTACCGTTGCAGAGGAGGTATTCCAATGTCTACGACGAAAGAATCAGAGTCCGATTCTGTTTCACGGTTTAGGCTCAGGAGGACATTGGAGATGTTGGCCAAAAAGGAGGGAAGAGGCACAGAATTAATTAGCCTCTATATTCCTCCGGGGCGTCGGATTCACGACGTAATGGCTAACCTTCGCGAGGAGTATGGTACTGCCTCAAATATTAAATCGAGAACGACTCGAAAGAACGTTCAAGATTCTATCGATCGCGTCAGTCAACGACTGAAACTCTTCAAAGAGCCCCCCGAAAATGGGTTAGTTATCTTCTGTGGGGCTATTCCGCGAAACGGTGCAGGTTCGGAGAAGATGGAGACTTATGTGCTTGTTCCTCCGGAACCTATTAACGTCTATTTCTATAGGTGCGATGCTAGATTTCACACTGAACCTCTTCAAGCGATGGTAAATGAGCGTAGTGCCTTCGGGATTATAGTGATTGATACGAGTGATGCCATCGTTGCGACAGTGAGAGGTCAAAGGATGGAGATCCTGCAGAAATTCAGTTCGGGAGTCGCAGGAAAGCATCGTGCTGGCGGGCAGTCAGCGAGACGGTTTGAAAGGATACGGGAGCAATCTCTAAACGAGTACTACCATCGAGTTGCGAATCATACCTACGAACTATTGAACCCTGTTCCTGGACTGAAGGGAATTATCATCGGTGGACCTGGACCGACCAAGTATGAGTTTGCGGAGGGCGATTATCTGAACTACATGCTGAAACAGAAGATTTTGGCAACTATTGACACGTCATATGTTGGGGAGCAGGGAGTAGATGAGGTAGTGTCGAAGAGCCAAGAAATACTCAGAGGGGTTAGGTATCTAGAAGAGAAGCGTCTTGTTCAGAAGTTTCTGTACGAGATAGGCCATGAGACCGGATTAGGTGTATACGGTGAGACGCAGGTTAGGAAATACCTCAATGCAGGTATCGTCGATCTGCTTCTAGTGTCAGAAAAAATCAGTACCTTGCACGTCTATGTTAAATGCAAGAATTGCGGCGCAACTGATGACTCACTCATTCCTCAAGCTAACTTCGTAAAGTTCGAGCAGGACCTAATGTCAAGCACCTGTAAGAAATGCAACTCTGCAGCCCTTGCCGTGGACGATTTCAAAGACTTGGTTGACGAGTTAATTGAGATAGCCGATAAACAGAATGCGAAGATTGCAATAATCTCCACGGAGACGGATGAAGGGATTATGCTTAAGGATTCCTTTGGTGGAATTGCAGCAATTCTTCGGTACAGACCTTCTTAATTTGGCCAAGACTCGATTGCTGCGCTGCTGAAGACAAGAGGCCAGGTTGATGACTGCTGCTCTTACTCTAGACTCTGCGGCCTCGGCGTCCGCCTGGGCGTCGGGTTCCATCATGAGGTATTGGAGTCACGTCTTCGATTCGTCCAATCCTAAACCCTGCTCTTGCAAGCATACGAATTGCAGCCTGCGCTCCAGGTCCAGGGGTTCTTGCTTTGTGTCCACCGGGTGCTCTGACTCTAATGTGCAAGGCTGATATTCCTCTGTCTTTGGCAACACGAGCGGCAGATGCTGCTGCTTGCATGGCCGCGTAAGGCGATCCTTGGAGTCTGTCAGCCTTAACATGTTGGCCTCCAGCACTTCTAGAGACGGTCTCAGCGCCAGTAAGGTCGGTTATGTGAACTAACGTGTTATTGAAGGAGGAATAGATATTTGCAATGCCCCAGCGTTGTGGAATCTTCTTTTCGGACACTCGCTTATCCTCTATGTAATCAGGGTGAGCATTTAGTTCGCCATATTTAACTTTCTTCGATGCAATTATGGATGAGTGTGATCGTGTTGGATCGCTTTAAGGTCCGAGCTGCCGAGATCTCGGATCTTCCAAGTATATGCGAGGTTGAACGTGCATCCTTTGTGAATGATGCATATCCCTCTTTCTTGCTAGAGAAGCTCATTTTATGCTGCAATTCGGTCTTCTTCGTTCTAACCGATCTGGAGCGGAGAATCATTGGGTATTGTGTCTCAAAGAACGAACGAACCAGATCTCATTTAATCTCATTAGCAGTATTACCTGCCTATAGAGGATCAGGCGTCGCGAGTTTGTTGGTAAAGCAGTTACTGGTTGCCTTACGGAAGTGTGCTATCAAGGAAATCAGGCTTGAAGTGCGAACTGATAATGATCCGGCTATTCAGCTTTATCGACGGCTTGGTTTCACAAAAGTGAGCGTGATGCAAAGTTACTATTCGGATGGTTCAGCTGCTTATCAGATGAGGAAGATTCTCGAGTGAGATATGGGCAGGAGCTAAAGCCTTGGTTAGGGGGCTCCCGCTACTTCCGGAATTGTCATGATGCGAACTGAATTGGGTCGACGCGAGAGATCTGCGATGCGATCTCCAACTATGAGCCTCACGCCATGCTCCTCGGCTAGGTCAACGACTCGCTGAGTGACTACTCCATCGAAGACTATCGTTTCCACGCCCTGATACCCACCATTGTCCTTGGGTAAGGCAAGCTTACTTGCTAATTCACTGACGGGGAGTCGTGCAACTTCGCTCAAATTCTGGTCCATTAATATTCCTTCAAGCGTCCCGCGAAGCTCTCTCGCTTTGGCGACGAGGTTCTGAGGTAGTTGAACCTGAACTGGTGGGGGTGGTCGGTGTATAGGTGGTGCTTCGATTGGTTGAGGTCGCTGATTGATTTGCTTCGCGTTTTCAACTGGTACTTTTTCGCGAAGGCACTTCATGATCTCTTTTGGAGTTAGTTCCTCAACCTCCTTCCCAAGCGGTGCTCTGGTCACGAAGTCTACGGGGGCTACTTGCATCAGTTCTTTGAGAATCAGGTCCCCACCTCGGTCGCCATCTAGAAAGGCTGTTGTCTCTTTCGTCTTGCATATGTCTATGATTGTGTGAGGAATCTTGGTTCCTTCGATTGCCAGCGCATTTCTTATGCCACACCGTAAGAGGAGGATGATGTCAGCTCTGCCTTCTACCAGGATTATGGATGGACTGTTTGCTACGTCCGGGCCTGCTGGCAAGCGATCAGGTCCGTAGGCTATTACGTCTGATGATCGAATCACTCCGGAAACTTGTTTGACCATCTCTTCAGTGCTAGGTGATTCTTCAACCACCCAGGTGCGCAGTATGTCCTTGGCCTTGTCCAAGATTTGGCGTCGTTTATCTTCTCGAATATCTGCTACTTTTTCTAGTATGACTTTTGCCAAACAGGGGCCTATGCGGTCGACGCTCTGAATTGCGGCAGCAATGATGGCTGTGGATGATTTATCAAGGCTTGAAGGGATAGTGATTGTTCCGAATGTCTTATCTTGCTTCGAGTCAAGTTGAATCTCTATCCTACCTATTCTCCCTGATTTCTGGAGTTCTCTGAGGTCGAGTTCGGGCCCGAATAATCCTTCAGTTTGGCCGAAGATTGCGCCTATCACATCAGGTTTTTCGACTACACCCTCGACTTCGAATTTGGCGACTACCATATATTTCGTAGTTGAATATTGTGAATTTGTTCCCAATTAGGAATGAACCACCTATGGTGCTCAGGTTTATGACGATATTACAAGCCATGAGCAGTCGAAACTTACCTTCAATCGTTCTCAATATAAACGCTGCGTACTCGGATGATGATCAGATTTGATCGAAGAAAACGTCTTATCTGGCATGAGTTCGTTGAAGGAAAAATTAGGGTTGAAGTAAGACGGCGAAGATTGGAATCAATGGGTTCGGAAGGATCGGCCGATGTTTCTTCAGGGCAGCGAGACAAGCTGGCCTCAATGTAGTTGCAGTGAACGATGTCACTGACGCCAAGACTTTGATGCATCTTTTGAAGTACGACTCGGTTTTCAGGAAGTTTCAAGCTTCGCTCCAGGCTGAAAAGGACGGGTTCTTGGTGGATGGCGAGCCTGTGAAGGTGTTATCCATACGTGAACCTGGAGAGATTCCATGGCGAGGGGTGGGTGTTGATATTGTCGTCGAATCAACGGGACTATTTACCAGCCGTGACGTGGCAGCCATGCACTTTAAAGGTGGTGCGAGGAAAGTGTTGATTTCTGCACCTGCTAAGAATCCGGATATCACGATCGTGCCCGGAGTGAATCTGAACAGGTATGATCCTAAGAAGCATAATGTCGTGTCATGTGCATCATGCACTACGAACTGCGTTACACCCGTCGTTAAGGTGTTGCATGATTCCTTTGGAATAAGACATGGGTTTATGACAACGGCGCATGCGTATACTAATGATCAGCGAATTTTGGACTTGCCGCATAGAGATTTAAGACGCGCGAGGGCTGCTGCAGTCTCGATAATCCCCACTTCTACTGGTGCAGCCATAGCTACCACTGAGGTTATGCCTGAACTCAAAGGGAAGCTTGATGGTCTAGCTCTTCGAGTTCCTATACCTGACGGGTCGATAGTGGACTTCGTTGCTGAGGTCGAGCGACCTGCAACCGTTAAGGCGGTCAATTCAGCCTTCAAATCAGCGGCCGATGGTTCTTTGAATGGAATTCTTGAATACTCCAACGAACCGCTCGTATCGTCTGACATTATTGGCAACCCACATTCGGCAGTCTTTGATTCACTTTCAACAATGGTGCTCGATGATAAGTTGGTTAAAGTGCTTGCATGGTACGATAATGAATGGGGATATTCTAACCGTCTTACCGATATGGTCAAAAGGATGTCAGATAGCCTATAGAGCTACTGATCCTCAACCTGCTCTGTCTTGTCTTCTGTAAAGCTTCTATCTGCAATCTCTCGTGATATTTAGGTAACTCTTCTATGCTCCTAACTTCTGACCGTGTCAATTCCCGGAGGCTCTTCCACAAGACAATGTTCACGTGAAGGTTTTGAGTGGTTAATATTCGAGACAATTTTTTCGCTAAGGAAACACCTTCTCGGTCGAAATCCGTAAGGATGATCACTTTCTTGGTCGCTGTTAGGTTCTCAACAAATCCAATGATATTTCTCCGGCTGCTTTGTAGGCAGAGTATTGGTCCACTGATTCCGATGCTTCTGAGTGATTTCTGATCCTTTTGGCCTTCTACTACGATCGTGCTGCCGTTGGAGGATTCGTAGGAGATTCGGTCTAAGAGCCTTTGGAATCGTTCTAGCCTCACGGCCGCCGGCGCTCGCATTATTTTCCTTTACCTTGTGATTTGCATCTGTTCTACTTTGTTGAGTAATTCTGGATGCTTATCAAACTCGTTTCTTACGGGTGCGAGAATTTGGATCAAGCTTGACGCGATAGCGCCCTTCAGGTCTGCGGGGTGGATCTTTCCATCTCTATAGTCTGATTCCAACTCGTTGATATTTGTGTAAGTTACTGTGCCACCGTACTTGGGGGGTCTTTCGATATTGACACTTCCTATCCATGGGAACGAGACGTGTCTGGCCAGTTCGATTATGCTGTTGTTTTGAATGTCCTTGGGAGGACAGTATGCGGCGCGGATCTTGTTTTGAATGATGTCTGGCTTATCGTGAATTAGAATGCTGCTTTCAGGAATGCTCTTTGACATTTTGGACGAGATCTGCGAGTTCAGGGTTGCATCTTCATCGAACTTTGTGAAGTCCATCTTCTTTGTCCCCGCTAGTCCAATCATTAGGTGGGTGTGTACGATTGTTGGTTTGTGCCAACCAAGTTTGTCGGCGACGTCTCTTGCTAAGGCGTGTGCCTTACGCTGGTCCAAGCCTGCGCATGCCACATCGAGGCGTAGCTCGAAGATGTCGGCAACTTGCATGCAGGGGTAGAAGGTTGCTGCCGCTTCCATGTCCTTATTGCCTAATTCGCGCCCCATAATTGGGAGAGCCCTCCAAATGCGACTTACGTTGACCGATTTCGCGACGCGGACAACTCGTTCCCAATACTCTTGCCTAGCAGTTAGCTCTGAAGCCCAAGAGTAGGTTGCTTCAGAGGGGGAGATTCCTAGGGCGGTAAAGCATTGTATGAAGTATTCGCCGCATGTTTTGATGTTCTCCAATTTTCCTCCAAGTTTATTGTTGATCCAAGAATGCCAATCTGCTAGGAATATGGTGAAGTCGAAGCCTGCTTGGATCATGTCTAAGATTTTTCTTCCGCAGACCAGTCCCATTCCAATGTGCATAAGGCCACTGGCTTCGAAGCCCCAGTATGCTCTGGGACGAGAGTTAGTTTCAAGAATTGATCTCAACTCGTCGCGGGTTATCACTTCTTCAGTGCCACGTTCTACGAGCTCTAGTCGAGTTTCCGGATCCATTTTGTTTTTCCTCTGAATTCATGATCTTGTATTTGTAGCACGGGCTATTCTACTTTCGCTGAAACGGATTCGCCGGAGGTTCAGGCTGCATGGCAGCCCTCCCCTTGTCGCCCACAACACTAACGCGCAAACTTCACAGAAGGGCTACGCCCCACTCAGTTGGCTCTCTCGGGGGTGGGCGGCTGTGGCGCCGCTCTAACGCCTTCTAATGTCAGTAGCGTACTTATGTTAAGTTCCATTGCGACGACCGGATTTTCAAGGTTCCAATTTCTTATAACGCGAGGATGCACCTCTCCAATAATCCCCACTTCCGTTTTATTGACTGAAATGATAGCAACGCGGCCATCTAGATAACTAGCATTATTCGTAGATTGTATGGCAAAGTCAATTCCTAGGTTCGCTAATAATGTTTGTAGGATGGATTTCATCTCTGTGAAGTTCGCTCGCGCATGAGCAGAGACGCAGCAGAGTTTTCGATCGTCTTTAGGCTGGGAATTCGCGTCCCATGTCGTGCAGTCACCTACCTCGAACAGTTTCTGTGGGTACTGAACGTGTGTGTTGTTTGATAAGAAGTCAAGTAGGCTGGGAAGTAGCCAAGGTCTGAGGCAGGTTAAAGTTTGCACTTTAGGGTTTGCGATCCTGACATACGCCAGCGGTGGTTGTTGCATTTTTGTAAATATTTTTTCCTCACTAGTCATCATGAAGGTGAGAACTTCTTGGAATCCGAATCCTAATGCTAATTCTCTAACTTTGTCAGAGTAACTCTCTAATTGTGAGATGTTGCCGACTGTTGAATCAATTGGCCATCTAGGTTCTATGCGATTCAGTCCATACGCGATTGCTACGTCTTCGATCACGTCGTTCAGGTGGAGGATGTCTAAGCGGTAGCAGGGAATGGCTACGGTCAGGGTTCTTGTGTCAGATTGTCGTACGTCGTATCGAGATCGTTTGAGCAATGAGATTATTTGTTGCTTGGTCAAATTAAGGCCGATCAGTTTTTTCGCCTGTTCGATTGGGAGTTTGATGGTGCGTTCGTTAAGCCGCGGTGTGATAGTAGGGTACGTTTTTGCATACTTGTAGTGTATTCTTGCTGGACGAAGCTCTGCTCCTCTATCAGCGAGTGTCGTTGCGAGGATTGTTAAGCAATTCAGGATGGTTGTTTCGTTGGTTCCAGTCACCTCTACTAGTATATTCTCTGTATTGGGTGTGAGCTTTCCCAGGTCGTTTGAATTGATGATTGGAGGAAACGACAAAACTTTCTGTTTTGAATCCATGAGAATTGGTAGCCTTTGATGGCCTTCAAGGATTTGTCCGTATTCTATTCCTTTCGGGTGTTGATGGAGAATTTCACGTAGAGATAGGGCTTTATCGCCATCGAGTGGAACGAATCTGATTTTATCCGGGTCTTCAATGCCATACCGGAGTGGGGGAGTTATGAGATCAAAATCGTAGAACCCTATGGATGACCGTTTACGTCTGCGTCCGTAACTTAGATCCAGTTTTTCTTGCAGTTGTACCAGGCCACGAAGTATTGAGTCACTAATTTTAGCATGATAAGCGACGACGCAGGCAATGTAAGGCCTGATCTCTCTGAGTTCTCTGTCGACAGTGATTTCGGCAGCTATCTTGTTTGATGTTTTGTATTTCTTTAGCCCAGTCTAGATTTCTAAGATGCCTCTAAGGGCTCGAGCGATACCTTCAGCACTCCATGTATCAGGACGGTTGGTGTCAACATTCTCGATCTGTAGCTCAGTTTCTTCTTCGGAGAGATTCTGGGTATTCTGGTTTGCAAATGTTGAGTTGGCGACTTCACATTTTACTGAGTAAAGTATGTCATTTAATTTGTCCTGATCTCTCGGTAGTTTTCTGCCTAGTAAATTTTCAAGATCTTCTAGATTTGCTGATACTGATACCAAGTCAAGCTGTCCTCTGTTTTCTGATCCATTCGAGGTCTTGGGAGAATAGCATTCGGATATCGTCCATGCCCGTTCGCATCATGAATAGTCTGTCCACTCCGATTCCCCATGCAAGTACTGGTACGGTTATGCCCAGTGGAATGGTTAACTCTGGCCTGAAGATTCCGGAGCCTCCAAACTCTAACCATCCGTAATCTTCTTTGTAGGCTTGCAGTTCGACGCTGGGTTCTGTGAAGGGGAAATAGTCAGGCTTGAAGCGCACTCTATCTGCGCCTGCCAGGTCAATCGCGAACCGTTGCAGGACGCCGAGTAGGTCGCGTAGCGAAAGATTAGGTCCGACAACGATTCCTTCGACTTGATTGAATTCGGTGAGGTGTGTCCGGTCGACAGGGTCGGGTCTAAAGCATCTTACTACGGAGAAGTATTTTCCCGGTATCTTGAGATTGCTGCTTACAAGCTTTCGTGCGCTGAGTGCTGTGCCTTGACTCCTAAGAATCATTCTTAGGGCTTCGGTTCGTGAATATTTGTAGCCCCATCCTGTGGAGCCAGTCTTCCATCCGTTTTCATGGGTCTTCGATACTGGTTCAATGAATCGTTCGTATCCTCCCAGTTGGCCTAATCCGTCTGTCTTGATGAAGTAGAGGTCGTGGATTTCTCTGGCAGGGTGGTCTTGTGGCATGAAGAGTGCATCACAGTTGAAGAACATCGTCTCCACAGTGGGGCCAGTCATCTCTTCGAAGCCGAGGGTTACAAGTTTCGCCTTTAAATCGTCAAGGAATTGTCTGTAGGGCTGTTTCTTTCCTGGCCACGTGGGGGTGACTGCTGCTTCTAGGTTGTACTTGCGGAATGTAACATTCTGCCATTGGTTGGTTGTGATTAACTCTGGCGTGAGTTCGCTGATTTCTTTTGACGTAGTGATTCCAGAAGTTATTGCCTGCCAGCCGTGGGATGTGAGTTCTACGTGGCGTTTTGTACGCTTCTTGATTTCTACAAGTCGTCTTCGTCGTAGTGTGTCGATATTCTTGCGTAACTCAGTCGGCAGCTCATCAACCGACATGTCGTGTTTGCTGGAGACTGTTTCCAACGTTTTTTCAATATCTGTCTTCGCAGGAATGTCACGAGCTCTAAGCACTATTTCTTGTAGTTGCGTTGAAATGTCGCACCAATTGGAACTCTTTACCCAACCGAGTGCGACATGTGTAAGGGTGGCTGGGATGTTGGCATATTTCGCGGCTTCTTCTAGAGTAGCTTCGCCGCCCAGATCTAGGACTGATTGTACGAGGCGACGTTCGGGCAATCCATGTTTCGCGTACTCTAACCCTTCGTTAGTTGGATGAACATTGATTGTATCCGTCTCAGAGACTTTGATGAACTGTTTTTCGAGGAGAATTGGAAGCGCGCGAGTGACTGCAGCGTTCTCTTGTTTGGAGTTCTGCACTATCTCGTCGAACGTTGAACTGCCTCCGGCTGCCTGGAGTGTCTTCATTACTGCGGCTTCATTCTCTCGTAACTCCACCAATCTCATCTTCTCTTGTCAGTTTTCCAAAAATCTATGATTTCGCGCAGCGGCCTGTAAGGGTGTGTGCTTTGAAGGGGACGTCACGTGCGATCATCAAGCTTTCGAACACTAGGCTCTGCTTTGTTGTTATCCTTGCCAAGCCGTATATTAGATTCGTGATATGTACCCCTAACAATGCTTTGGAAGTTGCTTAACGCTCAATCTGTAGCAAGAGGCTACCGTGAGATATTTTCACGTGTGTAGGTACAATTACTCTGAAGGAGTGGCACAATTACCATAGTTAAATTCGTTGATGAGGGAGTCTAGTAGTCTTTTCCATTGAAGAGGTATTCCTCAAATCTATCTTTGGCTTTCTCGCGTTTTTCTTGATGTTCGATTAGAAACTTTGTAACCCGTTCTGCTAGCAAGCTCTTGCATTCTCCGCACATGATGTCGCCAGCCAAGCACTTGTAACGCAGTTCTTCTATCTCGTTCGTCTTCATGAAGAGAAAGTAGTCATAGGAAAAGACGGAGCATATGTCAGGGTTAGCGCCGAGGCTTTTCTGTTCCTCTAACGTTGTCCTGCCTCCTGTAAATGCGCTCATAATCTTCTTTCGTGCCTGCTCTGGGCTGTCTATTGTGAAGATTGCAGTTTCAGGTAGTGAGGCAGACATCTTCCCACCGCGGCCTAGCCCGGGGACAAATCTGCAATGAATTTGCGCGGGCTTGAGGTATCCTAACTTTGGCGCCACGTCCCGCGTGATCCTCCAGTACGGATCCTGATCGATGGCGGCTGGGATTAGGCATGGTACGTTGTGCCCTACTAGTTCAGATTCTAGGAATGCTGGAGCTGCCTGGATAGCTGGATAGAAGAGTAACCCAATGTTTGTGCTCTCTTGGAACCCAAAGACTGCCTTAGCAGTTGAGAATGTTACATGTTTAGCAACTTTCAATGCCAGCGCGTAAAGCTTGTCGATGTTCTTTATGTCTAGAATGATTCTCGTCTTCCTAGGATCAAATCCCAGTGCGATCAGGTCTAGAGCATTTTCGTAAGCCCATTTTTGAGGTTCGGCCATGGTAAAATTGTCGTGATAGAGGAATCGTTCGTCGTCTGTAATCTGGAAATAGAGTTTGGCGTCGAACTTATCCTGGAGATATTTTGTGAATATCCATGGGGCAAGATGCCCGATGTGAACCGGCCCAGAGGGGCCACGTCCGGTGTAGAGTACGAATTTCTCACCCTTTTCATACTTTTCCAACAGCCAATCCAGATCTCGATGAGAGAAGAAGATTCGTCTTTCTAACTGCGGGTGAAGTTCTCCTGCATGTTTACGAATACGTTGCAAGAGTTCAGGAGTTAATGGTTGCGTTCCGAAGTCTCTGATTAACTTCTCATAATCAATCCTTCCCGCTACCTCCCAAGGAGTTACAATCATCTCTTCCTCATTTGCCGTCATGGTTTGAAATTTCCCCGACCTCTGTAGACTTATGTTTACCTAGCCATTCGACGAGAGCTTCGTCAGCGCGGCTTTTGAATCTTAAATGGTTCTATAGCCACACGCATTGGCTAAAGAATGTTTGCGGACAGCGAAACTTGCCGCCGTGTTGATGCTTCCCCTCTTTTTCTTACTGGGTTCTTTCAATAGTGAATTATTCTCCCTCTGGATGGGTATTGTTCCGTTAGGTAACAAGTGTGTGTGGCATCCTGGCAAGGCCTACTGGTAAATGGGTCTGGATTATTAGTGTGATCAGAACTATTGACGCTGGACTAAAAATTATCAGCTTGGGAGTGGATTGTTATGGTCCATTTGGCTGACC
>Ga0187784_10002086_pt1 | contig 15984 bp, 8 predicted proteins | sample 1015_SJ02_MP15_2_FD_132964 | JGI IMG/M metagenome (GOLD analysis project Ga0187784, IMG submission 132964) | Tropical peat soil microbial communities from peatlands in Department of Meta, Colombia - 1015_SJ02_MP15_20_MG | ecosystem: Environmental > Terrestrial > Soil > Wetlands > Peat | place...
TGAGAGTGGAGAATCTGGCCGATGGCCGATGGAGGGCCACGCGGAAGCCATAGCGAATCGGAGGATTTCATGTCAAAGCGCACTTTTCAGTTGCTGCTGGTTGCCTGTCTTGTTACGTGCACGTTATGGGCAGCGGACGATCCATTCGTAGGCAAATGGAAGCTCAACTCGTCCAATAGCCGATTCCCCGACGAAATGAAGATTAAGGCAGCCGGGGCAAACACGTACACCTTTGACTTTGGCGCGGGCAATCCCGAGACTATCGTGGCCGACGGCACGGACCAGCCCGGCATCTTCGGGACCACCCTGTCGGTCACCGTCGAGGGGCCCGACACTTGGAAAGTCGTCCGCAAGAAAGGTGGCCGCACGCTCCTTACGGGAATATGGAAACTTTCCCAAGACGGCGAGACGCTCAGCGACGCCTACAGAGAGAGCCAACCGGACGGGTCGACGCTCAGTATGGACTATGTGTACAAGCGGACGACGGTCGGCTCAGGTTTCGCGGCCACGTGGGAAAGCGTGAGCGAGAAGATGAATTCGGTCTTTGAGCTCGAGATCCAGCGCTACGCGGGTGACGGCCTTACGTTCATTACGCCCGCTGAAAAAGCGACTCGAAATCTGAGATTCGATGGGAAAGATTATCCAAATGAGGGCTCGGGTGTGTCCCCTGGCTCTGTGTCCTCCGGACGCCGGGTGAACGAACGCACTCTGGAAATCACCGACAAGATCAAAGACCAGGTGACGGACATCCGGCAGATCGAGCTTTCTCCGGATCTCAAGACTTTGACGATGACTGTGCACCCAGCCGGTCAAAGCAAGGCGAACATTTTTGTGTTTGATCGGGAATAGAAGAGCGGGCTGGAGCGCAGGGGCGCCGGGTTCGGCAAAAGGAGGATGTGCACCCGCTGGGGGAGAGACCGGCGCAGCAGGCGGCGCCGTCCTGCCACGAGGTCAACGACGGCGGCTTGCGCTGTCAAGGTGGACGCGGAGGGAGACGCAATGAACGCTCTGCTTTTAGACTTACGCTTCGGCTTGCGCATGCTGGCCCGGAACCCCGGCTTCACGGCCATCGCAGTGCTTACCTTGGCGCTGGGCATAGGCGCCACCACGGCAATCTTCACTGTTGTCTATGGAGTGCTCCTGCGTCCTTTGCCCTATCCCGAACCCGACCGTTTGGTTTATATCGCCGGAGATGCCTGGGGCATTTTCTCGAGAGGCCGTGAATTTCTGGCCTGGAAGGGCCGCAGTCAGACTCTGAGCCAGATCGCAGCCTATATCCAATTCGATGCTAACCTCACGGGAGGAGGTGAGGCCGAGCGAGTGACCACGGGCACGGCCAGCCCGTCCTTTTTCCAGCTTTTGGGCGTTCAGCCCGCGCTGGGGCGGCTTTTTCTCCCTGAGGAAGACCGTGTCGGCGCTTCGCCTGTGGCGCTCCTCAGTCAGGCTTTCTGGGAGCGTCGTTTCGGCGGCGATCCTTCCGTTATCGGCAGCGCACTGACTCTCGATGCCAGGATCTACACCGTAATTGGGGTCCTGCCGGCATCGTTCCTGGTCCCTGACAAGTACGGAGCCAGCTACGATGTTTGGGTGCCTCTTTCCGCCGGGTCCGTTGTATTCGCAAGCATTGCGGGAAGAACGGATTCAAGTGGGGTGCCGCTCGTGGTGCGCGTGATCGGACGTCTCAAACCTGGGGTGAGCTATGAGCAGGCGCGCTCCGAACTGGACACAATCCTGCAATCGACGCTCAAGAATGGCGCCAAGAGGCACGCGGTTGTGACGCTTTGGCAAGAGAACATCACAGGCAAAGCAAGGCTTCCCTTGCTTGTTTTCCTCGCTGCCGTTGGATTCGTCCTTCTCATTGCCTGCGTCAACGTCGCTAACTTGACCCTTTCACGCGCCGCCACGCGACAAAGGGAAATGGCCATTCGCCGGGCCCTTGGCGCGGGCAAGACTCGAGTCCTTCGGCAACTTCTCACGGAGAGCGTGCTCATGGCTTTGTTAGGGGGGGCCATCGGGATGGCACTGGCAAGCTGGGGAAAAGATCTCCTAGTCGCGTTTATCTCGCCTAACTTGCCAACTCTGGATCCCGTCCGTCTCGATTACCGGGTTCTGTACTTCAATCTGGGTCTCGCTCTGCTCACCGGCCTCGCCTTTGGTTTCACTCCAGCCCTCCAGGCCTCTAAGGTTCCGTTGAATGAGTCTCTCAAAGAAGCGGGCCGCAGCACTACTGAGGGTCGGGCAGGCCACCATCTTCGCAGCCTGCTGGTCGTCTTCGAGGTCGGACTTGCCACGGTGCTGTTGATCGGCGCCGGCTTGCTGTTTAGGAGTTTCCTGCGGCTGCGTGAGATGGATACGGGATTCAAATCGGACCACATCGTCAGCTTTGGTATCAACCTTACACTCTCCAAATACCCGAAGCCCAAGGACCAAGCTGCGTTCTTTGAGCAGGTGATGGAGAAGGTGAGGGGCCTGAGGGGGGCTGAATCGGTAGGTGGAGGCGACAGTCTCCCCTCGGAGAGCTCCAGTGGCCCAGTCCCGGGAGTGACGATCGAAGGAAGACCGGACCCTGTCACCATCAGATACAGGACGGTCAGCTCGGATTATTTTCGTACTCTGGGAATTCCTCTCCTCCAGGGGCGCCATTTTAATGACGCTGATCGTGAAGGTCATCCGAGCGTAGCCATTGTCAGTGAAGCCTTCGCTCGGCTTTATTTTCCCGATGGGAATTGCCTCGGTAGAAGAGTGAAGGGCCTGTTCCAGGAGAAAGACTGGACAAGCATCGTGGGCGTTGTCGGGGACGTCCGCCCCTGGCTGGAGAGTGAGGCGTCACCGGAAATGTATCTCTCGTATTTGCAGGCCGGTGCACCGACCATGGAGCTCGCCGTGCGTACGAGCGGAGATCCGAAGACATTGGCCGCAGCCGTGCGCAGCCAGATTGCCAGCGTCGACAAAGACCAACCGCCATATGATCTGACGACCTTCGAAGAACGCCGGGCGCGGGACCTCGCTCCGCACAGAGTCAACATGCTTTTGCTCGGCGCCTTTGCCGGGCTGGCGTTGGTCCTCGGGTCGATTGGTATCTATGGCGTGGTGTCCTATTCCGTAAGTCAGCGCTCCCACGAAATCGGCGTCCGCATAGCTTTGGGTGCATCGCCCCACGACATCTTGAAGCTGGTCGTGGGGCAAGAATTGCTGCTGACCATCGCCGGCGTGGGCATGGGATCGGCGGGAGCCCTGGCATTCAACAAGGTGATGTCAAGCTTGGTTTTTCGAGTCGCGACCACGGACCCGTTCACCTACGCAGGTGTGTCTGTGGTCTGGATTCTGGTGGCGCTGCTCGCCTGCTACCTGCCCGCCCGCCGCGCCATGAATGTCGATCCCCTGGTGGCGCTGCGGTACGAGTAAAGTTATCGGGTGATCGGGTGACCGGGTGATCGGGTGAACACAAAGAGGAACGATCCTAACATCTGGCAAGCATTTGATCGCCTTATGAACCGCAGGCGCATAATCCGGCAGGGCGGTTTTTCGTTCATCCGATCACCCGACCTCCCGATCACCCGATGAGGAGACGACGATGAGCACTCTGCTTCACGATTTGCGCTACGGCTGGCGCATGTTAGCCAAGAATCCCGGCTTCACGGTCGTCGCGGTGCTCACCCTGGCGCTGGGCATCGGCGCCAACACGGCGCTCTTCTCGGTGGTCAATAGCGTGCTCCTCGATCCGCTGCCGTTCCCCCAGCCCGAGCAGCTCGTCTCCCTGCATGCGAGCAAACCGAACTTCGAGCAGGGGTCGATTTCCTATCCGAATTTCCTCGATTGGCAGAAAGACAACCGCAGCTTCGCAGCCATGGCCATTTACAGATCCATCGCCATGAGCCTTACCGGCATCAGAGAAGCCGAGCGAGTGGGGGCGGAGTTCATCACTTCAGATTTTTTCCCCTTGCTCGGCATTAGGCCTGTACTGGGCCGCAACCTGGCGGGAGGCGAGGATAGAATCGGCGGGCCTCCGGTCGTTCTTATAAGCGAAGGCCTCTGGCAACGCAAGTTCGGAGCATCTCCGGAGATTCTGGGCAAGACCCTGATCTTAGATGGGCGGGGCCTCACAATAATCGGCGTGATACCTTCATCCTTCCATGTGGAATCGGTAATCGCAGGCCTCACTGGGCGAGACGTATATGTGCCTATCGGCCAGTGGATTAATCCCGCGCTTTCATTGCGCGGAGCCGGGCTCGGAATCCACGGCATCGCCCGGCTCAAATCAGGGGTAACGCTGGAACAGGCGCGGGCTGACATGGCCGTTGTGACGCAAAACCTCGCCCGCACCTATTCGGACACCGACAAGGGTCTCGGGGCGACGCTGGTTCCACTGAAGGAGCAAATCGTGGGCCGCGTCCGCTCGTTGTTGCTCGTGCTGCTGGGTGCGGTTGGATTCGTGCTTTTGATTGCCTGCGTCAACGTGGCGAATCTCCTGCTCGCTCGCTCCACCGGACGGGTGCAGGAATTCGCTATCCGGGCCGCGTTGGGAGCGGGCCGGTGGCGAGTTATCAGGCAGCTTCTGGCGGAGACCACGTTGCTGGCCTTGGCCGGCGGTGGGCTCGGACTGTTGCTTGCTTCCTGGGGTACGCGTGCTGCGCTCAACTTGCTGCCCACTGCGTTACCGCGCGCCCAGGAGATCAGCCTCGATGCCCGCGTTTTGGCCTTCACCTTAGCCATTTCGGTCCTCGCCGGGATTCTCTTCGGACTCGCTCCGGCGTTGAAGATTTCGAAGCCCGATTTGCATGAAACGCTAAAGGGAGGTGGCCGCGGCGCAAGCGGAACACGCCATCGCTTACAGGGGGCCTTTGTGATGGCCGAAATGGCGATGGCCTTCGTGCTGCTGATTGGCGCCGGACTCCTCATCCGCACTCTGGCGCGCCTCTGGAGTGTGGATCCAGGCTTCGATGCGCACAACGTCCTGACATTCAGCTACGCCTTTCCACCTTCAATGAACACAGCCAGCGCCCAGGCGGTTCGCGCCGCCTGCCGCCAACTCGATCGTGAACTCGAGTCGATTCCGGGCATGCAGGCGGTGTCGCTCACCTGGGGCGGATTTCCGCTGAGTGGTGAGGATGACGAGCAGTTCTGGTTCGAGGGCCAGCCCAAACCGCAAAGCGTGAACGAAATGAACTGGGCTCTTAGTTACGTCGTCGAGCCGGGGTACTTGAAGGCGATGGGTATTCGGCTCGAGCGCGGCCGCTTTTTCAACGCTCAGGACAACGAACATTCACCGCCTGTCATCGTGGTCGATGAGGTGTCCGCGCAGAAGTTTTTCCCCGGCCAGGATCCCCTGGGAAAGCGACTCACCTTGAACTCCTTCGGTCGCCTGGCTGAGATTGTGGGTGTGGTCGCCCACGTGAAGCAGTGGGGACTTGATTCCGACGAGGCAAATCAACTCCGCGCCCAGATCTATCACCCTTTCATGCAACTCGATGATGAGCGGGTAAGACTGTCAGTGCCGGGCATCAGCGTAGTGGTGCGGTCCGGGAATGACCCGCTCAGCGCCGTCGACACGATTCGTCGCGTGACGGGCGAGATGAGCAACGAACGAGTCCTGTGGGGGTTTGAGACCATGGAAGAGATCATCTCCGACTCGCTCGCCGCACGGCGATTCGCCATGACCCTGCTGGGCGCATTTGCCACGGTCGCCCTCCTCCTCGCCAGCCTGGGCATCTACGGCGTCATTTCGCATGCCGTCGGCCAGCGAACCCACGAAATCGGCATTCGCATGGCGCTCGGAGCACAAAGACAGGATGTGCTGCGGCTCGTCGTGGGGCAGGGTATCGCGCTGACTGTGGCCGGCATCTGGCTTGGCATGGTCGGAGCGCTCGGGCTGACGCGGTTCCTGGCGAACCTGCTGTATGGGGTGCGTCCCACCGACCCATTGACCTTCATGGCCGCGTCGGTGTTGCTCGCGGGAGTCGCGCTGCTGGCCAGCTACATTCCCGCGCGCCGCGCCATGAATGTCGATCCCCTGGTGGCGCTGCGGTACGAGTAGGTGCCAGGTGTCGGGTGTCAGGTGCCAGGGAGAAGGGAACAGGGAACAGGGAACAGGGAACAGGTGACAGGGAACAGGCGGATGCTGGAAGGGGGGCGTATGGCAAAAGTGGAGCGAGTTCGTGAGCTATTGGGCAAGCCGCTGGAGCCGGAGTACGTCAAGCTGAGGGCTGAGGCTGGATGGAAACTGGTAGCGGTAGAGTGGGAACGCGAAGTCGAAGAAGCCGAGGAGGCTCCGCGCCAAGTTGGCGAGGAAGTGCCGTACGGGCTGCGCGTGGGGGACGACTGCCTGCACCTGATCGAAAACCCCGTCGAAACTCAAGTTCTCATTCAGATGCTGGATGGCATTGTCCAGGATTATCCTTTCTCTATAATCGCTGACGAGCTTAACCGCAGCGGCCTTCGAAACCGCGATGGGTCGAAGTGGGAAGCTGTATCTGTCTACAATATGCTGCCGCGCCTCATTCAGGTCGGCCCACGAATCTTCTCCAGCGAGGAATGGCAGGTAAGGAAGAAGCACGTGCTCTACTTCGGTGGCTAGAGGTTATTGGTGTCAATCGCTTGCATGGGCTAGCGCCCATCCATGAGATCGAACAGAGCGTCCCGGTCCAGCAGGTCGACCCCGGGCTGCTCCGCCGCCTTCCAGCCCCGAAGCCGCAAGCGGTAAGGTTTCACGAGGCTGGGGGCCAAGGAACGCCGAAGCAGGTCGTTGGTCACCGCCTGCAAGGTCCGGCCTTCTTCCGAGGCCTTTTTCTTCAACTCGCGGAGAAGCTGATCGTCAATCGTCAAGGTGGTTCGTTTCATATGCAAAAGCATATTGTATCAGCATCAAGATGGCAAGTCTTCCGAAAGATGGAACCGGAAAATCGAAATTCGAAACTCGCGAGTCGGCCGCCGAATTTCGAGTTTCGATTTTCAGCTTTACGAGTTGATCGGCAATCTGAGGGTCGAAGGAGGCACGCGTCTAGCCACTAACCACTAGCCACTTGGTTGTTGAGAGGGAATACGATGAGCACTTTGCCTCACGACTTGCGCTACGGCTTGCGTCTGCTGGCGCGGAACCCTGGCGTTGCGGCCGTGATGGTGTTGACGTTGGCTCTCGGAATCGGCGCCAATACCGCCATCTTCAGCTTTCTGGATGCGATCCTCAACTTGCATTTCCCGATTACGGACCAGGAGCGGATTGTCAATCTCTGGAGCGCGAGCAACACAATGGGCAGCAGGAACAGCCTATCCATTGCCGACTTTCTTGATTATCGGCAGCAGAATCGGGTTTTCGAAGATCTCGCCGCGTTTGCCGGGGATTCCTTCCACCTCACCAATGTGGCTGAGCCGCAGAGTCTGGGGGGAAACCGAGTGTCCTTCGACTATTTTCACGTCCTGGGCGTGCAGCCGGCGATGGGGCGCAACTTCCTGCCTGAAGAGTCTAAAGGCAAAGCGCGGGTGGTGATCCTGAGCCATGGGTTGTGGCAAGGCAGTTTCGGGGCTGATCCGAAGGTCCTCGGGCGCAACATCACACTGGACCGCGATAGCTACACGGTGATCGGGGTGATGCCCGAGGGTTTCCGGTTGTTCGCAGGCAATGCCGACTTGTGGGTTCCGCTCGACCTGAGCTCCAGCGCGCTGAGCCGCGGGGTGCGTCAGGTGATGGTGATTGGCAGATTGAAACCCGGGGTGGGCAAAGAGCAGGCACAGGCGGAGATGAGTAACCTCGCCGGCCGCTTGGCGCAGGCCTTTCCCAGCACCAATAAGGGCTGGGACGTTCAGGTTATTCTGCTTCAGGATGAGATCAACAAAAGGCTCGGCTTGGGACTGCTTTTCATCATGGGGCCGGTGGTCTTGGTGCTGTTGATTGCCTGCGCCAATGTAACCAACCTCCTCCTGGCCCGCGCCTCCGGGCGCGAGAAGGAAATGGCCGTGCGGGCGGCCCTGGGGGCTGGGCGACTCCGTCTCGTCCGCCAACTTCTCACCGAGAACCTGACGCTCGCCCTTTTGGCAGCTGCTTTCGGCCTCTTGCTTGGGGTATGGGGAATGGGCGTCCTCCGCTCACTGTTTCCCCCCGCCGTTAATGGTCCTCCTGGTGCGCTGCACTTGGACGCGCGGGTTCTCGGCTTCACCCTGCTGCTGTGCCTTTTGACGCCTCTCTTGTTTGGCTTGGCGCCGGCCCTTTACGCCTCCAAGCTGGACCTCAACGAAACCCTCAAGGAAGGCAGGAGAGGTTTTCGGGCAGGCGGTTCACACCGGCTGCGCGAGTACTTGGTGGTTTCCGAAGTTGGCCTCGCCGTGACGCTGTTGGGCCTGGGGGGCCTGCTCGTCCGCTTCATGCTCTATATGGGCAGCCTGAAGCCGGTCTTCGATACGAGGAACCTGCTGGCCATGTCGCTTTCTTTGTCTGAATCCGCCTATCCTCACGACTCGGACGTGGCGGAGTTTTATCGCAGGGTTCTGGAAAATGCTCGAACCATCCCTGGGGTGGAATCCGTTGGCGTTGTCAACCGCCTGGTTGTTCCTGCGGAGTACTCGTCGGCACTCCAACCTGTTCACCTCGAGAGTGGATCGGGCGGGAAACTGGGGGCTTCTGCAGTGGCGTTAAGAGTCAGTCCAGGCTACTTCGCTGCCCTGCGCATTCCTCTCCGGCGCGGACGCGGGATGACGGACGAGGATACGAGCGGCGGCGCGCGCGTGGCGCTGGTGAACGAAACCCTTGCACGTTCCTGGCGTGGCGACGACCCTCTGGGCAGGAGATTGCACTTGGAAGGCCTCGGGCCCGAACAACCTTGGATTATGGTCATAGGCGTGGTCGGGGACGCTATCATTGACGATCGTAAATTGCTTTTGCCCGGCGTCTACATCCCCTGCGCGCAGTATCCCGAACGCGACATGACATTTGTGGTGCGCACGCTGACGCCTCCCCTGGGTTTGGAAGAGCCGTTGAAGCGTGCCCTTTGGGCTGTGGACAAGGACCAGCCGATCGAACAAGTGCAGACGGTTGAGCAGATGATGTCCCATGAATTTGCAGGGTCGAACTCTCTGGTGAAATTGATCGCGGCCTTCGCCTTACTCGCTTTGGCTCTCGCTTCCGCTGGGGTTTACAGCGTGATGAGTTACGTCGTGGCGCAGCGCACACACGAGTTCGGAGTCCGAATGTCATTGGGAGCACGACCGCTTGACGTCATGCGTTTGGTCGCGATTGACGCGCTGGTCCTTATAGGAAGCGGGCTGTGCCTGGGCTTGGTAGCGACGTGCGTGTTCGGAAGGCTGATGGGAGGAATCTTAACGGTCATGGGAGTCAAGTCCTATGACCCGACTACGCTCTCAAGCGTCTCGCTGCTGCTTATGCTTGCGGCGCTACTGGCCTGTTATCTTCCCGCGCGCCGGGCGACCAAGGTCCATCCTATGGAGGCGTTGAGGTACGAATAAAGCTGTCAGCCATCAGCCGTCAGCTTCCCGCGGCTCGCCTTGCTGGCTTGCTGATAGCTGACGGCTGACGGCTGACAGCCTGCCAATTGGTGAGGTGAATTATGGGTGCGTTGCTTCAAGACTTGCACTACGGCTGGCGCATGCTGGCCAAGAATCCCGGCTTCACCGCGGTGGCAGCGCTGACGCTGGCGCTGGGCATTGGCGCCAACACCGCTATTTTCAGTCTTGTGAATGGGGTCTTCCTGCGCCCGCTGGCCTACAAGGACCCGAGCCGCTTGGTGTTCGTGGCGGCGACCAATCGAGTCCGAGGCGTCAAGGTTGGTGTAACCTCATACCCGGACTTCGCGGACTGGCGGGCGCAAAATCATGTCTTCACCGGCTTGGCCGCCTACCGTCCCCAGTACTATGACCTGAGTGGCATCACCCAGCCGGAGCGCCTTCGGGGCGTTCGCGTATCAGAAGATTTCCTCCCCTTACTTGAAGAAAAGCCGGTGCTGGGCCGCGCGTTCCTTGCCGAGGAATACCAGCCCGGCAAGAATCACGTGGTCCTGGTGAGCGATGGGCTGTGGCGGCGGCTCTTCGGCGCCGATCCTGGCTTGGTGGGCAGAACGCTCAGGCTCAACGACGAGATCTACACCGTCGTTGGAGTCATGCCGCCTGGCTTCGCATTCCCTCCCAACGAGCGAGCGTCGCTTTACAGCCCCCTGGTAGCCGATGCGAATCGGAAGCACGGATGGCTTTGGGCCGTTGGCCGGCTGGAGCCCGGCGTCAGCCTGCGAGGAGCGCAGGTGGAGATGGATACGATCTCCCACAGACTCGAGCAGCAGTATCCGGACTCGAACAGGGATCACGGCGTGAATCTGCTCCCGCTTCAGGAGATGCTTGTCGGCAACCTCCGGCCGGCCTTCCTGGTCTTTTTTTGCTCGGTCGGCTTGGTCTTGCTGATCGCTTGTGCCAATTGCGCAAACCTCATGCTGGGCCGAGCCACGGCGCGCGCGAGGGAACTTGCCGTGCGCGCCGCACTGGGTGCTGGCCGGAAGCGGCTGATGGAACAGTTGCTCACCGAGAGCGCATTGTTGAGCCTGCTGGGTGGCGCCTTGGGCTTGCTATTGGCAGTTTGGGGGGTTGATGTCCTGGTAGCGCTGATGAAGAAGGGTTTCTTCATCCCCCGCCTCGAAAACATTCACATCGATGGCTGGGTGCTGGGCTTCGCCTTCCTGGTTTCGCTCCTCACGGGAATTATCTTCGGCCTGGCTCCGGCCTTGGCGGCGTCCCGCGTCGAGCTGAATGAATCGCTCAAAGAGGGAAGCCGAAGTGTGACAGGGAGCATGCACCCAGTCCAGTTGCGGAGCCTGCTGGTGGTTTCCGAGGTGGCCTTGGCCCTGGTGCTTCTGGTGGGGGCAGGCCTGATGATCAGGAGCTTCCTGCTCCTCAGCCGTGTCGAAACGGGCGTGAATACCCGCAATGTCCTGGCGCTCGATTTCTCCCTAAATGCTTCAAGGTACGCCCAGCCGCACGTTCGCGCCGGCTTCATGCAACAAGTGGCGGAGCGGGTTCGCACTCTTCCCGGAGTTAAATCTGCCTCTTGGGCCGCGGACCTTCCCTTGACTGACAACACCGATAGCCTCGGCTTCAGTATCGCGAGCCGGCCCGACCCAGGGCCGGGGACGCGGCGCGAGGCACGCTTCAACGTTATAGGTCCGGGCTACCTCCAGGCGCTGGGCATTCCTTTGCTGCGCGGTCGCGATTTCACCGACCGCGACACGGACGCCGCTCCTGGCGTTGTCTTGCTCAACCAGGCGATGGTGCGGCGCTTCTGGCCTGACGAGGATCCGCTCGGCAAGCAGATCACGACGGACGGCAAGAGCTTCTTCTCCATTGTCGGCGTGGTTGGGAACGTGCACCAACTTGGGCAAGCGTCGGAAACCAGCCCCGAGTTCTACCTCTCCTATCTTCAGAACCCGGTCGACTGGACTTGGCGTACACTCATCGTTCGCACTGTCGGCGATCCGCTGAAGCTGGTCGGCTTGGTCGAGCAGGCCGTTTGGTCGGTTAACAAAGACCAGCCGGTTTCGGACGTCCGCACGATGGAGCAGGTGCTCGCGGAGTCAGTGGCACAGCCGCGCGTCTACACTTTGCTTATGGGTGTGTTTGCAACACTGGCATTGGTGTTGGCGTCAGTCGGCATCTATGGTGTCGTTTCCTACTCTGTCAGCCAGCGAACCCACGAAGTCGGAGTCCGCATGGCCCTGGGGGCTGAGTGTATCGACGTGCTTCGCCTGGTGATAGGGCAGGGGATGTTGCTGACCGGGATAGGCCTCGGGATCGGCTTGGCAGGCGCGATAGCTTTGACTCGCTTCTTGGCGAGCTTCCTCTTTGCCGTGCGCCCCACCGATCCCATCACCTTTGCGGTAGTTGCATTGACGCTGGCGGGCGTGGCCCTGCTGGCCACCTACATCCCCGCGCGACGTGCGACGAAAGTCGATCCCATGGTGGCGTTGCGGTACGAGTAGGTGCCAGGTGTCAGGTGTCAGATTGCAGGGAACAGGCAGCACGTGTAGGGGGACGGCTTGCCGTCCCCCTGGTCATCGAGCCGCACCCAACGTCGGGGGTAGGGCAAGCCCTACCCCTACAGTTTGCAAGCTGACGGCTGATGGCTAAGACTAAGGTGGTGAATGGGTATATTGTTACAGGATATTCGTTATGGCATCCGCCAGTTGCGCCGCAACCCCAGCTTCACGGCTGTGGCCGTGTTGACGCTGGCGCTCGGCATTGGCGGCAACGCTGCGATGTTCAGCATTGTCAATGCGCTCCTCCTCAGGGCGCTGCCCTATACAGAGCCGCATCGGCTGGTACGGGTGACGGGGTTTTACCCCAAAGGGGCACTGGTGGCTCTTCAGCAGGAGAGCAGATCGATGGACATTGCCGGGTTCACAACCGAGTCCGAGTTCAACCTTACCGGACAGGGTGAAGCGGTCCGCTTGGTCGGGAGCGCGGTGTCCGCCAACATGTTTTCCCTGCTCGGCGTGGGAACGGAATTAGGCCGAACCTTCAGCACCGGGGAAGACCAACCCGGGCAAGACCGGCTCGTGGTCCTCAGCCACGCGCTTTGGAAGGGGAAATTTGGCGGTGACCCTGACATCTTGGGCCACCCCATCACGATAGACGGGGTTGACCGGCAGGTGGTGGGAGTGATGCCGCCGGCTTTCGGCTTTCCCTCCCCACAGGTTCAGTTTTGGATGCCCCTGCACCTCGATCCGGGCAATACATTTGACTTTTGGAATACGGGTTTCATGCCCGTTCTCGGGCGACTGCGCCCGGGAGCAACTCTTCAGCAGGCCAAAAGCGAGATTCGCCCGCTCATCTCGCACATCATCACGCTGTTCCCGTACACCATGGCCCCCAATTGGAATGCCGATGCCACAGTGATCCCCTTGCAGCAAGACCTCATTGTCGACATTCGCGACAAGTTGATCCTGCTGCAATGCGCGATTGGACTGGTATTGCTGATTGCGTGCGCCAACGTTGCCAATCTGCTGCTTTCGCGTGCTGCCGTGCGCCAGAAGGAGATGGCCGTGCGGACCGCCCTGGGAGCGAGTCAAGCACGGATAGTGCGGCAACTGCTCACCGAAAGCGTGGTCCTGGCACTTGTGGGCGGAGCCCTCGGGCTCGCTGTGTCATGGAACGCCCTGGCCATCCTGAAGCTTGCCTTGCCGATGAACACCCCCGGGTGGCCTGAAATCGGTATCGACTGGCGTGTGTTCGTGTTTGTGGCGGGGATTGCAATCGTGGCCGGCGCTCTCTCGGGGCTGGCGCCTGCCTTAACCGGATCGCGCCTTGATCTCACAGGAGTTTTCAAGACGGCCGGAAGACGTTCAGTGGGAACGATTGGGGTTCGCCTGCGCAGCGCCCTCATTGCGGGTGAAGTCGGGTTGGCAGTGCTATTGGCGGTCAGCGCGGGGCTCCTGCTCAGAAGTCTTTGGCTCTTGATGCGAGTCAACCCCGGGTTCCGCTCGGAGCGAATCCTCACCGTCCGCGTGTCACCCAATCCATCCGTCTGCCGGTCAAGAAGTGAGTGTCTCGCGCTCTACGACGAACTCCTGCGGCGCGCGCGCGGGATCACCGGCATCTCCGATGTCGCGGCCATCAATGCCATCCCCCTGGGCGGTCAAGTGCCGGCAGTTCCCGTGGAATTGCAGGGGCACCCTATTGTCCCCACTGAGAACGTGGCGCCGATACTCTGGGCAGGAGCAGTCACTTCTGAGTACTTCCAACTAATGCGTATCCCGGTATTGAGAGGTGAGGTCTTTACCTATGAAGTCGGCGAGAAGTCGGAGTCTGTCGTGGTGGTGAGTGCGGCCACGGCGCGGCGGTTTTGGCCTGGGGAAAACCCCATTGGCAAGCACATCCGGGTGATTTGGGACACGAATTGGCGCACCGTCGTCGCTGTGGTGGGCGATGTGCGTCAGTTCGATTTGGCAGACCATTCCCCGGATTGGATCACCGGGGCAGTCTACATGCCCTATCCTCAATCTGTCGGGATTGATGGAAAACTGCCCACAGACATGACTCTGCTAGTGCGCACGGCGATCGATTCTCGGGAGATCGCCAACCGCATTCGCGAGCTCGTCCACGATCTGAATCCCAACGTCCCGGTGAGCGAATTCAGGACCATGGATGCCGTGGTTACTGCCTCGACTTCCCAACCGCGCTCCATGATGTGGCTTTTCCTGAGTTTCGCCGTAGCTGCTCTGGCGCTCGCCGCCATTGGCACCTATGGGGTGGTTTCCTACGCGACGGCCCAAAGGACCTTCGAGATCGGCGTCCGGGTGGCGCTTGGCGCTTCGCGCGGCAGCGTTTTCAGGCTGGTGATTCGCCAAAGTCTGGAGTTGGTCATGGCAGGGGCTGGTTTGGGCGTTGTGGCAGCGCTGGCGCTCAGCCGATTGCTGTCGGGTTATCTGTACGGGATCACAGCCCAGGACCCGTTCACTTTTTTGGCTGTTGCCGGCCTGTTGGTTTGCATAGCCCTGGCGGCCGGCTACCTGCCGGCTCGCCGGGCCACCAAGGTCGATCCCATGGTGGCGCTGCGCTACGAGTAGGTGCCCGGTGTCAGGTTGTAGGGAACAGGGAACAGGAAATAGGGAATAGGGAACAGGGAACAGGCCTCAGGGTCTTGGTGGCTATTCCATTTCTCCTGATCCCTTTTACTTGCCCCTACAATTTGAAGGGGGACGGCTTGGCGTCCCATCGTAAGTTGGCCGTCGCCGATGTGGAGGGTAGGGCAAGCCCTACCCCTACAGTCAGTCGGGGGACGGCTTGGCGTCCGCCGCCTTGGTGGTTTGCTGAAAACTGATAGCTGACGGCTGACAGCTTGTCTACTGCGCCCTTGGCTTCCAGCCGTCAGGGGTCTTTGGTTATACTATGAGATCATCCCACGAAACTTACGGCTTGCTGGCCACGTATCAATGAATTAAAGGCTGAAAGGAGTGCAAATCGCTATGAAGCTAATGACAATTCGTAGTCTGGCCTTCATCCTGGGGGTGGGGGTTGTGGCTGCAATGATTCAAACTGTCGAGGTCCGGGGTCAACAGGCCGCTCCGTCTGCCTCGACATTCGCTCCCACCGTGATGACCCGTGACTATACTAAAACCCACTCATTCCCGAATGTTTTTGATTCCTTTATGACGCTCCCCGTTCCCCAGCCAAGCATGGAGAACTCTCCGCGGCTGAAGGACCTGATTCGCGACGGGAAGCTCTGGCTATCCCTCCAAGATGCCATTGCGCTGGCACTCGAAAACAATCTGGATATCGATGTCGCGCGGTTCAACATACCTTTAGCTCAGGCGGATTATCTCCGTACACGGGCAGGTTCGGCGGCACGCGGCGTGACGGGCGAAACGATCTCGAGTGCTCTGTTTGCCGGGGCTATTGGCTCGAGTTCGAGCGCCGGAGCGAGTGGATCGAGTACTAGCGCAGGCGGCGCGGGCTATTCCGGCGCCGGCGCCGTGAATTTGGGTTCTGTCGGCTGCTGCGATCCCGTGGCCGGTTTCTCAGTGGGTTGGGACCAGAACAAGACACCGCTGGGAACCATCGCCCTTACCGGTGTTTCCTCCCTGATCCAGGAGCAAACCAGTTACTCGGCCTTTTTCGGCCAGGGTTTCATGACAGGAACGAGCTACGCGGTGGCACTGGGTGGCTACCGCGCCACCACGAGCGCCCTGACGGCTTTAGTCAACCCGTCGGTCCCCTCGGCCATGTATATTTCTTTGAACCAAAACCTCCTCCAGGGCTTCGGCTATCGGGCAAATGCTGCGTCCTTGCGTATCGCGAGGAATGGCCTCAAGGTGGCTGACAGCGTTTTCCGGCAGAACGTCATGACTACCCTCGGGACGGTCGTGAACGATTATTGGGACCTCCTTTACTACCGCGAGAACGTGCGGGTGCAGGAAGAAGCGCTCAAGTGGGCGCAGACGCAATTGCGAGATGACACGCTCCAAGTGGAAATCGGAAACATGGCGGGGGCCGAGATCA
>Ga0187784_10002088_pt1 | contig 15973 bp, 15 predicted proteins | sample 1015_SJ02_MP15_2_FD_132964 | JGI IMG/M metagenome (GOLD analysis project Ga0187784, IMG submission 132964) | Tropical peat soil microbial communities from peatlands in Department of Meta, Colombia - 1015_SJ02_MP15_20_MG | ecosystem: Environmental > Terrestrial > Soil > Wetlands > Peat | place...
CCTGAATTTCGACGTGGCGGGGGTCGGTGATGAATTTTTCGATGAATACGCGATCATCGCCGAAGCTCGATTTGGCTTCCGAGCGCGCGCGCGCGAAATTTTCCGCAACCTCGCCCTTCGTGAAGGCGATGCGCATGCCTTTGCCGCCGCCGCCCGCGGAGGCTTTGATCATGACCGGATAGCCGATCTTTTCCGCCACCGCGATCGCCTCGGCGTCATCGGCGATAACGCCGAGATGTCCGGGAACGGTCGAAACCTTGGCGCGCGCGGCAGCCTTCTTTGACTCGATCTTGTCGCCCATGGCGGCGATCGCCGCGGCGTTGGGCCCGATGAAAACAATGCCGGCTTTTTTCAGTGCCTCGGCAAAAGCGGCGCGCTCGGACAGAAAGCCGTAGCCTGGATGCACCGCCTCGGCGCCGCTCTCTTTGCAGGCGGCGACGAGGCGGTCGATCACAAGATAGCTTTGCGCGGCCGGCGGCGGGCCGATTGCAATCGCCGCGTCCGCCATTTCGACGTGAAGCGCGTCGCGGTCAGCCTCGGAATAAACGGCGACCGTCTCGATTCCCATTCGCCGGGCGGTCTTGATGATCCGACAAGCAATCTCGCCGCGATTGGCAATCAGGATGCGCTTGAACATTGCGGCAATTTGGTCAGCGAGCCGGTCCCTTGCCTTTGCGGTCTTGTCGTCAAAATGTCAATGCAGGGCGGCAATTTGGGCCCAGTCGGATTGCCGTCGGCCGATTTGGCGGCAGTCCTGGCATGCTGGGCACCGGAGCTGGACAATGACCACGCGCTTCGTTTTTGCGGCATTTGCGGCGCTCGCCGCCGCGTCCGGCGTTCATGCCCAAACGCAGCAAGAACGCCCACACAACGTGGTTCTTTTCGTTGCCGACGGATTACGTGCAGCGATGGTCGATGAGATGACCGCCCCGGCCATGGCAGCGATAGCGCGGGAGGGGGTGAACCTGCACAACAGCCATGCGCTGTTCCCCACTTTCACCACGGCGAATGCGTCCGCGATGGCGACCGGGCACATGCTCGGCGACACCGGGGATTTCTCCAACACCATCTATACCGGCTTCGAAGTCCCGGGCGCCGGGCGCAGTGTTACGCCGTTTCTGGAAAACGACCCCGTCCTCGCTGACGTCGATGACCACTTCGCTGGCGACTATCTCGACGAAGCAACCATCCTCAAACTCGCGCGCGACAAAGGCTATTCTACCGCGGCCGTCGGCAAAATTGGCCCGACGCTGATCTTCGATCACACCAAAGAGGGCCGCGCGCAGACAATTATTGTCGATGACGCAACCGGTAGCGAGAGGGGCGTCCCATTGTCGGCGGAAATGGCCGAACGACTGAAAGCGGCCGGCCTGCCGGCGGCGGCGCCGCCGCGCGGCGCCAACGGCATCTTCGGGTCGGTGTCGACGCCGGGAACGCGCACCCCCAATGTGGTGCAGCAAGATTATTTTGCCGCCTTCACCACGCGCGCCATCCTGCCACTGTTCAAGGAACGCGGCAAACCGTTCGTTCTCGTATTCTGGTCGCGCGATCCTGACGGTACCCAGCATTATCAGGGCGACAGCTTGAATTCGCTTGTGCCCGGCATCAACGGTCCAACGTCGCTGGCCGCCATTCGCAACGCCGACGACGATTTAGCGCGCATCCGCGCGTCACTGATGGAGCTTGGTCTGCTCGATAGTACCGACATCATCACCGTTGCCGATCACGGCTTCTCGACCATCGCCAAAGACAGCCGCACCAGTTCGACGGTGAAAATTAAGTTCGCCGATACGCTCGCTGGCCATTTGCCGCTCGGCTTTGTCGCACTCGATCTCGCGCACGCGCTCAATATGCCGCTGATCGATCCGGATGACGGTTATAAGGCGGTTGCGGAGAACCAGCACACCAAATTCGGAAATGGCCTAATCGGAGGCGATAAGGATCATCCCAAGATCGTGGTCGCTGCCAATGGCGGCTCGGACCTGATCTATCTGCCCGACGGTGACAAGGATCTTGCCGGACGCGTGGTCGATATCCTGCTGAGTGAGGATTACGCGAGCGGCATTTTCGTGGACGCCAAGCTCGGCAAATTTCCCGGCACACTGACGCTCAATGACATCGCGCTCGAGGGCAGCGCCGTGACGCCGCATCCAGCGATCGCAGTCAGCTTCCGCTCCTTCGACACGGTGTGCGGCGAACCGGTGCGCTGCCCAGTCGAGATTGCGGATACGATTTTGCAAGAGGGCCAAGGCATGCACGGCTCCTTCAGCCGCGCCGACACCTGGAATTTCATGGCCATGCAGGGCCCCGATTTCAAAAAGCATTTCATCGATCCGGCGCCGGCGAGCAATGCCGACATCGGCCACACCATTGCCGAACTGATGCATTTCGATGTCAGCGACAAGGGTAAGCTTCTCGGTCGTGTTCTGTCCGAAGCGCTGCCCGACGGACGGCTTCCCGAGGTCGTGAGCAAAGTGGTGATGTCCGCGCCCGCCGCCAACGGGCTTACCACGGTGCTCAATATGCAAGTGGTCGGAGAAACCCGCTATTTCGATGCGGCGGGATTTCCCGGGCGAACGCTCGGATTGTCAGCCACGCTGCTGACAGGCCAAACAGAAAATCCGGGGCGATAAGTCCTGACGCGATAAATTCTGGCCGTCGCGCGACGCGTCACTGATGGGCGTGGCCGCGGCCGATGCGGCGGCCCTCGGCAGCGATCCAGTCCAGAACGAAAACGTCAAGCTCGGTGAAGCCGGCGGGCAGATTTGCCGTCGGCCGGGCGACCGCAATCGGCGAGCGGCCAATCAAGGCCAGGATCGCTTCGAGCAGGGAACGATTACGACCCACTGGGATCTGCATCGACGCCTCCCGCGCTTCAACGGGCTATGCCGGGGCGCGGTTCCTTCCTCTAGTGTTCTTTCGGCGGCCTTCCACCTTGGGCGACTCACCGCCCAGGCCAGAAAACTGCAAGGTGAGCCGGGCCGTCAGAAGGCACCGTTAAGGCAAAGTCGCGGCATTGGATGTGATCGCGGTCACGTCGCGGTGATGTACCGAGAGCCTATGGCAACACCCCGAACGCGGACATTTCACCAGAAGGTTTTTCCCTAACTAAGTGATGCGGCACCTCAATTCTTCTTAGTTTTCAGGGCAATTCGGAAGTACAATCTATAACCTAAGCCCTAGTATTTTCGCACTTAAACGCTATTCTCCAGGCCGACAACGCTTTTCCGGATAGCTTGATCAGACACATCATTTAGACGACGGAGGTCTTCGATGGCTCTTGCAATTGGCGATACCGCCCCGGATTTCGAAGCCGAAACGACTGAAGGCAAAATCCGCTTTCACGACTGGATCGGCAACAATTGGGCCGTCCTGTTCTCCCATCCCAAGGATTTTACGCCGGTCTGCACCACCGAACTCGGCACCATGGCGCGGCTGAAGCCCGAATTCGATAAGCGCGGTGTCAAAATTATCGGCCTGTCGGTCGATCCGGTAGAGAATCACAAGAAGTGGTCCGGCGACATCAAGGATGTGGTCGGCTTTGCCCCGAATTATCCGATGATCGGCGATACCGATCTGACGATTTCCAAGCTCTATGGCATGCTGCCGGCGAGCACTGCCGGCACATCGGAAGGGCGCACCCCGGCGGACAACCAGACCGTGCGCAATGTTTTCGTCATCGGCCCGGACAAGAAGATCAAGCTTGTCCTCGTCTATCCGATGACCACCGGCCGTAACTTCGATGAAGTGTTGCGCGTGATCGACTCGCTGCAGCTCACCGCCAAACATCGCGTGGCCACTCCGGCGAATTGGAAGCAGGGCGAGGACGTGATCCTGACCGGCGGGGTTACCGACGACGAGGCGAAAAAGCTCTATCCGCAGGGCTGGAAGACGCCGAAGCCATATATCCGCGTCGTCCCGGCGCCGCGCCAGTAAACGCCTCGCTGCGATATGATCGTAAAGAGCGCGGCTAAGGCCGCGCTCTTTTATTTTGCGGACCGCGATTGCGTTATGGCACCAGCAACACCTTGCCGATATTGCCCCGGTCCTGAATGAAATGGTGCGCCTTGGGCGCCTCGTCGAAGCGGAAGGTCTTTGCGATTTTCGGCCTGACCACTCCTTGCGTCCACAAGGCGAACAATTGATCGGCCCATTCGCGTATGCGCTCGAACTCGCCCCACATGTGACCGAGATTGACGCCGAACACTCCTTTGTTGGCGTTCATCAGCGCGAGCGGATTGAACTGAAGCCACGGCATGCGTGCCACTGTCGCGAGCATCGACGCCACGCTGCGGCTCTTTCCCGTCGCCGCCGCGGACAGGCCGAACATGCCGAGCCGTCCGGTTGGAGCGAGAACGCGATAGCCCTTTTTCCACGACTCGCCGCCAACCGCATCGAGAATGAGTTCAACACCGCGGCCGTTGGTGATCTCCCGTGCTCGAGTTTCAAATTCCTCGGTGCGGTAGTCGATAAGGTGATCTACGCCGAGCGCGCGCAATTCCGCGTGCTTGCCTGAAGACGCGGTCCCGATAACGTGCGCGCCGAGGTGCTTGGCAATTTGCGTCGCGGCGATGCCAACGCCGCCGCCGGCCGAATGGATCAGGACGGTTTCGTCGGGCTTCAAGGCGCCCATGACAACGATCAGTTGCCAAGCGGTGAAATAGTTGACCGGGATTGCGGCGGCTTCCTGCGCGGACATCCCCGCCGGCCGGACGAAGACATGATTTATCGGGACGCAGACGGCATCGGCGTATCCCCCGAAGTGCGTCATCGCCGCGACATCGCGCCCGTTCCAGCTTGCCTCAACGCCGGCACCCAATGCGTCGACGCGGCCGGCAACCTCGTAGCCGGGGACGACCGGAATCGGCGGCAAGTCGGGATAAATGCCGAGCCGGCCCATAATGTCGGCGAAATTGACGCCGCTCGCTTCCACGCGAACGCGCACCTCGCCAGCCTTGGGTGTTGGGTCGGCCGCTTCCTTGACCTCGAGGACCTCAGGTGGTCCGGCTTTCGTGATCCAAATCTGACGCATGCAATTCGCCTCCAGCCTCTGCGCCTCCCGCTCGCAACTCGAGCGGATTTCAGCCGATCATACACCGCCTAAAGCTGCGCCCGCGGCCTTGCTTTTGGCGGTGACGCGTGCAGACGTAAGCATAAGCCAAACACAACCCGATTGCAGATTTCCGGGATTCATCTTTTAGAAGGCGTGCTCGGCAGAAGCAGGAATGATTGGGGCGTCGAACGGCGTTCGTGACCATCACATTGAGGACGTTCGCATGAGCAACCTTGCGGAGTTTCAGTCGCCCTTCGCCGCGTTTCTGGGGATTAAGGTCACCCACGTTTCTTTGGACCGGGTCGAAGCCGAACTGGAGGTGCGCAAGGAGCTTGCCACCATTCCCGATATTCTTCATGGCGGGGCGGTCATGGCGTTGGCCGACAATCTCGGCGGCGTCGCTACGGTCGCGAATCTGCCCCAGGGCGCGCGCACCGCCACCATCGAGAGCAAGACCAATTTCTTTTCCGCCATCCCGGTCGGCGAGACAGCGCGCGCCGAATGCACGCCACTGCACCGCGGCCGCGCCACCATGGTGTGGCAGACCCGCATTACCCGGAACGATGGCCGCCTCTGCGCGCTGGTGATCCAGACGCAGATCGTGATTCCGGGAGGAAAGGCTTAGCTATTCTGCGGCAAGCCGCTCCGCGGCGGCCCCAAGCCGAAGCGCAAGACGCGGATCAAGCCGCTCCGCCAGCGCCGCGTGCGCTTCGCGCCAGATTGGAATGGCCGCTTGCAGGCGGCGGGCTCCCGCTTCGGTCAGCCACACTGCCCGACGCCGCTGGTCATTTTCGGCAATGGCAATTTCGACAAGGCCGGCCGTTTCCAGCCCGCGCAGGTTGCGCGACAACGTCGACTGATCGAGCCCGGTGCGCAGCGCCAAAGCGCCGAGCGTGTCGTCGAAGGCCGCGGCGATCTGCGCCATCAACCCGAATTGCGCCAGGCTGAGTTCGGCGCCGCGCATGCGTTCCTCAAGGAAGTTGGTGATCCGCCTGGCGGCGAGCCGGCTCGCCCAGCCGGCACAGGCGGCAATAGCCGCCCGCGCATCGCGCACCAGCGTCTTTTGCGAGGCTTGCGGTCGTTTCACCATGGTTATATGTATCTACATCATTTGTATTTACAAGGAAAGCGCAATGCTTGCCGCTTCTTCATTCGTCTATGGACTGCCCAACCCGTCCGAAGTTGCGGGAATGACCGGCCGGCAATTGCTGCAGGCCATGATCGACCGCAAAATACCGGCGCCGCCGATCGCCCGAACCTTGAATTTTTGGATCGTCGAGGTTGGCGAAGGTTATGCCTTGTTCGAAGGCGAAACCAAGCCGGATTTTCTCAATCCGCTGGGGACGATTCATGGCGGCTGGGCGCTGACTTTGATCGACACGGTCACCGGTGTCGCCGGACACACGCTCCTTCCCGCCAATGTCGGCTACGCAACGGTCGAGACCAAAGCCAATTTCACTCGCGCCATTAGAGCCGATACCGGGCGCGTTCGCGCCGAAGGACGGGTCGTCACCCGCGGCCGGCAAATCATGTCGGCCGAGGGTCGTGTGCTCGACTCCGACGGCCGCGTACTCGCCCACGGCACATCGACGCTGATGGTGTTCAGCAACGGCAGAAATCCGGGCGAGAGCCCCGTTGGCACATGACTGCGACGAAGCGGGCAGGAAAAGCGGTACCGGGCTTTCGCGTCAAACGCGTTTACGAACCCGCCGCCGACGACGATGGCCTGCGCCTGCTGGTCGACCGATTGTGGCCGCGCGGCCTTGCCAAGGATAAGGCGCGCATCGACCAATGGCTCAAGGACGTTGCGCCGAGCAACGCGTTGCGTCGGCGCTTTCACGGCAATCCGGCAAGGTGGGACGAGTTTGTCGCAGCGTATCGCCGCGAACTCGCGCACGAGCCAGCGTCGGCCGCTGCCGCGAAGCTGCGCGCCCTGGTTCGCGAGCAATCGGTCACGCTCCTTTACGCGGCCCGCGATAAAACCCACAACAACGCCGTCGCGCTGAAGAAATTGCTCGAAAAGACGAATTGAGCACGGACTGCACCGCTCACAACACCTGATAAAACTTAAGCCGCACCCGTGCAGGTTCGCGTTCGCCGGTGCAAACGACAATCTGCTTCGTGAGCCAAACATATTGCGCCGCGCTGGTTTCGAAGAATGTAGCGCCGCGAAAATAATAGCTGGCATGATCAACGGACTCGCCGGCCGAGAGTGCCGCGATCACGTGGCGCGGGCCATGACGCAGTCCGTAATTGCGGACAAATATCAGCGCGCCGTCTTCGGTGCGCAGCGTATAACGCGCTTCGAGTTCGGCAACGCCGTCATCGCGGATAATCTGCCAATCGCCGCCACCGCGTAATACTTGGCCGCGCAGCTTTGGTCCCGACACTTCACCGCCGGCGATTGGAACGAAACGGCGCGTGCCCTTGCCGACGTGCCCGGCATCAAGCGGCAGGTCGACCGTTACATCCGCGGCGAAAATGAATTCGAGCTGGGGCGGCGATTGCGCGTAGGCCAAAGGCTCTCCTCCTCAAAGGCGTTGCATAGTTCGGTCGATATCCCGGATAATTTCGAACGTGCTTGCGCCGTCAAGCATTAACGCCGCCGGGGTCCCATGTCAGCGAACGCGATCGCCTCCGCTCTTTTCCCAACCACCGTCGCCGGCAGCTTGCCAAAACCTTCCTGGCTCGCCGAACCGAACCGCCTATGGGCGCCCTGGCGTCTGCAAGGCGAGGAGCTTGCGGCTGCCAAAGACGACGCCACTATTCTGGCCGTCAAACTACAGGAAGATGCCGGCATCGACATTGTCGCCGATGGTGAGCAGGCGCGGCAGCATTTTGTGCATGGATTTCTCGAAGCCGTCGACGGAATCGACTTCGCGAAGCGTGTCGAAATGGGCATTCGCAACAATCGCTACAAAGCCATGTGTCCGACCGTCACCGGCGAGCTTAGGCTTCGTCGCCGCGTGCACGCGCGCGAAGCTCGTGTCGCCCGCGCCCATACTAGGCACAAACTGAAATTCACCCTGCCCGGCCCGATGACCATCGTCGATACGGTCGCCGACGCCCATTATGGCGACCGTGTCAAAATGGCGATGGCGTTTGCCGGCCTGCTTAACGCCGAAGCGCGCGGGCTCGCCGCTGACGGCGTCGATGTCATTCAGTTCGACGAGCCGGCCTTCAATGTATACATGGACGAAGCGGCGAGCTGGGGCATTGAAGCGCTGCATCGCGCCATAGACGGCGTCGCCGCGACCAGCGCCGTGCATATCTGTTACGGCTATGGCATTCCAGCAAACATTCAATGGAAGGCAGGTCTCGGCGATGAATGGCGGCAATACGAGAGATTTTTTCCAGCCTTGGCGACAAGCCGCATCGATCAGGTCTCAATCGAATGCATCCATTCGCACGTTCCGATGAGCGTATTGGCGCTACTTGCCGACAAGGACGTGCTTGTCGGCGCCATCGACGTCGCCACCGACCGTATCGAGACCGCCGAGGAAGTTGCCGCTGTGATCGGCGAAGCCGCCCGCCACGTGCCGCCGCAAAACATCATCGCCTGCACCAATTGCGGCATGGCGCCGATGCAGCGCGACATTGCCGTAAAGAAGCTCGAGGCGCTGGCGAAAGGCGCGGCATTGGCACGCAAACGTTCGGCGGCATTCAGCGACAACTAGGCCAGACGCGAAAGCTTTAATGGTCGGCGCGGCTCAGCACATCCATTAACTCGGCCACCTTACGGCGCTGCTCGCCCTTGTTACCCGAGGCTATGGCGTGCTCGACGCAGTGCGCGACATGGTCGGCGAGAATTTCTTCGTCCGCGCGACGCAGCGCGGCGCGCACCGCGGAGAGCTGCGTGACGATATCGATGCAATAGCGGTCCTCCTCGACCATGCGCGCGAGCCCGCGCACCTGGCCTTCGATGCGTTTGAGGCGCTTGAGCACTGACGTCTTGGCATCCGCTCGCATGCCGTCTATATACCCCTACCGGGTAACCGTTTCAAGCGGATATGTCGTGGAGCCTCCGGCGCAGTCGCATAACAGAGCGTTAGCCACCACCGATCCGGTCTGCGGGATGAAGGTCGACCCCGCGGCAACGCCACACCGGCACGCCCATCAGCGGCAAGCCTACTACTTCTGCTGCGCCGGCTGCCGCAGCAAGTTCATCTCCGATCCGGAAAAATATCTGCCCGGCGCATCCGGCAAGAAGCCTCCGCCACCATCAACGGAAGGCGCGGTCTACACCTGCCCCATGCATCCGCAGATCCGCCAATTAGGCCCAGGCACCTGCCCAATCTGCGGTATGGCGCTCGAACCCGAGGCTGGCGGCGAAGACGGCGGCGGCGAACTCGCCGACATGACGCGGCGGCTTTGGCTTTCGGCGGCGCTGGCGCTGCCCGTCGTGGCGCTGGAGATGGGCGCGCATCTGTTCCGCTTTGCTCCCCTGTCGCATAGGGCGTCGACGCTAACGGAGCTTGTCTTTGCAACTCCGGTCGTGCTTTGGGGCGGATGGCCGTTCTTTGTGCGCGGCGCCCGGTCGCTGCGGACGCGCCATCTCAACATGTTTACCCTGATCGCGCTCGGCACCGGGGCAGCCTACGCCTACAGCATCATCGCGGCGCTTGCGCCGCAGATTTTCCCCGCGGAGTTCCACGACCCGCATGGCGGCGTGGCGATTTACTTCGAGGCATCCGCGGTCATCATTGTGCTCGTCCTGCTCGGCCAGGTGCTGGAGCTTCGCGCCCGCGCCTCCACTTCGAGCGCGATCCGCGCGTTGCTCGATCTTGCGCCCAAAAAAGCCCTGCGGATCACCGCGGACGGCCGCGAGACCGAAGTGTCTTTAGCCGACGTCTCCGTCGGCCATCGGCTGCGGGTGCGGCCCGGCGAAAAGGTCCCGGTCGACGGCATTATTGTCGACGGACGATCATCGCTCGACGAATCGATGGTCACTGGCGAATCCATGCCGGTGGTGAAAGCGGCTGGCGCCCACGTCGTTGCCGGCACGCTCAATCAGACCGGCGGTTTCGTTATGAAAGCCGAGAAGGTCGGCAGTGACACGTTGCTGGCGCAGATCGTGCAGATGGTCGCGACGGCGCAGCGCTCGCGGGCGCCGATCGCGCGGCTCGCCGATGAGGTGGCGTCCTGGTTCGTACCGCTAGTGATCGCGGCGGCGGTTGTGGCCTTTGCCGCCTGGGCCATTTATGGACCCGAGCCGCGCTTGACCTTTGCTCTCGTCGCAGCCGTCAGCGTGCTGATTATCGCCTGCCCCTGCGCGCTCGGTCTTGCCACGCCGATGTCCATTATGGTCGGTGTCGGGCGAGGCGCGCGGTCCGGGATTCTGGTCAAAAACGCGGAAGCGCTCGAGCGAATGGAGAAGGTCGATACCCTCGTCATCGACAAGACCGGGACACTGACCGAAGGCAACCCAAAGCTCATCGCTGTCATTCCGGCCGCAGGATGGTCCGAGGCCGAGATCCTGCGGCTTGCTGCGAGCGTTGAGCGCGGGAGCGAACATCCCTTGGCGGCGGCCATCGTCAGCGCAGCCGCCGAGCGCAGTATCGCGCTGACGCAAGTATCCGATTTCGATTCCGCAAAGGGAAAAGGCGTTGTCGGCTCGGCTGACGGCAAACGAGTAGTACTTGGCAGTGAAAGCTTTCTCACCGAACGCGACGTAGCCACGAGTTCGCTCGCAGCCGATGCGGAGGGATTGCGGCGTGACGGCGCGACCGTGATCTTTCTCGCCGTCGATGGGCAATTCGCAGGCCTTTTGGGCGTCGCAGACCCAATCAAGGAGAACGCGGCGGCGACACTGCAGGCGCTGCGCGGCAAAGGGCTGCGCATTGTGATGCTGACCGGTGACAATCGCACCACCGCCGAGGCAGTGGGGCGAAAGCTCGCCATCAGCGAGATTGAGGCGGAGGTGATGCCAGGGCACAAGAGCGCAATTGTCGAGAGATTGCGTCGCCAAGGCCGAGTTGTCGCCATGGCCGGCGATGGTGTGAATGACGCCCCGGCGCTTGCCGCCGCCGACGTTGGCATTGCGATGGGCACCGGCACCGATGTCGCCATTGAAAGTGCCGGGATAACGCTGCTCAAGGGCGACCTCGCCGGCATCGTGCGGGCCCGGCAACTCGCGCGCGCGACTATGCGCAACATCCGGCAGAATCTGTTCTTCGCGTTCCTTTATAACGGCGCGGCCATTCCGATCGCCGCCGGCATTCTCTATCCAACTTTCGGCCTTCTGTTGTCGCCGATGATCTCCGCGGCGGCGATGGCGTTCTCGTCCGTGAGCGTGATCACCAACGCTTTGCGGCTGCGGTCGATCCAACTCTGAGTTGGCAAAGTTGCCTAACCCCAGCTCCGGCGTATGCGGGCGCCAAGATCAATCGGGCTTCGCGAAAGTTTTGCCGACACCTCCGTCGCCGCCGGCGGCCATGCGCAACATTCGAACTTCTCCAACAGCGCCGGCGGAATGAAGCGGGTGCGCGACGCATAAAGATGACGGTCGCCGTTCTTCTGTTGCCCATGCACGAAAAACCGTTGCGGCACAATCAAGTGCAGACGGTCTTTCGCGCGCGTCATCGCCACGTAGAGAAGCCGGCGCTCTTCTTCGATCTCGGCGCTGGTGCCGGTGGCGAGATCGGACGGAAGACAGCCATCGACGGTATTCAAAATAAAGACCGATTTCCATTCCTGCCCTTTGGCTGAATGAATGGTCGAGAGGATGAGATAATCCTCGTCGAGGAGCGGATCGCCGGCGCGGGCGCTGGTTGCCTCCGGCGGATCGAGCGTGAGCTCGGTCAAAAACCGCTCCCGGCTCGGATAGGTCGAGGCGATCTGGGTGAGCTGCAGAAGGTCGGGTTCACGCAAATGCGCATCGTCGTGGATGCGGTGCAAGTGCGGCTCGTACCAGCGGATAACGAGATCGAGTTCCGCCGGCCACGGCATCGTACGGGCGTGAACGAGACGAACCGCCTCGACGAATGCCGGCCAATGCTCGGCCGCCGCCGCCGGTGGATTGATTGTATCCAAGCCTTCAACGCCGGCGCCGGTGACGTGGTCGAGCACGCGCGCCGCTGTGGCCGGGCCGGCGCCGGGCAACAACTGCACGACGCGGAAGCCCGCGATCCGGTCGCGCGGATTCTCCGCCCAACGCAAGAAAGCGAGCACGTCCTTGACGTGAGCGGCCTCGAGGAATTTCAAGCCGCCGAATTTCACGAATGGGATGTGTCGCCGGGTCAATTCGACCTCGAGCGGCCCGGAATGGTGCGACGCGCGAAAGAGTACGGCTTGCGTTTTGAGCGCCATTCCTTGCTCGCGATCTTCCAAAACTTTCTCGACGACGCAGCGGGCTTGATCGGCCTCGTCGCGGACACTGACCAGGTATGGCCGCTCGGCGGATTTTCGTTCCGACCATAGGTTCTTGGTGAACCTTTCCTGCGCCAGCCCGATGACGGCGTTGGCGGCGGCCAGGATCGGCTGCGTCGAGCGATAATTCTGCTCCAGCGTCACCATCTCCGCCCGCGGCTTAAAGTGCCCGGGAAAGTCAAGGATGTTGCGCACGGTCGCAGCACGAAATGAATAGATCGATTGCGCGTCGTCGCCGACTACCGTCAGCCCGGCCCCATTCGGCCGCAGCGCCAGCAGTACCCTCGCCTGCAGCGCATTAGTGTCCTGATATTCGTCGACCAGCACGTGGTCGAAGCGCTCTGCAATCTCGGTCGCTATCGCCGCTTCCTGCATCATGTGCGCCCAATAGAGCAGGAGGTCGTCGTAATCGAGCACGTGCTGGCGCTGCTTGGCGTCGACATATTGCGCGAACAGCGTCCGCAACTGATCAGACCACGTGGCGCACCACGGAAAGGAGCTGGTCAGCACGTCATCGAGCTTTAGCTCGCTGTTCACGGCGCGCGAATAGATGGCGAGGCATGTGCTTTTCGCCGGAAATCGCTTCTGCATTTTCGAATAGCCAAGGTCGTAGCGCACCAGGTTGATGAGATCGGCCGAATCCCCGCGATCATGAATGGTGAAGGCCGGCGCAAGCCCGATCGTCTCGGCGTATTCGCGCAGCAATCGCGCTGCTATGGCGTGGAAGGTACCGGCCCATGTTAGCGGCTCGGCAAAGAATGGTTTCCGCCCGCGGCTGAATTCGGAAAGAAGTAAATCGACCCGCCGCGTCATCTCCGCCGCGGCGCGGCGTGAGAAAGTTAGAAGCATGATGCGGCGGGGATCGGCGCCCTGTTCGATCAGCCAGGCGACGCGATGGGCAAGCGTTGCCGTCTTGCCGGAGCCGGCGCCGGCAATGATGAGAAGCGGCCCGGAATTGGCGAGCGGTACGCCGCCATATTCAACGGCGCGCCGCTGCTGCGGGTTAAGCTTGTCCAGATTGGCCAAGGGCGAGGCTTCGAATCAGTAAGGCGACCGAAGCCGGACTGAATCACGATTTCCGCGTTATTCGCAACGACCAGCACGCATCGGCAAATCTTGTCGGCTTTTCGTCTTGCGCAGCCCGTTCGCGGTTGCGGCTAGTTCTCTGGCAGCGGGATGAATTCGGTCTCGTCGCCGGGGATCAACGCAAAGCGGCCCGTTTTCCACTCTTCCTTCGCCTCTTCGATCCGCTCCTTGCGCGAGGAGACGAAATTCCACCACAAATAGCGGGGGCCCTCGAGCGCTGCGCCGCCGAGAAACATCAGCCGCGCCTGGCGGGTCGCCGTCACAGTGATGCGATCGCCGGGACGAAAAATCAGAAGCCGGGGCGCCTCGAACTTATAGCCGGCAATTTCAATTTCGCCTTCGGTCACGTAGATCGCACGCTCTTCGTGATCGGCGTCAAGCGGCGCACTGGCGCCGGCTTCGAGCACGACTTCGGCATAAAACCATTCTGACACCATGCCGACCGGAGATTTTTGGCCGAAGGCCGAGCCGGCGATAACGCGCGCCTGCACGCCTTGATCCTCGATGCTGGGCAGGATGGCAGCGTCAAAATGCTCGAACAAAGGCGCCATCTCTTCGTGCGCTTGCGGCAGCGCAATCCAGCTTTGGATGCCGAACATGCCCCCGCCGGTGCTGCGCATGGCCGCGGGCGTACGCTCGGAATGCGCGATGCCGCGTCCCGCGGTCATCAAATTCATGGCGCCGGGCGTGATCTCAAGCTCATTGCCTTCGCTGTCACGATGCGTGACGCGGCCGTCGAACAGATAAGTGACGGTCGCCAATCCGATGTGCGGGTGCGGGCGCACGTCCATCCCCCGCCCCGCCACCAGCTGCACAGGTCCCATCTGATCAAAAAAGATGAACGGGCCGACCATTTGGCGCTGACTGTGCGGCAGCGCCCGGCGCACGGAAAAGCCGTCGCCAAGATCGCGCACGCGCGGCACGACAATCAGTTCAAGCGCGTCGCAAGAACGCTTGTCGCCGAGGACTGGGTCCTTGTCCGGCATCCAGCTCATGTCACCGTCTCCCTATCGCCCCGTCCCGCTCAAGACAGCGTGCCGTTCTTCCGTCAGACCCGCTGCTCGTTGCGCTATCCAATGTATGATAAAGGCAGATAAACCGCCATGGTGGCTGCGATTTAGGTTATCTCTCGGTGTCCATTTCACCGCCTTCGCTGACGGGTGTGGCTCTTCTTCTCGGGTTGAGCTTGTTTCTGGGCCTCGCCTTCGAGGAATTTTTTTCCAGCCGGGACCACCGACGCCCGGGCGGCATTCGTACATTCCCGTTGCTCGCTTTCGCCGGCGGCGTCCTCTACGCCTTCGATCAGGCTCATTTCGTGCCCTTCACCGGCGGCCTGATTGTGCTCGGCGCCTGGTTGACGGTTTTCTATTCCCGGCACGTCCAGGAAAAGGATGAGCAAGGCGAGCCGAATGTCGGGCTTGTAGTGCCGGCGCTCAACATCCACGCTTATCTGCTTGGCGCCATTGCGCTGGCATTGCCGCCGTGGGTGGCGGTAACCTTTACCGTGACTGCGGTGCTTCTGCTCACCGGCCGGGAAAGATTGCACGCTTTGGCGCGGCGCATTGAGGTCAAGGAAATTGTAACCGCCGGCCAATTCCTCATCCTGACCGGGATTGTTCTGCCGCTCTTGCCCAACGCGCCGGTAACAACGCTAACCAGCATTACGCCGCGCCAGGCGTGGCTGGCTTTGATCGTCGTCGCCGCACTCTCCTATGCGAGCTATTTGGCGCAACGCTACTGGGCCGCCGCGGCGCGCGGCCTATGGATGCCGGCGCTCGGCGGGCTTTATTCATCGACCGCAACAACTGTCGTGCTCGCGCGGGAAGCCAAGACCGGGGCGCTACCGCGCCAGCATGCGCAAGCCGGAATTACGCTGGCGACGGCGATCATGTATCTGCGCATTCTTGTGGTGGTGGCGTTCTTCAACCTTGCTCTCGCCCGGGTGCTGGCGCCCTGGCTTTGCTGTCTTTCATTAGCCGGCTTGGTGATTTGCGCTCTGCAATACCGGCTCGGCAAACCAGCTGCTGGGGACAAAAAAGCGGGCACATTGAGCGCGCAGCGTTTGGCGACGAATCCGCTCGAGCTTGGCCCGGCGGCTTTATTCGCAGTGCTGTTTATTGTGGTGTCGCTAGTTTCCAACTGGGCGAAAGCCGAGTTCGGAACCTCGGGTATTTATACTCTCGCCGCCATTGTCGGCGTCACCGATATCGATCCATTCGTGCTCAATCTGGCGCAAGGCGGAACAGCCGGCATGTCCGACCCGGCGCTGGCAGCCGCAATCCTCATCGCCGCCTCGTCAAACAACATCCTCAAAGCGCTCTATGCCGCGTTCTTCGCCGGCGGGCGGGCGACCGAAGCCAGCGCCGTCTTCTTAGTGCTGCTCGCTGCCGCCGGCGTCGTTATTGCCTTCTTCCTTACCGGTTTCTAGAGCGAGAAGCCGTGGTTTTCCTGCTACGCGGCCGTCGA
>Ga0187784_10002089_pt1 | contig 15960 bp, 14 predicted proteins | sample 1015_SJ02_MP15_2_FD_132964 | JGI IMG/M metagenome (GOLD analysis project Ga0187784, IMG submission 132964) | Tropical peat soil microbial communities from peatlands in Department of Meta, Colombia - 1015_SJ02_MP15_20_MG | ecosystem: Environmental > Terrestrial > Soil > Wetlands > Peat | place...
CTGCGTCAGACGTTGAGATCTGGAATCTTCACGGCGACGGCAGCCGGCTCAGAAAAGCCGCTTCGAGATCCCGCCGAATTACTCAGCGCCCCCCGACACCGGGGAAGAAGTCCCTATGGAATTCGTCAGCGTGACCGTGACGCCGCCCAGGGCGCTCGTATCCCCGCTGTAGCTGAAAGGCACCACCAGGTGGAAGCTCCCGCCGTTCTGCAAACCGGTTGAGCTGGAGAACCAGGCGGGCGCAACGCTGCTCAACGAAACTGAAAACGACGTGGTGCCGTTAAGCTGTGCTCCGCTGGCGGCTTGAAAAGTGATCGTAGCGCCGGAGAGATCGCGCGAGGTCGAGAAGGCAGTCAGCTCAACGTTGAATCCGGTGGAAGTGAGGTCGGTGATTTCCACTGACCCGGAGGAGATGACGGGCGCCTCCAGATCCACTTTGACGGTTGCGCTCGGCGCGGGTTGAGGAAGCACGCTGATGCCTCCCTCCGTCAATTGCGTCAGCGTCACGGTGATTACGCCGGCCACGGTGCCTTGCTGGAACGCCCCGTTGCCGGGAAGCGTGACCGTCGTCGAACCCGACGCAACGGTGAAATTGAGCGTCGTGCCGCCGGATGCGAACTGCATGGCGGGGTCGCTGTAATTGGCGGGCAATCCCGTCAGGCTGGGATCGGGAGTGAAGCTGAGCGTCAGTGTTCCGTCCAATTCTGCGCTTGGCGCCGAGGAGAGGGTTAAGCCAACCTGGGACTGGGTGGACGAAACGGTGGAAGTAAGGCTCAGGGTCGTGCCTGACATGGGCGCGGCAACGGTGAAGGTGACCGCGTTGCTGGTGCCTGCCGGAGTCGTGACGGCAACACTGGCCGCACCCGCCACTGCGCTGCCGGCAATGACGAAGGTAGCGGTAATCTGGGTGGCGCTCACCACGCTCACGTTGCTGACCGAGACGCCGCTATTGCTGACACTCACGGTGGCCCCGGCGACAAAGCCGGTGCCGGTGAGCGTGACGGGCACCGACATCCCCTGCTCCCCGTTGTTGGGGCTGATCGAGGTCAAGGTTGGGGGTGCCCCGAGAACGGTGAAAGTGACGGCGTTGCTGGTGCCGACCGAGGTGGTTGCGGTGACGTTGGCTGCGCCAGGCGTCGCGCTGGCCGCAATCGTGAAGGTGGCGGTGATCTCGCTGGCGCTCACCACGCTGACGGCGCTCACTGTCACGCCACTGTTGGTGATAGCCACCGTGGCTCCGGCGATGAAATTGGTGCCCGTCAGGGTAACGGGAATGGTAGCCCCATTGGCTCCGCTATTAGGGCTAATAGAAGTCAAGGTTGGGGCCGACGAGGTGACAGTAAACTTCACCGCATTACTTGTTCCGACCGACGTGGTCACGGTAACGTTGGCTGCGCCGGGCGTGGCGGTGGCGGCGATGGTGAAGGTAGCGGTGATCTGGGTGGCGCTCACCACGCTGACAGCGCTCACTGTCACGCCGCTGTTGGTGATAGCCACCGTGGCTCCGGCGATGAAATTGGTGCCCGTCAGGGTGACCGGCACAGTGGTTCCCAGCGCTCCGCTGTTCGGGGTGATGGAGGTCAGCGTCGGACCCACCCCGGTAACGGTGAAGGTGACCGCGTTGCTGTAGCCCGCCGTGGTTTGCACCTCAACGTTGGCAGCACCCACGGTCGCGGTGGCAGAGATGCTGAAGGTGGCGGTCATCTCGGTGGCGCTCACCACGACCATGTTGTACACCGTGATGCCAGTGTTGCTGGTGAACACCAGGGCCCCGGAGGTAAAGTTGGTGCCGATTAGGGTGACTGGTACCGTGGCGCCTTGCGCCCCGGTGTTTGGGGTAATAGAAATGAGGGTCGGGAGTTGGGCAGGTGCACCACTGCTAATCACGATGGTGTAGGTCTGCTGGGCGGACTGAGTAGGCGTCGAACTATCAGTCACGGTGACCGTTACCGTGTACGTCCCAGCCTGCGTGGGCGTGCCGCTCAAGACTCCCGCCGCACTGAGACCCAGGCCGGGAGGCAACCCTGTCGCCGACCAAGTGTACGGGGTGGTCCCGCCGGCAGCCTGAAGGGTCGTGGTGGGATATGGAGTGTTGACGGTTCCGTTGGGTAGCGTTTCGGTGGTGATCGTCAGAGTTGACACGACAACGAGGCGCCCGATATTGTTGGCGGCGGCCTCGGTGAACCACAGCGCGTTGTCCGGTCCCAAAGTGATGCCAAAGGGATTACTCCCGGCGGTGGGGGTGGGGTAGTCCGTGACTGCGCCAGCCGTAGTGATCCGGCCGATCTTGTTGCCGCTGTTTTCAGTGAACCAGAGTGCCCCATCCGGACCCGTCACGATGTTGGCAGGGCTGCTGGGTACCGTGGTGGTGATGGGGTATTGGGTGACTACTCCTTGCGTGGTAATCTCCCCGATGGCATTGCCGACGACTTCGGTAAACCAGAGCTCCTGATTGGGCCCGGTTGTGATGCCGTAAGGTTCCCCCGAGGATGTGATAAAGTAGGGTCCGGAGAACACGCCGTCTGTTGTAAGGCTTTGTATGTAGCCGATCTCGTCGGTAAACCACAGCGCCCCGTCGGGACCCACGGCGATGTAGCCGGGGTACAGTTGGCTGGTCGAGACGACGTATTCGGTAACGACTCCATCCGTGGTAATCTCCCCAATGCGGTTGCCAGAGAACTCCGTGAACCACAGCGCTCCGTTCGGCCCCGAGACAATGCCCTCGGGGGCACTGCCGGACGTCAGGATGGGGTATTCCGTGATTGTTCCGGACGTGGTGATCTTTCCGACGTTGTTTCCGGCTTCTTCGACAAACCATAAGTTGCCGTCCGGTCCCTGGGTGATGCCGTCCGGTTGGCTTCCGGCTGTTGGAACGGGGTACTCGCTGAACGCGAAGGATGTCGTAATGCGCCCGATTTTATTGGCACTATACTCAGTGAACCACAAGGCGCCATCCGGACCTACCGTAATGGAGCCGGGTGAGCTGTTGGACGTTGGGATTGGGTATTCTGTGATGCTGACCGACTGCGCGCGAGCAAGGTGCGCGGAAACGGCCAGGAGAGCGGCCAGCGAGCAGGTTAGCAGCACCCCTAGGCGGCTCACAATACTTGCCCCTGTGTCTTGTGTCGCGCCTCTTCCTCGATCCCCGGAATCACTCTTCTTGGTTGGTCTCAACATGGCAGTCCCCAGCTCCCGCGAGTTCAATTGAAACTTAGACATGCGAGGAGCGCTGATCTCAGTGTGCGCCAGCCCTCCCGCCTGGCCAGCTCGGCCGAGGCGCACACCTCCGGTGTTGGTGGTTTTTGATCGTACGTAAGGTTAGCAGCGTCCATGGGAAGCTGCCTCACTTTAGACTCACTGAAGATCCGCCGCTGACTACAAGCCGTCCGCGATCTGGTGTAGCGGTACAGAGCCTACGCTTGGTCAAACCCGGCATTGTCACCCATGCTTCAGTGATCAAACTCGAATTCAGTCCAGCGACTGCGAAAGGGGTCTCTTGGCTCCGGCCTTCTGGCTCGATTCTCCGCACGCGGAACCGATCACAATCGGATTAACTAAACCTGGCTGTTGGCTTTTGTCTGACAATTCTCCGTCCCGCGAGGAAAGTGGAACGTGTCTCGGGTTCAGGCGCGGCTCGGTGCTGGCAGGCACAAACGAAACCACCCCTGCTTCGCCGCTCGTGTCCAGAATCCAGCCGGGCCGACCTGCCTTGTAAAACAGAAGGAACTTGCCGGAGGTCTGCAAAGGCTGCAGCATGTGAGGTGTGACGGGCAACCGGGTGCTCTGCACCTCGAGGCTTGCAAGGTCAATCTGCCAGGCGCTGCTGGTATTGGTGCCCACGAGCACAGCGCTGCCCCCATTGACTTGGAGAAGTGCATTCCCGGCAACGCCTGTGAGACCTTCAGCGATTGGCACGTAGGAGCTTGCGCTACCGACCTCCTGCAAGAGGAAAAGCGTGCCTGCTCCGCGATCGAATACCAGGACATTGCTGGTGCGAGGAGTGAACACCATGCCGCCGAGGTCCGCAGCACTGTACAGCAACTTCGGTGAGCCGCCCTCGGGCAGGAGGTAAATCGCACTGCGGACCGTTCCTTCCAGCAGCGTCGACCCGTCATCAGCGATGGCCAGAAAACGCAGTTCATCCGGCAATTCACTGCTTGCGACAACCCGCGCCAAGTGTGGCGCACTGGGAAGACCGGTGAGAACCTGAAGCTGCTCCGCGTCCCGTGAGTAAAGAACCGCGGAATTGCCACTCGGACTGAAGGCGATGAGGTCCGGCCGAGAGATGGCGCCGCAGATTGCAGCGACCCGCCCTTCCTCTGCTCCCTGGAACGTCATCAGGCCAATCGATCCCACTACCCTGCCTGCCAGGAGGGCATAATTCTGGCGAGGCGCGACGTAAATGCCCGTCACCCCAGCGGGAAGCGACATGGGCCGGCCGAAAAGTGAAGCGCCCGGAAGGCCCAGTATGGGCCTCAGTTCGCTCCGCTCGGCGCTGTAGACAAAACCCAGAAGAGGCGCCTGCATCGCCTGGATCGCGCTACCCTCAGCGGCCGTGTGCGCCTGCGGCGCGGTACGTTCACGGATCTGCGCCTCCCGCTGGCCCTGCGCAGCCAGCGAACTCAGACCCAGGCAAACTAAGACCAGAAACGCAATACAAGTGTTAGTGCGCATGCGGTTTTCCTTTCCGCTGTCGTCCCGGCGCCTCCTAGGGAGGTCCGAGCGTGGGTGTACCCGGTGTTCCAACGGTTCCCGTGGGAGTAGTTGGTGTGGTCGACTTCGAGCCTCCTCCCGACTTAGCCGCTACCGCGGCCACAGCCGCTCCCGCCGCCACCGCTCCCACAATCACGCCGATCATGGTTCCCGAGATTCCGGCCGCCGCGCCGGCTCCCGCTCCCGCTGCCGTGCCCGCTCCCGCGGCTCCACCAGCCCCGGCTCCGGCGGCTGTCGCTGCCGCCGCGGTCAGGTAATTTGTCTGGGCAATGGTCGCCGTGGCGATGTGGCCCTGAAGGCTTGCCCTAACGGCAATCTTGAAGGCCCCCTGCCCAATGGGCTTCATGATGTGAACCGAGGCGCGTCCGCTGGCGTCGGTGACGGCTGTAAAAGTCGTACTGCCGTGCGCAAAGACGACGTGGGGCCCCGTGTCAGGGGCGAGGAAAGTGACGGAAAGACCGGCTACCGGTTGGTTGTTCTTATCTCTTACCTCGACGACCGGCTTCACGGCTGTCTTCTTTTTGATGATGTTGACCCCGTCCTCACCGGCGAGTACGGTGATCTTCAACTGAGGAGTATTGCCGGGTTCTGTACTGGTCGCCTGCGCAAGCAGGGGGTTGAGGGACTGCTGCCAAAGAAACAGGATTGCCAAGAAAACAACAAGGCATGGTTCAGCGCCAGCGTGCCTGGAACGGATAACTCGCATCGCGGCCTCCCTTCGGAGGATTTGGCGGACATCTTGGCGGTTCCCGACTGACGTCCGCCTTGATTATCAGATTACGGCCTCACTGGGCCGTATTGCTTGATGTAGGTGCAAATAAGCACACTCTTTGGCGAGTGTCAAGCGCTTTTTCCCAAATTCCGTGTAGCCGGACAAAGTGTGCGGGACACAAGGCAATAGGAGGTGGCCGTCGCAGACGTACTGGTCCTGCGGCTCTCGGAATGAAAGGCCTGGAGAGTTTTTTCCTTAGCCCGGCTTAAGGCTCTGTGGGTTCCAATACGGCGGCATCTGTGGCATACTTCGTTTCGAAGGGATCGGAGGTCAGACGGAAACTGCGACGCGAGGACACGCCGGCGGCAAAATGAGGACAGCAAGCTGAAGAACTCCCGAGTGCTTACAACCGGAGGATCTTTCAGCGCCTCAGGGGTTTACGGAAGGAGAACACAATGTGCTTCTCGTCTAAAACTATAGTATTCCTGGCAATATTGATCTCGCCGCTCTGTTGGGGCCAACAGCCTTCTTCGGACCTCACGGCTCGCACGCTGTGGCTTGAGGAACAACCCGACAACGACAGACTCCCTACCATCCCGGCCGCCAAAGCGCATCAGGTCAAGAAGGTTTCGCTGACCCTCAGCAGTGCTGCCAAACCAACTCCGGAGACCGGCGCGTCGCCCGCGACGACGAACAGTGAGAGCGCACAGCCGGGAACGCTTATACCTCCAGTTAAAAACCTCGGGCTGCGTTACAACTTGCTGCTGGTTGATGCGCAGAGCGGCCAAAGCCAGCCTGTCGACTCGGAGCGAGTATTCCAGCCCGGCGAGTGCGTCGCACTGGCACTCGAAGCCAACCATTCCGGCTATCTTTATGTGCTTAACCGGGGCTCAAGCGGAACCTGGCAACCGCTGCTGCCTTCGCCGGAAATGGCGGATGAAGCCAACATTGTCAGCGCCCGTGTACGTGTCCAGGTACCCCAGGATCACTGCTTCACAATCGAAGGCCCGGCCGGAGAGGAGCAGATGTTCGTAGTGCTTTCGCGAAATCCTGCCGAGCTTTACGGCCTCCACGACGCGATCAAGAATGACACCAAGGGGATCGGCGGCGAAGGTGGCGGTGTGCAAAGCAGCGGCGCCGGAAGCTCTGTTGCCTCGGCGCGGCCTGCGTCGGGTACACACCCAGGCCCGCCGGCGCTGACGGCGGAACTCCGGCTGTCCCATGAGGTGAGTAAGATGCAAGCCAGCCTGGGGTTGCGGGACCTCAGGGCGACGAAAATCGCGCGGCCCCAAGACGCCGCGGAACCGCCCGGGTCAGTCTACGTGGTAAATACTTCCGCGGTTTCCTCGGACAAGGTGGTAGCGGAGATTCGCATCCGGCACAAGTGATTCCTATGAAGGTTGGGTTAGCTGGCACCCTTTGCGTGCTCTCGATTTGCGTTCCCCCGGCTAGGGCAGGGGCGCAGAGTGCGCCGGGCGAGCATTCCAAACTCGCCCTGCGAGTGAGCCTTGAGTTGAGGAAGGAAGACCATTGGCAACGCGTCGATCCGAAGACCGTTTTTAACAACGGCGACCAGATTCGCTTTCGCTTCATGACCTCCCAGGGTGGTTTTTTGTACGTCATGAACCGGAGCAGTGACGGACAAGTGTCCTGGCTGTTTCCGGTGGCCGGCGAAGGGGCAAGGAGCCGCGTCGAGCCGGGGCCGGATTACCTGGTTCCAGGGAACGACGGCTCGTTCGTCGTGGGCGGCAGGGCGGGATTCGACGTGACGTATTGGATATTGAGCCCGGCTCTCATGGATATGAGCGAGACAGCGCTACCCGCACCCGGAAGCCAACCCAGCACCCTCGAACCGCGCTGCCGAGCGGAGACGCTCAAGGCGCGGGGTCTGTGTACGGATGAGCGGGCAGGCGCGCGCCCCTTTACACAGAATGGGCAGGCTCCGCCGCTGGGAGCGCTCGAGGGAAAGCCCTTGGTCTCGCGCGAACTGAAGTTCCAAAGCCAGAACGATTCGACCCACATCTCCCTGGCGAGTTCTCGTTCGGGGGTAATCGTCTATGAATTCCTTATCGCGCACAAGTAGCTTGCTGCTGGCCTGCGTGAATCTCGGGCTGGCCTTAGCTCTGGCGCAACAACCGCCCGAGGTCACCCAGCGAGACCTTGGCATTCAGCGCATAGGCCCCGAGGTGGGCACGCCCCAGACGCCCTCCATCCCGCACGGCTATGCGCTGGTGATCGGGGTCGGCAAGTACCAGAAGCTCGATCCCAGTGATTACTTGAAATTCTCCGAAAGCGATGCCGAGGCTGTATATCGCGTTCTGATCAGCGCGCAAGGGGGAGCGTTCGAGTCGAATAATGTCAAGAAACTCATCGGGCCGGAGGCCACGCTTCAAAACGTGCAGGCGGCACTCGAGCAGTGGCTGCCTTCGGTGGCCAAAGAATCGGATCGGGTCGTAGTGTATTTCGCGGGGCACGGGTTTGTGGTGAAGGGCCGGGGGTACCTTGCTCCGTGGGATGTGGATTCTTCCAAGCCTGGCGAGACCGCGTATCCGATGGACACGCTGGGCAAGGTGCTGGCCGGGCGTGTGAGGGCGAAGTGGAAGGTGCTGCTGGTGGACGCGTGCCACTCCGGCAAGATCACTCCTGGGAGCGACAACGAGGCGGTGGTTGAGCAAGTCAGCCAACTTCCCACCGGCTTCCTCACCCTGACGGCTACGCGCGAGCGCGAAAGCAGCTACGAGGACCCCAGTCTGTCGACCGGTTTCGGCGTCTTTTCTTATTTCCTGGTGCAAGGACTGCAAGGGGCGGCCGATAACAGCCCCTGCGACGGCATCATCACCGCTGACGAACTCATCAGCTACGTGGGCAACGAAGTCAAGAGCTACACCAAGGCCCGAGGGTACGACGAATCTCCCTCGGCCCGCGGTGACTTCGACAACAACATGGTGCTGGGGGCCAACCCGGCTTGTGTGAACCCTTCCGCTCCGCCCACCCTGGTGTCACAAGGAAGTATCGTTATAGAAGTGAATATGGACGGGGTGAACGTTTATTTGGATGATAAGCTGATTGGAGCCGCCGCCAAAGACAAGCCGCTGACCTTGCCCGGATTGGCCCCCGGGGCTCATACTGTGCAGGGGACGAGGCAGGGATACGAACCCGACACCAAGCAGGTAATGGTCATTCCCGGGCAGTCGCAGTCCGTCAAGCTGCGCATTCAATACCGGCGGACCTCCAAGCCCGCCGCGATCGAGCTGGTCGAAAAGGGCGAGAAGCTGCTCTTCAAGACGAATTCGTCGCTCAACCCGCTGGCCGTGTACACGCCCACCCGGCAGACGCAAGAGGACCTGAAGAAGGCGCGAGCGCTCTTTGAGCAAGCTTTGGCCATCGATGCCAAGTATCCCAAGGCCGCTTACGATCTGGCGCTGGCGTGTCAATTGCTTTCCGATTCGAAGGCGATGCTGGAGGCTTTTCGCACGGCGGTAGGGATCGACACCTCGTATGTGGAGGCGCGGGTGCAGTACGCCGGTGCGCTCATCGAGGAGGGCGACCCCGACGAAGCGATCCGTCAGCTCACCGAAGCGCTGCGCATCGAGCCCAACAATGATGTGGCGTACTCACACCTATCACGGGCTTATCTGGATAAAGAGGTTTGGGACCGCGCCATCGAGTCGGCGGACAAGGCGATCGCGTTGTCGCCCACGAATCATCAGGCGTATCTGTGGAGGGCGGACGCCTTAAGGCGACAGGGAGCAAAGGAAAAAGACTCCGCGCAGCGTGGCGTGATATACGGCCGAGCCGTCGAGGACTATCACACCTTTCTTCGGTTGACCAACTTCACCTCGCCCACCTACGAGAAGTTGGCTTATTATTTCGTCGGCTTTGGGGTGGGCAAGCGCGCCCACGCGGATCGTAAGATCACCTACTCCTACCAGCGCAACTTGGCGTACATGGGACTTTGCGAATGCGAGACTAAGCTCGAACATTTCCTCCGAGCCGGCGATTACTGCCGCAGCGCCATCAAGTACGATCCCCAGGAGCCACTCGCATATTTTCTGCTGGGCAACGTTTACCGGGATCTCTTCAACACCGATAATCGCCGCGACTACCTGATTTTGGCGCGAGCCAACTACGCCAAGATGATCCAGATCAACCCGGACCTCGAACTGTCTCCGAACGCAAGGAAATACATCGAGTCCATCGATCAACTCCTGCCGCAAATGAAGTGAAGCGCGTCCGCTCTGCTGTCTCTGTCTCAAGGGTTCGCGTCGCGGGCACAGCGAAACCCGATGGTGCGCAAGCGTTCTCGCTCCGGGGTTGGAACGGAATCCCAGATCAGCGATGTTGGGTCGTTGGGTGCATCGTAGTAACTCCCGCCCCGCACTTCATAGAACCGGTCATTGGGAGAGAGGGGAGGTTGAAGGAGAGTAAAATGTGCCTTGGCCTCCTCGAAGTCGACCTTCACGGGAGCGTCGACCCATTGCCAAACGTTGCCCAGCATATTGAGGGCGCCGTAAGGGCTTGCTCCCGAGGGATAGGCCGTTGCCGGCGCTAACTTCGCCAATTTCCTAGCAGCTTTATCGTGGGGAATGTTTGCGAGTTCGAAATTGAGGTCGTTGCCCCAGGGGTAGGTTCGACCATCCGTGCCGCGCGCTGCCTTCTCCCACTCCACGGCTGAGGGAAGTCGCTTTTCGGCCCATTTGGCGAACTGCTGCGCGTCGTCGAATGTAATGTTGACGACTGGCAGATCCGAGGCGGCCTCCTGATTTCCGGGTGGAAGGGGATGGCCCGTTTCCTTACAATACGCGCGGTATGCTCCTTCCGTCACCGCGGTACGATCGATGTAGAAAGGCGGGACAGAAACCGTGTGTTTTTCTGACCCGAGCAGAGCTTCGCCTCCCGGAACGAGCACCATATCGCCACTGGGGAAAGTTAGAGAGGGAGCGAGCGGGTTCGCGGTTTGTCGCGACGTTTCTTCGATCTTCCTGCCCCCGGGTTTTTGCCTTTGACTCGAGGGCGGTTTCAATAGCTCGTAACCTAGAAATCCGGCCAGCATTACGGCGAGAACTGCCCCCACGGCGATGTACAAGCCGACGCGACGCTTGATGGGTTCGGGCGGCGGGGTTACGGCGATTGGCGGCGAAGGGGTGGTTAGAGGCGACGGAACTTGCGCAGGCGCGAATATACTCGAGGCTTGGAACAAATCGTTCTGAGTCTTGAGCCCGGCGGTTGAACGCACGGCCCGTTCGGCGGAGATGAGGCGCGCTAAAGCCGCCCAGAATTCCTCTGCCGTCTGGAAACGCCTTGCGGGATCTTTCTCCAACGCTTTCAAGATGATCTCGTTGAGTGCATTTGGAAGGCTCGGATCCACCTGGATGGGGGGAGGCGGTTCCCTTCGAATCTTCAGCTCCATCAAGGTGTATTCGCTGTCGGCTTGGAAAGGACGGACTCCGGTTGCAATTTCATAAAGACAGACGCCGACCGAGTAAAGATCCGATCGCGAGTCCAGGCTCGATCCCATCACTTGTTCCGGCGACATGTAGTGAAGCGAGCCGACGATGTTTCCGGTTCTGGTCAGTCTGCTGTCCAACTGGGTCTTGGCGATGCCGAAGTCCATCAACTTGATAGTCCCTTGGAGCGTGCGCATCATGTTGGCAGGCTTGATGTCCCGATGGATGATGCCTTTTCGGTGGGCATAGCTGAGCGCCGAGAGCACCTGGCAGATGTAATCGATGCCGTCATTAATGGGGATTCGGCCCTGTTTGAGCAGATCCTCGAGCGTGACGCCTTCCACCAGTTCCATCACCATGACGAGTTGATTCTCGACCCGCAGCGCCGTGTGGAGCCGCGCGATACCGGGGTGATCGAGAGCCGCCAAAACCTGGATCTCACGCAGGAATCGCTCCGCGAAGCTGGCCTCGTTGGCAAGGTCTGGCAGCATGATTTTCATGGCTGCAACTTGCTGCGAGATCATATTCCGTACTTTGTAGACTCTTGCCATGCCTCCCACGCCCAACTCTCCGATGACTTCGTAGTCTCCGATTCTGTCACTGATTCGAGGTGCCATAAGCCGCCTCCGTTCGGCAGCCGAGCGAAAGGTCCAAGGTGAAATCAAACGCTGCGCCAGCCTTCTCTCCTTCCTGCGGGACGGCGAAGAAGACCCTGGGGCTCGTGCTCCTTGATCGTCTAAGGGTGTCACTTTATCACATCCGAGTCCACGTGGGCTTAGGTAACGAAGAGCAGACGGTGCGATCCACACCTACCGGCCAGCCCGACGACCAGACTATTTCCCGTTAACGAGCGCTACTATTTCTGAAGCGGTAATGGGAAACTGAAGAGTGCTGTGGCCGATTGGCAGAGGTCCTTGGCTAAGGCATATAAGACTGCTGGTGTGCCCCACTGCGGGTGCGATTACGTCCACGGCAACCAGTTCGCGGCAGATTCAGCTCGGACAGAAACTGCTTTGGTGAGGTCGAACAAACGGCGCGGTTGCCAAGTGGTAAGGCAAGGGTCTGCAAAACCCTCATCGGCGGTTCGATTCCGCCCCGCGCCTCCATGAGTTTTTCCCACTTTTATTGAGGTTCGGGGTGGACATCAAAGTCAGCTTGCTTGGGCTGGTTGTGGGATTCATGATTGGGTTGACGGGGATGGGTGGAGGCGCATTGATGACTCCCGCACTAATCCTGCTGGGCCTCGCACGCCAGCCTCTTGCCGTCGGAACCGATCTGGTTTGGAACGCACTCACCAAGGGTGTCAGCTCCATCGTTCACATCCGACAGCACACCGTAGACAATAATATCGAGAAGCGGTTGGCAATAGGCAGCATTCCTGGTGCCCTCGCTGGCATCGGACTGCTAGCCCCCTTCCCGCTAGGACCTGCATTCCCAATCGGATTCAGTGGCGCTTTCGGCAGGCCGCCTGCTGACTGTCGGTCCGCGTGCCAAACCGTCGTCAATTTCGTCACCAAACCGTGAGCAATTAAGCCGTGCGCGCGGCAGCCCGCGTGCTACTCGACAGTTGGCCTGCCAAAACTGTCGTCAACCTCATTGCCAAACCCTTCCGCTTCCGCCCTGCTTCTCACGTATTTATTTTTTACATCATGCTCGCTTTAGAGTTATTTCGCTTGACATAGCTTAGCTTAATGGAAGTCTAAGTCCATGAAAACACGGGTCGAAATCGAAATGAGAAGCGAACTGGCGACTTCATCTTTATTGCGGCCTCTCGGCAACGTGCGCTATGTGGCCCCCGGCGAGCCCGAGCCTGACCCTGGTGAGTGGGAATTCCGCAAGACCAGCAAAAAGGGCAATCGGGTTTACGTCCGCAGGCCGGTCACGCTCGAGACGGTTCGCAGACTGACCCTTGAAGTTCTGAGCCAACTGAAGCCCGAAGTCAAGGAAATCGTTGTCAGAGTAGCCGACCGGCCCGCCGTCACCATGGACGGCAAGGTCCACGAGAAGTTCGCCGAGATCCTCGACCTTGCGGCTCAGCGCATGGAAATCCTCATGGTGGGACCTGCGGGGTGCGGCAAGAGTCACCTCGCGGAGCAGGTCGCCAGAGCGACGCCGACCTTTCGGAGCGTCTCTGGAACATCCGCCGCAGGGCGGCCGAGTGCCGGCTTCGCCGCGTGGTCTCGACCCGGTTCGTCGCCAAGGCCGCGACCATGCGGGCGGCAGGCTGGGACTCCGAGAAGATCATCGATCAACTGGTCTGCGGCTGGACGCAGGACGAGCGCATGAAAGTGGGGTTGAACTGAGATGCCGTGGCTCGATCACAACCCGGTTCGCGGCTTGGACACCGTTTATAGCCTGAGCTTGGGCGAGCTTGCAGAAGAACCTCAGCGCGATTGCCCTCCGGCGAATCAAGCGATTCGCAGAGCGATGCTCCAGCATGCCTTCTCCCATTTCGGTTCGGCGTGGATGGGCGGACTCCAAAGTTGGAAAGAGGCGGGCGCCATTCTCGAAAACGGCTGGCCTGGGGGCGCCGAAAGGCTGCGGACTCTCACCGGAAAGTTGGCAGCGCAATTCCCGCAAGCGAAATCCGTTCGGCGCAGGCTCACCTGGCCAAGATCGGCGACGAAGTTTGCAGGGACAGATTGCAGTCGGGCCAGATCGACCGATGCTGGCGGACCAAGTCCAGATTTTGGACTCGGACCTGGCGCGCCGCGACGTGAAGGACGAATTCGACTTCGCCGCCCACGTCATGCTGATTCTGAAGCTCAATCAGATGAAGCAAACGAACCTCCGGGGCCTTTACTTGCGGGAAGAGTTGCTTTCATCCTGGGACCGAAGCCGCGAGGCCATGCGCCAGCAACTCGAGGCGCTGGTTCAAAACATCGCCGACATTCACTACGAGATCGCCGACATTTGGGACGTGGTCTCCCGCGTCTCCCAAGAGGATGTGACCTTCTATGCCAGCGTGCCCCATTACGCCCACGGCAACACGAGAATGTTCGCCGCCCCGAACCTGAAATGGAATGAGCCAACCAGCTCTGAGTTCGACCCAAAGACGTTCCCCGTGCCGTTAGAGAAACTAGGCCCAGCGAAGTGTCACGCCTTCCTCTGCTGCCGCTGCGAGTGGAAGGAAGAAATCCGGCCCCGTGGAAGATAGCCTACGGAAAGCCTGACGACCATCGCGCCCTCTGGATCATCGCAAATCGTTCGATGGACGCTCGCGCCTAGAACCTTACCGGCCTTGGGGAAGTCAGGAAGCTGCCGATTTACGACGACCACGAGATCACCCCGGCCGCAAAGGTCCAAGTCGTCATGGTGGGCCTGCCCACGGCGCTCTACTACCGGGACCTGTTCGTTCACCGGCTCGGGGCCACCACCGCCGACCGTGGATTCCTGCTGCTGGTCGACGGTCAGGTGATGACCGCCTTCGGCATCTTCATCCAGGACTTTCTCCAGTTCAGGGTGCAATACCTCCCGGAAATGTCCGGGATCACGCGGTCGAGCAAGCACTGCCACCGACTCGGGAAGCTTTTCATGTTGCTGCTGACTTCGGGCGAGATGGAGAAGCGCCTGTGCGACATCCTGAAGCTGTGGCTACACGAACCAAAAGGGATCCAGACGACCTCGATTACAGTTCACGAGGAGGGCAAGACTGACCGGGGCGCCCTCAAAGCCGTCTCACGAGAGAAGCTAGTAGATGGCAGGTTTCGCATGATTTATCGGGGAGACTTTCGGGACGACAGCTTTGCGGGCGTGGTATCGGATTGGCTCAAGAGGTACGGGGAGCGGACGCGGGCTCAGTCGTGCGGCTGGGGATTCACCCCGCGCGGCCATTCGCTGTAGACGCTGACTTCACTGACCAGTGGGTGTGCACGATCGTTTCCGAGCGGGCGACAATCCAGGGGGTTGGATAGGTCGCCACTAGCCCGTTGATCGAGGCTAATCGGGCCTTGGCTCTCGTTTCCATTCAGCAATGGGCCTGAGCGGAATCCTGCAGGCCCCACTGGACTGGAGCCAGCGCATGGTTTCCAAGTTAGCGCAATTAATCTGTCGCGATTGTAATCGACTGGTCGGGCTTTGGGGGAGGCAGTTCCCCAATCTGCCGTCCTAACCGGGCACAGCAGAGCAAGGGCCTGGTCTTGCTGCGCAACGTTCGTCTGAGTGTATTCGTGCCTCACTCGCGCCGTAGTGAAGACGGTTATGCGAACCTCCACTTGGGTATTTGAGTGAATTGCAGATTTGAGATTTCAGATGGTGTGGGCCCGAGGGAAATTCAGGAAGCAATCGGAGCCATCACCCGCTGCCTACGCGGCCGCGCTCAGGCGAATGATCGAAGCGCTCTGGTAGAGCGGGCATCGGTCAGGAGTGGTCGCCACAGTCCACTCGTGCTTGCGCAGCCCGCAAACCCACCGCCACATGGGAGCCGGGGAAGGCTCCACTGGCTCAGCTTGGGATAACACTGGACCTCCCGCTGCCTGCACCCTTCCGGATCGGACCACCTGTTGAACCACCGTTAAGGTGGTCGGCAGATCTACCCCGAAATACTCCATCCCTTTAACGCGCTGCAGCGCCAGCCCTTTGTGGATCTCCGCCGCGTGTTTCTCGGGTGAGGAGCTCTCAAATGATGCTTCCACAACTAGACGCTTGCAGTATAATTGGTTCTAATCGGGGGTGCACAATGATGAGCAGCGTAACAGGGAGACCTCGTTTTATACTTCTGGCTGCCGCACTTGTGGGTCTATTTATAGTGGCTCCACGTCAGCTATCGGGTCAGGCAGTCGGAGAAATCACGGGGAGGGTAACGGACCCGAGCGGGGCGCTGGTGCCCGAAGTCCAAATCATGGCCACCAACCAGGCCACGGGAATCTCACAATCGACTTTTACGACCTCCGCAGGGGCTTACACGATCCCTCGCCTGCTGGTGGGCACTTACACCGTGACCGCCGAGCAGACTGGGTTCAGGAAAGGTGTCGCGGCAGACATCACACTGAACGTGGGTCAAGTGCGGGAGGTGAACTTCACGCTTGCGCTCGGGAGTACCAAACAAGCGGTAACGGTGACCGGCCTTCCAGCCTTGCTCAATACGAC
>Ga0187784_10002090_pt1 | contig 15957 bp, 10 predicted proteins | sample 1015_SJ02_MP15_2_FD_132964 | JGI IMG/M metagenome (GOLD analysis project Ga0187784, IMG submission 132964) | Tropical peat soil microbial communities from peatlands in Department of Meta, Colombia - 1015_SJ02_MP15_20_MG | ecosystem: Environmental > Terrestrial > Soil > Wetlands > Peat | place...
CTGTGTGCGAGTAGTAGGGCGCAAGCTCCTTGTGTACCCAATCAAGATCGAGAATGCCGTCGATCTGCCTGACCAAATGATCGGCCGGCACAACCTTGTCGAGATCAAACGCGTAGAAGAATTAACCTTGTCCGCGCTCTCGCCGCCCCATCATCGACCGCTCCCAACGAATCACGTCCTGATCCACGGAATCACGGCTCTAACGCAGTCTCAACGAGAGTTTTGCAACACATTCCCCCCAAAAGCCGACATATGGGGTCTCGCTTGAGCCATTGAGACCAGTGGCCGGAGCATGATTCAAGCCTCCAAAATCGGATCAAACAGCGTCCGCGGGTCGCGACGCGCTGTGACAAACTCGCTGCCAACTACCTCGCGTTCATCCAGCTTGCCTCGATCCGCCTATGTCTTCGCGTTAATGAGTCGACGCCCGAGGCGTCGCTCACAGCAATCGGAATACACGCTCGATCGTCATCGGCTGATGTTTTAGCCGGCGGCGTCGCGCTGGCTGCCCGGCAACTGCGCTCCGCACCGGCGCCCGGCCCGGCGAGCGGGATGTCAGCAAACAGGAAGCGGGGGCGCGCCGCTCATCGCGGCCGCCCCCGCATCAAGTCGGCCGCCGCTCCCGGCGAGGCGGCAGCCTTGCGCCCCCGCTTTCAGAACATGATCCGGAAAAGTGGAAACCGGTTTTCCGAAAAGATCATGCTCCACTAAAGAGTTAGAGCGACAATCGCTTCAATGGGAAGCGATTGCGCTCTAGTGCGACGCCGAGTGCTGCCTGCGCCACTCGAGAAATTGCTGGAACAGCGCTTCGCGATTCTCGTTCCCCGCGGCATCGGGCAGGCGCACCTGATTGTCAGTCCCGGTCGCGGCAACCGGCTTGCTGTTGCGGTCGAGCCACTCCTGCGCCGGCTCGAAGCGGGTCCAGCCGGCGAGCGGAGCGGCCAAGGCCACCTCCCGCCATTTCGGATGGAACGGCGGCCGTTGCAGTGCCCTGACCTTCTCGAAGAACGCATCGATGAACAGCACCAGGCGGCGATAGCGCTCGGTGTGCGGCGCCCAATTGTAGACCGCAAGCACCGCGGAGACGGCGACGGTGTCAACGCTTTGTCCGGCAGGGATCAGGCCCGGATAGTCCTCCGCGGTGAGCTGTGCCGGCAGATAGTCGGCGCGCAGCGGCTTTTCGTAGTCGATCGGGACGAAGTGCAGCTCGTCGCCGGACATATGGCCGATTTCCGTCAGCGGCTTGCCTTCGACCGCGACCACGGCGTCGATCTCGCCGCGCTTGAGCTTCTCCAGCGCCACGCGCTGCTCGATGTAGAGGAAGTGCGGCCTGATGTTGAGCCGTTCGAAGATGGTGAGCGCGGTCACGAACGTGCCGCCATTGGCCAAGCCGACGGCGACCGTCTTACCGTCGAGATCGCTGATCTTGGCGATCGATTTCGGCGCCAGCACATGCATTTCCTCGTTGTAGAGCTTGGCGACGAAGCTGAATTGCTTCCTGATGTTGGTGGCGTAGCCCTTCTTCTCGATGTAATCGAGGGTGTCGGAGCGAACGATGCCGAGATCGACGCCCTTGAGGAACAGAATGTCGGCGACGCCCTGCACCGATCCGCGGCCGACGATCGGCAACAGCCGGAAATTATCGCCGTCGTCGAGCACCGAGGCGAGATCCGCGCCGAATTGCTCGTAGGTGCTGCCGAAGGTGCCGGTCATCATCGTCACGGTATTGGCGTTGAGCCGATCGGCAGTCTCTTTCGTCGCCTTGCCGTAACGGAAGATCGCGCGCAGCCCTTCGCTCACCGCGCCCGGATCGATGCCGCTGAGCACCGCGCCGAACGGCTCCCAGCGTTCTTCGGTAAAGCGCATCATCTGCATCTGCTCGATTGGCGCGAAATCGATCGCGCTGGTGTTGATGGCGATGCCCGGCAGCAGCATGCCGAGCTGGAGGCCTTTGAGGTTCGCCGCCTGTTTCATCACGTTCTCGCGCGTGAGATCGTCGCCGCATTGCTTGAGCACCTGGATCAGCGTCTGGGCGACGGTATAGCCGTAGACGCTGAGCCCATTGCTCTTGTCGCCGTCGGGGAAATAGCCGTTCATGAATTCGAGCCATTCCTTGTAGGCCGGATCGTTGGCCCACAGCGGATCGCCCGGCTCTTTCAAGTATTGCAACGCGACGATGCCTTGGGCGTTCTCGAATCCGGCCGGCTTGATCACTGCGCCGACCGAGTTCGAGACACTGTTGAGGAGATGCAGCGGCTTCCATCCGATCTCCGCGGCGCGTCTGATGGCCATGGCGGCAAATTTTGGCGTGGCGACGTCAAAGAAGACGTCGGCGCCCGAAGCCTTGAGCTTGGCCATCTCGACATTGAGGTTCGCTTCGCTGGTCTCGTAGGGCACCTCGGCAATGATCGGGATGGCCCCGGCAAGCGCATCCTTGAGGCCCTTGACGTAGTCTTTGCCGTAGTCGTCGTTCTGGAAGAGGATCGCGATCTTGCCCTTGGGCTGGTTCTCCAGGAGGTATTGGCCGAAGATGCGGCCCTCGGTCTGATAGTTCGGCTGCCAGCCCATGGTCCACGGGTAGTTGGCCGAGTCGTCCCATTTGGTGGCCCCGGACGCGACGAAGAGCTGCGGGACCTTGCTGGCGTTCATATATTTCTGGATGGCGGAGTTCGAGGGCGTTCCGAGACTTTGAAAGACCAGGAGGACTTTGTCCTCCTCGACGAGCTTGCGCGCCGCTTCGGTTGCCTTGGCCGGATTATATGAATCGTCGTAGGAGACGAAGTTGATCTTGCGGCCCTTGATGCCGCCCTCGGCGTTGATCTTCTTGAAATAGGCGGCGATCGTGCGGCCGATCAGGCCATAGGCCGCGGCCGGCCCGGTGTAGGGCATGATGTTGCCGATCTTGATCTCGGTGTCGCTTGCGCCGGGGTCGTATTTGGTGACGCGCGCGGGCGCCGGGCGCGGCTTTTCCGGCGTGCTGTCGGCGGCGGCGAGCTTGGTCTCAGGCAACTTCGCTTCAGGCAACTTGGCCTCGGGCAGCGTCACCTCGGCCGGGTTGACCTCGGCCGGCTTGACCTCGGGCGCGGGGCTGGGGGCGGAGATCGCGGTATCGCCGACGCCTCTGTCGTATCTTGTCTGCACGCTCAGCGGCGCGGCGGTGAGGCCGGCAATCGTGAGCACAAGGATCGACAGCGAGCGCACTTTGGTGACCATGACGACAGCCTCCTAAATTTTGGCGCGCCGCTCGGGACTGTGGAAACGCACGCCATTTGCCGGGTTCACAGGAACGATCTTCAATTTGGTGCCGCACCGTGTGCGGCTTCGAGTGGAGACAGAGAGAACAGCGCCTGCTGATAGGCGAGATTGAGCTTGCGAGTCTCCGCCTCAGCGAGCTCCCTGAATGCCGGAGACAGGCCGTGCACCCGATCCGGATGGGTTTGCTTGACCAGCGCCTTGTAAGCTTCCTTGACCTCCTCGACCGTCGCCGAGTGCGGCAGACCGAGCACCGCGAAGCAGCTGTCGTTCACATCGGTCGCGCTGGGCTGCGGCTGCGGAGCGGGCTCGTCCGGGGCGGGCGGCGATTGCTCGATCGCGTCGGCGGGATCGCTGACGGCAAACTCCTGGAACGTGCAGAATTCCAGCGCGTATTCGTTGCGCAGCTGCCGGCGCCGCAACAGGTAGAACACCGGCGCCAGCACCGCGGCAAACCCTGCGCCAGCGGCGTTGGCGTAGAACAGATGCTCGTCGAACGGATACCAGACGAGCGGGTTCCTGGCATTGGCCGTCAGTTCGTCCGCCCACAGCGAGTCGAACCCGACGATCAGGAGCGCGAGAGCGGCGACATGCACCGCCAGCGCGCCGCCCAATGCGAACCGCAAGCTGACGACGTGGACCCACGATCTGAGCCGCTGCAGCGGCCGGCGCTTGAGCCGCACGATCGTTATGCGCAGATGCTGCGCGTGCGCTTCGACGTCTTGCAGCTCGTCGGCATGCTGCTCGTGAAGCTCCGCACGCTGACCAAACCAGGCGCGCCAGAGTGCGCCGCGGCGCTCCCGATGTTCGTCGATTTCCTTGCGGCGGCTGCAGGCCTTTTCATAAAGCGACACCGCGCGATCCAATTCGTCCGTTTCCGGCTTGCGCAGCGAGAATTCCGGCCGCATCCGCTGGACCGCCAGAAACTGCTGGACATAGCCGATCAGCAGGATCGGAAGCACGGCCGCCGACGCGAGCAGGCCCGCGTTGATCAGCGCCACCAAAAAATCTTCCCCGGGACCCGTCGCAAGCATGGCACGCAACGCCTACTGAACTCACCAACGCTGACGGGCGAGACCATCGCCCGTATTCTTAAAGCCGAGCTCTTCCGATCAAGCTCACTGCCGCTCCTCGGCGAGTTTTGCGAGCTGCTGCGAGGCGGCCGTCGAGCCGAGTTCGATCGCCTTCTGGTACCATTTGCGCGCCCGCGCGAGATCGGGCTCGCTGCTGACCGCGCCCAGGCTTTGGATCACCAGCGGGTCGAAGGTCGAAGCGAGCGCCATGGCGGCTTCGGCGCTGCCGGCTTCGGCGGCGCGCTGCAGGACGAGCCGCGCCGAGGCGAGATCGCGGTTGGCGATGAAGGCTTCGCCGCGCATGACGAGTGCGGCGATCTCGCGATCGTCGAGCCGCAATGCGCTGCGCTCCGGGGGCGCTGGCTGCGGCTGCGGCGCCGGAGCAAGCTGCGGTGCCGGAGCAACCTGAGAAACCGGCGAATTCGCCCCAAGCCTGATCGGCGGCGTCGGCGCCGGCGGCGTCGGGGGCGGCGGCGCGGCGGCGGCTTCATGCTCGTCGTGGACGGCGACCGGCGCTGCCGCTGCGGCCTGCGCGCCATCCGGCCTGATGGCAGCGACCAAGGCCGGCGTCGCCGCAGTGTTCGCCTGCACGGTCTCGTGCTCGAACAGCCGCGAAGCCGGCAGCCAGACGATGACCAACGCGGCGAGAGCGGCGGCGCCCGCGGCGCCGCAGATCCGCAACATCATTTTCCCGCCGGCTCGATCGCCCTCCAAGGACGGCGGCTCGGGAACCATGTCGGGGTCGAGGGCAAGCTGGCGTTTGACTTCGAGGACGGCGCGATCGCCGCTGAAGCTGCGGCCATCGTCAGGACGTCGGCGCTGCGGCGGCCATTCGATCGGCGGCGCCGGGTGCGGATTCGTCGCCGGCTGCGACTCTCCGCGCGCCCATGGCGGTGCGTACATTAAGGCGGGGTCGAGGTCTTTGGGGTGGTGGATCGGAGAACTCATGATCGCCTCCAAGTGCTTTCAAGCTCCGACGGATACAAAACGATTGTCAGCGTCTCCCATTGTGTGAGGTGAGCGAAAACTTCGCATTTGAGCGCAGAGGGAGGCCACGGTCGGCAGAACCGCGACCACTACGCAAGCTACCTGAAATGGCCCGTGCAGCCACCGCAAGGCCCCCCAACATCGCTTACCCGCGCTCGGATCTGCGCGTTACGCCACACACACACAATCTGCGCTGCAGAGCCGAAAGGTTCGACATTCCCCCGATTGCCGCGCTTGGAACCCGCCTTGTGTTTGATTGCGATACACGGGCGTACGCGGTCGTTTGTTAAGGTTCGGCAGGTAATTGGGCACCCATATGATCTCGATTTGATGATTCTGGGGCGCGCTTGCCGTAATCCTGCCGCGCCGGTTAAAAAGCGCTGATCGCGTCGTCGGATTGTGGCCGTGCCTTGGGAGAGCGCGTCGTCGTGTGGCAGCGCCATCATCCTGGCGCAGCATAACCGTCACAATTCGCTGCGCGCCTTGATCTGCTAGATTGCGGATCCGCCGCGGGGATCAACCGCAAACGAGGACAAAAACCCGATGCCGATCGTTAATCGCGTCGCCGACCTGCACCGCGAGATCACGGCGTGGCGCCGGGATCTGCATGCGCATCCGGAACTGCTTTACGACGTGCATCGCACCGCGGCCATGGTTGCCGAGAAGCTGAAAAGCTTCGGCTGCGATGAGGTGGTGCCGGGCCTGGGGCGGACCGGTGTCGTCGGGGTCATTCGCGGCCGTAAAGCCGGCACGAATGTGGTCGGCCTGCGGGCCGACATGGATGCGCTGCCGCTCGAGGAGGAAACCGGCCTTGCCTACAGCTCGACGGTGCCGGGCAAGATGCATGCCTGCGGCCATGACGGCCACACCGCCATGCTGCTCGGTGCCGCCAAATATCTTGCCGAGACGCGCAATTTTGCCGGCAGCGCGGTGGTGATCTTCCAGCCGGCGGAGGAGGGCGGGGCGGGCGCGAAGGCGATGATCGAGGACGGCCTCGTGAAACGTTTCGGCATCGAGGAGGTCTATGGCATGCACAATTATCCCGGCCTGCCGGTCGGTGAGTTTGCCATCCGGCCGGGAGCGATGATGGCGGCCGCCGATTACATCGCGATCGATCTCGAAGGCAAAGGCGGCCACGCGGCGCGCCCGCATATTGCCGTCGACACGATTCTGGTCGGAGCGCAGATCGTCAATCAGCTGCAGTCGATCGTGGCGCGCAATGTCGATCCGCTCGCGGCCGCCGTGGTCTCGATCTGCATGTTCCAGGCGGGCCACACCGACAATGTCATCCCGCAGCGCGCGCAGCTGCGCGGCACCGCGCGCAGCCTGACCCCGCGGGTGCAGAAGCTGCTGCAGCAACGCGTGCACGAAGTGGTGGAGGGCACCGCGCGGCTCTACGGAGCCAAGGCCGACATCACCTACACGATCGGCTATCCGGTGGTCGTCAATGATGAGCGCAAGACCGATCTCGCCGCTTCGGTCGCGCGCGAAATCGTCGGCGACGGCAAGGTCGACACCGATTGCGCGCCGGTCATGGGCGCCGAGGATTTCGCCTTCATGCTGAGCGAGCGCCCGGGCGCCTTCATTTTCGTCGGCAATGGCGCCAGCGCCGGGCTCCACCATCCCGCCTATGATTTCAACGACGACGTGATCCCGGTCGGAACGTCGTACTGGGTGCGGCTCGCAGAGACCGTGCTCAACGGGTGACGGCCTCCCGCTCGCCGCTTCGCGGCGCCGTGACAAGCGGCTACTGCGCCGTCTCGATGCGGTTTTCGGCCGGAAGCTTCGGCGGCTCGGCCATGACCTTTCGCTGCGGCAAGAGCTCGGCCACCCGGGCTTCGATGCCGCGCCAAAAGGCGAAGCTGTTGAAGCGGCTGCCTTCCAGGAGCGCGATCGCAACGGCCGATAGGAACGGCAGGCTCTGCACGATCAGCACCAGCTCGAACACTCTGAACTCACGGACGTGCTTGTAATTCGTGATGACGAGGGTGATTGCTCCGAGGAGAAGGAGCGCGGCGATCACCGCCTCCCAGAACGCCGAAAAGTCGCCCTTGCGGGTGGCGCCGCCTTTGGCGGTGCGCAGAAACGGCAGCCGCTCCCTCAAGACTCCCGATCCGACCGCGTGCGCGACCGTCCACTGCATCGACATCGCGGCACATACGGCGCCGAGCATCTGGCCGAGCGACACCCGCACCCGCAGCCGGTAGAGCACGACGAAATGGATCACCGAGACCGTGAATGCAGCGAGGATGGGCAGGGTGAGAATGCGGTCCGGCACCGCAATATGGGCAAACGCGACCACAGGCACCCAAAGCAGGTTCAGAAGTGCGACTACGACACCGACACTGTCGGCGCCGAGCCAGTTCAGCCAGCCGAGGCCGTATTCACGCTTCTGCTCGCGCGAAAGACCGTGGGTCCAGGGCAAGAGGTTACGCCAATGCTTGCGCACCAGCTGGAAGCCGCCATAGGCCCAACGGTTGCGCTGGCGCTTGTAGGCCTCGAAGGTGTCGGGGAGGAGCCCGTATCCATAGCGGCGGTTGGTGTAATGGGCGAGCCAGCCGCGCTCGAGGATGCTCAGCCCGAGGTCGGTGTCTTCGACGATGGTATCGGCCGACCAGCCGCCGGCGTCCTCCAGCGCAGCGCGGCGGATCAGGCACATCGTGCCGTGCATGACGATGGCATTGACTTCGTTCCGTTGCACCATGCCGATATCGAAGAAGCCGGCATATTCGGCGTTCATGGCGCGATGCATGAGCGAACGATCGCCGTCGCGGTGGTCTTGCGGCGACTGCACCAACCCGACGCGGGGATCGGCGAACAACGGCACCAGGTCCCTCAGCCAGTCGGCGGTGACAACGTAATCGGCGTCGATGGCGCCGACGATCTCCGCGTCGGGAGCGGTGTGCGCCAGGGCGAGGCGCAGCGCGCCCGCCTTGTAACCGGTGACGTCATCAGCTCTGACGAATTTGAAACGGTCGCCAAGCAGCCGGCAATGCTCTTTGATCGGTTCCCACAACGCCGGATCGGGCGTGTTGTTGATGACCACGACGCATTCGAGATTGGCGTAATCGAGACGGGCGACCGCATCGAGCGTCGCCTTGAGCATCTCCGGCGGCTCGCAGCAGGCCGGGATATGGACCGACACTTTGGGCACGCCGGCCTCGGGAACGAGCGGCGGCGAGCTGGCAAGCCGGCGCGGCGGCCGGCCGAAAGCGATGGCGGCAATCTCCTCGATGCGGGCGAGCGCGATGGCGACAAGCGGCACCAGGAGGGTCACGCCCAGTCCGAGCGCGAAGGCCGCGCCCGGCACGAAGTAATGGCCCTTCCAGAAGCCGACGATCGCGGCAAACCAGGCGCCGACCACGTTGGCCGCGGCCGCGAGCGTCAGCGCCTGTGTCGTGGTTACCCCGGCGATCGTGAGAATTGGCAGCGACAGCAACAGGCCGAGGAGGACGGCGAGGCCCGCTCGTTTGAGGTAATCCGGATCGGTGATCGGTCCGGTCCAGGAGAACTTTGCCTCGCGCGAGGCGTCGAACAGACCCCAATAGGGCCCGACGCCGCCTTCGAACGTCTTCCAGGGCTGATCGATCGCCTCGACGATATTGTAGTCGATGCCATAAGCCTCGGCACGGGAGACGAAGTCGCGCAACACCACCGCTTGCTCGATGCGGCCCGGATTGGCGTCATAAAAGTTGTAGCCGGCGCTCGGCCAGCCGAACTCGGCGATTACAATCCGCTTGCCGGGATGCACCCGGCGCAGCTTGTCGTAAAACTCGATGGTGTGGTCGACCGCGCTCGAAGCATCGAAGCCATGCCAGTAGGGGAGGATGTGCGCGGCGATGAAATCTGCCGCAGAAGCAAGCTCCGGATGGTCGATCCAAACGGTCCAGATTTCACCGGTGGTGACGGGGACCGGGCTCGATCGCTTCACCTGCTGGATCAGCTTGATCAGATCCTCGACGCTCATGTCGGCGCGCAGCGTCGTCTCGTTGCCGACGACGATAGCGTTGACGTTGCTGTTGTGGCGCGCGAGCTCGAGCGCAGAGCGGATTTCGCGCTCGTTGCGCTCCGTGTGCTTGTCGATCCAGGCGCCGACCGTGACCTTGAGGCCGAACTCGGCCGCGATCGGCGGGACCAGTTCGGCGCCGCCGGTGGCCGAATAGGTGCGGATCGCCCTGGTATAGGGGGCGATGGCTTTGAGGTCGGCGCGGATTTGCTCGGCCGTCGGGCGGTCGCCGAAATCGGCGTGCTGCGAGGCGACGAACGGCGCGTAGGAAACGCTGGCCAGCTGCCCGGTAAAGTCCGGAGCCGTCTCTTTGGCTCGCAGCGAAGCCCACAGGCCGGCATGCACGCACGCTACAAGCGCGAGCACGGCAGCGACGGTGCGCATCGAATTTCAACCAAGTGGGGCTAGGAACACGGGTCGAACCTGTCCCCAAGGTTCGAGGATTACCAAAATTAGACGACCTGCGAGCGGCACTGCAGAGCTAGCCCTGGCAGGTGGCAAATTCAAGACAGCAGCTTTTGTTCCGCAAGATTTTTTAGATCAGCGCGGCTGGCCCGGCGGCCAATCGGTCTGGCGGGAAAAGGTACTGCGGGTGTAGGCCGGCCGCCCGCCCTCAATGGCTGGCGGGCGGGCTTGGCTCGGCGGCGGCCGGCGCCGGCGGGGGGGCGGGCGCCGCCGGATTGATCCAGCAGGCATGGACCCGCCCGTTCAGGCTGTCGGGAGCCTTCGGATCTACAGTGTTTCCGTGCAAAATGAGGCACCGGAACGTCGCCTGGACGTGGGCGCTCGGGCAGCCGAACCGGTCGTAAAGATCAAGGTGGCGGAAGGCGGTATCGAGATCGTCGCGCCAGAGCAGGTTGACCACGCGCCGCCCCAGCCAGACGCATTCTGGATTGCCCGCCGGGCCGGTCACGGTGCGCTGGGCCTCGGCGAATTCGTCGACCCTTTGCTGTGCCTCCTTGCCCGCCTCCTGACCGGCGGCGGCAGGCTTCTCGGGAGGCTTGGCGTTGGTGCTCTGGGCAAGGACAGGCGAGACAACGAAGGCAGAAAGAACGAAGAGCGCGACGCACAGTCGGCCGGCAACGCTGGGCACACGAAGGAACATGGTTCGACTTGTTGGGCCTTTACCGGCCGGTTGGAAGGACGATCTTCAGGCCATCGGAGTTGGCCGCTGTTGCGACATCAACCCCCTGGCGCAGCCGCCTGACAACAGCCGAAGTCCGGCCGTTTGTCCAGCACGCATCATCGCGCGGCAAGTCCGATCTTGGCACGACCTGCCGTCAAGGCTAATGCGAGCGGGTGTCCCCCCCGCCAAGAGGAAATCCGCTTGGTCCGGCGCTGGCGCTGTTCGCGCTGACCGCGCTCGCGATCTGCGTCGTTTGGTGGTGGCTCGGCGCCCCGGTCGCGCTGCCGCCGCAGGCGCTCCCGGCCGGCCAGAAGCTACCCTGCCTGTCTTATGCGCCGTTCCGCGACGGCCAGAGTCCGCTCGTTGAGGGAACGCGCATCGCGCCCGAGCAGATCGACGAAGATCTCGCTCTACTGTCCCGCTACACCGGCTGCGTGCGCACCTACTCGACCGCCGAGGGCGCTGATCACGTAGTCCCGGCTGCCCGGCGCTATGGCCTTAAGGTCTTGCTCGGGCTGTGGCTATCGAACAGGGCGGAGAAGAACCGCCAGCAGATCGCGACTGGCGTCGCGTTGGCCAAGGCGTATCCCGACGTGATTGCCGCCATGATCGTCGGCAACGAGGTGCTGCTGCGCGGTGAGATGTCGGCAACCGACCTGATCGCCGCCATCCGCCAGGTCAAATCGCAGGTGCCGGAGCCCGTCACCTACGCCGACGTCTGGGAATATTGGCTACGCTATCCGGACGTGCAGAGCGCGGTCGATTTCGTCACCATCCACATCCTGCCCTATTGGGAGGACTTTCCGATACCGGCCGCACTCGCCGCCGCTCATGTCGGTGCGATTCGCAAGCGGGTCGCCGAAGCCATTCCGGGCCAGGAGATCATGATCGGCGAGTTTGGCTGGCCAAGCGCGGGCCGCATGCGCGAGGGAGCACGACCCTCGCCGTCGAACCAGGCGCGCGCCATCATCGAGACGCTCGCGCTGGCGCAACGCGAGAATTTTCGCCTCAATGTCATCGAGGCCTTCGACCAGCCATGGAAGCGCGGTCTTGAGGGGGCCGCTGGCGGCTATTGGGGCATCCTTGATCGCACCACCGGCGCGCCGAGATTCAGTTTCTCGGGCGCCGTTTCCGATCACCCGCATTGGCTTGCCCAGGCGCTTGCGGGAGTGGTGCTCGCGGCGCTGACGTTTGGCGGCGCGTTTATCGCCCGCCGCGAGAGAGGCGGGTCCCCGTATTTATGGGCCCGGATTGCCGCGCTGGCGTTTCTTCCCGGTGTCCTCTTCGGCTGGACGCTCGAGACCGTGCCGGTCGAGAGCTTCAGCCTCGGCAGCTCGATGCGTTCGCTCGCCTTCGCCGCGACCGCCGCCGCGGCGCCGATGATCTGCGCCGCCGCCTGCGCCGGCGGCCGCGGGCTGCCGACATTCGCCGCGCTCTTTGCCGGCGGCACCGCTGCGCGCCGCGACGCCTTGCATTGGGCGCTCGGCGGCACCCTGGTCGCGCTCATGCTGCTGGCTCTGGAAGCCGCGCTGGGGCTCGTGTTCGACCCGCGCTACCGCGACATACCGTTTGCGCCGCTGACCGCTTCTGTCGTTCCGTTCCTCGCCGTTACGATCTCGACGCCGCGTCCGGCCGGGCCTGCGGCCAAGGCTGAACGCCTCGCCGCTGCAGTGCTTGCGTTGTCGGCCGGCTACATCGTGCTCAACGAGGGCTTCGCCAATTGGCAATCGGTCTGGTTCTGCGCCGGCTTGCTCGGCCTCGGCTTCATCCTGCTGCGGGCGCGGGACGCGCCAGGCTGAGGATCAGAACGCCGGCAGCAAGCGCGGAAAGGTCCGCGTTATGCAGCACGACGCCAAAGGCCGCAGCGGCGAGCGCAACCGTGACCAGTACGAGCGAAGGCCGCATGAAATTCAGCAACGCGGCCGCGAGCGCGACCGCGCCGAACACCTGGTGATGGTAGAGAACGATCGTCAGACGAAACGTGCTGCAGAGCCAAGTGTCGAGCCCGGCCTGGCAGGCGAGCGAAACGGTACCGTTCTCGATCGCCAGATAACGCAGGTAAAGCGCCTCGCCGACGGAAAGAAAGCCGACGACCAGAAGCCAGTTGGTCTGGCGCGCGGTAGGCAAGAACAGCGGGCGTCGAGCTAAGGTCGGCACCCCGACACTCTAATCCGCCGATGATTTTTCCGCGAGGCGCTGGCCCTCGAAGGTCGCCGGTGCACAGAACGGCCAGACCACTGCCAACGACGCGCAAAGCTGCGCCGCCGCGTCGATGTCGGGAAACGGCCCGACCAGAAGCCGCCACTCACCGCGTTTGGATCGCGCCGTGTCCTTTCGGCTCACCAGCGGCTTGAGGCCCTCGAAGAGTTTCGGACGCGCCGAGCGGAATGCCCCCCAACGCGCATGCAGGACCTCAACCGAGTGGGCGCCGCCGAGATCGACGCCATATTCGGCAGGCGGCGCCGCAACCGGAGTCGCATCTGCGGTTGTCGCGAGCGGCGCCGGCGGCGCCGGCGATACCATTCCGGCAGGCGGCGGCACCGCGGGCGTCACGATGGAGGCGATGGTTGCCGGGGTCGCTGCGGCTGCTGGCGCGTTGTTGGGCCACGGCGGCCTCGCCGCCTCGATCTGTCGGGTGACCGAACCGGTGAGGTCGTCCAAATTGTGTTCGAGGGCGGCAAGCCGCGCTATCAGCCGGTCGCGGTCCTCGGAAAGGCTATGAACGGCCTGCACCAATTGTCGCGTTGCCGCCTCGGCATCAAACGGGGGCGCGGCGGCCTCATTCGGGTGCGCCGCCCGCGACGCTGGCGGATGCGCCGATGGGATGAGCCCGATGATCCGTTGCGAGCCGACGTCGCTGCGACCGGCAATCACGGCGACGAACATGGCGGCAGCCGCCGCCGATCCCCAGAGCGCGAGCCGCTCCAGCTTGCGCAGGGCGAATGCCGGCTGCGCCGCGACCTTCCGCGGCCTTCCAGCGACGAATTGCGCCCGGTCCACCATGTTGCGGTTCCGGCCCTCGCGGGCGAATCACTGATAAAATTAGCAGATTCTGGTTTTCCGGACCCCCTTGGCGGCGCTTGGGCGGCGCCGCCATCACGGCCTGGGCGCCGTTTGCCGCGAGGCATCGCGGCTTTCGGTGACCGTCCGGCTCGGCTATGAGGGCGCCGCGGAGGCGCATTGATGAAGGCTCGGACCTGTCTTGCGATCGTGCTTGCGGCCGGCGAGGGCACGCGCATGCACTCGGCGCGGCCCAAGGTTTTGCACGCGGTTGCTGGCCGCTCGCTCCTTGCGCACGTGCTCGCGGCCGTTGCCGAGACCGGCGTCACGGCGGCGGCCGTCGTCATCGGCGTCGGGCAGGACGCGGTGGCGGCGGAGGTCGAACGGCTTTTGCCCGGCGCCGATTGCTACGTGCAGTGCGAGCCGCAAGGAACCGCGCACGCGGTGCTGGCGGCGAGGCGGGCGATCGAGCGGGGCGCCGATGACATCCTTATCGCTTATGGCGACACGCCCTTCGTGCGGCCGGCGACGCTGAGGCGATTGCGCGCGGCGCTGGCGGCGGGGGCGGCGGTTGCGGTGTTGGGATTTCGGCCGTCCGACCCGACCGGCTACGGACGGCTGATTGTCGCCGGCGATCGGCTCATCGCCATTCGCGAAGACACCGACGCGAGCCCGAGCGAACGAGCGATCGGCCTGTGCAATGGCGGCATCATGGCGCTCGCCGGCGCCCATGCGCTTGCGATCCTCGAGCGGATCGGCGAGCGCAATCGCAAGGGTGAATTCTATCTGACCGATGCGGTCGAGATCGCGCGCGGCATGAAGCTTGACGCGGTCGCGGTCGAAGTTGAGGAGGATGAAGTGCGCGGCATCAACACCAAAGCCCAGCTCGCCGAGGCCGAAGCGGTGGCGCAGCAACGCCTGCGCAAGGCGGCGCTCGAGGCCGGCGTCACCCTGGTTGCGCCGGAGACGGTGTTTCTCAGCGCCGATACCAAATTCGGCAAGGACGTCGTCGTCGAGCCCTATGTGGTGTTCGGCGAGAAGGTGAGGGTCGAGGACGGCGCCGTGATCCATTCGTTCTCGCATCTCGTCGGCGCCCATATCGGCAAGCGCGCCCAGGTAGGGCCGTTCGCGCGGCTGCGGCGCGGCACCCGTTTGGGCGAGGGTGCGCGCGTCGGCAATTTTGTTGAAGCCAAGGAGGCGACGATCGAGGCCGGCGCCCAGGCGAAGCATCTGAGCTATGTCGGCGACGCGGTCGTCGGCGCCGGCGCCAATATCGGGGCCGGCACCATCACCTGCAACTACGACGGCGGCCAAAAGCACCGCACCATCATCGGCAAGGACGCGTTCATCGGCTCGAACTCGGCGCTAGTCGCGCCGGTCGAGATCGGGGCCGGCGCCTATATCGGGTCCGGTTCGGTGATCACCGAGGACGTGCCGGCGGGCGCGCTCGCGCTCGGACGCGGCCGACAAGTCGTTAAGGAAGGTCGGGCGACGCGCTTGCGCGGGCCGAAAGCGCCCGGCAAGAAGAAAGTGCATGCGCACGATTGAGGCCGCGAAACCGGCGCCGCCGCGTCATGGAACGAAACGTTATTTGATTTTGGCGCTTAATGCGGCTGCGCTTTAACCTTGATCGCCGCGGCGCCCCGCGCCGCGGCCGCTAAGGGGGAGCATCCTTAAGGATGTGCGGCATTATCGGCATCATCGGCCAGGAGCCGGTCGCTCCGCAGCTCGTCGACGCGCTCAAACGGCTGGAATATCGCGGCTATGACTCGGCCGGCGTCGCCACGCTCGAGCACGGCGTGCTGACGCGGCGGCGCGCGCAAGGCAAGCTGAAGAATCTGGAACAGAAACTCGCCCGCGAGCCGCTCTCCGGCACGATCGGCATCGGTCACACCCGTTGGGCGACGCATGGCCGCCCGACCGAGAACAACGCGCATCCGCATGCGACCGATAAGCTCGCGGTCGTGCACAACGGCATCATCGAGAATTTCAGCGAACTGCGTCGCGAGCTCGAGGCGAAGGGCGCCAAATTTGCCACCGAGACCGATACCGAAGTCGTCGCCCATCTCGTCACCGAGGAGATCAAGCGCGGCGCGACGCCGGTCGAGGCGGTCAAGGCGGCATTGCCGCGGTTGCGCGGCGCCTTCGCGCTCGCCTTTCTGTTTGCCGGCGAGGAGGATCTGCTGATCGGCGCGCGCAAGGGGCCGCCGCTCGCGGTCGGCTTCGGCGAGGATGCGATGTTCATCGGCTCCGACGCGATTGCGCTGGCGCCGTTCACCGACACGGTCAGTTACCTCGAGGACGGCGACTGGGCGGTGATCCGTGGCGCCGGCGTTGAAATTCACGACGTCAATGGCGTGGTGGTCGAGCGCCCGGTGATCAAGTCGCAAGCCTCGGTGCTGCTCATCGACAAGGGCAATCACCGCCATTTCATGGCCAAGGAAATCCACGAGCAGCCGGAGGTGGTCGGCCACACGCTGGCGAATTATCTCGACATGGTCGCCGAGCGTGTC
>Ga0187784_10002091_pt1 | contig 15955 bp, 12 predicted proteins | sample 1015_SJ02_MP15_2_FD_132964 | JGI IMG/M metagenome (GOLD analysis project Ga0187784, IMG submission 132964) | Tropical peat soil microbial communities from peatlands in Department of Meta, Colombia - 1015_SJ02_MP15_20_MG | ecosystem: Environmental > Terrestrial > Soil > Wetlands > Peat | place...
GCCACTATCGCATGAAGTACTTGCATCATGCGGCCGATCGCATCGTGAAACCCAAACGGCACGCGGTCTCACCGCGGATCCAGGCCCAGATCGAGGCGGTGTGCGCCTGGTATTACCAGCTGTATTACCCGAAACCCAAAGAAAGCTCGACCTGAACGGTCGTCCCGTCCTCGGCCGTGCGCGTCTGCCTCGTTGGGGTGGTATTTTGGCAGGTTGAGTCGCTTGCTTTGGTGCAATGAAGAGAAGCAGGCGGCCCAGAGTTCTAGCGCAGGTCGCTTTTTATAGAATCAGAAGTAGCGGCTATGAATGGCCTAAGCCAGTCGTCGCATGTGATCTCAGGCTATCGCGACGGGATTGATGGGTCAGGTGATGGGCAGGAGCCGCAATTGGCACATTTTCAGAGGGAAACACGCGGACACTCTCTCACTCAGTTAATCGCGGTGTCCGCGCATTTTTCCGCAGCGCATTTATCTAGGCGGGTCCGTAGGCGGGTCGACAAGATCGATGCCAGTGAAGCCGCACCGTTATGTGGCTGCTGGCGGTCCTTGGGGACGCCAGACATGCACATGTCTCAAGGCTTTGGCAGACACACCTGTCGACCGACTTCGCCCGTTGCAACGTTTTTCACTGGCTGCATGCTTGCCGCCCCTTGAGTTCATCGAGCGCGTAGCTGGTTTAGGTTCCAGATAATCATCCGGTCGCGGCCGCACCTGCCACAGCCGGACTGGCCTGCCTACGTGGACGGGCCTGAACATGATTGCAGTTAGGACGAGCTGCCGCTAACCTCCCGCATCCTAAACGCAGCTCCAACGTCCGACAGGGAGGCCGCCCCTCAATCTTGATCGGCATCGGACCTGAATGATCCTGTACATAGTTCCGGTCCTCACACCCCCTGGCGCTGGGTCTTCGCTGGGGTCGGCGCCTGACGGCCGAAATTCGGCGGATAGTCGACGATACTGCCACTGTCTGCCTTAGCCTGATCGATCTGGAACGGCCGCATGCCAGTGCGCGCTTCACCCGCGATCGATCGCATTGCTTAGCGCTCGAGATCATCGCTTCGCGGCAAGTCCTTGATGGTGATAAGAGCCATGGGAGTCTCCTTGCAGCGAACTACAGGCAACGGGCACCTTGACGTGAAAGCGCGCTAGGAGGCAAAGGACCGTGGTCGCGTGCAACCGCGGAAGCGGGCGATCTTCGATGCGTTGAAGTGTCGCCAGCAGACCAACAAATTGCTCGCGCACTGTTGGCCGATACCCACCAATCATCAGCCGCGAGCAACTCTCGGAGAATTCGAAGCAAAAGCCGATTTGACTTTGTTTTCAATCGTCTGACGCAACTTCGCATGATTGCGATAGCGGCTGGCACGGCGCTTGCTCTATAGATCATCGAGCACATGCTCAAACGTCAATCCAACCAACGTACTTTCACTTATTAGGAGAACTGAAATGCTGATCAAAAATCTGAGCAAGGAAGTCGACGCCAAGGCCATGACCGCTGTGCGCGGCGGTAGCTATGACTCTGTGAGCAACCCCGTGAGTTTGCAAGAAATTTTCCAAACCCAGATCAACAACGTCCACGGTAATGACAACCTAGTTGACGATAGTCAGAGCGCAACCGCTTCCGCATGGCAACCCAGCAACCAGTTCCCGGGGAGCTTCGTGATCTCTGGTCTTACGCCTTATCTTCGCAGCCTTTAATAACTAATGTCGTCTGCGTTACGGTGGGAGCCTCGATGGCCCCACCCTAACGCCGGCAAAGCCACATACAAGAGGCGCATCATGGCCACCACGACCATCACCGATCTTCCCGCCAGCCGAGCCCTGGACTACAAGGCCATGTTGGCCATCAGGGGCGCAGGTGGCGCGCCCTGGGTCTTCGACGCCTTTCAGCCCTTCAGGCCGGAGAGCGACCAGATCCTGCCGATCGTCAACTTCTACCAGACCAACTTGATCGCCGACAACCTGACGCTTGAGACCGAAAACATCAACGTCCAAAATTCGGCGGCCAACGCCATAATCGCCGTCGCCGCGGTTCAGAATAATGCCTTAAACATCACCAACGCCGTCCCTGCTTTGCCGCGTCCGTAAGGGAAAGCCAACCAAAGGACGTCGCGTGAACATCGACGCAAGTTCGTTTTGCTGGACCTCGGCTTGCCGCTCCCATCCGGGTCGCGTCCGCCAGGTCAACGAGGATGCCTGTCTGGACCAGCCAGAGCGCGGACTTTGGGCTGTTGCTGACGGCATGGGCGGGCATTCGCTGGGCGAGTTTGCCAGTGGCCTGGCCGTGCAAAGTCTGATGGATCTGCCTGCCGCAGAGGACCTCGAGCAGCGGGTCAACGCCGCAATGGACCGGTTGCAGCAAGCCAATCGCAGCCTTCGCGCCGAAGCGCTGCGGCGTAACGTGTCGCTCATCGGCACCACTATCGCGACGCTCCTGGCCGCCGGGTCTCTTTGTAGCTGCCTGTGGGCAGGCGATAGCCGTATTTATCTGTACCGCGCCGGGCGCTTAAGGCAACTGACGCGCGACCACAACCACCTGGAGGCCGCGCGCTCGCGACACGTCTCGCGCCTGGACGACACGCTGGAGTGCCCACGAGCAAACCTAATCACCCGTGCGCTCGGCGCCGAGGAAACACTGCACATCGAGAGGGTGACCGTCGAGCTGCTTGACGGTGACATCTTCCTGCTGTGCACCGATGGGCTCAGCAACGAAGTCAGTGAGCTGTCGGTCGAGCAGGTTTTGATGTCGGGCATTTGCGCTCGGGCGTGCGACGCTTTGCTCGACATGGCGCTCGAGCGCAAGGCCCGCGACAACATCACGGCCGTGGTGGTGCGCGCCGAGGATATGAGCAGCCCGGATCAAACTCTGTTGCGCGCTCTATAGGACCGCTCAAATTGCGGGTCGGCGCGCGACGCCGCGCGAAACTCCTTGGAACGAATGCCGTGCTTCTTCAGCAACACCTGAAGGTGCGATCGATTCATACTGCAACGCTTCGCGAGCTCGACCACGACGCCGCCCACTTCCTGCAGTCCTCGCTCTAGGAACTCGCGTTCAGCCAGGTTGCTTGCGGCACGCTTGGCCTCGCTCATCGCATCGCTGCTCACCGGCCGCCCTTCGTCGCCGCATGTCGGGTCCCACGCGGGTTTGGCCTGCGCCGCGGGCCGGATGTCGGCCGGCAGGTGCTCCAGATCGGCCGTCTGCCCCGCAAGGCACGAGAGTCGGTAGACGATGTTGCGCAGCTCGCGGATGTTGCCCGGGTAGGCGTAGTCGAGCAAGAATGCATGAAGCCGCCGAGTCATCTCGATCGGGCGACGCTTGAGCACCTCGGCGGCTTCGTCGCCGAAGTATTCGAACAGCAGCGGAATTTCGTCCTTGCGCTCCCGCAGCGGGGGCAGCGTGACGTGAATGACGCCGAGCCGATAGAGGAGATCCTCGCGGAACCGCCCTTCTTCGCACATTTTGCGCAGATTGCGGTTGGTCGCCGCGACGACGCGCGTGTCGACGCGGATCGGCTGGTCAGATCCCACCCTCTGGATTTCGTGCGCTTCGAGCACGCGCAGCAGCTTCACTTGGCCAGCCAGCGGCAGCTCGCCGATTTCGTCCAGAAAGATCGTACCGGTGTGTGCGCTCTCGAACTTGCCCTTGCGATCACTAACAGCACCAGTGAACGCGCCCTTGCAATGCCCGAACAGTTCGGACTCGAGCAGGTTGTCGGGAATCGCGCCGCAGTTCACCGATACAAAGGGCCGGTCGGCGCGCGCCCCGTTGGCGTGGATCACCCGGGCCATCAGCTCCTTGCCCGTGCCGCTCTCGCCGTCGATCAACACCGGCAGGACCGTGGGTGCGGCCTTCTCGGCAGTCTCCAGCGCCTCAAGCAGCTTGGGGTTATCGCCGAACGCGCCCTCGAAAATGAAGCTGCGTTCGATTAGCGCCTCGCGCCGCTGGCGCCGCGACAGATCGCTTCGAGACGGTTCGGCGGCGGCCGCATTGACGAAGCGTTCCTTGTGCGAAAGCTGCATCACATCGTCGCGCAACGCGCCGGCCTGCCGCAGCAGCTTCTCAATGTCCGGCCGATCGAGCTTAGAAGCCCACCGCAGCGCCGAGCGCAATATCTCGATCTTTTCGATCAGCCCGGCATACGAGAAAGTCGAACTTGCGCCCGGATCCTGGTCGAGTATCTTCATACGGCACTAAACTCCTTTTGCATCAGCTCGTAGTACATGCCACGGCGCTCGACCAGCTCGTCATGACGCCCCTGTTCGACGATCTTGCCCTCGTAGAGCACCAGAATCTTGTCCGCGCGCATGGTGGTGCTCAAGCGGTGCGAAATGACTACCGCGGTCCGACCCTTCAGAATGTCGTTCAGGTTCGCGACGATATTGCTCTCGGAGTGTGTGTCGAGTGCGGAGGTCGCCTCGTCGAGCACCAGCAGGCGTGGATCCCGGTACAGTGCCCGGGCGATGCACAGGCGCTGGATCTGCCCGCCGGAGAGGCCCATGCCGCGCTCGCCGACCACTTGTTGGTAGTCCAGTGGCATCTTGCTGATAAATCCGTGGGCGTCGGCCCTTTTCGCTGCTTCCTCGATGCGGCGGCGGTCGGGCTCGTCGCTGCCGCCAGCAATGTTCTCGGCAATCGTCCCCGAGAACAGCAAATTGTTCTGCATCACGTAGCCGACCTGCGCCCGGTAATACTCCTTGTCGACCACCCCGATGTCGTAGCCATCGACCGTCAGCTTACCCTCGGTGGGTGGATAAAAACCAACGAGGAGTTTCGCCAGCGTTGTCTTTCCCGAGCCGCTGCGGCCTACGACCGCGACCAACTCGCCGGGCTTGATCTCGACACTGATGTTCTCGAGGACATACGGCGTCTCGCTACCGGCGTAGCGGAAGTAGACACCATCGAAACGAATGGCGCCCTGTAGGTCGGGAATCGCAACGCGCGAGGCCAGCTCCTCAGGTTTTTGCTCTGGCTCGATGTCAAGCACGTCGCCAAGGCGCTCCATTGCCACGGAGGCGTCGTTCAGCAGGCTCCAGAGCCCTACCAACCCCATCAACGGCGCCAACACGCTGCCCATCAGGGCATTGAAGGCAATGAGCTGGCCGATGGTCAGCTCGCGCGCGAGCACCAGATCGGTACCGACCCACAGAACGGCAATCGTGGTGGCGGCGCTGAGCAGCTGCCCGGCCAGGCTGACCCCGATGTTGAACGACTGCGCGCGGTACTGCGCACCGAGCGCCTTCGCGTACTTCTTCTCCCATTTCAGCCGCACTGGGCGCTCGATGCCCATGCCCTTGACGGTTTCCGCCCCGCCGAGCGCTTCCATCAAGTAGGCCTTCGCGTCCGTCGTGGCGTTGAAAACCTCGCGCGCGAAGCCCTTGACCTTCGGCGTGACGAGCACCGTCAACGCCAGGATCGGGATGACGAATGTGATGAGCAGCAAAGTCAGCCTGACGTTGTAAAGGAACAGCACCGTGAAATAGATGAAGATCATCAGCAAGTTAAGCACGGTGCTGATCGTGGATTCAGTCAGGAAGGCCCGGATCGTCTGGTTTTCCTGGAAGCGCGCGAAGATGTCCCCCGTCTTGCGCTTGGCAAAGAACGAATAGGGCAGCGACAGGGTATGCCCGAAGAACTGCGACATCATCGTGAAGTCCAGCTTGCGGACCATGAAGTTCGTCAGCGCTGCCCGGCTCGTGGCCGTGAGCTGCGTGAACACGTTCGAGACGATCAGGCCGGCGATTAGCAGGTGCAGCAGATTCACGTTCTGATGAACGATCACGCCGTCCAGGATGTTCTGGATGATTATCGGCGGCACGATGCCCAGCATCTGGATCACGAAGGTCGCCATGAACAGATGCAGCAAAATCTTCTTGTAGGGAAGCAGGTACCTGGCAAAACGCACCCATGGCGAGCGGGGCGCGCCGACTTGCGCCAAATCCTGGCGCGGCGTGAAGGTCAGGCAGGTACCGTTCCAGCCGTGCTCGAACTGCTCGACGCTCAACGTCCTGAAGCCGACTGCCGGATCGGCTACCCATACCTGCTCGCTGGACACCCCGTACACCACCACGTAGTGATAGCCTTCCCAGTGCACGATGAACGGGAGGTCGAAGCCGCGCAGCGTATCGAAGGAGCACTGCACGCCTCTAGTAGTGAAGCCGAGGGATTCGCCGGTGCGCGCCAAACTATCCAATGTCGCGCCCTGCGTCGTCACGTTGGCAAGTTCGCGCAACTTGCCCAGCGTCATGCCGATGCCATAGTGCTTGCAGATCATTGCCAGGCACGCCGCGCCGCAATCCATCTCCTCGGCCTGCTGGACCCAGGCGAAGCGCCGGATGACGTTCTCGCCAAGCACGGGCTTGGACTTCAGATCGAGCACCAACGAGGGTTTGCGTAGCTCGGCGACCTTCTTCTGTCGTTGCAGTTCCCTTTCGATGATCCGGATCCGCTCCTCCAACGCCTCGCGCACCTTCGGGTTACGTTCGAAAATGAGATGCACGATTTTCTCGGGGATCACGAGCAAAGCGGTATCCACGCTGGCGATTACCGAGGCGGCTTGCTCCTGCCGCATCAGGCAGGCCTTCTCGCCGAAGGTTTCACCCTTACGCAAAGTGGCCAGCGGATAGTCCTTGCCTTCGTCGTGACGCACGATGCGCACTTCCCCGTGGCGCACGACATACAGGCGGCGATCTTCCCGGGAGCCCTGTTTCAGTATCTGCTTGCCGGCGCCGACCTGCTTGACGCCGACGCTTCGGATCAGTTCTTCCAGTTCGCCCTTGTCAACCTTGCTTTTGAGGTCGAACAGGTGATTGATCAGGCCACCGGCCGAGCTAATGGCGACGCGGCCGGCGACGAAGGCGCGGGCCGCGGGGTTGCCGTCGACGATCGGGCCAATGACACTGCGAGGGATGAACAGCAATTCGGTTTTGCCGGAAGCGCGCGCCGACCACTCGTGTCGGTATTCGCGCAGCATGACCATTTCGCCAACGATCTCTCCGGCCTTGCGCACCCCCAGGCTGGTCTCCTTCTCGCCTTCCGCGGCGAATACCCGGATCGAGCCGGACTTAACGATGAATAGGCCCGCGGCCACCTCGCCTGCCGTGCACACGTTGTCACCGAACGCCAGCAGCTGCGACTGCGCGCTTTGTGCGAGGCGCTCAATCTCAATGCGCGTCAGCGCCGAAAGCAGGTCGACAGACGCCAGGAACTCGGCGCGCGACTGGATTTGTTGCGTGTCCATGGGGCAGCGGTCCTGGCGCTAGTTGGCTTGGATGACGTGTTCCTGGGCCCTTGCCCGCAACCACTCCTCGCGCAGCAACCGCCGCACTTCGGTAGCGGTGTCCTCGTCGAGCCGGGCCGGATGTTTTGCGCTCACTCGGAAGATCTCGAAAGTCGTTCGATCCCCGGATGCGAAAGGTCCTAGCAGATCGCCGGCGGCAGCGTTAAATACCTTTGCCTCGACGTCGGACCGCAGCGATCCTCGCAGCACCTTGCCGATTACGCCGCCTCGCTCCCGAGTGTCTGCAATCGAGTGCTCGCGAGCCATCTCGTCGAAGCTTTCGGGATCCTCGCGGAGCACCGCCAGCATCTCCTTGGCCTTGCTCTGGGAATCGAGAACGATATGGCTTACTTCGATGCTGTCGAACTTGGGCAAATTCAGCTTGAAGTACCCCTGTACGGCTTGGTCGCTGCAGACCTTGCACATCATCTTTTCCTGATACAGACTGTCGGCGATAAAGGCCTCGAACTCCTCCAGACTGATGCGCATCGCATCGAGGTACTTGATCATGTCGGACGCGCGGTGCAAGCCGCGCACCCGGCGAAAGTGGTCGGCGCGTTCCTGGACCTCTTCCTCCGACACCTTGATGCCTGCTTTCCTCCCACCCAGCGTCGCCAGCCGATCCCGGACGATTTGCTCGAGCAATGCCTCGAACTGCCCCGTCAGCTTCAAGATCCGCACGAACTCGGCGAGATCAATTGCGTTGCCATCGATATTTACTACAGTCGCCATCTGATTTGCTCCTTGAAATAGTTCGAAAGGAATCGGGAACCGCGCTGGCGGCTTATCCGCCGATTTGCCGGAATGGGTCCAGCGCCAGGTCGATCAGTCGCCGTTCACGGACGACGATCTCGACCGCGGCAGCCATCCCGTATCGCAGCGGGTACCTTGTCTCCGCGACCTGGTAGTAATCGCGCTCCAGCGATACCCGTGCCTGATACACCGGCTGCTTGGTCTGCGACGCCGGCTTGGTGGCCGGCGAGACGTACTCCAGCGTGCCGTTGATGACCCCGTATCGCTGGTACGGGAATGCATTGAACTTGAGCTTGACCGGCAGGCCTTCACGCAAGAAAGCGCGGTCGCTCTCAGCGATCTCGACCTTGACGACGGAGCGGGAATTGCTTGCGGCGATTCCCCCCAGGGGGGCGTTGGCCTGGACCTTGTCGCCTGGCTGCGTGGACGTCAGATCGGTGACAACACCCGAGACGGGGGCGACGATCTGCAGGAAATTGTCTTTGTCAATGTTTTCGAAACGAATGCGAGCCGCGGCGTCGGCCTCGACGCGCGCGGTGTCGAGTTGCAGCCGCAGTTTCTCCTCGGCGGTGGCCAGTTCGTTCGCGGCTGCCTCGTAGTCCAGCCTCAGCTTCTTGAGCTGCTCGCCGCTCGATTCGAGCTGGGCATGAGCTTGTACGAGTTCCTGGCTTTGCCGGGCGGTCAGTTCGTTGACTCTCGATTGCGCCACGCGGTAAGCATTCTCGGCGGCCAGCAAGGCGTTTCTTTTGCTCTCGACTTGAAGCAGTGACACGCCGCTACCGCTGGGACCTGCGAAGACGCGCTCGTACTTCTCAACCTCGAGCTGGGCTGCGTCCCGCGCCCGTCGGGTCTCTTCGACATTGGTGCGGGCCTCGGCCATTTGCGCTCGCTGTTCTTCCACCAGTTTGCTCGTCCCAAGCGCGCTGCGCTTCTGATGTTGCCGCTCCTCGAGCTCCATCGCTTGCCTGAGCGTTGCAGCCTTCTGCTCCAGCAGCGCCCTTTTTTCCGGAAATTGCCGCCACTCCCGCTCCGCGTTCTCGAGCTTCAACTGCGCCTGCATGGCGTTGCTCGCCGCTTCGATGGCTCCCCGGGCGTTGAGCCGGGCGACCACGTCGCCCTTGGTTACCGGCTGACCCTCGGCCACATACAGATTCGCCAATTCGCCATCGACGGGCGCGTAGAAGCGCCTGACCTCCGAGGCGGGCGCCAGCGTGCCTTGTGCCGTCACGATCACATCTGCTCGCCCGAAGAACGACCAGGCCAATGCAGTCAACACCAGGGCGATCATCGTGTAGACGAGGGCGTGCAGAGCGCGCCAAGGCTCCGCGGTCAGGATGGCGATGCCCTCGGTGCTGTGGTCACGGAGAGCATCGGCCAACGGGACGAGGCGATTTGCGGGCGTCATTCGTTCGGCTCTCCGAGCAGCGCCAGCTTGGTCTTCAGCAGCTCCGGCTCGACGACATTGGTGAGGTCATGCAGCGCGCTGCGCTGCTTTCGTGCTTCCGATTCAATCTCGTCGCGGATCGCGGTCCACTGCGCGGCTGCGGCCGTGTCGACTTGCGAGTAGATCAGGTAACCCTGCTGCGCATAGCTGTTCGCATCGGCCAACAACCGAGCGCGGGTCCGGAACTGATCCGAAATGGAGGTCTCGATTCGCTGTGAGGCGTCGATAGCGCCCTGGCTCCGGTACTCCTGCCACAACCTGCCGGCCCGATGCATGGCGTCCTGCGCGCGCGCGACCACCTTGTCCCTTTGCAGGTTCAGATCAGCCGCGGTAGCGCGCAGGAAGTACGCGTCTTCGTCGGGATCGAGCGACCCCCGGAAAGCCAGCAGCTGATCGACGAAGCCACTTGCGTTGCGCGACTGCTGAAGCGCAGCAAACCGGGCCGTCACGCCTCGCCTGCGCTCCAACTCCTCGGCAGCAGCTGCACCCCAGGGACCCGCCGCCATCTTCTGCAAGCTGGTAAGCGCGTCGCTGGAGTTGCCGTCCTTCCAGGCTTGTGTTGCAGCGTCGTACTGCTGGAGAAGTTCCGCGGGAGGGAGCTGCCCACTCTCGGTCAGTGCGCGAAAGCTCTGCTTGAACGGTGGGGTTACGAAGCGCGCCTTTCGCAGCAGAGCGAAAAGTCGTCCGGACTTGCGAGTGCGTGCTTCCCGTCGAATCTCGATGTAGCGCGCCAGGTCCTGGCGCACACTGTCCAGACCACCGAGACCGGGATACCTCTCCGCCGTCTCCTTCAGTACGGGTTCCAATGCATCCGGATTGTCCCGGGCCAGTTCGGTCGCGACGGTCCCCTTGACGCGTTCGATGACCGGCAGGTACACGGTGGATTCGCTTTGCATTCTGCGCAAGTGGGTAAGTGCGTCCCCATACCAATCACCGAACTGCGGCACGTAGGACGCGATCCGGGCTAAGGCGCGTTGGTGCTCGTCCGTATCCTCATTCCAGCGCCCGACCAGGTGCTCGATACTGTCTTCGTCCGCGTAGATCCGGATCGGTCCCCCCGGGCCGCCGCGACCGCTGACCAGCCGTTCGAGGTTGCCCAGCCACTCCAACTCCTCGATCAGGGCTCGCAGATTCGCATCGCGCATGCCGAGCTCGTACATGCCCGCGAGAACGCCCTTGGCTCCATCAAAGTCACGTGCCTGGACCTTCAGCAGCCACGTCGGCACATTCGCCTTCAGGGCAGCCTCGGTGGCCCGCGCCTTGAGTTCGATGTCATCGGGGTGCTTCTCGAGGAGTCCGCTGGCCAGCGTGGCTGCCCGCGCATACTCGCCGCGCGCGACCGCGTTCTTGAAGTCGCGCTCCGAGGCACCCCAAAAATACGCCGTCAAGGCGAGTGCGCCCAAGATGCCCGCAACGGCTGCAGCCCTCCACCACCTTCGCTGCGCGCCATCGGGCTCGCCGCGGGTAAGGAGCGAAGCGAGCTCGGAGAACAGCAACGTGGCGCGGCCGCGCGGGCGGCGCTTGACAGCCGGCTCCTTGGCGGCGACAGCGGGAACTGCCGAGCCGCCCGGCGCGACGTCGTCTTTCGGCTCCTCGGCGACGCAAAATATCTCGAGAAATGAGGTCGGGGCGGCCATGAACTGGGTTTTGTCACTGTCGGTCGCTTGCGACACGTTGGGCTCGCGTTCCGCCACGCTCTTGCGGGCACTGCCTTGGGCCGGCTCGAGAGCGGATTCCACGCTGATGCTCACTCGATAGACGAAGTGTTCGCCGCCGAAGCCGACCACATCGCCATCCTGCAGCAGGACAGCGTGCTCCAGCAGGCGCAGGCCGTCGATGAATGTGCCGTTGCCGCTGGCGAGGTCCGCGATGTAGACCTGGCCGCCCTTCTGGTAGATGTACGCATGCCGCCGTGACAGGTAGCGCAACTGTTGGCCGTGCTCGCTCTTACTCTTGTACTGGGAGAATGTCGCGTCGGTCTTACTGACAAGGAACGGGAATTTTGTGACCACGATCGGGTCGAGACCCGAGTCGCTTGATGCAGGGGTCAGCGTCAGTGTCAGTCGCCCTTCGGTGTTGGATTCCAGCGCGCGAGGTCTGATCTGCGCGCGATACGACAGCGCGCCACCGAAGCAGATCTCGTCACCGTCGCGCAGCCGGCGGGGGGCCTGCCCGACCGCGACGCGATTGACCGTCGTGCCATTGCGGCTCCCCAGATCCGCCAGGTAGAGCGAACCGTCTTCATGAAAGATGCGCGCATGCTGGCGCGACAGCATCGAGAGAATATCGCTCCCGTAGGACGCGAAAGGCTGCTCCGTCCGCCCGATAGCAAACACGGCGTCGTCGATGCGTATCTCGCCCAGCTCGGGCCGTGACAAGGGCTTCAGAACAACGTCGAGGTGACGAACTGACAGCGCCTGGCTGGCGCCCGCCCGCTTCGCTTGGTCAAATTCCGCGCCGGGCGCCCATTGCTCAGCGACTTGCATTCGCAACCTCCACCGGAGCCCAACCGCCCCCGAGCGCCTTGTACAGCGTGACCGTATCGGAAAGCACCTGCTCGTGGCTGGCCAGTAGCGCAAACTGCGCGGTCAATAGGGAACGTTCGTTTTCGAACACGTCGAGTTGTGACACGACGCCGGCCTCGAGCTGCGCCGCGGTCTGGTTTGATACCACTTGCAGTTGATCGACCTGCTTTTGCAACTCCTCCTTTTGCCGCCGGTGGGCTTCGAGGTTGACCAGCGCGTCCTCGACTTCCTCGAACGCGGCGATCACCGTGCGACGGTAGCCTTCTTCAGCGACCTTGATCTGCGTCTCGGTGGTCTTAACGTGCGCCCTAACGCCCGGATTGAGCAGCGGGATGTCGATGCTCGGAAACAGCCCGAAAGTGAATGCCTTGAACAAATCAGAGAGCGCGAAGCTGGCGGAGCCTGCCTGGCCGGTCAGGCTCACCGAAGGCAACTGCGCGAGCCGTGCCTGCCCCATGAGGTCGTGGGCCTCCAGCACACGGAATTCAGATGCTACGACATCAGGCCGGCGGGCCAGCAGATCCAGCGGCAGCCCGGCCGGCACGGCGGGGATGTGCACGCGTCCCTGCAGCCGGTCGGGCGGGATCTTGAACTCCCCGGCAGGCACGCCGAGCAGAGTTGCGAGGGCGTTCTCCGTCACATCGCGGGATCGGCGCAGCTCCAGCAGATCCTTGGTCAGGCGGTTATCCTCCGCCCGCTGGCGGAGCACCTCAGTATCGGAGATCAGGCCGTTGCTGCGCATCGTCTCGTAGATGGCCAGGATCTGCTCGTTTTTTGCCAGCGCGCGTTGCTGCTGATCGATCTGCTCATCGAGCTGAAGGATCTGGAAGTAGGTGGTCGAGACGTCGGCAACGATCTGCAGATATCCGGCCCGCCAATCTGCCTCTGTCGCGCGGAACTCGGCAGTTTGTCCTTTAACACCCATCTCGACCTGGCCCCATATATCGAAATCCCAGATGACCTGGGTGCCCAGGCTAAGTTGCTTGGTAAACGGTTGTTGGCCGGTGGTCTTTTGCAGGCTGGTGCCGGCGCCGATATCGACGTTCGGCAACGCGCCCGCGCGCGCTTCAGCGATCTGCGCGTTGGCCACCGCGATTCGCGCTGCCAGGATCTTCAGGTCGAGGTTGCCCGCAATCGCCTTGACCACCAGCGAATCCAGGTAAGGATCGCCAAACTGCGCCCACCACTGGGGCGAGATGGCCTCGGTGGCTGACACGGTGCTCGCCGGCGGCCGTGACCATTTGGATTTCGCTGGAGCGTCCGGGCGCTGGTACTCGGCAACGCGAACGTCGGCGCAACCGAACAGCAACCCCAAGGACAGGCACGCGAGAACATGGGCTTGCTTCATTGCTTGCCCTCCCCGAAGGTCGGAGCCGACGACGAGAGATTCTTGACGGGGTTCGTTGCTTGTCCCATGGCTTCCAGCGATCAGTGCGTCTGTTCGCAACTGTGCCCAATGCGACCCTGGAACGAAAGTTACTTTGGTCAGGGCGCCGGAAAGGGAGCGCGTCCGCGGTCCGCGGGCGCGACTAAGAGTGTGCCTCCGATTGCGTCTAATCCTTTCGGGAGGCGAGCAGGGTGACTGTCGACTGGACTTCGGGCGCGATGCGAAACTTAGTATGCAAGCGTCAGCTTTTCGCGCCACGGATTCTGCGCTGCCGTCGCCGAGCTGGCTTGGGCTGGGGTGCCAAGCGTTGTGGAGCAACCCTTAGGTACTGCGCGTGGCAATTTACTCGCCGGGACGATCCGGCGGCGCTGCGAATGGAATCGGGAAAAGGCAGCGGCGCATCAGTTTCCTCAACTTGTAAGCAGGGCAAGCAATGTCGCAAAGAAACGCGCCAGCATCTCGCGCGCCTGCTCTTCGACGCTTCATGCTGGTCGAGCTGCAATGCGAGGGTGGTTGATGCCCCGCGAACCGGAATCGTCAGCGGCGGCAGCAGGGCATTTCGTTCGCGAGGGCTCACTTTACGGGCCCTTTAAGGTCTTGCCGTCGTCCGCTGTACAGATGCAATCTGGGCGGTACCTATGTGTTGCTTGGACGAGGCGAATCTTCGGATTTTCCTGGGCCATGCAGCGACGCACGACCGTATTGCGGCCAGCGTAGGCAAAACGGCGCAATATCGCCGAAGCATCGAACATATTCCGCTCCAAGGAGAACATCTGAACGCTTGGCGGGCTACTTGAAGTATTCAAGCCCGACAGGCCTAGTCGCAGGCTAACGGTACGGCCTAGTGGTTCACAAGTCCGATGCGTTGTCCCCGTCGTCGCTGATATCGAACAACTCGCCGTTAATGCTGGTCTTGACGGCCCATTCAACGGCGGCGCCTTAGTTCCGGTGAGGTTAATGAGTAAGGGAAAGGCATCACCATCCTTCCGCCATCTATCGCGACCACAGCGTTGGAATCCATTTCCTCCTTTCGGGCAGGTTTTTGATCACTGTTTGCGGGCAGTTCACCTAAAGGTAAGTAGCGGTTTTGGTTTTCAGGTCGAGCGTTTTGCTGCGCTCAGCGGCTATGCTGCATACGCCGTGGCACGCACGACAGTGTCTTTGGTCATCAATGTCCAACATGTTTTGTGGGCTGATCGCGACGAGGCACCGACCCTGCCGTCCCAATCAAGGAAGCAATTACTAGGTCCGGGTATTGCTGTTCTTCCTTCAGCACAAGCCAGCTGTCGCCAGTTTTCCGTAGATCGGGCCTCTGCGTGGCGATGGTGCGGTAAGGCGAACTGCTGTTGAATTAATCCACATTAGCTGGGAAGAAGACAATCCGCGCGCCTCTTGCCCTTCCTTGGAGGCACCAGAACACCTTTTCTTCTGATTTCTCCTCGAAGCGAAAAAGTGAAGCAAGTGGCCAATACATAGGCGTTCTTCCCTGATTTCCCTTTTCTCTCGTTTTCACCGAAAAGCACGCAAGCTCGTTTTTTAGGTGGCTAGGTAGGCCGGTCGGAAACGGGGGTCAAGCACGGAGCGCAGGCGCGGCGTCAATCTGTTAACACAGATCGCGATCAAGAAAGCAAAGCCCGGGTCTCACGGCGCGCGCAAGCTCTACAACGACGGCCAAGGACTTGCGCTCGCCGTCGAGCGGGCCGACAACGGCGCGATCCGCCAACGTTGGATCCTGCGGTACTACTCGAATGAACACTTCCGCACTTCTCGCAAGGACGGCTCCCAAATCAAAGCCCGTCGCGAGGCCGGACTCGGCACTCCGCACTCGATCTCGCTGAAGGCCGTGCGGGAATTAGCGCAGCACTACCGCGACGCGGTTAAAAAGGGCAAAGACCCTCTCGTTGAGAAACACGCTGCCGAGGCCGAAAACCGCGCCCGGTTCTTCGCGGAGCAGGCGGCGCAAAAAGCTCAGCGTGAACGCGAGCGGCACACGCTGTTGCGCGTTACGCGGGAGTATCACGAGCGGGTGGTCGAGCCGCGAAAGAGCAATAAGGATTCCAAGGCGTGGCTCGCGGCTATCGAGACGCACATCCCCAAGAACATCCTCGACAAGCCCATCCAGGACGCCACCGCAAGGGATCTTCTCGAATCCGAAGGACTGCGCAGGCCGAGCCATCCAGGAGGATCTGCACGAACCAGGCAGATCAACATGAAGACATGCCAAAAGTAACTATCGTGTTCGCGACGCCTTCGGCACAGTGCGACCTATCGACCCGGTTCGTCGGGTCCTTCGGTTAGCGAACGACAGAGTCTTCGGAGGCATCAGGTATGAATGAGAAGCTTGAAACTGCCAAGCGATTCCTTGGTGACCGCTACGTGCTCAGCAGGGACTACAAGCCGCTTCAGCGGCACCGCGTGACTCATCCGGTCAACACGCGGGAGACCATCCGGGAGGCCAGAGAGCGGATCCGCCAGGGTTGGACGCGCGAGCAAATCGAGGACCGGTTGATTAACCTATGAGACACCAAATGAAATCCAGGGCCGCCAAGCAACGAGGTCGAGGCCAGGGC